>Ga0193753_10001117_pt1 | contig 23559 bp, 19 predicted proteins | sample H1c2metaG_FD_144925 | JGI IMG/M metagenome (GOLD analysis project Ga0193753, IMG submission 144925) | Soil microbial communities from a riparian zone of the East river system, Colorado, United States - H1c2 | ecosystem: Environmental > Terrestrial > Soil > Riparian zone | place: USA: East... | reverse complement strand
GTGACGTCGCGGTGGACCACGCCGAGCAGCGCGCCGCGCTCGTCGCGAAGCCGGTGGGCGTGATCGAGCCCGGCGGCCACCTCCGACGCGATGTGCGCGGCCAGCAGCGGATCGAGCGCCACGCCGCGCTCGCGCGCGCCGTGGATCGCAGCGGCCAGGTCCGGGCCGTCGACGTACTCCATGGCCAGGAACAGGCCGTCGGGATCGCGGCCCACGTCGAACACCGTGACGATGTTCTTGTGGGACAGCTGGGTGGCGACCCGCGCCTCGCGCAGGAACAGCTCGGCCAGGCGAGGGTCCGAGTTGAGGTCGGACCGCATTCGCTTCACCACCAGCCGCTTCGCGATGCCGGCCGCGCCGCGCCGCCGGGCCAGGAACACGTCGGCCATGCCGCCGCGCCCGATCGGCCTGACGAGCTCGTAGCGGCCTGCCGCCCTTGGCACGGTCCCCAGTATAGGACGAAGATATAGAATCGCCCGGTAGGAGACGTGACCACCTCCGGCTCAATGCGAGCGCCGGTGCGCGCCCTCGCCCTCGCCCTCGCTGCAAGCACGGCGCTCGCGGCGCTCGCGGCGCGCGCGCCCGACGGCTCGGTCGCGACGGCGAACGCGGCGCCCTCCGCGTCGACGCCGGCGGCGCCCGCCCCGTCGACGGCAGCGACGCCCGCGGCGCCGACCTCCCCCGCCTCGACGACGCCGCCGGGATCGCGTCCCGCTGCGCGCGCGGCGCGGCGATCGGGACCGGCGCCGATCGTCTTCTTCTGGTCCTCGCCTGGCCAGGCCGACGCCGACGCGCGCCCGGCGCTGCTCGCCGCGATCGACGCCGCCGCGGCACCGCACGGCGCGCGGGTCCTCGATCTGTCGCCGCGGCCGGCGGCCCCGCCCGACACCGCGGCGCGGGTGGCCCGCGCGGTCGCCGCCTACGACGGCATGCGCTTCGGCGAGGCGATCGGCGAGCTCGACGTCGCCGCCGCGGCCGTCGCCGAGCACGGCGCGGCGGGGCTCGGCCGCGACGCGCTGGTCGATCTCTACCTCTATCGCGCGCTCTCCAAGATCGAGGCCGGCGATGAGGCGGGCGCGTGGAACGACTTCGTGCGGGCGGCGACGATCGATCCGGCCCGCATCCTCGATCCGGCCCGGTTCCGCCCGACCGCGGTCAAGTCGTTCACCCGCGCGGTCAAGGAGGTCTCGGCGCGCGCCCCGATCACCCTCGCGATCGAGGCACCGGTCGGTTCGCGCATTCACCTCGACGGCCGACCGATCGGGCGGGATCGAGCGCGAGAGATCCTGCAGCCGGGTGAGCACTACATCGCGGTCGAGCGCCCGGCCGCCCCCGCCTTCGCGCGGGCGATCACCCTGGCCGGTGCGGTCACGCTGGTGGTCCCCGACGACGCCGCGCGGGCGCCGTCCGAGGCCGATCTGCGCCGGCGCGCGCTTCGCCTGGGCGCGGCCGCCGCGCTGGTGGTCGCGCTGTCGCGACAGGACGGGGTGCCGGTGGTCGAGCTGCGCTCGCTCGAGCGCGGCGGCGCCGCGCTGCGCGGCGCGGTCAGGCTCGGCCCTTCGCCGGCGGCCGACGCGCGCGATCTTCGCCAGGCGGTCGATCGCGCGCTCGGCGAGCTCGACGACGCGGGCGCCAGCCGCGCCGATCTCGCCGGGTCGGGGCCGTCGGCGCCGCCGCCGCGCTGGTACAAGAACCGGTGGCTGTGGCTGGCGATCGGCGCGGCCGGCGCGCTGGTCGCGGTGTCGCCGTTCCTGCTCGACTCGGGCGGGCCATCGTCGGTCGAGGCCACCCTGCCGACGGGCGCGCTCGACCCATGACGCGCGAGCCCGTCACCGTCGGTCGCGCCGGCTTCCTCGGCTGTCTGGTCGTCGTCCTCGGCGTCCTCCTCCTGGCCGGGCTCCTGTCCGCGTGCGGCGACGACGGCGCGGCCGCGCGCGTGGCCATCGAGCTCGACGTCCCGGTCGACGACCGCGGCGGCGCGCTGCTGGCCGACCTCGACTCGCTCGACTTCCGCGTGTCGGACGGCGGTCAGTTCGTCGCCACCCAGCTCTACCAGGTCGAACGGGGCCTGCCGGTCGATCTGCGGCTTCCGTCGGTGCCGACCGGCAGCCAGATCCTCTTCGATCTGAGCGGGATCTCGCGCAGCTTGCCGGTCGCCTACGGCCGCACCTGCCGCCTGGTGGTCAACCCGGATGACGAGACGATCAGCGCGCGGCTCTACTTCTCGCGGATCGGCCGCTTCCGCACCGGCCAGCCGCCGCTGCAGCCGGCCCGCGAATCCGCCGTCATGTTCTCCGACGATCAGGGCCGCGCGTTCGTGACCGGTGGCTCGGCCGACCGCGTGGTCGAGCTGTTCGATCCGCGGGTCGGCGAGTTCAGAGCGGTCGGCGAGGCGGAGGGGCGGGTGGGCGGCGCGATCGCGGTGCGCGCCAACGGGACCGCGGTCGTGGCCGGCGGGATCGAGCCGGACGGCGGCGCGCCGCTCGCCGCGGTCGAGGTGATCAACCCGGCCTCGCCCGACGACCGCTTCATCGAGCGGCTCGAGCCGGACAGCCCCGAGGCAGCGCGCACCGGCCTCACCCTGGTCGCCCTGCCCGACCGCAGCGTGCTCCTGGCCGGTGGGCGCACCGCGGACGGCGCGGTCACCGACGGCCTCGCCCTCCTCAACGACGGCGACGATGAGTTCCGCGCGTCGGGCTTGATGGCCCAGCCGCGCACCGGCCACACCGCCAGCATCGGGCTCGGTGACGTGGTCTACCTCATCGGCGGGATCACCTCCGACGTGGACACCGGCGAGAGCGCGACCGGCTCGATCGAGCTCTACCGGCCGCAGGACCAGACCATCCGCACCCCGACCGCCACGCTCGGCGTGCCGCGCTTCGGCCACACCGCGACCGCCCTCGGTGACGGACGCATCCTCGTGGTCGGCGGCAAGTCGCCGCGCGCCGCCCCCTGCGACGGCGATTCGACGGTGGATCCGGAGACCTGCTTCGAGGCGGTCTCGGCGGTGGAGGTCTTCGATCCGATCATCGGCCAGGTGCGCTCGATCGATCCGGGGATCCCGGGCGGGATCTACGACCACACCGCGACGCTGGTGGCCGGCGGCCGCGTGCTGATCGCCGGCGGCTTCGACGGCGATGACGTGCCCAGCGACCGGGCGTGGCTCTTCGATCCCCAGGTGGAGGCGCTGGTCCCCACACGTGAGCTCTCCAGAGGCCGCGCGCGCCACACCGCCACCGAGCTGTGCGACGGCACGGTGCTGCTGGTCGGCGGCGATTCGAGCGACGGTCAGCCGCTCTCGTCCGAGCGGTACGTCCCGGCCTCGGATCGCCCGCCTTGATGCTCCAGGCCCACCATGCGGCGCACCTGGCCCTCATCTTCGGCCGCGCGCGCTGCACGTAAAGACCACTATGTACGAAACGTACACAGTGGGGCCGCCCATCTTCCGCCAGATACGGCGCCCGGCCCGGGCACGTCCGTTGCAGAGGTTCCCTCCATGCGCCGACGCCTCCTGCCCCGCGGTGTCGTCCTCGTCGCCATCAGCGCCGCGTCCTGGCTGGCGGTTGCCGGTGCCGGCTGTACGTTCGACGGCTCGGCTCCGGGCGGCGGCGGCGGTGGTGGCGGCATCGGCGGCCGCGGCGACGCCGGAAACGTCGCCCCGGTCGACGCCAGCGGCGGTGGCGGCGGCGATATCGACGCGGCTGGTGGCGGCGGCGGCCGCTTCGACGCCGCGCCCCGGCCCGATGGCGCCGTGGTCGGCGGCTGCGACGCCTCCTGTCCGGGAGAGTGCGAGAGCGACGGGACCTGCCTGGTGAAATGCGACGGCAGCGGCGGCGGTGGCGGTGGCGGAGACCAGGGCGGCGACAGCGGCGGAGGCGGCGCCTGCCCGGACCGCATCGTGTGCCCGCCGGGGATCCCGTGCCGCGTCGAGTGCTCGGACGACGACTCATGCGCCGGCGGGGTCGACTGCAGCCAGGCCAGCTCGTGCCAGATCGAGTGCACCGGGGAGGGCTCGTGCGGCGGCCAGCTCGACTGCGGCGCCGGGTCGTGCGAGATCCGCTGCTCGGAGGACAGCAGCTGCCAGGGCGGCATCGACTGCCAGGACTCGTGCTTCTGCGACCTCGACTGCGGCGGGTCGCAGAGCTGCCAGCCCGAGGCGGTGTGCCCGGCCGGCTGCGACCAGGCCCGCGACTGCCGCTCGACCGGGTCCGGCTGCAGCTCCAGCTGCTGACCCGCGCGAATCGCCCGACCGCGATCGGGTAGGCTGCTGCGATGGACCAGCGGGAGGTCGTCATCGTCGGCGCCGGCGTGGCCGGCGCGTCGCTGGCTCACTTCCTGGTCGGCGCCGGCGTGCGCGACGTGCTGATCGTCGAGCGCGAGGCCGCGCCGGCCCGCCACGCGTCCGGCCGCAGCGCCGAGGCGCTGATCGAGGTGGAGCTCGATCCGCTGTGGCAACCCCTGGTGGCCGAGGGAGTGCGCTTCCTCCGCCACCCGCCCGACCGGTTCACCGACGCGCCGCTGTGGCGCGCCACCGGCGTGATGAACCTGGTCGACGACGAGGAGCGGGCCGAGCTGGTCGCCGCCCTGCCCGGGCTCCACCAGCAGGGCATCACCGCCGAGCTGCTCGAGCCGGACGAGGTGCGCCGCCGCCTGCCCTACCTGACCGAGCCGAGCTTCGCCGGCGGGTGCTGGCTGCCGGACAGCGGGCGGCTGGCGGCCGGGCGGCTGGTCGCGGCCTACCTCGACTCGGCCCGGCGGGGCGGCGCCGAGCTGTGGCTCGACACCGCGGTGCTCGGGGTCGAGACCAGCGCCGGTCGGGTCTGCGGCGTGGCGACCACCCGCGGCCCGGTCGGCTGCAACGTGGTGGTGTGCGCGGCCGGGGCGTGGGCCGGCGAGCTGGGCGCGCTGGCCGGGGCCAGCCCGATCGACCTCGTGCCGCTCCGCCGCACCGTGATCTCGTTCGACGCGCCGCCCGGGGTGGACGCGAGCGGCTGGCCGCTCCTGGCCCACGACGCGCGCGGGGTCTACATCGCGCCCGAGGGGCGCGGGCTGCTCTGCTCACCGATGGACGAAGATCCGGTCGCGCCGTGCGACGCCCGACCGGAGCCGGCGCTCATCGAGCTCGCCCTCGAGCGCCTCGGCCGCCTGGCCGCGCCGCTCCGGCCCACCGCGATCCGCGGAGCGCGCGCCGGGCTGCGTACCTTCGCGCCCGACCGCCGGCTGGTGATCGGCGACGATCCGCGCCGCCCCGGCTTCTTCTGGCTGGCCGGTCAGGGCGGCTGGGGCATCGAGACCAGCCCGGCGGTCGGCCGCATCGCCGCCGAGCTCCTGGTCCGCGGCCAGATGCCGGGCGCCGAGCTCGGCGCCGCGTTCTCCCCTGCGCGGTTCGGCTGATCCGGCCGCGCCCGCCGCTCAGCCGACCAGCGACTCGAGCAGCGTCCACTGCGCGTCGTGCTCGCCGGCGACGTGGAGCTGGCGGCGGAGCTCGACGTGCTCGCGCACGTACATCGCGAAGAGGTCGTCGCGACCGTTTCGGCGCGACGCCTCCAGGTTGGCGATCCGGTCGGCCAGCTTCACCGCGCGCGCCTCCGGGCTGGCCGCGCGGAGGACCGCCAGCGTGCGCGCCTTGCGCTCCTTGCGGTTCGCGCCCGGCTGATCGGTCACCGCCGCGACGATCGCGGCGACCTCGTCGCCGAGCTCGGCCGCCACCTCCTCGATGGTCAGCGGGGTGTCCTCGACCGCGTCGTGGAGCCAGGCGGCCGCGCGCATCACCGGCGTGTGCGGAAAGCGCCGCACCACCTCTTCCACGTGCTCGAGGTGGACCCGGTACGGCTGGTCGCCGTAGCGCTGATCGCCGTGCGCCGCGATCGCCCGCGCGCGCGCCCGCTCGACCAGCTCGTCGCCGTTCATCCCCGGCCGGCCAGGGTCATGTGCGACACCCGGAAGGTCGGGCACGCGGTCGACGAGCGCAGCACCAGATCGTCGGCGACCAGATCGATGCGCTTCAGGAGGTCGTCGAAGTTGGCCGAGATGGTGACCTCGCTGACCGGGAAGGTCAGCTCGCCGTTCTCGATCCAGAAGCCGGATGCGCCGCGCGAGAAGTCGCCGGTGACCGGGTTGAAGCCGAACCCCATCATGCTGGTGACGTAGAGGCCGCGCTCGGTGCTGGCCAGCAGCTGCTCTCGCGTCGTGACGCCCGGCTGCATGATGAGGTTGGACGTGGTCGGGCCCGGGCTCGACCCGGTGCCGCGCCCGGCCGATCCGGTCGACTCGCGGCCCAGCTTGCGCGCGCTGTACACGTCGCACAGAACGGTGCGGAGGACGCCGCGGTCCAGGACCACGTTGACCCGGGTCGGCAGGCCGTCGCCGTCGAACGGACGCGAGCCGGGCGCGCGCGGGATGTGCGGGCTGTCGTGGATGGTGACCAGCTCCGAGGCGGCAGGCTGGCCCTCGCGGCCGATCAGGTACGAGCTCTTGCGGTAGAAGGCCGAGCCGTTGGCGACCGAGAAGACCATGCCGACGATCGCGCGGCCGGCCTCCGGATCGAACACGACCGGCACCTCGCTGGTGTCGACCTTGCGCGAGCCGAGCTGGGCGACGGTGCGGCGGGTGGCCTCGCGCCCGACCTCCTCCGGCTCCTCCAGCGCCGAGGCGAAGCGCGCCGCGGTCCACCAGTAGCCGTTGCGCTTCTTGCCGCCCTCGTCGTCGCACACCGGCTCGACGGTCAAGGACGAGTAGCTGCCCAGGTAACCGCCCGCGAACCCGCCCGAGGTGGCGAACGCCATCGCGCCGAGCACGCGCGAGTAGGTCGCCCCCTCCGAGTTGGTGACCCGCGAGTCGTGCGCCAGCGCGGCCTTCTCGCCGCGCAGGGCCCGCGACAGCGCCTCGGCCGCGTCCAGCCCCTCGCTCGACTCGTCGTAGAGGTCGAGGTCGGGGATCTCGCGGGCCAGGTGCTCCGGGTCCGGCAGGCGGTGCAGCTCGTCCGGCTCCGACAGCCGGGCCAGCGCCACCGCGTCGGTGGCGAACCGCTCGAGCGCATGCGGCCGCAGATCCGAGGTGAAGGTGATCGCCTGCCGGAGATCGCGGAACACGCGCAGGCCGAGCCCGCGGCTGCCCGCCTCCTGGACCAGCTCCGGCTCGCCCAGGCGGACCTTGGCGGTGAGCTCGCTGCCGTCCGACACCTGCACCTCGGCGTCGTCGGCCCCCGCCTTCCGCGCCAGCTGCACCACCTGCTGCGCCAGATCGCGCAGCTCGCCCACCACGTCGCGCTTGGTCACGTCCTGGTCCCCCCGACCGTGATGCGGTCGATCTTCACCGTCGGCGTCCCGACCCCGACCGGCACCGACTGGCCCTCCTTGCCGCAGGTCCAGATCCCGTCGGACAGCTCGTAGTCGCTGCCCAGCATGGTCACCCGGGTCAGCACCTCGGGCCCGTTGCCGATCAGGTTCACGCCCTTCAGCGGCGCGGTGATCTTCCCGTCCTCGATGAGGTAGCTCTCGGTCAGGGAGAAGACGAAGTCGCCGTTCGAGATGTTGACCTGGCCGCCGGAGAAGCGCACCGCGTACACGCCGCGCTTGATCGACGCCAGGATCTCCTCCGGCGAGTGCGGGCCGGGCCGCAGGCTGGTGTTGGTCATCCGCGGCATCGGCATGTGCCGGAACGACTGCCGGCGGCCGTTGCCCGACGCGTTCACGTGGAAGTGGCGGGCCGACAGCCGGTCGTGCATGTAGCCGACCAGCGTGCCGTTCTCGATGAGCACGTTCGACTGGCCCGGGTTGCCCTCGTCGTCGGCGTTGATCGATCCGCGCGAGCTCTGGATGGTGCCGTCGTCGACCACCGTGCAAAGGTCGGAGGCGACCTTCTGGCCCAGCTGACCGGAGTAGTTCGAGGTGCCCTTGCGGGCGAAGTCGGCCTCGAGCCCGTGGCCGACCGCCTCGTGCAGCAGGATGCCGGAATCGGCCGGGCCGAGCACGACCTCCATCTCGCCGGCCGGCGCGTCGCGGGCGTCGAGCATGGCGAGCGCGATGCGCGCCGCCTCGCGCCCGTGCCAGGCGGCGTCCTTGCCGTCGCCGGTGAAGTAGTCGAGCCCGCGCCGACCGCCGCCGCCGGAGCTCCCGCTCTGGCGCTTCCCCTCGGTCTCGGCGACGGCGCGCACGCCGAAGCGGATGAGCGGCTGGCGATCGCGCGACCAGGTCCCGTCGGAGGTGACCACGAGGATCTCGCGGATCTGCTCGACCAGCGACGCCTCGACCTTGGTGATCCGCGAGTCGTAGGCGCGGGCGGCCCGGTCGGCGGAGCGCAGGAGGGCCAGCTTTTCCTCCGGCGGCATCGTCATCGACGGGTCGGCGACCGGGTAGAAGTCCGGCAGGACGACCGGCTTGATCTCGACCGGCTCGGCGGTGCCGCCGCCGGCGGCGATCTGCCCGGCGATGCGCGCGGCGTGGGCCATGCGCTCGAACGACAGGTCCTCGCTGTACGCGTAGCCGGTGGCGTCACCCTTCAGCACCCGCACGCCGAGGCCCATGGTGATGCCGCGCCCGACCGCCTTGACCTGCTCGTCCTCGAGGACGAAGTCGCCGGAGATGCGGTACTCGAAGTAGAGGTCGGCGTAGTCGCCGCCGCGCTCGAGGGCGAGGGCGAGCAGGCGGCGCGCGATGTCGGCGTCGACCTGGTACTCACCGCCCTGGGCGAACGGGGCGCTCAGCGGATCGGAGCTCATTCCGAAGTCTACCTTCCGTCGTTCTTGCGGCCATCCAGGCCGGCCAGGGCCGCCTCCGCCGCGGTCGCGGCCTCGCGGATCTCGGCTTCACCCCCGCCGAGCCACATGCGGCCGAAGGCGCCGAACGAGACGAACTCGAGGATGTTGATCGGCGAGGCCTTCTCCGCCTCGTTGGCGGCAAAGGCGGCGTACGCGGCCGGGTGGACCTCGAGGATGTACAGCGCCTGACCGGCGACGATCATGTCGCCGTGCCGCATGCGGTTGATGAGCTGCGACTGCTTGCCGTCGAGGCCAGTGATGATCTGCGACGACACCACCCGCGGAGCCAGGCGATCCGCGCTGCGTGCGCCCATCCGCTCGAGGATGGCGGCGCCGGCCGCCCGGACCTGACCCTGGTCGTCGTGGTGAACCTCGAGGAGGCCGTAGGCGCGCTCGACGATCTGCATCCCCGGCTGGACGTCGGTCGTCTTCAGCGCGACGTCGGTCAGCTGGTTGATCGCGATTCCGGGCGCGATCTCGAGGAACAGGGCCGCCTGCTTCTCCAGCGGCATGAACCCCTGACAGACCGTCTGGAGAAAGCCCGTGACCTGCGGCTGGAGCGAGTCCAGGACAGTAAAGGCGCGTAACTCCATGGGAGAAAGACCGTACGCTGGCCCTCCGGCCCTGTCAACGACACCAGGCCGCTGCCAAGCCCCCGACCAACCCAGGGCCGAAAAACGAGGCCGAGCACGAGGGCGACGGCGATCGACAAGGCGCCACCGACGGCGCCCCGAAGGCGGAGCGAGGCAGCCCCGGACAGAAGCGCGAGTGATGTCTCACTGAGCGCCGCTGCAGGCCGTCGGAGACGAGCGGACGGGCAGCGGCGCGACGAGGCGAGGCGCAGCGCGTGGGACGAAGCGAGGCGCGGCGCGTGCGACGAAGCGAGGCGCGGCGCGTGCGACGAAGCCAGCGCGGCGGCGCGACGAAGTCAGCGCGGCGACGAGTCAGCGCTGCCGCGCGACGAAGCCAGCGCTGACGCGCGACGAAGCCAGCGCTGACGCGCGACGAGGCCAGCGCTGACGCGCGACGAGGGTCAGGCGCAGCGCGACGAAGCCAGGCGCGGCGGCGCGACGAAGAGATTGCCGCGACGACGAGTCAGCGCCGCTTCGGCCCGACGAAGCCAGGCCAGCGGCCCGGCGAAGCGATTGCCCCCGCGACGAGTCAGCGCCGGGTCGGCCCGCGACCGGGCTTTCGCGCGCCCGAGGAGCGCGGTCGATCGCGCCCACTCGTGCTCCGCGCGGGAGGGCGTCCACTGCTGGAGCCGCGCGCTGGCGGCTTTCCGCCGGGGCCACGCGCGGGAGGTCGACCTGTCGGGCCGCGAGATGGCGGTCGACTGCTCGGGGCGCGCGAAGGTGGTCGTCCGCTCGAGCTGCGCGCTGGCGGTCGTCCGCTCGAGCTGCGCGCTGGCGGTCGTCCGCTCGAGCTGCGCGCTGGCGGTCGTCCGCTCGAGCTGCGCGCTGGCGGTCGTCCGCTCGGGCCGCGAGAAGGAGGTCGTCCACTCGGCCCGCGCGCGGGCGGTCGTCCGCTCGAGCTGCGCGCAGGTGGCCGGCTACTCGGGCCGCGAGAAGGAGGTCGTCCACTCGAGCTGCGCGCTGGCGGCCGTCCGCTCGAGCTGCCCGCTGGACCTCGGCCGCGTCCGGTGTTCTGACCGCGATCCGGGCCGCCTCCGGGGCGGCGACTCCAGCTCGGCTCCGCCCCCGTCGATCGCCGATCCCCGCCTCGATCGGCGCCGCCGGACCGCCGCGCGCCGCCGCTTCGCTCCGCGCCGCCCTCCGCGCCGCGACTCCGGCCGGGATCACCGCCGCCCGATCGCCCGCCGCCGCCAGCTCGCTCCGCATCGCGACCGGGACCTCGGCTCCAGCGCGGTTCCCCGGTGTCGGCGCCGCGCGCGCCGCCGCTTCGCTCCCCATCGCGACCGGGACCTCGGCTCCAGCGCGGTTCCCCGCTGTCAGCACCGCGCGCGCCGCCGCTTCGCTCCGCATCGCGACCGGGACCTCGGCTCCAGCGCGGTTCCCCGCTGCCAGCGCCGCGCGCGCCGCCGCTTCGATCCGCACCCCGCCCGGGTCCTCGGCTCCAGTTCGGCTCCCCGCCGCCAGCGCCGCGCGCGCCGCTTCGATCCGCGCCGCGATTCGAGCCACTGCTCCAGCTGGGATCGCCGGCGCCCGATCGCCGCGCGCCGCCGCTTCGATCCGCGCCGCGATTCGAGCCGCTGCTCCAGCTGGGATCGCCGGCGCCCGATCGCCGCGCGCCGCCGCCCCCTCGCTCCGCATCGCGACCGGGACCTCGGCTCCGGCTCGGCGCGCCGCTGTCCGCGCCGCGCGCGCCGCCTCGCTCCGCGCCGCGATTCGAGCCGCTGCTCCAGCTGGGATCGCCGGCGCCCGATCGCCGCGCGCCGCCTCGCTCCGCGCCGGCACGGGGAGCTCGGCTCCAGTTCGGCTCGCCGCTGCCCGCGCCGCGCGCGCCGCCTCGCTCCGCGCCGGCATCGGGGGCTCGGCTCCGGCTCGGCGCTCCGCTGCTCGCGCCGCCGCCTCGCTCCGCGGCACGTGCGGGGCTCCGGCTCCAGTTCGGGTTCCCGCCGCCCGGGGCTGGCGATCTGCCGCTTCGCTCCAGGCCGCGAGCGGGGGTCCGGCTCCAGTTCGGATTCCCGCCGCCCGGGGCTGGCGATCCGCCGCGTCGCTCCGCGGCGCGAGCGGGGCCGCCGCTCCAGTCTGGATTCTCGTCGCCCGGGGCCGGCGATTCGCCAGCTTGGTCCGCACCGCGACCGGGGCCGCGGATCCCGCTCGGCTCCGTGCTGGCCGGTTCGGGCGCCGCGCCGCCGCGCTCGGATCGGCGGCCGTATCCTCGGCTCCAGCTCGGCCGTGCTTCGCCGCCTCGGTCAGCGTCGCCGCCTCGCTCGGCATCGCGACCGAGGTCGGCTTCGGCGTCGCGGCTCCAGGTCGACTGGCGAGCGGGGCCGGCTCCGGCGAAGCGCTCGCGGCTCGGGGCTCCTCGGTCGGGCCTGGCTCCTCTGGCGGGCGCGCCGCTGCGATCGGCGGCGGATGGCCGCTGGGCTCGATCGCGGGGTCGGCCGGACTCGCGGGGGCGCGGGGCGTCGCTGATTGGTTCGCGAGCCGAGGGGCGGGCCTGGTCGCGGTTGGCGTGGGCCTCGAGGGCGCCGCTCTGGTCGGCCTCGTCGCGCAGGCGCTGGCGGGCCCGGCGCGGCAGGTCGGAGTCCTCGCGCCGCGAGTGCCACTTGCCGCGCGCGGTCGCGGCGTGATCGCGCGGGAGGTCGACCAGGTCGCGCAGGCGGGTGACCTCGGCCTGGGTCAGCTCGCGCGCGTCGCCGACTCGCAGGCCGTAGTAGTCGAGGCCGGCGAACGCCACGCGCTGCAGCTTGAGCACCTGGTAGCCGAGCGCCTCGGCCATGCGGTGGATCTGGCGCGACTTGCCCTCGGTCAGGGTGATGACCAGCCAGTCGTGGCGGCTCTCGCTGCGCAGGTGGTCCACCTTGGCCGGGCGGGTCAGGGTGCCGTCCTCCAGCCTGACCCCGCGCCGCATCGCCTCCATGTGGGCCGGCCGCACCTCGCCGCGGAACTTCACGTGATAGGTCTTCTCGATGTGCTTCTGCGGCGACTGCAGCGCGGACGACAGGTCGCCGTCGTTGGTCAGGAGCAGCACGCCCTCGCTGTAGTAGTCGAGCCGACCGACCGGCTTCACCGCGACCGGGAGGTTGTGCAGGTACTCCATCACGGTCAGGCGGCCCTCGTCGTCCGAGACCGCCGTGATGCTCCCCTTCGGCTTGTTGAGCACGCAGTAGAACAGCTCCTGCGGGTGGGCCGCCTCGCCGTCGACCGTGACCTGATCGACCGCCGGATCCACCGTGGTGCCGAGCTCGGTGATCGTCTGGCCGTTCACGCGCACCCGCCCGGCGGTGATCAGGTCCTCCGCCTTGCGGCGAGCCGCCACGCCGGATTGAGACAGATAGCGCTGTAGCCTGACCCGTGACATCTCGGAACCTCGACCCGCCCGGGTCAGTGCGGCGCCGAGGCGCTCGAGTCCTCGTCGCCGTCGTCGTCGTCCCCGTCGTCGGGGGCCTCGCTGCCGCCGTCGCTGCCGTTGCCGTGTCCGCCCGGAGCGCTGCCGTCGCGGGGCTCGCTGTCCGCCTCTTCCGCCGCCTGATCGAGCGCCTCGACCTCGCGCAGGCTCTCCTCGGTGAGCTCGTGGAACTCGCGCAAGGTGGGCAGGTCGCGCAGCTCGCGCAGGTTGAAGAACTCGAGGAACTCCTTGCTGGTCCCGTAGAGGAGCGGCCGGCCCGGCTCCTCCTTCTTGCCCAGCACCCGGATGAGCGTGCGGTCGAGCAGCACCTTGAGGGTGGAGCCGGAGTCGACCCCGCGGATGTCGTCGATCTCCGGGCGAGTCACCGGCTGCCGGTACGCGACGATGGCCAGCGTCTCCAGCTGCGCGCGGCTCAGCCGCACCGGGCGGCCCATCACCAGCCGCTGCACGTACTCGGAGTTGGCCGGGTGGGTGCGGAACTGGTAGCCGCCGGCCACGTCGTAGAGCGAGACGCCGCGCTGCTCGTAGTCCTGCATGAGAGCGTCGAGGGCGGCCTGGATCGCCGCCGCGTCGTTGCATCCGGACAGACGGCGAAGCTCGAGCGGGGTGAGCGGCTTCTCCGCCGCGAAGAGCAGGCTCTCGAGGATCGACTTCAGGCGCACGGGGTCGACCACGAAGGCCGGCGTCAGCTCGGCGTCGGGATCGTCGGCCAGCGTCTCGCCGCTGCCATTCACCGGCCCGGCATCGGCATCCGCCGACGAATCGGCGTCGAGCTCCGACTCCGCGTCGAGCTCCGACTCGTCGTCAGCCTCGCCGGCCACCGCGTCGTCGATCGCCTCGTCGTCGGCCGCGTCCGCCTCCACATCGCCGTCGGCGTCGCCCTCTTCGATCTCGACGTCGCCGTCATCCTCGCCCTCGCCCTCGCCCTCCGCCTCGACGTCTTCCTCGCCCTCCGCCTCGACGTCTTCCTCGCCCTCCGCCTCGACGTCTTCCTCGCCCTCCCCCTCGCCCTCCGCCTCGACGTCACCGTCGACGTCGCCCTCGCCGCCCGCAGCGTCGCGGTCGCCCTCTTCGCCGGCCGGCCGCTCCGCTTCCGCAGCGGCGCCGGCGCGCAGCTTTCGCTTCTTGCGCATTCCGCTCACGAGACTCTTCCTTTTCCGGGTTTACCGGTACTCGCCGTCGATGTCGACGACCCGCTCGGGGATCTTTTCGCCGGCCTGCTCGCCGGCCCCCTCGGCCGCCGGCCCGCCATCCGAGCGCCCCACGATGATGTCGTCGACCAGCGCGTCGGCGCCGCTCGGCCCGCTCAGCTCCTGCCACACCCGGATGAGCCCGAGCCGCGCCATCTCCAGCACCGCCAGGAACGTCACCACCGCCTCGTGGCGCGCCTCGGGCAGCGTCATCTCCTCGCGCAGGAACCGGAAGCACGACTCGAAGGTGAACGAGCCCTCGCGATCGAGCCGATCGGTCAGCTGGTTGATCCGGTCGCTCACCGACAGCCGGTCGACCGCGACCTGGTGGCTGATCCGGATCTTCGCGCGCGACAGCGCCCGGTCGAGCGCCTCGATGAGCGCGATGATCGGGATCTCCTTGAGCGGCGGCTTCGCCTCGGGATCCACGTTCTCGGCCAGCGCGTCCTCCTGGGGCGCGCCGCGCATCCACACGTTGCGGCCGACCACCGGGCGGCCGCCCAGCGACTCGGCCGCCTCCTTGTACTTCTGGTACTCGAGCAGCCGGCGGATCAGCTCCTGGCGCGGATCCGCCTCCTCGGCCTCGCCGTCCTCGTCCTCGGTGGTCGGCGGCGGCGTGGGCAGGAGCTCGCGCGACTTGATGTGCGCCAGCGTCGCGGCCATGAGCAGGTACTCGCCGGCGACGTCCAGGTTGAGCGACGTCATGAGGTCGAGGTACGCGATGTACTTCTCGGTGATGAACGAGATCGGGATGTCGAAGATGTCGAGCTCGTGCTTCTTCACCAGGTGAAGCAGCAGGTCGAGCGGCCCCTCGAAGACGTCGAGCTGGACCTGGTAGCCGGCCTGGGCCAGGCCGCTCATGAGATCGTCCCGATGAGCCCGATCCACCACTCGAACAGCCACGTGGCCGGGGCCAGGAACACGTTGCGCACCTGCGGGATGAAGATGACCGCCATCAGCACGAACGGGCCGTACACGGCGATCTTGTGCCAGGTGGGCAGGTAGCGTCCGGGCAGGAGGCCCTCCAGCACGGTGCCTCCGTCGAGCGGCGGCGCCGGGATGAGGTTGAAGAAGGCGAGCACGAAGTTGATCTGCACCGCCATGAGCAGCGGAACCGTCAGCGGGCTGGACAGCTCCAGGACGCCGGTGCGCAGCAGGGTCAGGTGGACCAGCGAGATGAACACGCCGAAAAGGATGTTCATCGTCGGGCCGGCGGCGGCGACCAGCATGTGCCCGGTGCGCATGCTCAGCCGGCGGGTGAAGTGGTTGGGGCTGACCTGGACCGGCTTGCCCCACCCGAAGCCGAGCGAGTGACCGCCGGTGGCGACCAGCGCGATGAGCGGGAACAGCAGCGTCCCGATCGGATCGGCGTGCGCCATCGGGTTGAGCGTGGTGCGACCCTGGCTGCGCGGCAGCGGGTCCCCCAGCTTGTCAGCGACGATGGCGTGGCCGAACTCGTGCACACAGATCGAGAGGATCAGGATGATGAGAACTTGGACGATCGTCTGGATCTGGTCGCCGGTGAGGTTCATGGAGCGCCGTGAACTATGGCTCGTTTACCCCGGACCGTAAAGCCGGCCCCCGTCGGCGAACCGTCGACGTTCTAGCGCCCCCCCGTGACATCGACGGGACGGGGCGTGCTACGGCCGCCGCGGCGCCGGCCGGGTCAGCGCGTCGAAGTCGATGGCCGGGTTGAGCGGGCCGGCGTAGCGCACCACCGGGACCGGCTCGCCGGCCAGGCGCTCGTCGCGCCGCGCACCGTCGGGCCGGAGCCCGACCTGCCGGTAGAACGCGCGCGCCGCGTGGTTGGCCTCGACCACCCACACGATCAGCCAGTAGAGGCCGCAGTCGGCCAGCTCGTCGTGGGCGGCGTCGAACATCGCCGCGCCGACGCCGCGCCGCTGGGACGAAGGATGGACGTAGAGCATCTGGATCTCGCCGGCGAACCCGGCCAGGTCCGGCTCCTCGCCGCTCGCGCGCGAGACGCAGAAGCCGACCACGCCGCCGCCGATCTCGCCGACCAGGACCAGCTCCTCGCGATCACCGCGGCGGAGCCGATCGCTCCAGTGGCGCGACAGCGTCTCCACCTCGAGGCCGGCCAGGTAGCGCGACGAGACCAGCCCGGCGTAGGTCAGGCGCCAGCTCTCGGCGTGGACACGCGCGATGGCGGACGCGTCGGCCGGTCCCGCCTGTCGCACTCGCGCACCCACGGCGCAAGCGTACCTGACCGGCCCGGTCATGCGCGCGGGTGATGCTTGCGATAGAGCTCGAGCAGGCGGGCCCGGCTCACATGGGTGTAGATCTGCGTGGTCGCGATGTCGGCGTGGCCGAGCATCGCCTGCACCGACCGGAGATCCGCGCCGCGCTCGACCAGGTGGGTGGCGAACGAGTGGCGGAGGACGTGGGGGGACACGTCGCGCCGGATCCCGGCCGCGCGCGCGTAGCGGCGGATGAGCTTCCAGAAGCCCTGGCGGGTCATCGGGCGGGCCCGCTCGGTCAGGAACAGCCCCATCTCGGCCGGCCGGCGGGCGACCAGCCGGGGGCGCGCGCCCTCCAGGTAGGCGATGAGGCGCGCCGCGGCGACGTCGCCGAGGGGGACCAGGCGGGTCTTGCGGCCCTTGCCGGTGGCGCGCACGAAGCCGCCCTTGAGGTTGAGGTCGGGCAGGCGCAGCCCGACCAGCTCCGACACCCGCAGCCCGGTGGCGTAGAGCGCGGCCAGCATCGCGCTGTCGCGCACCGAGCGGGGTGACCCGGGCGCGGCGGCCGGCGCGGCGAGCAGGCGGTCGACCTCGTCGATGCCGAGCACCGACGGCAGCCTGGTCCCGGTCCGCGGCGCGAGCAGGCTCTCGCTGGGGTCGGCGTCGACCAGCCGCTCGCCGCCGAGGTAGCGGAACAGGCCGCGGATGGCGACCAGCGCGCGGGCCCGGCTGCGCGGCTTGAGCCCGGCCTCGGCCAGGTCGAGCAGGTAGTCGGTGAGATCGGCGGTGGTGACGTCGCCGGCGTCGGTGCGGCCGCGCGCGATCAGGAAGCTGCGCATCCGGCACAGATCGCGCCCGTACGCCTCGACGGTGTTGCCCGACAGCTGGCGCTCGACCAGGAGCTGCTCGAGGAACCGGTCGCACGCCGCGTCGAGGTCGAGCGAGGCCATCGGATCGTGCGTATCACGGCGGCGCGCCCGGGCAAGAAAGCAGCGACCGCCGCCCCGGGCGGCCCGCGCCCGCCTCCGGGGGTGGGGGCAGGGTAAGGAACAAAAAAAGGAAAAGAAGCGACGAGACGAGATGGGGCGATCAGAAGCCGGCGTCGGCCCGGCCGCCCTGCTCCGCGTCGCGCAGCCGGCGGCGAAGCGCGTCTCGCTCCGACTCGGCCTGGATCAGCGCGGCGCGCAGCTGCTCGCGCTCGGTCACGGCCACCGCCTGGGCGCCGCGCGCGCGGTCGCGCTCTTCGTCGGCGCGCTGGCGGTCCGAGACCGCCTCGTCGCGCTCGCGGGTCATCGCGATCACCACCTCCTCGGCGCGCCGGCGGGTCTCCTCGGCGTCGGCCTGGGCTTCCTCCGCCGCGGCATGTGCGTCGGCCGCCCGGCGCTCGGCCGCCTCGGCAAGGGAATCCGCGGTCGCCCGGGCCTCGTCCGCCTCGAGCCGCTTGGCCTCGGCCACCTGCTGCAGCTGCTTGTAGGCCTGGCTGGTCTTGTCGGCCCGCTCGGCCTCCTCGACCGCCCGCCGCGCCTCGGCGTCCTTCAGCGACGCGGTGGCGATGGCGCGCGATCGGTCGCGCTCGGCCGAGGCGCTGCGGCGGGCCTCGGTCGCAGCCCGGCCCTCGGCGGCCGCCACCTGGGCCGCCGCGCGGCTGCGCGCCTCGGCCGCCAGGCGCGCCGCGCGCTCGCCGCGCCGCTCGATCACCGCCCAGCCGACAGCGAACGCGGTCGCGGCCAGCGCGATCACCGCGGCCAGCGCCACCCGACCGCGGTGCTTGCGCATCCAGCGCCCGGCCCGCCCGGTCCACGAGTAGCGGTGCGAGAAGACCAGGTCGCCGTGGAGGTACTCCTTCAGCGCGCGCAGGAGCTCGGCGGCGGTGAAGCGGTCCTCGCTGGGCGAGGCCATCGCGCGCTCGATGATGCCGGACAGCTCGGCGTCGCGCGGGGCGGCCGACGGCGGTCGCTCGCCCTGGACCAGCCGGGCCAGGTAGGCGGCCGGGCTGTCGTCGCCGAACGGCGGGCGGCCGGCCACCACGTGGTAGAGCGTCGCCCCGAAGCTGTACACGTCGAAGCTCGGGTGGGCCGGCTGGCCCAGCGCCTGCTCGAGCGGCACGTACGGCGGCGTGCCGGCGATGATGGTGGACGAGCCGTCGGCCAGGTCCGCATCGGCGGGCAGGACCGGCTCCATCGCGACGGTCTTGCGCCGCGGGCTGGCGTCGGCCAGGTCCTTGGCCAGGCCCCAGTCGATGAGGGTGGCCTCGCCGCGCGGGCCGACCAGGATGTTGTTGGGGGTGACGTCGCGGTGGACGATCTCGCGGTCGTGGGCGCAGGCGAGCGCCTCGGCGATGGACAGGAGGTTGGTCAGGAGCTCGATGCGGGCGCGCGTGCGCGGGCGGCCGTCCTCCACCTCGGCGGCGGCCAGGTCGACCAGCACCTCGCGCAGGGAGCGACCCTCGACCCGGGCCAGCACGCAGAACGGGGCTCCCTCGCGGCTGCGGCCGAGCTCGTGGATCGTGACGATCGACGGATGCTGGAGCTTGGCCAGGATGAGCGCCTCGGTCTCGAGCCGGCCGCGCAGCTCCTCGGCCATCTCGGGCGGCAGCGGCTTGCCGTCGACGCCGTAGGTGCGCGGGCGCTTGAGGATGACCTCGCGCGGGAGGCGCCGATCGCGCGCGGTGAACACCTCCGCCATGCCGCCGACCGCCATCGGATCGCGCTCCCAGTCGAAGGCCTGCTCGCTGACCGGGGCGACGGCGACGGACACGACTCCTGTCATGCGGCGAGCATGACCCGGGACCGAGCCGAGGGCACGGAACCGGCGACCATCTCAGCGCATGGCCAGGGCGACGCCGATGACGATGGCGAGGACCAGGATGCCCGCCACGGTGATCCACATCCACGGCGGCGTCCCGGCCGGGCCGGGTCCGACCAGGCTCGGTTCGTGGTGGCCGAGCGGCCCCGGCGGCGGGCGCTGGGGCCGGGCCGGCTCGTTGTCGGATGATCCGTACGGGCGGCCTCCCGCCCACGGCGGATCGCCGTGCTCGGACCCGGGCCGCCTCGGCGACGGACCGGCGCTCATCCCGGCCGAGCCGTGCGGTCGCGGCGTGCCCGACCGCGCCGTCACCGCGGCGGAGTCGGTGAACGGGATCCCGGGCGCGGCGACCGCCGGGGCGCGCTGGAGCCCGGGCGAGCCCATCGACGGGCCCGGGCCCGGCGACGACGACGTGCGCGGCCGGCGCTGGTCGAGCGTCACCAGCCCGGCCTCCTCGGGCGTGGGTGCCGGCGATGCGGACGGTGTGCGCCCGGCGTACGCCGCGCCGCCGGTCGACAGGATGACGTCCACCTCGCGGCGCAGGTCGCTCATGTCGCGGAAGCGCTGGTTCTTGTCCTTGGCCAGCATGCGCAGGATGAGCTGGTCCACCACCGTCGGGATGCCGCCCTTGGCGTAGGCGACCGACGCCGACGGCGGGATCTTCTTCAGCTGGGCCGAGATGAGCGCGGCCGGGCCGACCGCGTCGGGGAACGGGAGCCGCCCGGTCAGCATCTCGAACGTCACCACGCCGAGCGCGTAGATGTCGCTGCGCCCGTCGAGCGGCTTGCCCATCAGCTGCTCGGGCGACATGTACTCGAGGGTGCCGAGGGTCTGCCCGGTCGCGGTCAGCTGCGGCGACATGTCGCCGGCGATGCCGGAGCTGCCGTCGCCGCGCATGACCTTGGCGATGCCGAAGTCGAGGATCTTCACGAACTCCGGGTTACCCGGGCGCGGCTCGAGGTAGATGTTCTCCGGCTTCAGGTCGCGGTGGACGATGCCGAGCGAGTGGGCCTCCTCCAGCGACGAGCACATCTCGCCGATGATCTTCAGCATGCGCTGCCAGGCGATCGGCGCCTCGTCGTGGAAGACGTCGTGCAGGCTGCGCCCCTCCAGCAGCTCCATCGCGATGAACAGGGTGCCGTCGGTGGTCTGATCGAAGTCGTAGGTGGTGATGGTGTGGGCGTCGCGCAGGCTGCACAGCACCTGCCCCTCGCGCCGGAAGCGGGCGACCACGTTGGTGTCGCGGGTCATCTCCGGGTGGAGGAGCTTGATCGCCACCCGCCTGCCGGTCAGCAGCTGGACGCCGTTGTAGACCGCGCCGAACCCGCCCTCGCCGAGCTTCTTCTCGATGGTGAAGCGGCCGTTCAGGGTCGTCCCGATGTACGGGTCGGCGGCCGGCGGCGCGACCGGCGCAACCGCGATCGCGCTCGGCTTCTTCGCCGCGGCGCCGGTCGCCTTGGGCTTGCCCGGCTTGCCGCCGCCGGCGGCCTCGTCGGGCCCCAGGCGGTGCCCACACACCCCGCAGAACCGCGCCCCGTCCTCGAGCGTCGTCGCGCAGCGCGGGCACGTCATGGCGCGGGTGTCTTCCGGATCACCGTCCGAGCATTCTCGCCCATGTCCATCCCGCCTGCACCATCATCTGGTCATCCACAGCGCGGCCAGCGCGACCAGCACGGCGACCAGCGCGCCCACCGCCATCCAGCGCCACGTCGCCTGTCCCCCCGCGCGGAACGGGTCCGGCCTCATGTCATCGGTGCCGATCCAGATCCGGAGCTGCGGCCCGCCCGCGCCGAACTCGACCACGATCGGCTCACCCACCTCGACCGCGACCTCGCTCACCCGGTTGCCTGCCATGAAGGTGCCGTTGGACGAGCCGACGTCGGCCAGCGTGTACCTCTCACCGTCGCGGCGCAGCTCGGCGTGACGAGACGACGCGTCGAGATCGCGGTGCGCGTCGAACGCGACCTCGCACTTGGGGTGGCGGCCGATGCTGATGCGCTGGCCCGCGTCCAGCTCCTGTCGCTGTCCGCGCCGGCTGCCCTTGATGTGATCGACCACGACCTTCACAGCACGCCACCCAGATAGACACCCAGCGCCGCCAGGGCGATGACCGCCGCGACGACGCATGCTACCAGAGCCAGGCGCGAGCCCCGGGTCTTGACCGCGCCGACCGGTGGGGTGGGCGGATCGGCCGGCGGGCGCACCGCCCGGTGCTGACCGGTGGCGGGGATGCCGGGCGGGCTGGTGTCGTTGCGCAGCCCGGCCCGCGCGGCGAGCCGGCGCCCGACGTACGAGGTGCTGGTCAGCGCCCCGTCCCCTTCCTCGTTCGGATCCAGCTCGGTGAAGCGCGGGCGATCGCCCTCGCCGGCCGGCAGCGGCAGCCGCTCGCCGGTGAAGCGCGCGATCACCACGGTGACGTTGTCGGGCGCGCCGGCCTGGCGGGCCAGCCCGACCAGCGCGTCGGCCGCGCCCTGCAGCCCGTCCTGGCTGGCCAGCACGTGGCGGAGCGCGTCGTCGTTGACCGGGCCGTGCAGGCCGTCGGAGCAGAGCAGCAGGCGGTCGCCGCGGCGCAGCTCGACCAGCGAGATCGCCACGTCGACGTCCGGCCCGGTGCCGAGCGCCTGCAGGATGAGGCTGCGCTTCTCCGACAGGCGCGCCTCCATCTCGCTCAGGCGGCCGGCGTGGACCAGCGCCGAGACCACCGACTGATCGCGGGTCACCTGGGTCAGCGCGCCGGCCCGCTCGATGTACGCCCGCGAGTCGCCGACCTGGGCGATGAGCAGGGCGCCGCCGGCCAGCCCCGCCGCGGAGACCGTCGTGCCCATGCCGCGCAGCTCGGGCCGCGCGGCCGCCTCGTCGATCACGTGGCGGTGGGCGGCGCGGATGGCGCGGCGCAGGTGGCGCGCGAACACCGAGCGCTCGTAGGTGGCCGGCGAGGCCAGCATCTCGCGCCAGACCACGTCGACCGCCAGCTGGCTGGCCACCTCGCCGCCGGCCACGCCCCCCATCCCGTCGCACACCACGAACAGCGGGCCACGCGGGCCGCGGCTGCGGGTCGCGCCGCCGCCGTCGGACAGCGCGCCGCGGTCGAGGTCGCCGATCGCGTACCAGTCCTCGTTGCGGTCGCGCACGAGCCCGGCGTCCGTCACGCCCACCACCTCCACCTGCACCGGTTCCGGCTTCATCCGCTCCGCCCTGTCAGGCGCCGCGGTCGCCGCGCTCGCCGCCGCCGCCCAGCTCGATCCGGAACATCTGATCGCCCATCCGCAGGGTGTCGCCGTTCTCGAGCGGCTGCGGCCCGCGCAGGCGCAGGAAGGTGCCGTTCGAGCTCTTGAGGTCGTCCAGCACGCACTGGCCGCCCTGCCACTTCAACACGGCGTGCCGGCGCGACAGGAACTCGTCGTCGCGGAACACGATGTCACCCTCCTCGCGCCCCAGCACGGTCTCCGGGCCGTACAGGTGGCGCACGTCGCGCAGGCCTCCCGAGGCGAGCACCTGCATGAGACGCCCCCACGGCGCCCGCGGAGGCGAGCCGAACATCGCCACGCCGTGCCGCTGCAGCGCCGGCACATCGCGCTCGCCATCCTCGACCAGCTCGAAGCGGAGCAGCTCGCGGCCGAGCAGGATCTGGGTGCCGCTGGGCAGGACGTGCGGCGCGCGGATGCGGCGGAAGACGCCGTTCAGGAGATCGATCGGGACCACCCGGCAGGCGCCGCCCTGGATCTGCTCGAGCCTGGCGTGGCGCGAGGCCAGGTAGCGGTCCTCGAACACCAGATCCGCGGCGGTCCCGCCCGAGCGGCCGATCTCGACCCAGTCGCCGGCGAGCGGATAGCGCTCGCCGTCGGTGCCGTCGCGCCTCACCGAGTAGAGGTTGCCCCACCCGCGCCCGCCGGTCTGGCGCGGCGACACCGGCGCCGGGGTGATGTGGACCGCCGGGATCGCGGCCTGCGGGGGAGGCGCCGCGCCGTGCACCATCGCGCGCGCGGCCGGCCCCCCGCCCGGGGTGCTCGCCATCGCCTGCGCGGTCCCTTCGCTGACCGGCTCCATCGGCGGCGTGTGGCCGGCGCGCGGGCCGCCGCCCGGCGCGGTCGGAAGCATCGCGCCGCAGTGCTGGCAGAACGCGAACCCGGCCTGGGTGTGCCCGCCGCACCGACGGCAGACGTGGATCTCCGGCGGCGCGCTGGGGGTGACTCGCCCGCCCGGCACCGGCGTCGGCATCGGCGGCATCGGCGTCGCCTGCGGGCGCGGCGCGACCAGGTGCGAGCCGCACAGCCGGCAGTAGTTCATGCCGGCCTGGTTCTCGCCGCCGCAGACCGGGCACGGGATCCGCCCGGGCAACCCGACCCCGCCCGGAGGTGTCGAACCGGGGCCGCTTGCGACCGCACTCGACACGCCCATCCGGGAGCCCGGTCCCACGCCGATCGGCATCGCACCGACGGCGGGTGCCCCGAGCCGGATGCCGCAGCTCAGACAGAAGATTGCGCCCTGTGGACTCTCCCGACCGCAGTTCGAGCACCGAGACATCGAGGTACCTTTACCCGTCCCCGGGTCGCAACGCCCCTGAAGCGCGCCG
>Ga0193753_10001116_pt1 | contig 23566 bp, 19 predicted proteins | sample H1c2metaG_FD_144925 | JGI IMG/M metagenome (GOLD analysis project Ga0193753, IMG submission 144925) | Soil microbial communities from a riparian zone of the East river system, Colorado, United States - H1c2 | ecosystem: Environmental > Terrestrial > Soil > Riparian zone | place: USA: East... | reverse complement strand
CCATCGTGCGCATGGATGATCATTGGTACTCCGAACGCCGGAACAGAGAAGATTGAGCATGTCGCGCCATCGGCCCATGCTGACTGGCTTTGCGTTTGTTTCCTTCAATAAGGAAATTGCCTTGGCATCCAGTGCGGTTGGCTCGGCGAGTGCTAGGGCAGCAGCTACGCCTAGTTTTAAGTGCATCTCGATCGAGTGCACCAATGCGTTGAAGCGATGAAGCTCGGAGCCGGCCGATCGAACGAGTGCGGCGCTGGCAGCGATCGGAAACGGTTGCCGGGCTTCCACTGCCTTAACTAGCTCGGGGCGCGGAGACTCGAGCAGCTTGAGCGCAAGTCGTTCCAGAGCGGACGCCTGATACGTATGGAGCTCCCCCGGCTCGAGAATAGCAGCTCGTAAGCTGCGGTGTTCGTCTCCGGCTCGAGAAGTCGCCCAGCGATTTCGGACGGCGTTCACGACGGAGAACGGGTCAACTAGCAACTCGGCGTCCACCGCGCGCTCGAGCTGCCTATACCAATCATCACGCATTTCGCGCCCCCGCGATGCCATCAGGAGGATCTCATCCTGAATCTCGAAACCGATCAACAAGGCTCTTTCCTCCCGAGACAATAACTTGTGCACGAGCATTTGCCCATCAATGCTGCGACGTGACACAACCGCATTGTTTCCCGTTTGACTTATTCGATTTCCGCCGCCGCGTTTTGCGTCGTACAGAGCATTCTCGAGTGCGCTGACTAGCTGTTCCGCGGCGTCTTCATCGCGTCTCTCCACACAGCCAACCGAGACCGTCGCGAGGACGCTCTCACCCTCAACGGTGTATGGCTCTTCGGTCGCGGCCAACTTCAGCTCACACGCGACGCGCATGGCTTCAGCCGCCGCGGTCTCCGGGAGAACGACGACGAATTGAGAACCTTTGTGGCGGGCCACCATGTCGTGTTCGCGCATCCGCGTGGACAGGCGCACGGCCATTTCTCGCAGCATGATGTCTCCGGAAAGGTGACCGAATGCATCGTTAATCTCACTGAACTTATCGACCCTAACGATCAAGGCACTGAGCGGCCGCTCGTACCGCCTGCTGCGTTTCACTTCGCGACCAAGAACATCGGCGAGCTGACGCTCGTTTGGCAGCCCAGTCAGTCCGTCGGTGATCGTGAGAGTGTAGATTGCCTCGTGATATTGGGTCTCGATGTCGGAGCCCGAGAGATACTTGAATATCGTGTCACCAATCTTGATCTGATCACCGCGTCGAACCTGGCACTCGGTGACCGGCTCGCCTTCATCATTTATGTACGTTCCATTTGTAGAGTCCAAGTCAGTCACATAGACGTTTCCCTCCCGATGCTCGATGCGCGCGTGCCGGCGAGAGACGCTGTCGCTATCGAGCACGATGTCGTTTTCACGATCACGCCCGAGCGCAACGATTTCTCGGTCGAGAACGTGTCGGCGACCAAGCTCGGCAGCGATAGGTGCATAGATCACGACGAGGCAGTCGTCACCCTTTCGCGGAACCTTCAGTTCCTCCAAACCCGTGACGCTTGTTGGTTTTGGGGGCAGATCGGATAGCATTTAGTACTTGTCGCGCCGCTGAATGGTTTGATGCGGGCTGGTGGCTGTCAGCCATTTTCGAGGCAACTACGGCGTATCGAAGAGATCTAGAACGATGGCACCGACACCTTCAGAGTGGTTTCCACCCTTCAAAAGGGCAACGCCGCTACTTGGACGACGGTGCCGCCGACCGGATCGGCCCCCTGAGTCAACTCGAATGGATGCCTGACTACATCCCAACACTCTGACGCAAGTCACGCGACGGTCGCAATCCTCACGCGCAACTTTGGTCAGGTGCAACGAGCTTCAGTGCGTCGTGATGGCGGAGAATCGCACGTTCACTTCCTACCCTGTAGCGGAACGTGTGTCCGAGAACTAGTTCTTGGACCTGTGCATCTCGGGCATCGGTGATCGCCTATCTCGCGCGTCACGCCCGACGTTGGCGCCTGCAAGCCGTTGATAGGCTCCACGCCATGAGCGACGCGGTCGACCTTCGAGAGCGCACTCGTCGACTTATCGACGCGGCGACACGCACGCCGACATGTTGCCGGGGCGCGTGCGTGAGTGGCGGTTTAGTGCGCGACTTGTTGCGATGCACACGCCGACTTGTGGCGCACCGCACGCTCTGTAGTTGCGGTTTGGTGCTCGCTTCATTGGGCTCTTGCACTGCCGCTAGTTGCGGTTTCATGCGCGACTTGCTGCGACTCTAGTTGCGACGCACACTCCAACTAGTGTCGTACTGCACGCCCGTTAGTTGCGGTTTAGTCGGCGATTTGTTGCATTCCAGTTAAGCGCGAGTTGTGCCGACGCGGCGGACGGTCCGCCTGTGCGTGGTCGCTCCCGCGGCGACAAGAGCCCAATCCTCCGCCAATCGCTCGGCGTAAGAACCATCATCGCGTCGTCGGAAACGCCGGCAAAACCTCGAGCGAAGTGAGAGCAAGATAAAGACGTGGGTCCCTCCGGGGAGCAAGTGCCGAAAACGACTGCAGAAATTCGCGGACCATGCGCGCGCCACACGGACCTCGCGAGATCTAAGCAATAGAAACTTCTGCGAAAGACGCGGACCACGATGACATTGCGGGACCGGAAGCCCGTAAAGCGAAATCCGCGGTCGACTCGTTTCTGGGATGAGCTGTCGCCACAGAGATTGCGAAAGCGCAATGACTCTCGACCTAGTCGCACGCCGCGAGTGAGAGGAAGCCCTGCTGCGGCCGACGTGGACAAATGCTAAGTCATTCGCGCTCAGCGCTTCACCAGGAGCTGATGCAGCAAGTCGACCGTGCTTGGGCCGGTCGCCGATCTGGGCAGCTGCCAGTCATTTCGACGGACGACCCGGACGTGCACTTCGTCATTCGCGGCGTGAACGAAGCCCTTTCCGAAGAATGTGTGTGAGCGCGCGCAACCCTTCACGGGTAGGCTGCCCGGTCGCGACCGCCGGCGTTACCGGGCGCCGTAGACGATCACTCCGGTGCCGAGGATGCATAAACCCGCGCCCATCAGGTCCCATCGCGTGGGCAGTTGGCGCTCGACCAACCACAGCCACAACACTGAAGCCGCGATGTACACGCCGCCGTACGCCGCGTACGTCCGCCCGGCGCCGCTAGGGTGAAGCGTCAGCAGCCAAGCGAAAATTCCCAATGAACATGCAGCCGGAAGAAGCAACCACGGGGAGCCGCTCTTGCGCAGCCACAGATACGGCAGGAAGCAGCCGACGATCTCAGCCAGCGCGGTGAATACAAACAGCAGCACACGACTCAGCAGCATGTCGCGCCCTTGCGCGTGCGGCGCTCGTGTGTCGGTCGACCTTCGCGAGGAACTCTCTCGAGCATCGAGCATCCACCCGAGTCGCAGCGACGCAACGTGGCGCGCAGACTCCGCTGGACCACTCGGAGTTCTTTCAGTCGCTCATCTACACGCACCAGAACGTGCTCGAACCGCTGTCGCTCGCTGCCACAGCTGGCGTCGCCTGCGTCGACCGAGCGAATCAGCTCTACGATTTCATCCAGCCTGAATCCTAGAACCTGGAGAGACTTCGCGAATCGAATGCGCTTCACGCTGGCGCTCGTAAACTCCCGATAGCCGGACCGGCGGCGCGGAATTTTAGGCAGAACGCCCCGGCGCTCGTAATAGCGCACGGTGTCGATGGCCACACCTGAAAGCTTCGCGACTTCGCCGATCTTGAGGGCATTGGTCATGATCCTCGTCCCGTAGCTTGACCCTGGAGGTGAGTCCAGGGTCAAACTGAGAGCCATTAGGAGATACAAACCATCCACGAAATTCCCATCATCTGCGGCCCGAGCACTTTGACCAGAGACCGCGCTCGTTCGCAGCAACTACGGCAGCAGCTGGCGGCGGCGACTGCGCACGTCCGCGAGGAGCCGGATGGTTACTCGTACGAATAACCCGATGATTTGGAGATCTTTCGAATGGCAAGCGAGTGGATCGGTCTTGAACGGCAATGTTGTCCGTTCTTGTCATTCGAGCTTCGTTGGCCGAGCGGAGAAGGGGGACCGAGTCTTCGCCTGAGCGGCCCAACTGGAGTGAAAGAGTTTCTCAAGGCAGAAATGCCCGAGCTTCCTGCAAATCAGACGTAGCGCGCCGGATTCGAGAAGCGCGATGACACAAACTAACCCTCATAAGAAAGGTTTTCCTGTCGCGCTCGGGATCGCGCAGACGGTCGCGTGGGGCACGCTTTACTACGCCATCGCGGTGCTCGGTCCGCCGATGGAGCAGGAGCTGGAGTTGGATCATGTCGAGCTGTTCGGCCTGTTCGCTGCAAGTCTCGGCCTGGCGGGCGTTTTGGCTCCATGGGCGGGACGGCAGGTAGATCGACGCGGAGGTCGCGCAGTCTTGACCTCGGGCCTGCTCTTGGGGACGCTGGGTTTTCTGATCCTTTCTGTCTCGCACTCAGGTTGGACTATCGGCCTTGGCTGCGTCATCAACGGCGTCGCGATGGCATTCGGCTTGTACGAAACGTGCTTCGCCGCGATCGGACAAGCAGCACCCGAGTCCTATCGGGGTGTGTCAGGCTTCGCGCCGGAGGCGAAAGGATGGGACGACCGAAGACCACAAAACAGAAACCGATACGTCAGGCAGCAAGACGGGCCGCGTTCGGATACAGTTACGAGCTCGCGATTCGGCATTTCTTCGGTGACGCAGCGTACGGGGACGCGACCGCCTTCGAACTGCACGCCCCGACGCGAAGGCGATGGCTGAAACGATTTCTACGTAAGTGCGCAGTTCTGACGAACCAGATCGAGACGACTGAAGCTCATCGCAGTCTGCTTCATGCCAGCATCGACTCAGCACTCGAGACGCGCGACGATCGCAAATACGAGCCTCCGGCGCTCACGGCTGATCTCGTCGGTATAATCGCGTTGCTCTTCGGCTACTCGGACTTCGACGGGAGACAGCTTCACACCCAATACTTCCGCACGGTTGGGCAGTACTACGCTGACCGCGCGAATAGAACCGATGCGCTGCAGCACTGGGTGGACAAGCGGAGTGCCAGCACGCGAAGAAGCAAGATCGCAAAGGAACTTCGGGCAGAGGGACAAAACACCTTTCAGATCGGTTTGATTCTGAACATTCCCGAGTCGCAGGTGCACGAGCTCCTGCGAGAGAAGCCAGAGAAATCTCGTGACGATTGAATCATTCGATTCATGTCCCAGCTGCCGCCACCAGTGCACTCGTGCTGGCTGCGTTTTTGTCTTCGGCCGGACTGTGGAGATCCTCATGAAGTACCCCTACGCAGCTCGCAATCTTCCGTACGCGCGTTGACGGACCACACACCGAGCTTAGTGCGTTCTGCTGCCCAAGAAGCTGGTCAACCCGTTCGAATAGCAGTGCGAGCCCGTCAGCGAGTTCTCGCTCTGTCGCCGTCGTCGAACGCATAAAACTCATTCGTTCTGGCTTTGCAGTAGGACATGGTGCACAATGCTCCAAAACCTCGGTAGCTATTGATAACTACCAAGCGTTTGTATCATGACGCGCACACATGCGGAGCAGCTTCTACGCCTTGTTCGCAAGCAAAAAATACTGCGATCGCAGGATCTTGCGCCTCTCGCCATCTCCCGCGCGACACTCACGCGGCTAGAGCGGCAGGGCCTTCTACGCCGCATCGGCCGCGGACTCTACATCGAGCCCGAATCCGACCTGAGTGAGCATAGCTCTCTGGCTGAGGCGGCGAAACGTGTTCCCACCGGCGTGATCTGCCTTCTCTCTGCCCTCCAGTTCCACGAGCTCACGACCCAAGTCCCTCACGAAGTGTGGCTCGCGATCCCCAACAAAGCACACAAGCCGGTGGTCGATTGGCCGCCGCTTCGTATCGTTCGCTACTCCCCGCGCGCACTCGAGGAGGGCGTCGAGCAACATCGGCTTGAGCGAGTTCCCGTCTCGATCACCTCTCCAGCGCGAACAGTTGCCGACTGCTTCAAGTATCGCGGGAAGATCGGACTCGATGTCGCGCTCGAGGCGCTTCGGGATTACATGCGCCAGCGCAATCGCGATCTGGATGCACTCTGGAAGGCGGCAAGTCTGCAACGCGTGGCCAACGTCATGCGCCCGTACATGGAGGCGCTCACGTGACCGACCGCCCGATCAAGGATGTCGCCGCGTCGGTGAAGCAGAGGCTTCTCAACGTAGCGCGTGAGCGTGGAGACGATTTCAACCTGCTTCTCACGCGCTACGTCCTCGAAAGATTTCTCTACAGACTGACGGAATCGCAGTACGCGGGTGACTTCGTAGTCAAGGGCGCAACGCTGTTCACGCTGTGGTCCGCGGCGCCGCATCGCTCGACACGAGATGTCGACTTGCTCGGCTTCGGTTCTCCCGACCTGGCGAGGCTCCAAAGCGTGTTCGCCGTAGTGGGGGCCACGCCGGTGAGCGTCGATGACGGAGTTGTGTTCGACTCGAAGAGCGTTCGAGCTCGACCCATTCGCGAGCAAGCAATCTACGATGGAATCCGTATCGAGCTTCGAGCACGGCTCGGAACTGCGCGAGTCCTCGTGCAAGTCGATGTCGGGTTCGGCGACTCGATTATACCCAGTCCAGAGCTTCGCGAGTTCCCCGTCGTGCTCGACATGCCCGCGCCGAAGTTGCGAGCCTATGCTCCAGAGACAGTCATTGCGGAGAAACTACATGCCTTGGTTCAGCTCGGCATGCTGAACACCCGGCTCAAGGATTACTTCGATCTTTGGCACCTCGCTTCGCACCACGAATTCGATGCGCAGACCTTGAGCTCGGCAATCGCGGCGACGTTCACCAGACGAAAGTCAGACCTTCCGGCGAGTATCCCGCTTGGGCTCGACGAGACGTTCGCGAATGATCCTCTGAAGCAGAAGCAGTGGACCGCGTTCCTGAATCGAACCGCGCCGAAAAACGCAGCTCCCGATCTACCTACGGCCGTCGTCGCTATTCGAAATCTCCTTCTGCCAGTGCTTGAACACTTGCGTGCCGGGCCGCCGTTCGTCGCGGGTTGGACGCCAGGAGACGGGTGGCAGCCGCGTAGCTGAATCGCGACCATCCGCGAGGCTCGATCCTAATTCGGTGGAAGCGATTCCACCTGTTGTGGACTTCGGTCCGTCGTCCAGTCGTCGACTTCTCAGCGATCTGTCGCGACGCGCACTCACTCACGATGAGGCTTCTTCTGACCGGACTGAGACTTCCGCGGTTGTCAGGCTGCGTCTCGCGAGGTCGGCTCCGGCTCGGCAAGCAGCCCCGAGCTTAAGCCGCAGCTCGGCCGTCAGCTGGTCTGCCCGACCGCTCTCAATCGCGTCAGCGGCGGCCTCGAGCGCGCGCACGAGCTCGAGAATCTCGGGCACACCGAGTGTGCCTACGCTGCTGGGAACACCGGTTTCTCGCTGGTTTTGACCAGCAAGATCGTCGACGCGTGAAAGCGTGAACTCCGCGAAACCATTCGAAACCGGTGGAGTAGCCGGCAGCTTCGAGCCCCGTCCACCCCGCTAGTTTTTTCTGAATGGTTACAAGTAGTTGAGCGGTTGGCCCCCGCTCTGTAACCAACCCCGTGACAACTGCAGCGTGAGTGCATGCCGCTGCAGAGGATCGTCACGATGGTCGCGCGTGAGCGCAGGCTGAACGCGACCGACGCGCTCGCGCTACGCGAGACCGATCGCGTGCTGCATTGCTTCCCGACGCGCTCGGTTGGGATCGTCGACCATCTCGCACTCGTCGTTGATCACCAAAGTCGCCCGGCGCTCACCGTCGTACGCGGACCACTCGGGCAAGCCGTCGACTTGCGGCTTCCCTTCTGTCGCAAACGCGATCCACGCCGCGCTCACCTTCGCAGCCAAGGCCGCCGGGCGCGGTCCACCACCGGTGAAACGCTTCGATAGCTCCGTGTTGTCGAACACGAAGAGATCTCGAGCGCATGCGGCGACTGCAGCTTGCCACCCGACACCGGCGTCTCCCACGTGACGTAGTAGAAGTACACAGGCGCACCCCACCGGCGCCGGATGAGTACGCATTCGGGCAGAAGGGCCTAAAGTAGTTTCGCGCGCTGAAAGCGTTCGAGCACATCACATGCTTGCTTCGGTCGCGCGTCGGGATCCTTGGCGAGACACATCGCGATCAACTGCGCGACTCGCTCTGGAGCCCTCGTCGCTTGCGGCGGAGGCGTCACCAAGTGCTGGGCCAACACTTGCAGCGCGTCGCCCACGAACGGCAACTCACACATGTACATCTCGTAGAGCATCACCCCGAGCGCGTAGATGTCCGTGCGAACGTCTACGTCCGCGCCCTGACATTGCTCGGGAGACATATACGACGGCGTGCCAAACACGACCCCGACATCGCTGAGCAGCCCGAGCTCGTTCGCGCTGCCTTTCGAAAAGAACTTCGCGATACCGAAGTCGAGCAGCTTCAGCCGCGGCTCGCCGTGCTCAGGTCTCGACAGCCAGATATTTTCCGGCTTGAGGTCACGGTGCACGATGCCCGCGTCGTGCGCGGCTTGGAGTGCGGCACATAGCTGCGTCAGGTACAGATCGATCGCACGCGGCTGCAACGGACCCGCATTCAGACGCTCTCGGAATGACTGGCCTTCGAGCAACTCCATCACGAAGTAGTCACGCCCATCATCGAGCTGGCCGAACGCGAAGATGTCGACGATGTTCGGATGGCTGATCGTGTTCACAGCGCGCACCGCGTCCACAGAGCGCGCTAGGAACGAGGCATCGTACATCTCGGCGGCCAGCACCTTGATCGCGACGCGCTCGCCGATCACCGGCTGACGCGCGGCGTAGACAGTGCCCATACCTCCACGGCCAATCAGCGCCTCGACGACGTATTCGCCCGCGCGCGCACCCGCACGTAGGTCCCGCGACGCAGCGAAAGATCCAGTCAGTTCGCTCGCACGCGATTCGGCAGCTCCGAGGTCCAAGCGACACTCCTCGCGCGACTAGCGCTCTGGGGTGCCACGTTAGATGATTCAGGCGTAACGAAAAGCAAAGTGCTCTGGAGCAGCCGATCTGGAAACTAACATTTTAGTAACGGCGGCTGGCCAGCGAGGAGTGATGTTGCAGACCCGGCAGTCGAGGCCTCTTCGACGAGGCGAACTCTGCCTTGGTGCCGTAGCGCAAATCGCCCCCGACCCGTCGACTCGATCCGGATTCCGACGTTCGCGTTTTCGAGCGCATCTCTCAAACGGCGAAGTCGGGTCTCGAACCCTGTATTTTTCGAGCTCGAGATCAGTGCGCGGTCGCGCTTGAACTCACGAAACGCAAAATGGGTCCGACCATCACCGACGTGAGCACGCAGGCACGCCAGTAAGATCTTTGCAGGTACACCTTGGCAAACGTGCTGTGCGCCAACGCTGACGCTCTCGTCGTCCGCGCGAAACGTACACACGATCTCCAGCTCGTGGGCGGCTCCGAACTCCACCTCGAGCATTGCCGCCCTCACCGCTTCGGCAGACGAGGAACCCGTGAGTGCTTCGTGGATGAAGTGCTGGAAGACGGTGTGAATTCGATCGGCCTGGAGACGCCAGCGCGCTTCGAGCAGGTAGAACGGCGCTCCATACGCGCAGCCTGCGTTGAGCACGATGCGTCGCCTACGCGGGCACGTGTAGCTTCGCGTCATGACGACCACGTCACTATTCGGCTGTCCGTAATCTCGGAGCTGAATCCCGCGCGTCGCACAATACGCGTCGAACCGCATCAGCTGTCCGAACACCTCACCATCGATGAGGAACTGGTCGCCCTGATCCGAAGTGCGCGACGTGTGGCCCGCGATCCCAAAAGCCGATCGGGCGTCGCTGAGTGGCAACATTTGCGCGAACGGCTGAAGGCCGAGACTCATCGGCATTTGACGCAAGAGGTGCGCTCCAAACACATCGCCGTCCCAGCCAGAAACCAGCCCCTCCCAAAGTGCCCGAAAGCCGAACAAAACGATCGCGCGCCGTTCGTCGGGTTTCAGATTCTCGACGACGACCTCGTCGAAGAGCAGACCGGGGAAGAACTTGCCGCCACCGAGCGTGAACATTCGGAAGAAGAGATGATGCGGGTCAGTGAGCCGAAACAGCACGGCGAGCAGTGGCCCGAACGCCAAGAGCATCAGGCGCGAGCTCACGAACGAGCCGCGATTCGCGTGCAGGAGCATCGAATCCACGAAGCCGACGAACGGGACCTCGCATTCGACTAAAAACTCCTCGAGCGCGTTCATCGAGTCGCATGCCCACGAGAGCGGAATGCGCTGGTCGTCCCGCGCGAGCTGCCGGGCCACTTCCACCGGCCCGAGCGCGACGCCATCCACCACGAGTGGGCGAGCAGCCCAGAATTCATGCGTCGCTTCGATTCCGCAGTTGAGCAACAGCGCTCGATGCATCGAGCGCATGAAGTCGCCGGGGATCATCGGAATGCCCGTCGTCACAACCCCCAGGTTATCGAAGTCGCGACGAGGATCGCGTGCGTTTCTTCGTGACCTCCCTCACCGATCAACGCAGTTCGTGACTGTTCGGGACCCGGTGATGCGCATCCGCTCAACGCATGAAGACGGGTTCGTCACATTGCGTCTCGGTTCGCGACTGCAGCGCGACGCGTGCCGCACGACCGCGGGCAATGTCGATTTCGGGCGGCGACAGAAAGAAGCCCTGAGTGCCCGAGCGCAGCAAGTACTCGTCACAGTCGTCGCCGCGCTGCGCGCAATAACACGGGGACGCACAGTCGGTGCTCGGTGGCGGATTTTCGTGTGCGAGTCCGAGCGCGTGCCCCAACTCGTGCGCCGTCGTGCGCGCTGCAGGATTCATGACCGGCATCTTCACCGCGTTCAACCGCGGATGATCGATCGACCAGATCGAATGCGCGCTTTGCGTGACACCGTTCGCCCCACTCGCACCCGGGATCTGACCCGCGGTGTAACGAAAGTCGAAGCCATCGGTGCGATTGGTCTCGCTGTCGGTGACCTCGATCTCGAAACACACGCCCGCCTGGCTGAGCCAAATCTGATTGAGCTCACTCAAGATCGGACCGAGTTCCGCGTTCGTGAGCTGGCTCGCCTGCAGATGGACGCGGAGCGGTATGTGGAACACCGGCATCGCCCCGGGCATCGAGCTGCCGCTGCCAGCCGCAGGTGACCCAGCGCCGTTCGCTCGGCCTGCCGCGCCGCCGCTCCCAGCTGCAGGCGTTGCACCGCCCCGTCCCCCCGAGTTTTGCGTGGGGTTCGCGCCCGATGTGCCGCCGCCGCCGCTCCCTGCTGCCGTCTGAGCGGCCGTACTGCCGCTGCCCGCCGCGCCGCTAGAGCCCTCAACAGAAGTAGTACCGGCGGCGCCGCCCTTTCCTGCCACGGCACCCGCGCCAACAATCGGTGCCGTTCCGCTCGACGTCGCGCCCGCACTGGACACGGGCGTAGCGACGCCAGCCGACCCGCTGGTCGCTCCGGAGATTCCGGCGGTTGCAGCTCCCGGCGGCAGCGCAATCGGATCGCTACTGCTGCGAGCACCGTCCTGTGAACAGCTCGCGAGCGTCAGTGCGACCCAAACCAACAGCAATCCGGCGAGGCGCATGCACTCCACTCCAGCTCGACTCGCCACTTACCACGACGAGGCCGGAGTGGACGTCCTCCAACTGGGGCATTCCACGCGGGGCGTCCGCAGCGGCGACTCGTGGGCAACCTGGACTCCACGCCTGATCACGGACCGCCCGGAGCGATACTTCCCGCCTCCGGGGTTCGCACGCCTGCGTCGATCGGACGCGCCGACGTGGACCGCGACGGCGGCTCACCCACCAAATCGATCACGCACGTCTTCACCGACGCCGCACACTTCGTCGGGCTCGTCGCAGCGGCCGCGCACTCTTGGAGTTGACCGAAGCACGGATACGCCGACGCGTACGGGTTGGGCTTCGTGTAGTTGCGACCTGGATTGTCGATCGCACGATCGCGCGTTTCGCCAATGCACGCCCGCAACGACTGCGCACACGGCGCAGTCGCCGCAAGCTGCCTCGAAGATGAAACAAAGCAGCGCGCGGGCCTCAGCTCAGAGCACGCGGCCGCCAAGATCGGACACCACTCGACGACATCGCCTCGATCGCACTGCAGATCCGGGACAGTCGACGGACGGTCGATCGCAAGTCGCTTCGACCGGGCTGATCGACGAGCTCGCAGCGAGCAGTCGAGACCGGGACCCGACTACGAATCGTCGGTGTTCAGATCGAGCTTGGTATACAGCGCCGCCCACGCGCAGAACCACCCGACCAAACCGAACGGCACGCACACGAGCGCCGCTGCGATCGCAAACACGGGCTGCTGAAAGCCCGAGCTCAGAGCCGCTGCAACGAACAGCATACCGAAGCCAAACCCCGAGCAAACGAACGGCCACGCCCAGAAGAGGCCCCACTCGCCGCGCTTCGCGTTGTTGCGAAGGCTGTCGATCCCGAACGACGCCTCTCGGCGTACACCGTGGCCGAACGCGACACCGCGAGGCTCGAGGACCTCGAGTCGGTTGAAGCGGTTGATCCGGTCCGCCAGCTCTTCAGGCGTCTTCGCGCGCGTGCGCCCACTCGTCACGAGCACATACGCAAGTGCGATGCCTCCGACCACCAGTGAGCCGAGGCCGAGTGCCAGCCATGCGAGCGGCGACATCCACAATGTCATGACGGCATCCCCCACTTCAGCGTCGCAGCTTGCCCAGGCGCACTCGCAGTGTCGAGCGCTTCAAGTATCACGCGTCACGGGTCAAGCCTCAAGCCTCGAGCGTTGCGCGCGTGATCTCGAACGCACGCTGCGTTCGAAGCGCGACGAGTAGATCGTCCTTCGCCGTGGGCCCGAGCATCGTGAGCGCAAACGCGACACCCTTGCGATCCAAGAAGCCCACGCGCAGCGCGACTTCGCTACCGCCCGCCTGACCCGTGAACTCGAACCCGCCGACCCAACCTTCGACCGCGATCGAGCGCGGGTCGGACTCTTCCGTCAGCGGCACGAACGAGCCCTCATCGGCAGTGATGCCAGAGCGCGCGAGGTGCAGAATCGCATCTGCCTTGCGCTCCTCGAGCGACGGCGCCGGTTGATCTTTCGCCAACTGCTCAGCCCTGACCTGCACGTAGCCGAGCAAGTGTTCCGCACTCGCGTCGACGAGGCGCACGTCGAGCGCACTCACGTGTTCCGGCGACGACTCGACCGGCTCGGATAACCAGCTCGCAGGATGCGCAACCGCAAAGCTCGGCGGCTTTTGCACGCGCGCTTCGAGCCACGGCTCCATCGGATCGGCGCTCTTCTGCAGCACTTCGAACGTCGAATGCGCGACCCAAAAGTTTTCCTTCGCCGCGTCCCAGCGCTCGAGCGCGCACATCGTGTTGACGCTGACGACGTCGTTGCCGCGCGCGCGCACGCTCGTGCGCCGAACTTCAGGCTGATCATCCACCACACGCGTGCCGGTGATGTCGAAGTAGAGCCCCGCCGCCCCGGGAAACCAAAATGCCGACACGACTTCCCAGCCATCGTGCGCGAGGTTGGCGCGTGCCCACACATCGATCGGAATCTCGAACGGCGATTGCATGACGGTCACTGCGATCACCGGAGCACCAGGCTCCGACGCACCCGCAAAGATGCCGATGCCGCGCTCCGTGAGTGGCCCTGATCCGACCGGACCGAACTCTCCCGCCATCGCCCAGTTCTTCGGAACCATGAGCTCGTAGGCGAGCGCAGCGTCGTCGTTCGGCGTGACCTGCAGACGCACGTGCGTCTGCAGAACCGTCGCCTGCACGAAGGGCGCGGACTGGGGAACGTCGACTTTGATCGGGGGTGCCATCGGACTTCTCTACTTGCCAGACACGTCGAGACTGAACTTAGCGGACAGACCGCCGCCGAGATGCGCGCCGGCGCCCGCGCTCGTTTCGAACAGTTTTTTGCCGTCGTTCACTTTGACACTCGCGCCGGCCTCCGCACCCACACTTCCGAGCGTGCCCGTCGCCGAGACGCCGAGGCCGAGATAGTACGAAGTAAACGGAATCAGAAGCCGGACCTTGAGCGGGATCGTGCCCTTTAGAAGGGCAGCCGATCCACCGGCGACGACCTCTGCCGAACCCTTCTTGTTCTTGAGGTCGGCCTCGGCTCCAATCTTGAGCTCCGCTTCCGCCGCGCCCGCATCGGCTTCGGCGACCGATTCGAACAAGATCCACGGCAGGTCGTCGGCCGCTTCTTTCGGATCCTTCGCTCCAGGCGCATTTGGCGCCGGCGTGCCGATGAAGACGCTCGGGCACCCCTCGACGATCACGTTCGGACCGCCAGTGGGCTCGTTCACCCAATCGCCCATGCGAATCGCCGGCATGTTGTTGATCAACACGGACGGCTCGCCCTTGGCCGAAGGACCCGCACCGTGTGGAGCGGCGCCCGGCGCAGCACACGCGCACATGTCGATGACGCCACGCCACGCGGGCATGCCACCGATGAACACGTTCACGCTTCCCGGGCCCGGCGCGAGCGGTGTGCCGTGTGTAGTCTTGTCCATCAAGCGCGCAGCCATCGGCGAAAAGGGACCGATCGGTGGCGGCTTCGGGTCATCTTCGAAACCGAAGAGCTTCTTCACGAGCCCCACGAGGTCGACCTGTGCGTGACCGACGGTACCTTCAGCTTTCGCTTTGACGACCGTCGCCTTCGCCTTCATCTCGCTCAAGTTGACCGAGGCACCCAGCGCTTCGCCCGATGCTTTGCCGGACAGCGCGCTCACGAAGGTCTTGTCGTCGCCCGCCTTGAATGCGGCCCCTTCGACCTGCTTGTTGTAGAGCGACTTGAAGCCGACTTCGGTGGATGGCAGTGCGGACTTCTTGTCGTCCGCTTTCGGAGCCTCAGCCGGATCTTTCGGCTTACGGTCGCCGACCCCGACCTGTTTCTTGGGCGCCTCTTTCTTCCAAATCTCCTTTTCGGCAGACGCGGAAGGTTTGAACTCAGCACCCGACGCCGGAGGCTTACCGTCGCCCGCGGCGGCGGGCTTTCCATTGTCAGCTGGCTTGGTCGGATCGTCGCCCACGTCGTTACTCCACGCAATGTCACACGGAGCGCGACAAGACAAGCGCGACTGCACGCGGACTTCGACGTCGGTAGTGTCGGTGAGCGCGCGCTAGCCGGCCGATTTACATCCCGCAGCTGCGAGTCACGAACACCGGATCCGCAAACGGATAAGCCACGTACGCGACGAGTGCGGCACGCGCGGCCGCAGGCATCGCGATGAAGCTGTCGCGCATCGGTTGGGCTTCGCCACCGTGCCAGAGGATCGCTTCGCTGATCGAGCGCGCGCGGCCGTCGTGCAGATACACGCCGCCGACTGGCGGATGACCATTTGGATCGAACGCATCGATCGCCGGATACATTACCGCAGCACCAGTGCCGTTCCCCCAGAGCGGACACGTGCGCCACTCATGCCCCGTCGCGGATCCCTCTTCGACGGCTGCGTCGTCGGCGAGGCCATCGCCCATGTCGTGCAATAGCAGATCGGTAAACGGTTGGATGTTGAGGTTCCGCAGCTCGGCGATCTCATAGTCAGATCCCGTGACGAGATTCGGCACGTGGCAACTGCTGCAGCCGGAGTCGACGAACAATTGTTTGCCTTCGATCGCTTGCGGGTCTGCATAGTTGCGGCGGGGCGGCACCGACAGCTCGCGCAAGTACGACTCGAGGTGATCGAGATCGCTCGCTGCCAGTTGAACCGCCGCGTCTTTCACCGTCTCGAGACAGCCGGGTTGAAGCGGCCCGCAGCGGTGTTTCGGATAGAGCGGCGACGTGATGCCGATGTCATTCACGAATGCGAGCGCTGCCTGCTCCTTGAGCGACGTCGTTCCGGACTTCCAACCGAAGCGACCGAGTGTGGGCTCACCGGTCGCGGGATCCGGAATGAAGTTCGCCCGACCCGAAATGCCATCCTGATTCGCGTCCTCTGGATCCGCGAGTGCGAGGAGCGTCTGCGCGGGCACCGCTTCGAGAAATCCCAAGCCGAAGACCGGCCGCGGGATGCGGGCCGACACGCGCGTCTCCGGCGCGAGCGGTCCGTCGCGCAAACCATCGAGCGCGAGGAGCGGCTTGCGCAACGCGTACGGCGTTCCGTCCGCGAACTTTCCGTCGATGGTTTGCCAGGTGACACTGGCCCTGACTTCCGGCGTGCCGCCCTTGGCTGCACGCGGATCCAGCACCGAGCCGTAGACGGGATCCGGCTCGGAGTGCTCGCCGCGCACCGAGAACAACTTGAGCAGCATCGCGCCCATGCCGTTTTCGTCGGGTGGCGGACCCTTGCCGTCGAGGTGATGGCAAGTGAAACATGACGACGCCGTGTAACCCGGCCGCACGAGCTGAGCGAGCGCGGGATTGCTGTACGCGTTGCCCGCTTTGAACAGCGGGCTCGGCGGCGGCGCGGTCACGATCGTAGGGACCTTCGTGCCGGGCTTCGCGCCGCGCGCGCAGTCGAACGTCGTGGATGGGTTGTACCCCAACAGCGACTCGAAATCGGCTTCGAACAACACCTTGCCGCGGATGAAGTCGCTCAGCTGCGCGGGCGTGATGTTCGGAACATGTTGGGCGTACCCGAATTCGTCGACGGTGACATCCGTGACCGATTGGTCGCCCGCTGCGTGTGCCCACGGATGTTGTACTTTGGGCTGCAGCCGTCCGCTTCCGACGAAGTACTGGAACCACTCGCTGTAATAGGTCCGCGAGCGAACGAACGTCAGCTCGAAGTCGACGAGTTGTCCATACGCGAGCTGGTCCACGCGCGCTTTGAATGTCTCGCCGGCGGCAGTTGCGCGTACGCCCACCGCTGCGAGCGCGGGGGGCGTGAAACATAACGGCGTAGGACTCGGAAGTGCGCCGCCCATACCCGACCCGAAGCACTCGTAGGTTTTGAAGTCGACCGCTTCGACTTCCATGCTCGGCTGCGGAGCGATCGTGACGTCGAGTGCGTCGCCGTGATCGATCAGTGTCAGATCGAACGTGGGGCCGGCGAAGTAGGTATCGACGTAGTGATCGTAGCGTTGCTCGTTCGGATGGCGGTCGCGAAAGCGGCCGGCCAACTGCACGGTGAGTGGATATGCCGGCTCCGCCTCGCGCGGCTCTCCGATGATCTGGTGAAACCACATCGTGTCGATCAAGGGCTGGGTGTCGGGACCGGACTCGATGAGCTTCTGTCTCGCAGTCGTCTGATGGAAGTAGAAGTCGAGCGCATCGCCACGTTTCAGCTCGGATGACGCATAGGTAAACGTTCCATCGCCTGCAGCTGTGAGCTGCGCGGTCTGGAGTTCCGGTGCAGCATTCAGGCGATATTTCAACTCGACGGCGACTGTTGGCGGCAACGGACCGGTCGCTTTACCGGGCTTGAACGTCACGCGTGTGGTCGCGCCATCGAGCAGGACGCTCCACTCGAACCCGCGCGCGGATAGCCCCTTCGAGCGGGCCGGCGTCGCGCTGCCCGCCGTCGTGGAACATGCGCGTGGACGGCAATCCGGGCCCATCACCGCAGCCTCGAGACATAAACCGGCGCAGCGCACGAAGTTCGCGGGACAGGTGCCTGCGGGCTGCGATTCTACTGGGGGCGCTCCAGTGCCCGCCGTCACTCCGGGCTTGGGGACGGCCGGCTCGCCCTCGCCGCTTGCAGCGGCACGGCGACCTGCGGCTGCTGCATCCTCGGCGCTATCGGACGGTTTGGCTTCCGGGTCGGCGCGCTTCGCGCATGCCGAGATCAGGAACGTGGTCAGTGCGACGGCCACGAAACCGAAGCGAATGCGCGCGGCACACAGCTGCAGTCGCTGGTCGCGGCGCAAGTGCTGCGCTGGCGATATGCGCCGCACGTTGCGCCAGAGCCATGGCCTGGCTACTCGTTGGGGCAGAGGCATGCTTGCCTCAAGGGAGTGAGTCGCGGCCCGAAACGGTTCAGGTCAGCGTGCAGTTTGTTGAGACGCGAGCCGCATCCGCGCCCGCGTTATCGAACCAACGCAGCCCGGGGCCGACGGGCGGCACCTTGTCCAGCGCGCATGCCTTCGACGCAACGTGAAGGCTACGACTCCGAACACGGCGAGCGGCCCAGCCCAGGCCGCTGGGAGGCCGACCCGCTCCCGATGATACTGCAGCCGCTGCTTTTCGTAGCTGCAGCAAGAGCTCCGGTGCCGCTCGCAGCTGCGCCGGCAGCAGCGCTCGCACCACTGTATCCGGCCACAGCCGCAGCACCTGAAGTCGATGAAGCCGGACTGCCCGCCGTGATGGCTCCCGTGACCGTCCCAGTTCCGGCCGTACCGCTCGGTGTTGCGCCACCCTTACCCGCACTCGCGGCGCTGCCTGCATTGCCGCCGGGCGCTGCACCCGCGACGGGTTGTGCCGGCGTGCCTCCACACCGGCGCTGAGTTTCATCGCACGCTTGCGCCGCCTGACACGGAGCCGCACCTTGATCGCAGACGCCGTTTGTACACGCCTCAGTTCCAGTACAGAACATGCCGTCGTCGCAATCAGCGGCCGTCATGCATTCACAAACGTCACCGACGCAGTCTCCGTCGGCATCGGCTTGGTCCGGGTTCGCGGTATGGACACAGTTGTCGTCTTCGTCGCCGATCTGATCGCCGTCTGCATCGGGCAACGGCAATGAGTGCCTGTCGAAAAACTTCCAAGCGTAGTCCGCGATGTCCAACACGTTTTGCTGATACAGAACGTGGCCGCCATCGAGGCTGCAGTACCCGACCTCGGCATCGCCCCCGCACATCCGGTAGATCTCACACTTGTTGTCGCCTTGCGGCGCGACTGCGGCAAACGTATCGGCGGCTTGGCAACCGAGCGTGTTGCTCATGGCTGCGCCGTTCGACAGGCCCGTGGAGTAGACCTTGCCGCGATCGATATTGGCGATGCCAGCGACGTACTGAACGATTGCTTTCATCAGACCGACGTCATCGAGTTTCGCTTCGTACGCAGAACCGAACGCGATGTCGCCATTCCAAGAGTTCATGTACCCGGTCGGCGCGACGACTAGAAAGTTGTTCTTGTCGGAGACCGCCTTGAAGCCCGAGACCGAGAGCTGGCCGGGGCCGTCACTCGAGAAGCCATGCAGATCGAACACGACCGGAACGGGCGTCTTGCCGTCGTACGTCGGTGGAACGTGAACGATGAACGTGCGCATTCGTCCACCGAAATCGATGTTGTGGACCTGGTCGCCAGCCTCGAGTGCTTGGCCGACCTTGCACTTCGCTTGTAGGTTGGACGGATAGAGAGCCGCCAGCGCGACGCAGATCGCGATGAACTTCAGAGGCGATCGCCAGTTCAGTTCGCAAGTTCGACACTTCGACATCGTGTTCGCTTCCCCGAAACTCTCGTCCGAGTATCACTCTCTCGCGAAACAAACCACACGGACCGATGCGGTTGGAGTGCTGAGAACGCGCGTGGCCCGCAAGGAATACGCGATGCGCGCCGGCAGAGAACCGTGGTGCGCCACGCGTGTGTGCATCGCCGACATCCAGACACAACTTGGATGACCTTTTAGTCATCTCGCGAGTGCGCGCGCAGTCCGCGTAGAGTGAACAACAGATCGACCGAGGCGCCGCGTGAACGTTCCACTTCTCATCGATGCGCTGGTCCGACAGATGACTGTCTTGCTCGCTCAAGTCGCCACTTCGGGTGGGACTCGCGCTCCGCTTTCTCACATCGCAAACCAAGTGTTCGTCGAGCTGGCCAACGAACTCTCCGCGCAAGGCGTGAGTCGCAAAGTCAGCGCCGATATGTTCGGCATGGCGCTACGCGCGTACGTGCGTAAGGTTCGCCGGCTCAACGACTCGCAAACCGATCAAGGGCGCACGCTGTGGAAAGCCGTTCTCGACTATCTGCAGGACGGCGAACCCAAGACGCGCGATCAGATCCTGACTCGATTCAGTCGCGACGACGAATCGCAAGTTCGCTCGGTCCTGCAAGACCTGACCGATAGTGGGCTCGTCTTCATCAGTGGCGACTCCGCGGCTGCAATCTATCGCGCCACCAGCGACGCCGAGCTTCTGCTGTTGAAACAAGCGAGCTCGGCCGAAGGCCTGACCGAGTTCGTCTGGGTGTTGGCGTATCGTGAAGGTCCGATCACCGTAGCTCGACTCGCGCGCAAACTGCGGATGAGCGAGGAAGACACAGCCGGACTCCTCGAGAAGCTGAGCGCACAGGGCCGCGTTCAAGCGACGACGACGAGTGGCGTCACTGCCTACACCGCAACTGACTTCAGCGTACCGCTCGAAGCTCGGACCGGCTGGGAAGCCGCCGTACTCGATCACTTTCGCGCGGTCGTTCAGACCATCGCGCAGCGCCTCGAGAACAGCTCGCGAATCTCACACCTCGAGGACATCGTCGGCGGAAGCACTTACAGCTTCGACGTCTGGCCAGGCCACCCGTTCGCCGACGAAGTGAAGAGCGTGCTGAAGAATCTTCGCAGTGCGCAAAGCGCGCTTGCGAAGCGCGTCGAAGCGTTCAACGCAACGACGCAGCGACCCGCCGACTACTCGCAAATAGTCGTGTACGTCGGGCAGTGCGTGATGCCGCGTAACGAGACCGATGATGCAGAGGGGAATGACGATGAAAACTAGTGTTGGACTTGGGTGTTTGATGTGGATGGTCGCTTCGGCGAGCTGTTTCCAGACGAAAGACATACCGCCCGCGCCCGGAGGCGAAACGAACTTCCTGCGCGCGTGCGACAAGTCGTGCTCGGATGGGCTCAGCTGTGTCTGTGGTGTTTGCACTCGCAAATGCACCAGCGACAACTCTTGCAACACCTTGGACGCGAACGCAGTGTGTTTGAGCTCGGACGCGATCGGAGATACGCGCATGTGCGAACCCGGCCAGCGGCACGAAGCTGCCGTCTGCGACGCGCGCTGCAGCGCGAATCGCGATTGTCGAAAAGGGCTTAGCTGTCAGGGCGGCCTGTGTCGCGAAGAGCCGCAAGTCTCGGGCGGACCGAACGCAGGAACCGGAGGCGCCGTCGATGCAGGCCCACCTACTCCGACCGGTGATCCTCTCGATCCGAACGCGCCGCTCGTGATGCTGCTCATCGACACATCCGGCTCGCTCTCAGACATGCCGGGTTGCACCTGCGCCAGCCCGACTGACTGCACCAACTGCGAGCCCGATTGTGCCGGAGGCGACCAAAACCGCTGGTTTACGATGCTCGCCGCACTCACTGGAAGTTATGCGGATTTCGGCTGTCAGAGTGTGCCGCGCACGTCGGACAACGGTGCGACCTACGACGAAGGGTACTCGCTCCCGAACTACGTTCTCTCGTCCTCGACGAGCCAACGCGGCGATGGGCTCATCGATGCCTTCGGACCACGCATTCAGTTCGGTCTCTCGACGTTCGACAGTGAGTACACCTACAAGGGAGGAACGGATCTCCTGACGAGAGGCGATTTCGACTTCGCAAAGAGCGAGGATTTCTTCGGCATGTTCTCGTACGCGGGAGGTGACTCAATCACTCCGCGACTCAGACCCGATGGCAGCGAAATCGGGCGTGCTTTCTATCCCGGATGCCAGTTCCCATTCTACGTCGACAGCGGTATTCGGTCGGCGAGCGCAACTGAGGGTGCGTTGGTGCTGCAAAGCGCGAGCGAATCGGCGGGTGTCCGAAGCCAACAGCTGCGTACTCAGCTTCGAAGCGCGCGGCCGTACGGAGGAACGCCGATCGCAGCCGCGCTCGACGACCTCTACTTCTTCTTCACCGAAGATCCTATCGGCACTTCCATCGCGTCCACGCGAAAGCGGCACATCGTGTTGCTCACCGATGGCGCGCCCGATCCCGACTTCCGAGACCTCGGCTGCGCCTGCAGCAGCGCGGACGGGTGTGGAGTCGCGCCGAACCAGCTGAGCTGCCCGTACCCACTCGCGGACGATGCCGCGCGGCACCTGCGTTGTGGATTCGGCGAAACGGATTGCAGCGGACCCGTCACTGCGCTGCACGTCGTGGCACTCGGTGTCTCGGACACCGACGCTCGCGCGAAGCTCGACGCGACGGCCGCTGCGGGCGGCACTGAGCGAGCCCGCTACGCAACCGATCAGCCCGAGCTTCGAACCGCGCTGCGCCAAGTCTTCGAACAGATCCTCGCGCAGTGACACTCAGTTGTTCTGCGAGTACGTCGCTAGGTATGCGCTCGAAGAAGAGCGTTAGTGACGTGCTCGGCGAAACACCGCCAAGCAGGCGTGCTCGCCGACCACTCTGATCGCGTGTTCGGTTCCGACCTGCATGTCCAACAACTCGCCGGCACCGAATCGCTGCTGCGCGTCGTCCAACAACTCACCGTCGAGCACGAACGTCAGCTCGCGCTCGGCGTGCCCGTGAACTGGAATCGACATGCCGACCGGGAGGTACGCGATCACCGTACCGTTCGCTGCGAGCTCCGGGCTCACGAGGACACGCGAGCCGGGAAACCCAGCGGGCCGCCAAGCCGACTCATCCGAGATCCGACGCAAAGCGCTGCGTGCACTCTCGACGTTCACTTCGAACGCACGCGCCACGTCGCCCGCAAACAAGCTGTACCGCTCGGACCCGGAGAGCGCTTCGAGCAAGCGCCGACGAATCTGCGGATCAGGAGCAGAGGCAGGTGCGCTGTCTGCCTCGGTAGCGATCGGAATATCTTGCTGCTTGCGGCCGGCCATCGACTCGATACTCCTCAGCGCAGCGCCCGTTCGAGCTTGATGAGCCCGCGCGCCACGCGCGAGCGAACCGTGCCCTCAGCAACACCCGTCTGCGCCGAGATCTCCGGCGCAGTGAGACCAGCCACGTACATCAACTCGAGCGCTGCTCGCAACGGCGATTCGAGTTTCCCGAGCGCATCGCGCGTCGCCAACGCGAGCTCTGCGGCTGGAGGCGCCGCTACGAGCTCATGCGCCGCCAGCTGGAGCAGCGACTGGGCGTGCCGCTCACGGCTGCGGCGAGCCAAGCGGTCGGCTGCGCGCGAGCGCGTCCGCACCAGCAGCCATGTCTTCACGCTGGCGCGGTTCGGGTCGTAGTCGCGCACGCTTTGCCACGCTTCCAAGAACACGTCGTGCAGCAGGTCGTCGGCATCGCCGCCCGACCCGAGGATGCGGCGAGCGACGCCGAGCACAGGGCCGGCGTGCCGGTCGTAGAGCTCGGCGAACGCCTCGACGTGCCCCGTCTGTGCACGCGCGATCAAGTCGGCATCGCTCACCTCCGGCGCAATTTCCGCGGGATGCGCGGCGCTGATCGCGCGGGTCGAGCTGGCCATGAGCGACGTCGAGGACGACACTCGCGGAATCTAGCAGGCTGCAACGAATCCGCTGCGCGCTCCTTCAGCCACGGTTTGTCTCGAAAAGACGTTCTGCCAGGGGCGTACGGCATTCGCAGCGGGTTTCGTGGCCGCGCGCGGCTGCTGGGGGCGCGGCACCCCAGCGACTGCGACTGCCGGTGCGGGCGTCGCGCACGAGCGACCGATGTTCGAGCGATCTGGAGTGCCACGCGCCGGGCCGCATGACCCACGCGCGCTGCGACCTACGCGCATGCGGCATATCGATTGCACCGCTGCGGGCAGGCGAAGGGAAAACCATGAGCTCCACTGCACCATCGAATCGC
>Ga0193753_10001115_pt1 | contig 23598 bp, 15 predicted proteins | sample H1c2metaG_FD_144925 | JGI IMG/M metagenome (GOLD analysis project Ga0193753, IMG submission 144925) | Soil microbial communities from a riparian zone of the East river system, Colorado, United States - H1c2 | ecosystem: Environmental > Terrestrial > Soil > Riparian zone | place: USA: East... | reverse complement strand
CGCGAAGCCCTCGGTGGAACGTGCGTCATCTGGGGATGCATTCCGGCCAAAGCCCTGCTGGAAGCGGCGTCCATCGCCAATCGGGTCAAGCACGCCGCTGATTTCGGCGTCACCGTCGGTGACGTGAAGCTGGACTACGGTGTAGCCATGAAACGGTCTCGCGCCGTCAGCCTGCAAAATTCGAAAGGCGTCGAATTCCTCTTCAAGAAAAACAAGATCACGTACATCAAGGGCACCGCGACCCTCACCGGCAAAAGCGCCGTGTCAGTCAAGACGCCCGAGGGAAAAGAGGAGAAGCACGACGCAAAGAAAGCCGTCGTGATCTCGACTGGTTCCCGAGTGCGCGGACTTCCGCAGGTCGGACTCGAGCTGAATAAGACGACGATCATCTCGTCGGACGAAGCGCTCATTCTGGAAAAGACGCCGAAGACGATCGCCATCGTCGGTGCCGGCGCGGTCGGTTGCGAGTTCGCCGATGTGTTCAACGCCTTCGGTTCGCAGGTCACGCTCATCGACGTCATGCCGAACATCCTGCCGCTCGAGGACATCGACTCGTCGAAGGAAGTCGAGCGCGCGTTCAAGAAGCGCGGCATCACCATCGTGACGGGCGCGAAAATCTCCAACGTGAAAGCGGCGAAGGACTCCGTGTCGATGACGCTCGAAGCGGGCGGCGAAAAGAAGGAGCTCAAGGCCGACGTCGTTCTCGTCGCCGCCGGTCGCGCTCCCAATGTCGAAAATTTCGGTCTCAAAGAGGCGGGCGTTCAGCTCACTGATCGCGGCTTCATCAAGATCAACGAGCAGATGGAAACCAGCGCGAAGGGCCTCTACGCGATCGGCGACGTCGCGGGTCCACCGATGCTCGCGCACAAGGGCGAGCACGAAGGCATTGTGTTGGCCGAATTGCTCGCCGGAAAGCACACGCATGGAATGGACTACAACAACATTCCGAACGCGACGTACTGTCACCCGGAAGTCGCGTCGGTGGGTATGACGGAACAGCAATGCAAGGACAAGAAACTCGATTACAAGATCGGCAAGTTCCCGTTCTCGGCGAACGGACGCGCGCGGACGTCGGGCGAGACGGAAGGCTTCGTGAAAATCATTCGCGATTCGAAATACGGTGAGATTCTGGGCGCGCACATCGTGGGCGCACATGCCACGGAACTGATTCACGAAATCGTCGTTGCGCGCGCCAACGAGTTTACCGTCGAGGAAGTGGTGTTGGCGATTCACGCGCACCCCACGCTGTCGGAAGCGGTCGCCGAGGCGACGCTCGACTCCTTGGGCAAGATGATCCACGCGTGATGAGGCAGTCGGATGCGTGAGCTGTGGGTGGAGCACCTGGGCGCCGTCCCGTATGCCCAGGCGCTCGAGCTGCAACGACAGGTGGCGCGCGCCCGAATTGCCGGCACGATCAGCGAGGACGTTCTGCTCCTCGTGGAGCATCCGCCAGTCGTCACACTCGGCCGCTCGTCCAAGGAGCGCAATCTCCTGGCGTCGCCGGAGCTGCTCGCGGCCGGCGGCGTCGAGCTGTTCGAGGTCGAGCGCGGGGGCGACGTCACCTTTCACGGGCCGGGACAGCTAGTCGGCTACCCCATCATCGACCTCAAGAGACACCGCCAAGATCTTCATTGGTACCTCCGACAGGTCGAACAGGCGCTGATCGTCGCCTTGGGCGGCATCGGTATCGTCGGAGAGCGGAGCGTCGGTTATACGGGCGTCTGGACGCAAGGCCGTAAGATCGCATCCATCGGCGTGCACGCGCGCGACTGGGTGACCTGGCATGGCTTTGCGCTCAACGTGTCGACGGATCTGAGTTATTTCGATCTCATCGTGCCATGTGGCATTCAGTCGGTCACTATGACATCGGTGGACCGTGAGCTGGGCGCCGGAGCCCCGTCGATGGAACGCGTGGAGGCCGATGTTGCCGCCGCGTTCGGTGAGGTCTTTGACCTGACGCCTCGTCTGGGCATGGGCGTTCCCGCAATGATCCTCGCAGATACGCCGGCGTAGCGAACTGTTGCGTTCGTGACGTGTTTGACGTGACGAGCCATCGAAGCCCGGACCAGCTTCCCGGCCTCGGCAGGTCGCGCGAAATTGGCTAACTTTCAGTGCTTCACCGCGCACGCGCGGCGCTAATTCCAATACGTCCCACCCGAAATCATTGGAGCTACGAATGAACGACTTTTCTGTCAGACGAAGGCTGTACACGCTCGCGGCTTTCGGCACCGTTGTGGCCCTTGCCGCGTGCGAGGACAAGCGGACGAAGGAACTCACCAACGGCATCACTCGCGACTCAGTGATGAGCGTGCTGTCACAAAAAATTATCGGCGGGGGACGCGACTCGTTCCCCAATGTGTATGAGAAGGACAGCTATCTAATCGGCGGCCAGAGATACGAGGTGCTGTACTTCAGCCCCAACAACCAGAAGAAGGGGAAGGACACGGTCGCGTTCAAGAATCTCACGCCACTGGTGTTCGTCGACAACAAGCTTATCGCGAAGGGCTGGCCGGCGTGGGATAGCATCGGCTCGGCCAACAAGATCGTGGTTCCGGATCACAAGTAAGGTTGATGCTGCGATCGATGTGAGCCGGACGGAGATCGAGCAATGATGTGAAAAGAGGGCGCCGAAATGGCGCCCTCTCTTTTTGGTGTTCTCGGAGCCGGGAACAAAAGAAAGGGCCCCGTCTTTCGACGGAGCCCAATCTCTTAGTGCGTGCTACCTCATTGGCCCAGGACTACGGGTTGGTGAGGGTGAGGTTCGTGTTGACCGCCGAGGCAAGTCCGTCGCCCAAGGCGTTGACGCCGATGGCAATGACCTTGAGCGTCGTTCCGAAGCCGGCCGAGACCGGCGGATCGAACGCGGTGGTCAGCGTCCACGTGAAGGTACGAATCGTCACGGTGGCGTTGTCGGTTACCACCGGAGCGACAGCCGAACCAATCAGCGTGTACTCGTTGTTGGCCGGATCCAGGAAGTAGAACTGGACCTGGGTGAATGGGTTGATGAACTGGAACGTAGCGCCTTCAACACCGGTCGACGTCGCCGTCAGGGTCACCGAGGTTGCATTGGCCGGCGCGACACCGCCGGCGCAACCAGCGGCCGGGCAGTTCGAGACGTTCGCAACAACGTTGGCTTCCTGGAAGGTCGACATCACGGCAAGCGGGTTAGCGCCGGCCGGAGCAACCGTGAAGTCAGTACGACCCGTCTGCGGAACGTTCGCCGGAGCGATCGCCGCAACACCCGGGGGGCTGGCGTTGGCAGCCGCATCATACGCGCGGAGTGCGATGTTGTTCGGAAGGCCGCCCGCGCCGTTGTTAGCCGGAGCGTTGCCGCCAACCGTCCACGCGATGTTACGGATGAAGAACGGAATGTTGAGGCTGAACGACGACGCGGTCGTGAGGACGTTGTCGAATGCGACGCCGAGCACTGGGCCCGTGGCGCGAATCGGCAGCGAACCGATGCCGCCGACCGGGGTCGAGGCATAGGTGAGCGTGTAGTCGGTGCTGATGAGATCGAGGTTGTCCGATGCACTGGTGGCGAACGAAGCGCTGGCACCGCCAGTGATCGTAGCCGGAACCGCGATACCGCCAACCGTCGGCGCCGTGTAGTCGATGACAACCTGACGGTTCATGACCGGAGCGGCGTTACGGGCAAGGTCGAGCGGGGTCTGCGTGAAGAAGTAGTAGCCGCAACCCACGCACGGCGTGGTAGAGACGTCCTGCGTGGCAGCATAGATCGTCGTTCCGTCGGCCTGCGTGATGCCGTTGGCATCGCCGCGGACGTTCTGCGGAGTGGACGTCGCGACGCAGGTGCCGTTGTTGAGACCAGACGGGCAACCGAAGGCGCTGTTGAACGAAGCCGCCGCCGTGCCGCCGGCCGGAACGGCCAAGCGCTGAACCATCGTGCTGACGGGCGTGCTCGAGAAGCCGGACGCGTCGTCGCTCAAACCCATCTTGATGTTGAAGTTACCGATGTTGGCCGCGACGTTCAGCGTGCCGTTGTTCGGCGCTGCCGTCACGTCCGCTGCGGGCTCGATGTAGGCAGCCGTGGGCGGGAGCTTATCCTGACCAAACGTGCCCTTCGCGAAGGCGCCGTTCGTATTGATGGTGTTGGCGCCAGCAGCGAGATCGGTGCAACGCGCGTTGCCGAGCTTGTCTGCTTCGAAGGCACGGACCACGTACGCCGTGTTGGAAAGCGTTGCCGCCAAATCGCCGGCGGTGGTGATCTTCGTCCAACCGGCGGTGGAGCAAGCCGTCGCCGAGGTGGACGTACCGTTCAGAGCGCTGGCTGGCGTGTAGCTCGCAGCCGGGATCGCGTACCAGCTAAACGAGGTCAAAAGGTTGATGCCCGTCGTACCGCTGACCGCACCGGCGCTGACGCCGATTTGGCCGGGGTTGCCGACAGTGATCACAACACCTGGAGCGAGCAACGCGGCTGCGCAAGCATACCCGGCAACCGGGGCGTTACCAACGCCGTCGCCGCAGGACACATACTTGGTGGTGCCAGTTGCCGGGCTAAAGCTCGCACCGCCCGTGCCGCCGAACGTGTACGCCGGGTTCGTCCAACCAGCCTGACGGCCGGCAATAACGAAGGACGTCGGAGCCTGCGGAGGTGTGTTGTCGAGACGGAACGTCGCAGCACCCGGATTGAAAATTCCGAGCGCCAAGTCGTTGCCCTGAGTGTCGAGCGCGATCACGGCAGGCGTGATGCCCTTCGGGGTCGAGTTGTTGGCTTCAAGGTTGACGGCGTCGTAGAGCGTCTTTCCCGTCACGTTGGAGCCGTTGGTCGAGGTCGCCGACCATGTGGCGGTAAACGGCGCAGCAGAAATTGTCTGCGTCTGACCAGCAGCGCCCGGAAGCGTGAGGGACAACGTTGCAACCGTACGACCGCTGTAGAGCACCGGAACCGCGGTCAAGGTCACCGCACCACCGCGCCACGTCAAACCACCAGCGTCCGTCGCGGTCGTCGCCGTGTTGATGCCTTCTGCATTGCTGTATTGCGCGAATGTCTCGGTGACGAGCACACCGTCAATGTTCGCCAACGTGAGCGTCGTGCTGTTCGTGGCGCTCTGGACGCCGGCGGCCGTGGTGGCCGTGGCCGTGATCGAGCACGCACCGTTGTGCAGCGTCGGGACACCGGCTGCGTTGAAGGCCGCGGTGTTGAAGCTCAACGTCACCGGAGCCGCCGCAGCCTCTGCCGAAATCGGCGCGAGGTCGCTGATCGTCTGCGCCTGCGTGAGCGAGTCGTTGCCGCACTTCAGCGTCGCCTGGACGCTCTTCAACGTCTGACCGTTGGCTTCAACGTTCAGGATGATATCGAGCTGACCGACCGCCGCGGCGGTGTTCGCCGGAACGGAGTTACAACCGCCAACACCGCAGATGGTGTTGTTGATCGAGGCGATCGTGACCGTCGGAGCCGGGTTCGCGGCCGCAACCGTCACTGCCGCTGCGCCCTTGACGTCTGGGGCCGCCTTCGATGCCGCCGTGATGGTAACCGTACCGGCCTTGACGCCAGTGACCGTACCATCGGTGCCGACCGACGCGACCGTCGCATCGCTCGACGTCCACGTGACCGTACGATCCGTCACGCCCGCGTCGGCATCAACCGATGCCGCGAGAACGACCTTGCCTGCGATCGCGACGTTAACAGCATTCGGTGAAACAGTGACGCTGTGCACGACCGTGCCAGGTGTTGCGGTCGTTGGGGGTGGTAACGTGACCTTGTCTCCGCAAGCCGCGAGGCCAGCGAGGGTCAGAAGTCCCACCAAAGAAGAACGAACTACGCGTTGCATCTTACCTCCGAGGTAAGTGATGCGAGGTGAAAACCGGAACTACGTACAACCAACAAAACAACAAGCGAACAAACCACCACAATCATCCAACCCAACGACTGCCGTGAACCGCACAACGACCGCGGTGTAGTACGCAGAACGTTCGAGAAGCTGTGGCCACCTCCCGCTCTTCGACACGAATCAACAACACAACTCGACGCCAAACAGCGTTATACCGCAACCGACCCAAGATAGACCTCGGGTGCAATGGGGTCAAGGCGAGGCCCCCATCGGTGTGCGATGTTGTCGCTATGAAAATTCGGGAATGTCTTGCAAGGGTGAACGACCAGCACCGGCCGTTCCGTCGCCCAACCACGTCACTCGTGACTTGGTCACCACCCGTCGGTCACGCAACGTAGCGTCCAGCTACCTGCCCTACCAGTGAGGGGAGTCACCCGAATTCGGTGCGAATTCCCCTGACGCTCACCGATTGACCCGTCTACAGTCGTACCAGTCGTATCCGCAACGCGCCACACACAGACAGCGCAAAGCACGCGTATAAGCCGCGCAACGGTGAGAAGACGCCGGTCGTCGAAACAGGTAACACATCCGCGCGACACTAGCGCAGCCACTATACCCGACACCCCGCCGGCCAACCAGCCCCTCCCCCCGAACGCGTCCCGAAACCATATTGGTCGCATGTCGGACCAACCGCGCCTCTATCCCGCACGTGAGCGAAGCATCGCCGAACCCGCGCGGGACCTCGTCGCGGAACTGAATCACGAACAAGCCGCCGCCGCCGTCCACACCGACGGCCCCCTCCTCATCATCGCCGGCGCCGGCACCGGAAAAACCCGAACCCTCGTCTACCGAGTCGCCCACCTCCTCGGCAAAGGCGTCGCCCCGGAACGCGTCCTCCTCCTCACCTTCACGCGACGCGCCGCCCAAGAAATGCTCAGCCGCGCCGAGCGACTCGTCGGCTCCGTCTCAACGCGCGTCCAGGGCGGAACGTTCCACGCCACCGGACATCGCCTCCTCAGGCAGTTTGGACCAGAAGCCGGCCTCGCCCGCGACTTCTCGATCATGGACCAAGGCGATGCCGAGGATCTCATGCAACTCGCCCGCGCCACGCTGGGGTTCGGCCGCCAAGAAAAGCGGTTCCCCAAGAAAGAGTCTCTACACTATATATATTCGAGACATCTCAACACCGAACGCGCCATCGAGGACATCCTCGAGCAGGAGTACCCACAATATGTGGAGTACACGCGCGACATCGTCCGACTCTTCGCCGAATACACGAGCCGCAAAGCGGAGCGGAACCTGGTCGACTACGACGACCTCCTGCTCTTCTGGGCGCTGATGCTCGAGCAGTCGCCATCGTTGGCCGACCGCATCAGCGGGAGCTACGACTACATCCTGGTGGACGAGTACCAAGACACGAACCTGCTCCAGGCCCGCATTCTCCGCGGCATGTGCCGGCAGCACCGCAACATCACGGTCGTCGGCGACGACGCGCAAAGCATCTATTCCTTTCGCGGCGCCAGCTTCCGAAACATTCTCGAATTCCCAAAGCAGTTCGAGGGCGCGACCATCGTGACGCTCGAGCAGAATTACCGCTCCACGCAGCCGATCCTCGACGTGACGAACACACTCATTTCGCGCGCGCTCGAGCGTTTCACGAAAGCGCTATGGACCGAGCGCGCCGGAAGCGAAGCGCCGTGGCTCGTGACGACGCGCGACGAGCAACAGCAAACGCGCTTTGTCGTCGACCGCATTCTCGAGTTGCACGAAGGCGGCACGCCGCTCAAAGAGATCGCAGTGCTCGTGCGCGCCGGCTACATGTCGGCCGACCTCGAGATCGAACTGACGAACCGCAAGATTCCGTTCGAGAAATGGGGCGGGATCAAATTTCTCGAAGCAGCACACGTGAAAGACGTCGTCGCATTCCTCCGCGTGCTAGAGAATCCGCGCGACGAAGTCAGTTGGTATCGTATTCTCATGCTGATGCCGGGCATCGGCGACGTCACCGCTCGCGCCATCCTCGCGTCCATGGCTGAACGCGCGTGGGATCCGGATGCCTTCGCGTACTTTGAACCGCCGCCGCGGGCACGCGACGCGCATCGCGACCTGGCGGCACTGCTTCGGCGACTGCGCGGCGTGCGTCGCGTCGAGGGCGGCGTGGGCGAAGACATCGATGAGGTTCGCGCACTGTACGACGCGGTGCTCTCCGAACGTTACGATCACTCCGAGCCACGCCTCGCCGACCTCGACCAACTCCGCGTGATTGCCGCGGGTTACCCCACGCGGGCGGCGTTTCTCGCGGCACTCGCACTGGAGCCGCCACAGAGCACACAAGACTTGGGGGACGGCCCCAGCGATTCGGAGGACGACGCGCTCGTCATCAGCACCGTGCACAGCGCCAAGGGCAAGGAATGGGACGCCGTGTTCCTCATCTGGGTGGTCGACGGCTGGTTTCCGTCGTCGCGATCCGTCGGCGACGAAGATCAACTCGAAGAAGAACGCCGCCTGATGTACGTGGCGATGACGCGGGCGAGAAACCATCTCGCCGTCACCTATCCTCTCAACGTCTACGCGACGCGTCGCGGATCCGATTACTCGATCGATCAGTTGTCGCGGTTCATCGATCGCGGCGTGCGCGAAAAGATGGAGCGCGTGGTGCCGCAGGAGACGGGAGTCGCCGCACCCGCGCAAGTCGCGCCCGTAACCCCTGAGCCGATGCTGGACCTCCGCGCTCTACTTCGCGGGCGGTTTGGCGGTTGACGGGCTTGGCGATCCAGCCGGCGGCGCGCTCGGTGCGGGCGACGTCTCCGGCGGGAGCGGCGTGGCGGCAATCCAATCGCGAAGCGCACCGAAGGGATCGTTCGGCCGCCTCTTGGCGAGCGCAATGATTTGCGCGATCGCTCGGCGCAGATCGTTTTGCTCACGATCCCACACGCCGTCGAATAGATCGAGGTCCGTCGCGTAGACGCGGTGCGCGAGCAGCGCGGCGTTGTCGAGGCGCATTCGCTCGAGCGAACGTGGACCGATCGTGCGAAGCTGAGGGCCGAGTCCTTCGACAAGCTCGCGTCGCGCGCGCGAGTACAACGTGTCGCGAGCGGCGAGCCGCGCGAGGGAATCAGTGGCGTGCGCTTGAAACGCCGAATCGACGCTGTGGTACAGGCGCGCCCAGAACCGAGCCATGAGCTTTTCGTCGGACCAGCGCGCGTCGGTCTCGTCGGCGGTGGCCGATGATCCACGGGACCGGAAGAGCCATGCCGAGCCACGCGCTCCGACGAAATTGGCAAACGACTCATTGAACACGGCCTGACCGTTCGCGTAGAACGTGTTGTGGGTCAGCTCGTGGACGACGGTACTCGCCAAATCCAGAGTGTCGGCGGCGAGCGACGTCGAAAGCAGCGGATCGTTGAACCAGCCGAGCGTGCTGAATGCCGGCGACGGGCGGAGGTAGACGTCGTACCCCCCGTGGTCGAGATCGCGAGCGGCATTCCGCGCATTGGAAAAATCGAAGTACCCCTTGTACGGGACTCGCCCGACGATCGGAAACCACCAGGTGTACGACGCCAGCTTGTCCCGATACGCCCCTGAGAGAACGAGCACGAGCGTATCGTGATCGAGTTGCGTGAACGTCGTGAAGCTCTGCTTGGCCCGCAGGCCGATCGAATCCGCGGCAAAGCCCCGTGCGGCGAGCACGAGTCGAAGCTTGTTCGCAATCCCGGGCTTGATCGACGAGTCGGCGATGATCTCGGTGATCGGCCGCCGGCGCATGAGAATCCGCGCCTCTTCCCAGCCCGCGCGGAGCAAATAGTGGCCGGTGGGCGAGACGGCGAAGTAGCCAACGACGATGATGGCCAAAAGGCCAAATGCCCGACGCACCAAGGAACCTGTCGACCACGTAATACGTTGATATGAAAACACTTACACGTTGTTCTGAGAGTCGTGACCGGCTTTGACCCGCCGGGGACGCGCCACTATGTTCACCAAGATGTCCTTCGTACACCTCCACTGCCACTCGGAATACTCGCTTCTCGACGGCGCGAACCGGATCGACGATCTGATTCGCCGTGCACAGGAGCTCGAGAACCCCGCGCTGGCAATCACCGACCATGGAAATCTTCACGCCGCCTGGGAGTTTCAGGAGAAGGCGAAGAAGGCGGGTGTCAAACCCATCCTTGGGATGGAGGCGTACGTCGCGCCCGGTGACCGCAAGACACGCGGACGCCCAGCGCCCGGCGCGAAGCCGTACTACCACCTGGTTCTCCTCGCTCGCGACCTGATCGGGTATCGCAACCTGGTCAAGCTGTCGTCGCTCGCGTACACCGAAGGCTTCTACTCCAAGCCGCGCGTCGACCGCGAGCTGCTCGTCAAGTACAACGAAGGGATCATCGTCTCGTCAGCGTGCCTCGCCGGCGAAGTCGCGCAGCACTTGATGGCCGACAACACCGAGGCGGCGCGCGAAGCCGCGGCCTGGTACGCCGAGGTGTTCAAGGATCGCTACTACTTGGAAGTGCAGGCGCACGAGTCGGAAGGACAATCGAAGCTCAATTCGCGCGTGTTTTCGTTGGCGAGCGAAATGGGCTTGCCCGTCATCGCGACCAACGATGCGCATTTCCTCAAGAGCAGCGACCACGACGCTCACGACATCCTGCTTTGCATTGGACTCGGCAAGGATCGAAGCGATCAAGATCGGATGCGCTACGATCGCGGGTTGTATTTCAAGAGCGCGCCGGAGATCGCAACGCATTTCTCCGGGCGTCCGGATGTTCTCGAGAATACGCTCAAGATCGCCGACGAGGTGAACGTCGAGTTCGGGAAGAAGTATCACGTTCCGGCGTTTCCGCTCCCTGCGGGCGTCGCGACGGAAAATGAATTCCTCACGACCTTGGCGACGGCGGGCGCGAAGGAGCGCTACGGCGATCCCCTTCCCGCTGACGTCAGCGAGCGGCTCGAATACGAGCTCGGCGTCATCACCAAGACAGGGTACGCCGGCTACTTCCTGATCGTCGCCGACTTCATCAAGGCGGCGCGCGACCGCGGCATTCCGGTCGGGCCGGGCCGAGGCTCGGCGGCGGGATCGCTCGTGGCGTACTCGCTCAAGATCACCGACGTCTGTCCGCTCAAGTACGATTTGCTGTTTGAGCGTTTTCTAAACCCCGAACGCGTGTCGATGCCCGACGTGGACGTCGACTTCTGCTTCGAGCGACGTGGCGAGGTGATCGAGTACGTTCGGCAGAAGTACGGCAAGGAGTCAGTCTGCCAGATCGTGACGTTCGGGACGATGAAATCGCGCGCCGCCGTGAAAGACGTGGGCCGCACGCTCGGTTTCACGCCGGCGGAGACGGACGCGCTGGCGAAGCTGATTCCCAATCAGCCGAACTATTCACTCACGGTAAAGGAAGCGGTCGAGCAGATCGCCGAGGTGGGCAAACTCTATCGCGGCGACGATCGCTACAAGCAGTTGCTCGACTACGCGATGGCGCTCGAAGGCTTGTCGCGGCACACGGGCGTGCACGCGGCAGGTGTGGTCATCGCGCCGGGACCCGTGGACGACTACGTGCCGATCTGCACGCAATCGTCCAAGGGCGCGGGGTCGGGCAGCGACGAATCGGTGATCGTGAGTCAGTACGACATGAACTGTCTCGAGCATGCGGGAATGCTCAAGATGGATTTTCTCGGACTGACCACGCTCACGGTCATTCACGACGCGCTCGTGTCGATCAAGGCGCGCACGGACACGGTGGTGGACATCGACGCCATTCCGTTCGACGACGAGAAAGTCTACCAGATGCTTCGCGCCGGGCGCACGACCGGTGTGTTCCAGTTCGAGTCGCCGCTCGCGACGGACATGCTGCGCAGTATGCGCTGCGATCGATTCGACGATCTCGTGGCGTCGAGCGCGCTGATGCGCCCAGGTCCGCTCGACGCCGGCATGCACCGCGTCTATCAGCGGCGCAAACGCGGCGAAGAAGCCGTGGCGTACGCGCTACCCGAGCTCGAGGCGATTCTCAACACCACGTACGGCGTCATCACCTACCAGGAGCAGGTGATGCGTATCGCGCAGGTGTTGGCGGGCATCTCGCTCGCCGAAGCCGACGTGCTCCGGAAAGCGGTCGGCAAAAAAGATTCGGAGCTGATCAAGAAGGAGCTCGGCAAATTCGTCGAAAAGTCGGTCAGCCGCGGCTACGACCGCAAGATCATCGAAGAGCTTGCGGGACAGATCGAAACGTTCGGCCGCTACGGCTTCAACAAGTCGCACTCGGTCGCATACTCCGTCATCTCGTATCAGACGGCGTGGCTCAAAGCGCACTATCCCGCTGAGTTCATGGCGGCGATTTTGTCGTCGTCGATCGGCGATACGGATAGTGTCGTCAAGTTCATCAACGAAGCGCGCGAGCTTGGGATCGAAGTGCTGCCGCCCGACGTCAACGAATCGGGCTACAAGTTCACCGTGATTGGCGAAAAGCGAATTCGCTTCGGACTGGGGGCCGTTCGAAATGTCGGCAAGTCGGCGATCGACTCGATCCTCGCGGCCAAGGCCAAGGGGCCGTTCACCAACTTCTTCGACTTCTGTGATCGCGTCGATCTGCGGCTGTGCAACAAGCGGGTGTTCGAAGCGTTGATCGCGTCGGGCGCCGTGGACAACTTGGGCGGACATCGCGCGCAATACATGGCCGTTCTCGACACGGCGCTGCAGGAAGCGTCGCTCAAGCAGGAGGAGGCGGCGATCGGGCAGTTTTCTCTGCTCGGCGACAACGGCGGAGACGGTTCGACCTCCGCGCACACGCCGCCCGTGCTTCCGAACATGCAGGCGATGGGCGATTCCGAGCGCTTGACCAAGGAAAAGGAGATTCTTGGCTTCTATATCTCCGGGCATCCGCTCGAGCCATTTCGCCTCGAATCCGAGCTGTTCGCCACGCACACCGTCTCGCAGCTCGGCAAATGGACGGACCAGCCGGTCCTGCTGGGTGTGGTGGTCACGGCGATCAAGCGCCAGATCAGCAAACGGAACGGCGCCGAATTCGCAAGGTTGACAGTCGAGGATTTTTCTGGATCTTCGGAAGTGCTGGTCTTCCCGGAAGCGTGGACGATGCTGGGCGACCGGGTGAAGACCGACATTCCGGTCTTGATGAAGGGCAGCTACTCCCGACGCGATCAGGACGTGGACAATCCCACGTTCATCGTCGAGACGGTGACTCCGTTCGTCGAGAAGCGGCTGAATGGTGATGTGGCGATCGCGATCGATGTGTCGGCAGGGGTGCGAGCGGGCGGGCATTTGACGCCCGAAGTGATGCGAGACGTACGGGCAGTAGTGGAGACGCACACGACGCACGCGTCGTCGCCGCCGCTCGAGGTGCAGTGGGATGACGGAAATGGTGTGAGCGCCCGCTTGCGGTCGCGTTCCTTGAAGATCGCGGCCTCACAGGCCGCCCTCACCGATCTGCGCGCGTTGTTGGGCGCGGATCGCGTTCGTCTCGTGCGCGGGAGCTGACGTGGGCACCTCCGTAACGCTGGAGTTCGAGAAACCGATCGTCGAGCTGGAACGCCAGATCGACGAGTTGAAGCGCCTTGCAGGAGATCAGCAACTCGATGTCGACGATGAGATCGTGCCGCTGCAAAAAAAGTTGGCCGACTTGAGGGAAGAGATCTACAAGAATCTCTCGCCGTGGCAGCGCGTGCAGGTCGCGCGCAACACCAAGCGGCCGTTCACGCTCGATTACATCCAGCTCGCCTTCACGGATTTCATCGAGCTGCATGGCGACCGCGCGTTTCGCGAAGACGCGGCCATCGTGGGCGGATGGGCGCGTCTCGACGGCGAGACGGTGATGGTCATCGGCCAGCAGCGCGGGCGTGATACGAAAGAGATTCTCAAGCGCAACTTCGGCATGCCCCATCCCGAGGGCTATCGGAAAGCGCTGCGCCTCATGAAGCTCGCCGAAAAATTCCACGTGCCCGTCATCACGTTCATCGACACCATGGGCGCATGGGCGGGACTTGGCGCCGAGGAACGCGGGCAGTCCGAGGCGATCGCGCGGAATTTGTTCGAGATGAGTCGCCTGGAAGTCCCGATCATCGCGACCGTCATCGGCGAAGGCGGATCCGGCGGCGCGCTCGCGCTCGGCGTTGCCGACCGAACGAACATGTTGGAAAACGCCGTGTATTCAGTGATAACGGTGGAAGGCTGCGCGACCATTCTCTGGAAGGATGGGAAGAGCCAGGAGATGCGCGAAAAGGCGGCGAGCGCCCTGCGCATCACCGCGCAAGATCTCCTCGAGCTCCGTGTGATCGACGAGATTATCCCAGAGCCGCCAGGCGGTGCGCACGCGAACCACGAAGGCACGGCGCACGCCGTTCGTGATACGCTGATGCGCCAACTCGAGGACTTGCGCCGCTATAAGCCGGACAAACTTGTTCGGCGACGCCGGGACAAGTTTCTTCGGATGGGTCAGTTTTCGGAGTAGCATGCCGCATTTGATCGAGGTCGCGTTCAAGGGCAATCGAAAGGATTTCTTTCTGTGGGACGAGGACGAGGCACCGCCGCTCAACGCCGCGGTGATCGTCGACGCCGATCGCGGAGAGGATCTCGGTTTTGTGCACGCGCTGGGTGAGCTCGCGGACAAGCGAAACGCCGGAACGCCCCACGGATACGGCACCGCCGGGACCACCAAGCGAGCGCGCCGCTTCGCGACCGCCGATGAGGCCGAGCGGGCCGGCGAGTTGCGCGCGCACAACGAGGATGCGAGACGACGGGCCATGGAGCGCGTCAAAGCCAACGACCTCGTGATGAAGGTGTCCGACGCCGAATGGCAGTGGGATCGAAAAAAGCTCACGTTCTATTTCACCGCCGAAAAACGCGTCGATTTCCGGACGCTCGTTCGCGAGCTCGCGTCGATGTTCCGCACCCGCATCGAGCTCAAACAGATCGGCGTGCGCGACGAAGCCAAGCGTCTCGACGGCATTGGACGCTGCGGTCGCCAGTACTGTTCAGCGTCGTGGCTCCCTGAATTGCGTCCGGTAAACCTCGGCGTCGCGAAGGATCAGCGGTTGTCCCTCAATCCGTCGCAGATCTCCGGCGCGTGCGGACGGCTGATGTGTTGTCTCCGCTACGAGCACGAATTCTACGTGCAAAGCCGCAAACGCTTTCCGAAAGAAGGCAAGCTGATTCGCACCGCGAAGGGCGAAGAGAAGGTCATCTCGAACGACATCTTTCGCGAGCGTGTCACCCTGCGCGGCGAAGACGGCGAGCTGCGAATCATTCTCCTCACCGAGTTGCGTGCCGAGGCGGAGACGGCCGGCGCGCCGCTGCCGGTGATCGTAGCGACGGCAACATCGTCCGCGACAGAGATCGATGACGACATGGACATTGCGCTCGACGAGGACCTCGCGCTCGACATCAAGATGATGCAGGACACCGCTGAGCGGCCGGTGCATTTGGAGCGCGTCGTTATCTCGTCGGTCACTGAGGAGCATCCGGTCGAGGTCGAGGTCGCGAGCGCTGACGCTGACGTCAACGGCGACGCCGGTGTCGACGGCGACGAGGACGACGAGCCGGCGATGGACTCGGCCGACTCGGCCAATACGGTCGACAGCGCGGGCACCGACGACGGTCAGGCGCGACGCCCACATCGGCGCCGCGGCCGCCGCGGCGGTCGTCGCAATCGGCCCGGAGGTCGCACTCCGAAAGACGGCGCGACAGGTGACGCGCCTCCAGCCGGAGAATCGTAGGTGGGAAAATTCTACCTCACGACGGCGATCGACTACGCGAACGGCGATCCGCACATTGGGCACGCGTACGAAAAGATTGGCGCCGACGCCATCGCTCGTTACCGCCGGTTGTGCGGCGACGATGTGTACTTTCTCACGGGGCTCGACGAGCACGGACAGAAGGTCGCGCAGGCGGCCGCCGAACGCGGCGTGTCGCCGCAGGAATTCGTCGATGAGATCGCGACGCATTTCGAAGGGATGTGGAAGCGGCTGTCCATCTCGTACGATCGCTTCTATCGCACGACCGATCCCGGTCACAAGCGCGGCGTGCGCGCGTTGATCAAGCGGATCCACGACAACACTCCCGACGACTTTTACGAGAAGAGTTACGAGGGGTGGTATTGCGTCGGCTGCGAGCTGTTCAAACGCGAGAATGAAATCGTCGATGGGCACTGTGTCCTTCATCCAACGCGCACGCTCGAATGGACGACGGAACGCAATTGGTTCTTTCGTCTGACACGCTATCAGGATTTTCTGCGCAAGCTGTTCACGGATCGCCCGGATTTTCTCCGCCCCGAATCGCGGCGCAACGAAATTCTCGGATTGCTCGACCAAGGGCTCGAAGATATCTCGATCACGCGCTCGCGTCTGTCGTGGGCAATCCCCTTCCCGCTCCAACTGTCGACCGGCGAGGAACAAGGCACGTGGGTGTGGTTCGACGCGCTGCCGAACTATCTCACCGCGACGGGCTTCCCCGATCCGGGTTACAAGGACCGGTGGCCGGCGCAGCTTCACGTCATCGGGAAAGACATCACGCGACTGCACTGCGTGATCTGGCCGGCAATGCTCCAGGCCGCGGAGCTTCCGCTGCCAGAACGCGTCTGGGCGCACGGCTTCGTCTTGCTCTCCGGCGAGCGGTTCAGCAAGTCGTCCGGCGTGCGTCTCGACGTCGACGAAGCGATCGATCGATTCGGCTCGGACGCGCTGCGTTATTTCTTATTGCGCGAAGTGCCGTTCGATACCGACGGCACTTTCTCGTACGAACGATTCGACGATCGCTACAACTCGGATCTCGCCAACTCGCTGGGCAATCTCGCGAGTCGCACCATCGCCATGGTCGAAAAGTATTTCGACGGCGTCGTCCCCGGCGGCCCGCGGGTCGAACTGGACAAGGCTGATCTGGTGGATCTCGCCGAGTACCACGCGGCGCTGCAGACGGGCGGACAGTTGCTTCATGAAGCGATCAAGCGCGTCATGGCCTGCGTCGCCCGCGGCAACGAGTTCGTTCAGTCGAGTCAGCCGTGGGCGTTGGCAAAGAATCCAGAGCGGCGCGGCGAGCTCGAATCAGTGCTCGCCGCGATCATGCGTCAGCTCGCACGCCACGCCATTCACCTCACGCCATTCATGCCCCACAAGTCGCAGGAATTGTGGGAGCAACTGGGCGGCCCTGGTCGCGTCGACGAGCAGCGGTTCGCGAACGTCGAGGCGCTCGACGTGACAGGGTGGCGCGTAGCAAAAGGGGCTTCGTTGTTCCCGAAGCCCCCCGCGCCATAGCTCTACGGCATTACCGCATTACGGCGTCTTCGCCGGCGGCGGCTTCGAGAAGTCGACCGTCGGCGGACCTTCCTGCGCGGCACCGCTCGCGGCGAAATACTTCCGCGGCTTCGCGCCCGTCACCTTCGCCGTCATCACGGCCGGAAACTGACGGATATACGCGTTGTATCCGTTCACGGCCTGCGTGTAGTCGTTCCGCGCGACGGCAATGCGATTCTCAGTGCCCGTCAGCTCATCCTGCAAGCGCAAGAAACTCTGATCGGCCTTGAGTTGCGGATACTGCTCCGCCACGACGAGCAAGCGGCCTAGGGCGCCTGTCATCTGCGCATTCGCATTCGCCATCTGTTCAGGATCGTGCGACTGCACGGCGCCGACCAACCCGCTTCGCGCCTGAGCAACTTTGGTGAAAACGTCTTCTTCGTGCGTCGCGTATCCCTTCACGGTGTTGACGAGGTTCGGGATGAGATCAGCGCGACGCTGCAGCTGAACCTCGATCTGGCCCTGCGCCGACGCGGCCGCTTCGTCGAGCGTCTGAATGCGGTTGTAACCGCATGCGCCGAGCGGGAGCAGGAGCAGAAGTGCGAGCCAGCGTTTCATTTGGACGACTCCGGAGAACGGGTGGATGGTGCTTTTAATACTACGCGCCTTCGCGCTTCCAAGTGACAGACCGGCGCGACGCTCTATGTAGGTGTTTGATAGGTATCGAGATACGATACGAGCTGCTCCATACCGCGCAAATATGCGACGAGCACGGCCGTCGCGTCGGCGGCCTTGATCGGCCGCTCCCCGCGAACATGACGGACCACTTGCGCGAATGGAGCGGCGTCCAATCCCGTCTGACGCCCGACCGCTTCGCTCAGCGCCACGTTGTCGTTGGATGGAACAATCGCGTGCATCCGGAGCGCCGCGCGAAAGATGATCATGATTGCGCTGGCGCTCGCGGCGAGCAAGTCGAGGTGGCGTTGCCCGTCGTTTCCCCCCGCAAGCAAACCCTGACGCAACTTGATCAACTTCCCCATCGCTTCCTGCTCGAGCTGAAGGCGAAGGTCTTTGAGATCGACGCTGATTCCCGTGAACGGCGGTTCGCCGAACAACACCCGATGGCGGTCGAGAATGTCGGCGTATTCCATTGGAAAAATGTCCGCCGAACCTCGCCACTCCGCGGTGGTGAGCGTTAGTGGCGCCGGGTTGCCTGCCTCCGCCCACGCGCGCGACGCCGCCGACGCGGCAGTGAGCCGCTCCGAATCGAGCAGGTTCACGATCACGAGGACATTGAAATCTGATTTTTTGGGATTGTGCTCGCCCGCCGCGGCGGAGCCGTACAGCACAATCGATCGCAGCGCGGTACCGTATGCGGCGCGCAGCTGAGAGACGAGCTCGTCGAGAGTCATTCGTGCCATTCGTCACCAAGATCCGCTGGAGCCACCGCCACTAAATCCGCCGCCGCCACCGAAACCGCCAAACCCGCCACCACCACCGCCGCCCCCACCAAATCCTCCGCCACCTCCGAAACCACCGCCACGCCAGCCACCGCCGCCGATCGGAAAGAAAATGGGCAAGCATCCGCGCCGTCGTCCGCGACCGCTCAGAGTCGAGAGGATGACGAACAGAATGACGATGTAGACCGCCGGCGGAATCCCGCGACCACGCCGGGTTGTGGGCTGCGCGCGCTGTTGTGCAGGTTCTCTAAAGCTGCTGTCGATCTGAAAATGGAACTCGTCGGCGAAGCGCTGCGCGACGCGCAACGTCATCATCTCGATCGCGTCGCCGTACTTTGTCTGCTGAAAAAACGGAATCGCTTCGTCGCGAATGTTTCCGGTCGTCGCGTCGGTGATGAATCCCTGTGCGCCATTGCCCGGCTCGATTCGAACGTGCCCACGTCCGTCTGCGCTCGTCTCCTTTGGCACGACGAGAATGATCACGCCGGTATTGCGCGCCGGATCGCCCGGCTTGCCGTTGCCGCCGACTTTCCAGTCGCGTCCGATGCGCAACGTCGCTTCTTCGATCGGTCGCCCGCCGAGATCGGCGAGCGTCACGACCACGATCTCACCGCCGGACTTGGTGCGAACGTCGTCAATGATTCGCGCGATCGTCGCGGCGTTGGACGCCGGAATGACGTGCGCGAAATCGTTGACGTACCCCGTCGGCTGCGGAAGCTGCAGCCCCTGAGGAACGACAGCGACCAACAGGGCGATCAGTACGGCCGACGCGCGAAACGACACGAACGATAGGAAAGAGGAAGGTCGCCCGCTTGTTGCTGTGCGAGCTCGATCAGAAGGCTACCGGGCGACCGAACGCATTGGAAGCGCATGCTAAGCGACGCAGATCTTCGCGAGATTGTTTCAGCGATGTCCGAGACGAACGTCGGGTCCGTCGGTGAGAGCGCTGATCAGCCGCGCTGAAAACTCGTGAGCGTCTTCCGTGATCGCCTCGGATTGGCTGACGACATATCCGTACCCCAACACCAACACGGCGGCCACCACCAAACCAAACGCCGTCGGAGCGAGTGCGGCGGCGAACGCCGAGATGAGCGAGTCGCCGACCATCGCTCCACTCTGACGGACTCGGCTCGCGTCCGCAGCGCCATGAACGCCATGCACTGTGCCGAGAAGCCCGAGCAGCAGCGACACCATCGCCAATTTTGGCAGATATTGAAGACGGCGCGTCAACTTGGGCAGCACCGCGAGCGACGCCGCACCCGCCAGCGTCTGCAAGTCAGACTCGACGCGCTCGCGACTGCGCAGAATGAGCAGGCCCATGTCCGGAAGTGTCGCCGTGGAGTTCACGCATACCTTGATCGCGTCATCGACCTTTCCGGCGCGAACGAGTTGAATGACTTTCTCGATGAACGCGCGGCCGTTGTTCTTCGAACGGATCACGATCACGTAGAAACGTTCAACCAGGACGAAGAGACCGGCGAGGCCGACCAATAGGATGAGCAGCATGATCGGCCCACCTTCCCTATACCAGCCTAGCGTCGTGCTCATGTTGTGGAGTTCACGGAACGTGTTGACTCCCGGCTCGAATACGAGTCGGGCAACAGGCTGAGGGTGCAAGACGTATGCCTCATATGGACCACTCCGCCACGAGGCGCAGAGCATTGTCGCACAACGATTTGTGACTGCTCGCCCCCTCGCGTAGTTTTGTATGACGGGTGCATCGTGCAATGCTTCTGAGTGGTTGTTCGATGCCCCGCTCCGCAGCCCGCTTCCAGCCGCCTTATGACCAACCGGACCATCCGCGCTTTCCGCATTGTGGTCGCAGCCGCGCTCCTCGCCGCATGCAGCCACACCAACTCGCCCTCCAAGACCCCGAAGACCGAGACGGCCGACGGTGCGATCGCGTCCGCCGACTCCGCGACAGCGCCGTCTCCGTCGTCCAACGCCGCAGCGTCAGCCCTACGCGACAGCACGAGCGACCGCGCCGATCGCGGACGCATCCTCGGCGACAGCAATGCGACGGTCTGGGTCGTCATGGTGAGCGATTTCCAATGCCCGTTTTGCAAGCAATGGCACGACGCGGCGTTTCAGCAAATCATGAAGACGTACGTGAACACCGGACGTGTTCGCCTCGCCTTCCTCAACATGCCGCTCAGCATCCACCGGAACGCCGTGCCGGCGTCGGAGGCCGCGATGTGCGCGTCGGTGCAAGGAAAATTCTGGCCGCTGCACGAGTCATTGTTCGCCACGCAGAAGCAGTGGGAGCAAATGGCGAATCCCATTCCGGCGTTCGATTCGATCGCGAAAGCGACGAAGGTGAACATGGAACCGTGGCGCCAATGCATGACGCAGCACTCCGTTCGACCGCTCATCCAAGCTGACCACGATCGGGCGTCGTCCAGCCATGTCAACTCGACGCCGGCGTTCTTCGTCGGCGATCAGGTGATGGCCGGCGCGGATGCCAACGTTCCGGCGGCGATCGAAGCCGCGCTGGCGAAGGCGAAGGGCGCGAAGAAACCGGGCGTCTGACGCACGGTGCGTTTTCCGATGCAGCTCGGCTACCGGGCGCTCGCGCAGCTCGCGCGGGGCGCAGCCGCCGTGGTTCCGGAGAGCGAATCAAAATTCCTTCGCGCGCTTCGTGCCCGGCGCGGGATCCGAGCGCGATATCGTGTGTGGGGCGCCACGGAGCGCGATCGCAGTCGTCCGCTACTCTGGATGCACGCGCCGTCCGTCGGCGAAGGACTGCAGGCCCGCCCGGTCCTCGAGCTGGCGCGCGCGCGGCGGCGCGATCTTCAACTCGCCTACACACATTACTCGCCGAGCGCGGCGGCGTTCGCGCGGGACCTGAACGTCGACTTTCGCGACTATTTGCCCTTTGACACGCCGGGCGACGCGCGCGTCGTGCTCGATGCGCTTCGTCCGACGGCATTAGTATTCTCTAAACTCGACGTGTGGCCGATCATCACTCGCGAAGCGCAAGCGCGAGGGGTGCGATTGGGCATGATCAGCGCAACGCTGTCGCGCGGCTCGTCGCGACGGTCACGAACCGCGAGCGCCTTGCTCCGAGATGCGTACGCCGCCCTCGAAGCCGTCGGTGCCGTTGATGAAGCCGACGCGGACCGACTCGTGCAGCTCGGCGTGCGATCGAACGTCATCGTCGTCACCGGCGACACGCGGTACGATCAAGTCTGGTTGCGCGCTCAGCGCGCCGACCGGTCCGGCCCAATGCTCGAACGTCTTCGCGACGCGCGCCCAACGATCGTCGCGGGCTCCACATGGCCGGCCGACGAAACAGTCGTGCTCCCCGCATTCGAGTCATTGCGCCGCGGCGGAGTAACGGCCCGATTGATCATCGCGCCCCACGAACCGACGATCGAGCACATCATGAGAATTGTCGAAATGGCCAAGCGCGCGGGACTCACGGCGGCGCGGCTCGACGATCCAGCCGCGCGCGATGCCGACGTCGTGGTCGTCGACCGGCTCGGAGTGCTCGGCGATCTCTACGCGCTTGCCGACATTGCGTTCGTCGGCGGAGCCTTTCACGCCGCTGGGCTCCACTCGGTCTTGGAACCGGCCGCATTCGGCGCGCCGGTCATTTTCGGACCCCAGCACGAGGGGAGCCGAGATGCCGCGCTCCTCGCGCAACGCGGCGGCGGAGTGTCGATTGCGAACGAAGGCGATCTATGTCGAAGGCTCCGGCTGTGGATCACCGACGCAGCAGCGCGACGCGAAGCCGGCGACTACGCGCGCGCGCTCGTTCGCAGTGGCATCGGTGCGGCGGAGCGCTCGTTCGAGCTCGTCGAGCGGCTTCTACGCTAGCTCTCAACTCCGACGCAATAACGGTCAATCGGGCGAGATCATTGGAGCGTCGCCATGGATGGCGCGTCGGATCCGAAGGCGCCTGGTGTTGGAACGCAGAATCCGCGGAATGGCGGAATTCACGGAACGCATCGTCGCGCAACGGGCCGGGATTTTCTTTGGCAAGCCGCCCAAGATGTTGCTCGGTGACGTCCGGTCAACCGCCACGAACTCTCGTCCGTCGAAGCTAGCTGCGAGCCGATGCGCGTGCAGGCTCGCGCGCCGGCAACGGTAAATGCGACGGACGATGCAGAAAGAACCCTTGGACGAGGTGGACGCCAAGGTGCTTCACGGCTTCGAACTCTTCGGAGCGTTCCACCCCTTCGGCGATCACCATCGCGCCGTGATCGTTGGCGAATCTGACCATCGTCTCCACGAGATTCTGCTTGATGAAATTCGTATCGATCGCGTTGATCAGTGAGATGTCGAGCTTGATGAAGTCGGGCTCGAGATTGGCGATCGACCCGAGGCCGGCGTAGCCGCTGCCCGCGTCGTCCACGGCGAAACGAAACCCGCGCTCGCGAAAGATCTTCAGCCGCTCGCGAAACTTTGGATAATCTTTGATCGCCGTCCGCTCGGTGATCTCGAGCACGACGCGCTCCGGGTACTTCACCTCGTTCTCATTGAATGCCGGATCGCTGAAGTCGTGCGGATCGACATTGATGAACAGCAGCTCGTTCGGCTGAAGCCGCGTCTCGATGCCTTCGATCGCGCGGCTGCGGCACAGGCGACTGAGCTCCCACACGAGGTCGGCCTCGGCGGCGACGTCGAACATCACTTCGGGGCTGCGCAGGCTGCGCATGACGCCGCGCGCCAACGCTTCGTAGCCGAAGATCTCGCGCGATTCCGTGACGACGATCGGGTGATAGTCGATGTACACGCCGCGGTCGCGCAGGCTCGAGCGAAGATCGGCGACCCGCCGCGCGCGCTCCCGCTCTTCGATCGACCGCGATGAATTCGCCGCTTCGCGAATGCCGCGATAGATGAGACGCTCCAGGCGGATCTTCGGACTGTAGTAGACATGCGCGCGCCCGACGTAGATGTCGAACAACGCCGCGATGTCTTCGCCGTGCTGCGTCTCGATCCGGCCAGCCACGTGTCGCTGCAGCCTGGCCACCATCTCGGTGATGTCGTTCTCCGAGGCGGCCGCGACGCCCGTCGCAGGCACATGAAAGAAAATGAAATCGTCGTCGTTGGTGAAGTTCACCATCACGCGCGACGTGCTGAGCGCCGTGTCGTCGAGAAACTCGCGCACC
>Ga0193753_10001114_pt1 | contig 23598 bp, 11 predicted proteins | sample H1c2metaG_FD_144925 | JGI IMG/M metagenome (GOLD analysis project Ga0193753, IMG submission 144925) | Soil microbial communities from a riparian zone of the East river system, Colorado, United States - H1c2 | ecosystem: Environmental > Terrestrial > Soil > Riparian zone | place: USA: East... | reverse complement strand
CTCGGGGGTTGTCCTCGACCAGGAGGACTTCGACTTCAGTGTGATTGCTCATTGGTGTGTTCCTTTCGTAACGGCAGAGTGAAATAAAAAGTGGCTCCTTGATTAGGTTTGCTTTCGGCCCAAACTTTACCTCCATGACGGTGGATGACGCGTTGGACCAGCGCCAACCCCACGCCTGTGCCTTCGAATTCCGCCTCGCTGTGCAGCCGCTGGAAGACGCCGAAGAGTTTGTCGCGGTATTTCTCGTTGAAACCGACGCCGTTGTCTTTGGCGTAATAGGTCATCTCCCCTTCACCGCTACTGCCACCAACTTCGACGACGGGAGCCGGTTGGTGGCGGGTGAACTTGACGGCGTTCCCGATGAGATTGACAAAGACCTGCCGCAACATGCTGAGGTCTCCCTGCGCCACCGGCAGCGGCTTAAGTTCGAAGCGCGGTGCAGATTCCGGCGCATCGCGGATCAAATTCTCAAATACCGCGCGCGCCAAAGCGGTCATGTCAATGGTTGCGGACTTCATCTGCGCGCGCCCCAGACGTGAGAACGCCAAGAGGTCGTCAATCAATTGGCCCATGCGCTTGGCCTCGCTGCTCACCACATTCAGCAAACGATTACCCTCGGCATCCAACCGATCAGCGCAATCCTCCTTGAGCATGCGGACATAGCCATCCACGCCCCGCAACGGCGCGCGAAGGTCGTGCGAGACGGAATAGCTGAACGCCTCCAATTCCTGGTTGGCTGCTTCGAGTTGCGAGGTCCGCTCGATCACGCGCTGCTCAAGTTCGGCGTTCAGCCGGCGAATTTCTTCCTCGGCTTGCTTGCGCTCGGTGACATCGCGCATCACGCTCAGGACGCAGGATTCCTCATTGAAGGTAATCATGCGGGAGGAAATATTGAAACTCAGTAGCCGCCCGTCCGCCATGCGCAGGACGGTTTCGTAGTTCAAACATTCGCCGTTTTCGTCGAGCGTTCGCATGAAGAGATGCTGTTCCCCTTCGGTCAGCCATGTGGAGTATTCCCGGCTGGGTTTGCCAATGACGTCTTCCGGTGTGCTGCCCCAAAGCCGGCAAAGCGCATCGTTGGCTCGGATGACGGTGCGGTCCGACATTCGCACAATGACCACGCAATCCGGACTTAGCCGAAAAGCCTTCGAGAATAGCTCTTCGCTTTCGCGAAACGCCCCTTCAGCGCGTTTTCGCTCCGTAATATCCGCGCGGATGGCGACATATTGACGGGGTTTGCCGTGCTCATTCAGGAACGGCACGATGGTGGTGTCCACCCAGTAGAACGAGCCATCCTTGGCTTTGTTTTTTATCTCACCTTTCCAGACTTTGCCGTGCGTGATGGTTGTCCAAAGGTCACGAATAAATTCCGTCGGGTGATGGCCGGAATTGATGATGCGGTGATCCTGACCCAGCAACTCCTCGCGTGCATACTTTGAGATCGCGCAAAACTTGTCGTTCACGAAAGTGATTCGGCCCTGCGGATCAGTCATGGCCACGATGGCGTGCTCGTCGAGCGCCGCCTTCAGATCATTCACTTCGTTGAGAGACGCACGGAGCTGGCCTTCGACCCGTTTGCGTTCCGTGATGTCCGCGCGGATAGCGACGTATTGGCGGGGTTTGCCCTGCTCGTCGAGGAACGGCACGATGGTTGTGTCCACCCAGTAGAAAGTCCCGTCTTTCGCCTTGTTCTTGATTTCACCGTGCCAGACTTTGCCGTGCGCGATGGTGGTCCACAGATCGCGGATGAATTCCGCTGGATGAAAGCCCGAATTGATGATGCGGTGATCCTGACCCAACAACTCTTCGCGCGAATACTTCGAGATCGCACAAAACTTGTCGTTGACGTAGGTGATCCTGCCCTGCGGATCGGTGATGGCGACGATGGCATGTTCGTCCAGCGCCGTCTCCAAGTCGCCCACTTGCTTGAGCGATGCCCGGAGTTGCTCTTCGATGCGCTTGCGTTCGGTAATGTCGGCGCGAATAGCCACATACTGGCGGGGTTTGCCTCGCTCGTTGAGGAACGGCACGATGGTCGTATCCACCCAGTAGAATGAACCGTCCTTCGCTTTGTTCTTGATTTCACCTTTCCAGACTTTGCCGCTGGTAATGGTGGTCCACAGTTCGCGGATGAACTCTTTGGGATGGTGGCCGGAGTTGATGATGCGATGATCCTGGCCGAGCAACTCCTCGCGGGAGTATTTGGAAATCGTGCAGAACTTGTCGTTGACGTAGGTGATTTTTCCATGCGAATCAGTGATGGCTACAATCGCGTGCTCGTCCAACGCGGCCTTCAGGTCACCGACCTCCTTGAATGAAGTTTTTAGTTGGTCTTCGGTTCGTTTGCGTTCGGTAATGTCGGCGCGGATGGCGACATATTGGCGGGGTTTGCCGCCTTCGTTGAGGAAGGGAACGATGGTGGTGTCCACCCAGTAGAACGTTCCGTCCTTCGCCTTGTTTTTGATTTCACCTTTCCAGACTTTGCCGTTGGCAATTGTCGTCCACAGTTCGCGGATGAACTCTTTGGGATGATGGCCGGAATTGATGATGCGATGATCCTGCCCCAATAATTCTTCGCGCGAATATTTTGAAATCGCACAGAACTTGTCGTTGACGAAGGTGATCTTCCCCTGCGCATCGGTGACAGCCACAATGGCGTGTTCGTCGAGCGCTGCCCGAAGATCTCCGGTATCCTTCAACGCGGCGCTCAGCTCGCTTTCCTTCTGACGCAGTTCCATGATCATGACCTCGGCCCGCTGCCGTGATCGTTGGAGCAGCGAGCAGATAAGGCTGATCAAGCCGCCCGTAAAAAAAAGCATTGCTTCCTGCCAGCGGTGGGTCGCCGAAAGAACATTGAAACTGAAAATGGGCGGCAGGACGAAAAAAGCCGCACCGAGGCCAGAAAGCAGCGTGGCCAGCAGTCCCGGCCCCAATCCTCCGAGATACGCGCTCACGATGATGGGGATCGTGAACATGATCATCGTCGGGCCTTCCAAGCGGCTGCCAAGAGTCACGCGCGCCAGCAGCGTGATCCCCGTCAACACCACCGCCAGCCCGAACGCAACTGGCCGCGACACCGTCACTCCAAGGCGGTCAGCCATAACCAGTTCCACCAATCCACCGCGAGGCCGGAGGCAAAAAACACCCGCGCTCAAAAGGACAAAGCAGGCTGCGGTATGAGCCGCCATTATCTGAAACGGCAGTAACGTCTCTCCTTCGAAAACGTAGCGTGACAAACCTAGGCAACCGATCAATGCGGCCAGAAACACCAGTGCGTGAAACAGCATGGCGCAGCGTGAGTGGCCAGCGATAAGCAGAGCGCACCCAAGGAGCAAAAAACTGAGCGCCGTCGGCGGTGCCATGCGAACCGGAGAGCCGCCCGGCATGACGACATCACGAAAGCCCAACGCTTCGAACGCGAGGTTCAGGTTGAAAAAATAATCCGCCAGCTTGAGCGCTCCCAACAACAACAACAGCAGGGCACTTGCTTGCGATACCTTGAGCAACTTTGACGTTGTGGCCCGGCTGGCGTTCTCGCTTTCCGTACAGACAACGACGGCGCAGCACCACAAAGCGATCCCGCTCAAAACGAACACCAAGGCGGTCACCGGCGTCATCCTGGGCCAGCCGGGCAGAACGCTTCTGAAGACGGCGATGTCGAGTGCCCAGCCCAGCAAGACCAGCGCGCCCACCAGGCACACGCCGATGGCGGCGATGCGGGCGAACACATTTGGCTTTTGTGAGGAGATGTTCACCTAAATGTCCGCGTCAGGGCTCGAGGTTCTTTGTGTTTTTCGGTCGGCATAGGCTTGGGCGTCCGTTTTCGACATCCAGTGGGATAAGTATAAGTAGCTTGCCGGCCGGCACATCTACTGCGCGAGTCGGTAAGGGTCTCGATTTTGTGTGCGTAAAGCAAGCGACTTGGGATCGACCAGCTCGGCTTCGGTTATGCCCCGGCCATCATCTTCGACGCGCATCGTTGCGCACCCGTCTCCCAGCATCAGTTCCACTTTAACCTTCGAAGCGCGGGCGTGGCGTGTGATGTTGGTGATGCATTCTTGAAATATGCAGAAGAGAGCGGTGGTGAGTTTCGGTGCGAGAGTGGGTTCGGTTGCTGGCAAAGTCGCCTCACAGGCTAGGCCGGTCCGTTCCTGAAAACGCCGGGCTTCGTATTGCAACGCGCTGCCCAGGCCCAATTTGTCGAGCACCCCAGGCCGCAGTTCCGTCGCGATTTCCTGCACAGCGACGGTGAGGCCATCCACCAGTTCCGTCGCTCCAATGACCCGATCCAGAATTGCATTGATCGCTGGGGAGCTGGTCAATTCGCCGAGCTTCCGCTCCGTCCAGACCAAATCCATCTTAAGTCCCGTCAACCTCTGCCCCAGTTCATCATGAATCTCGCGCGCAATACGCGTATCCTCCTCCTCGCGCACCGATTGCAGCCTGGCGAAAAGAGCGCGCAGTTGAGCGTGTGAATTCTTCAGAGCCTCCTCGGCCAGCACACGTTCGGTGATGTGATAACACGAGCCGATGAAACCCGCGAATTGGGTGTGCTGATGATTGAAGGGCTTGCCGTAATCCACTATCCAGCGATACTCACCGTCTGCGCGACGCAGGCGGTATTCCATAGTGAACGGTTGCCGGGAATGAAATGCTTTCAGGTAGCGGTCGAGGCAGCCTGCCCGGTCCTCCGGGTGAACCCCTTCGGCCCATCCATCCCCCATCTCCTCCTCTTTCTGCCGACCCGTAAATTCAAGCCACGCCAGGTTGAAATAGTCGCACTTCGCGGTTACATCGGAGCGCCAAATGAGCGCGGGGAAATTATCCAGCACTGTCAGATAAGAATCGCGCGCTCTATTCGTCACGTATTGATAGGTGTTTCGCGGAGAACTGGAATATTGCTCTTCGACCAAGATGATTTAGCGAGGTAAATGATCAGAATAAATGCGGTTCCCCGCGGTGTGCGAAAATTCCAACGCGTAGCGGCATTTGAAATCTTCGCCAGAGAGTTTGTTCGTCGTGTCTATGCCACGGCCCGCTATCTAAGTCGGATGCCGTACCATCACGGCGAAGCTGAAGCGGACAAAGGCGCGACCTTCTTCATATCCCAGCGCTCGCGTGATCGTGGATTTAGGGGCGCGCCGCCCGTGCCGTCACCGCCGTAAAACTTTCAAGCGCAGCGTGGAGCGGAACGCTTGTGCGCCGATAGGTTCGCGGGCATTTCTGTTTGGAGCATTTCGCCAAAGTTAAATTGCAAAACAGTTTTCAAACTGTACGACTAACGCCAATGATGGCGACTGATCTCCAGCAGGTGCGTTCCATGCCTCTGTTTTCAGGGCTGGATGAAGCTCAGTTGGGCTGCATTGAACCGGGCGAAGTGATTGAGTTGCCCGCCGGCACCGTGCTGGTTTCCGAAGGGGAGCGGCTGCCGTTTTTCTTCGTCGTGCTCGAAGGCGAAGTTCGGCTTTCGCGAACTTACGATCGTCAGACCATCCTGATGGGGCTCGTCAAGCCCGGCAATTACACCGGCGAAACCACCCTACTGCTGGACGCTCCCTGGCTCGCGGCAGCCCGCGTCGGGAAGCCGGCTAAATTGTTCCGCCTCGGCGAGGAGGATTTCTGGCACATGATGCGCACCTGTCGTTCGGTGGCCCGCGAAATTTTTCACACGGCCGCAAACAAGATGCGCAATTTCGAAGGCTATTCCCAGCAACGGGAAAAGCTCGTCTCACTAGGCACGATGGCCGCGGGGTTGGCGCACGAACTCAACAATCCCGCCACGGCAGCACGTCGAGCCGCCGCACACTTGCAACAAACCACGGACAAGGTGCAGGAACTCCTCTGCGACCTGACCAGCACTGTTGAGCACGAGCACTTGCAGCACCTTGTGAACGCTTCGGACGACGCGTTGGAGCGACTCGCAAAAGCTCCCGCGCTGGATCACATCGAGCGGAGTGACCGCGCAGACGGAATCGCCGCGTGGCTCGAAGCGCACGGCGTGGCGTCGGCCTGGGAAGTCGCTCCCACTTTCGTCAGTGCTGGTTTGGACTCGGAATGGCTGGAGAAATTGGCGCGCAAACTTCCGGCAGCGAGCCATGCAGATGCTCTGGGCTGGCTCGAAGCGCGGTTGAATCTGAAATCGTTGCTGAGCCAGGTGGAGCAGAGCACTGGACGCATTGCGGAATTGGTCAAGGCCGTTAAATCCTACTCGTTCATGGATCAATCGCCGATGCAGGAGGTGGACATCCACGAAGGCATCGAGAGCACCTTGACCATGCTAGGTCACAAATTGAAAAACGTGACGGTCGTTCGCGCGTTTGATCGCTCGGTGCCGCGCATTATGGCTTACGGCAGCGAACTCAATCAGGTCTGGACCAATCTCATCGACAACGCCATTCATGCCGTCGATGGCACTGGAAAAATCTGCATTGGCACCAGCCTGGAAGACAATCAACTCGTGGTTGAAATCGTGGACAATGGTTCAGGCATTCCTCCGAACGTACAGTCGCATCTGTTCGAGCCTTTCTTCACCACCAAGCCCGTCGGCACTGGCACCGGCCTCGGCCTGATCATCAGCAACCGCATCGTTGGCGATCGTCACGGCGGTGAAATTGAATTTGAATCCCGTCCCGGCGAAACGCGTTTCAAAGTCCGGCTGCCGATCAATCGCACGCAAGCATCCGTCGCTGGCCATGAACACTGATGCTGGAAATTCATCTGTTGATCGACGTGCGCTGACATTTACGTCATTTTGAAAAGCGAGTGCCGTCGCTTTCTTCCGAATCCAGACGGCTGATTTCGATCATACTGACGGCAACGAATGGCTGCATTCCGAAGGCGCTGAAATCACGGCGCACGAGAATACTCGAAAACACCTTTCCGCCATCTTCTGTGTGATCCAGCCTCCGTTCGACGGTTTCGCCAAGACCCGCTGACCGGTTCTGCTACTTTGTCAGACGGTAGAAGCGGTTCGTTCCGGACACGATGGCCTCCGAATAGGTCAGGACTGGCGCGGGCGTGACAGGTGTCCACGGGCCGAGAACGGTGGGCGCCCATTCGAGTGCCCCGCCGCCGGTCCAATTGAGTCTCACTTCGTTATTACTGATGACAGTCGGAAGGAACTGCGGTGGCTTCGGACCATTGAGCCGAACGTAGTCGATGCCCATCCAATTGCCGCCGCCTTCAACACCATTGTAGCTGATGCCTTTGAGGCTGACGATGTTGTCGAAGCCGGGACCGACCTGCGCGTTCACGCTGGCCAGAGTGAACTCCGGGGTTGTGTAATCCACATCAAGCTGCGCAGCGCGGATGACGACCTGAGTCTGGACCAGCACGCCATTGAAATAGACTTCAACGCCAAAACGGGGATCGGTGTTTACTGCGCCCGGGTTATCCAGATTGTTCGCGTCGAAGGTGACGGACAAAGTGTCGTTGGGGCTTAACGAACTCGGAAGGTTGAAGTGATAGCGCAGATCGAGGTCTGTACCGGCGAAGGCGCGTTCGGCACCCTCTTCATTGGCCAGGACAGAACCAATCGGCGTGTAAGCACCGTAGCGGGTCACGACGCTGCTAATGGTGTTCGTATAGTCGCCTGCGAAGTAGTAATCATTGTCGCTCTGCTGATCGACTTCCGGGTTGTCGGAGCGTCCCGGAAGCGCGTTGATGCCCCCAGCCTCCTGCCAGAAGGTGGTGTTGGCTCCTCCGCCATCACCCACAAGCAGATGGGTGTTGTCGTCACGGCCGACCACCCAAGGGAAGGGCGACTCTGGGTATGTATTGAGCTGGAGGTAGTCGAGGCCCAACAAATTGGCGCCACCTGTGGCACTATAGTTGAAGCCCTTGAGCCTGATGATGTTATCGAAGCCGACACCAGCCTGTGCGTTGACGCTGGCCGCAGTAAACCTCGGGCTGGTGAAAGTCTGGCCCAACTGAGCAGCGTGGATGACGATTTGGGTCTGGATCAGAACGTTGTTGAAATAGACCTCGATGCCATAAAAAGGATCTTCCCCGCTTTCATCCAAATTAAGCGCGTCGAAGGAGAAGGAGAGCACGTCATCCGGCTTCAATGAACTGGGAAGGTTGAAGTGGTAGCGCAGATCATTATCTTCACCGCCGAAGCCCCGCGCAACCGCCTCTTCGTTGGCGAGCACCAGGCCGACCGGCTCGTAAATGCCATTGCCGGGAATCACCGTCGTGTAGGCTCCGGCGAAGTAGTAATCATCGTCCGCTTGGAGCGGCAACTCCTCGTTGGTTGGGCTTCCCGGCAGCGGGTTGCTCGTCCCGCTTTCCTCCACGAACGTCGCGTTCGTTCCGCCACCGTCACCGACAGGTGAGGCATTATCATTTTGACCGACGCCCCACGGCAACACCGCCAGAGGAACAGCATTCGAGGCCGGATTGAGTTGCACATAGTCGAAGCCCATCCAACTGCCGCCACCTTGACTGCTGTAACTGATGCCTCGAATGCTGATGATGTTATCGAAGCCGGCGCCGACCGCGGCCTGCACGCTGCCGAGGGAGAACGGCAGCGTTGAGATTTTCTGACCCAACTGGGCCGGGCGGATGATGACTTGAGGCTGAACCAGAATGCCATTGAAGTAGATTTCGACACCGTAGCGTGGATCCGCCAGCCCAGCAGTGTTATCCAAATCGAGGGGTTCAAAGGACACCGATACCAAGTCACTCGGCGCGGACGAGTTGGGAAGGTTGAAGTGATAGCGCAGATCGTTGTCATCACCGGCGAAGGCCCGTTCGGCGGCCTCCTCGTTGGTGGAGACGAGACCGACCGGCACGTAAGGACCGTATCGGATGACGTTGCTGGCGATGACCGTCGTGTAAGTGCCCGCAAAGTAGTAATCATTGTCCGCAGACGGTGATGCGGGGGTGGTTGGCACATTGAAGGGACTGCCGGGAAGCGGATTGATGCTTCCATTCTCTTGCACGAAATTCGCATTGGTTCCCCCACCACTACCCGGAGGATGTCCGCCATCGTCCTTGCCCACGCCCCAAGGAAACACTGCCGACGGAATTGGATTGGTGGGCGCGTTGAGTTGGACGTAGTCGAAGCCCATCCAACTGCCGCCGCCACTGTAGCTGATACCTTTGACGCTGATGACGTTATCGAAACCGGGACCGACCTGCGCACCAACACTGGCCAGGGTGAATTGCGGCGTTTCGTAATCCACAACAAACTGCGGAGGGCGGATGACGATCTGAGGCTGGACCAACACGCCATTGAAATAGATTTCAACGCCGTAGCGGGGATCCGGCTGGCCATCGGTATTCAAACTGAGCGCGGCAAAAGTGACGGAGAGTAAATCTGTAGGCTGAAGCGTGTCCGGCAGGTTGAAGTGATAGCGCAGATCGTTGTCGTCGCCGGCGAAGGCGCGCTCGACTGTTTCTTCGTTGGTGGAAACGAGACCGATCGGCGTGTAATCGCCATAGAACGCAACGATGCCGGGGATGACCGTCGAAAAAGTGCCGGCGAAATAATAATCATTGTCCGCCATCTGATCGATCTCCGGGCTGTTTGGGATTCCTGGAAGCGGATTGATGGTCCCATTTTCCTGCACGAAGGTAGTATTGGTGCCGCCGCCGTTGCCGGGATTCGCAGCCGTAAAAGGGTGCGTGTTATCATTAAGCCCGACACTCCAGATCAGTGGGACTTGCGCCTCACAGGTGAGGGATGTTACAGCGAAAATGAAGATAGAAAACGTAAGCGAGATCGCTGTTCGGGTGTGCATGTAGAATCCATTGGCAGAATCGCGGCCAGCGTTCAAACACAATTTCAAAAAATTTGCACTTCACCCCTGGCACACTGCCGTTCACCCCTGTTATTGCGCGCATCGCCCCACCGCATGGCAGCGACAAGGATCCAAAATCGGCTTGACGCGCGGCGGGCCGATATATCTGTTTCAAGCCCCAGTGAAAAACCGCGCTCAGCCTCAATTTCCCCTGTGGGCCAACCGCTGGAAACCGGTGTCGCTGCCCTTACTGGTTTTGCTCCCCCTGTTTTTTTTCGCGTGCAACAAAAACCATCCACGGCGTGAAGAGAGCGCGACCCGCGGGGATAATGCCGTGACCAGCGATGATGCGGTAATCAGTGCATTGGTTACGGCCGAGGAAATGTGTTTGATGCTAAGTCCGAAGATGAGCGCGCTTTCCAAGGGCCTGCTCAACTTGCGCCTGCCCGGGCCGGGAGATGAAACCGTGTTCGCAGCTTCGGTGAGCCTGTCTGATGTCGGTCCAGTAACGGCAACGACGACGGGTGCGGCCATGCTTGAATCACAGCCGTGGCTCGCGACGAAGGGCGTCCAGCAAGTGGAGGAGGTTAATCTTTGGCGGCCTTTGCTGGATGCCGTCGCGTCGTTCGATCACGTGAAGGTGTTTATCATCGACGGCGTGCATCCGGATGGTGACGCGTTCCGTTTCGAGGCGAATGGTGGCTTCGAGGCCTTGGCGAAGATGAAGTCCGGCGAGTGGCGTTCGCTGGAAGGCAAAATGAAGTTGATTTGGCAACGCCCCAAAACCACCGAAGGCAAGGCGGGCGAGTGGCAGATCGCGGGTTGGAAAACCGAGAGCATGCGCTACATCGCCAGCCCCAGGCGCTTGTTCGTCGAGGCGCTCGATACTGCCATGAGTGGACCAGAGGAGGCCGCGAAGTTGCGGCGCTCTCTCCATTACGAGGCTTCGGTGAAGCACTACCGCGACGGTATGAAGGCGCTGCCCCATCCGTATTTTGCGCCGATCTCCGCGAACCAGAAAGAGGGCGTGGCGGTGGCCGACATCGATGGGGATGGTTTCGACGACATCTATATCACCGTGCGCATCGGCGCCAACATGCTCTTGCACAACAATCGCGACGGCACGTTCACGGAGGAAGCGGCGCTGCGCGGTTTGGCTCTGCCGGGTCATACGACGTGCGCGCTGTTCGCCGATTTCGACAACGACGGCGATCTCGACGTCATGCTGGGGCGAAGTCTGCTCAGGACGACATACCTCGAAAATCGTGGGGGAAAGTTCTTTCAATATCCGATTCCCAAATTCATGCCGATGGCGGTGATCTCCATGGCTGCGGCGGATTACAACAAGGACGGATTGCTGGATGTTTATCTCTGCACTTACCGGCCCGCCGCGCCCGCGGGAGCAAGTCCGGCTGGCGGCGTGGCCCAAGTCAAAGATGGTGACTTCGATTGGCAGGATGAATTCCTCTCGCCCGAGTTGGCCATGGAATTCCGCCGCCGCCTGGCTGAAAACCGAAAGCTCAAAGCCGGCACTGTTCTCGATCAGATCGGCCCGCCGAATGTTCTGCTGATCAATCGCGGCGGCGGGCGTTTCGAGGTCGCGCCCGAGAACCCCACGCTTGGCATCTGGCGCAATTCGCTGCAAGCGACCTGGGGCGACTACGATCAGGATGGAGATCCCGATCTCTTCGTCGCGAACGATTGGGCGCCGAGCAATTTGTTTCGCAACGATGGGACCGCCGGCTTCAAGGAGGTGACGCAGGAAGCCGGCACCACGGCTTACGGTTTCTCGATGGGAGCTTCGTGGGGTGATTACGACAACGATGGACTCGAAGACGTTTACGTCTCGAATATGTATAGCGCGGCCGGCCGACGCATGACCGCGCGCATCCCAGGATTGAGCAAGATGTTCGTCGAGTCTGCCGCGGGCAACTGGCTCTACCGGCAAACAGCCGTCGGCAAATTCCAACAGGTCGCCGGCATGGAGTCGCCCGCGATGAGGGTCATGAACGCCGGTTGGTCGTGGGGCGGATGCTTCGCCGACTTCGACAACGATAGCTTCCTCGATCTCTATGTGCTCAGCGGTTACTTCACCGCGCCACAGGAGCTTTCCTCCGACATGGATGTCGAAAGCAATCTCTGGCGCACCATGTTGCGCACGGACGAGAATCTCTCGCGCGCGAGCTTTCGCTTTTCTCCCGAATGGAAACGAACCCCCGCCCCGGATAATCTCGGTCCTCAGATTGACGCGCGCCTGAGCGGAGTCCAGCGGCAGGGCGACAAAGTATTGGTCCATTCCCTCAACGGCAACGAACGCAATCATTACTTCGCCAACCGTGGCGGCCGATCCTTTGTGGATATCTCAGGCGTCTCAGGGTTGGATAATCCCGCGGACAGCCGCGGCTTTGCTGTGCTGGACTATGATCGCGACGGATGGCAGGACGTCGCGCTGGTCAACGCCAACCAGCCCCTCTTCAATCTCTACCACAACGAAATGCCAGCGGCTGGGCTGAGTGGTGGCATGATCGCCATTCGTTTCGTCGGCGGAAATCGCACCTCGGTTCCGTCAAAAGAATTCGCTTGCCGCGACGGCTACGGCGCTCGCGTGAAAGTCGATCTCGGCGACACAAAACTCATTCGCGAACACCGTTGCGGCGACGGTTGGTCCACCCAAAATTCCGCCACCATGATCATCGGCATCGGCTCACACACCAATGTTGCTTCCATCACAGTGCAATGGCCGTCTGGCAAGACAGCCTCCGCGAAAGCGATTCCCGAAGGGACTCTTCTTACCGTGTACGAAAACCGCGGCGATTCTCCATCGAAGACGGCATTCGTCGGCACGCACTACCGAGTGAAACCGCGAAGGTGAGACTTCGCTTTATCGCTTTGCGGTTTGTTTGAGGACTCGCCCCTCGACCCAGCGGGTGTTGTATTTCCGGTGCAGCGCATCGCTCGGGTACTCTGGCCGCTTCTCCCGGCCATACAGTTGATCGTTCATTCCGTGGAAGGGCAGCGGCTCGACTTGCGTGCCAGTAGCGACATGAAAATCGGAATCCTTGTCCCAGCCATCAACGTAAAGGAAAAATTCCCGGACGCTCCCAGCGGGCTTCGGCGGCAGGGAACTCACCCCGAATTTCAGCGTCAATTCATCGCCGCCATTCAGCAACGCGAGTCCCTCATCGCGAGAGGCAATCAGTTCGGAGACGTCACCATAGCGCGTACACCAACCGCCGGGAGTGATGGTCCAATACGAGTTCGGGCTGACGATGTTGTAGTCCGGGATGAGCGGCCAATCTGGTGGCAGGTTTTGCATCGGGCTGAAGCCGCGGAAATGCAGATCCGCTTCGCTGGGGGAAATGAATGTGATCGTTGTCTGCGCGTTCGGTTTCTTTTCCATGAGCGCGATGCGGTCCCAATGAATTTCAAAAGCTTCGGTCAAACGCAACCGGCGCGTGCCAGGCTCCAATTTCCCTTCCAGATCGACGAGGATGGTTTTGGTCTTTCCGGCTGGCGCGCCCACCGTAACGTCCACCGCTTTCCAAATTCCGGGAGCAACTTCGACTTCCAGAGTGGGAAACGGAAACGGGAGTGACGGGTCTTGTGAAGCGGCGATATTGGCCATGCCCCCGCCAAACCGAAGCCAGCCATTCATCGCCAGCACCAGCGGTTTGCTCGTATCCAACGGCCCGAAATCGAGGACCACTCCGTGCGGCTCGGCTAGCCCGCGCAGTTGTGGAACGCGCAATTGGGGAGGCGACACGCGGCGGCCATCCACGATCTTCAACGAAACATTCACCTCCTGCCCACCCAGCGTCTCGGCCTTTTGCAACGGATGTTCATTGTGCAGCGTCATAAGCACGCCCTTGGGAAAGGGCTTGCCCGGAAGCAGCTTATCGGTGGAATGCACCTCTGTGCCAGGCTCGTGGTCCACCACCACCAGTTTTGCTTCGTCCAAATAGAGCACCTCTCGAAGCTCTTCCGTGATCTGAAGTTGATAGCTCCCGTCCTTCGTGGGGAAGGCCTGCTCGTTTCCGATCCAAACAAATTCCTCCGGATCGGATTCGATATAGCGGCCTTCCGCAATCGGCAGGCCGAGCGGTGCTGCTCCCAAAATATCGGTGACAAACCGAAAACTTTTTCCATCCCACGCATACACGTAGGGACAGGAGCCTTCCTGAATCGTCAATTCCAACGCGAAGAGTGGCTCTCTACAATCGACGGGCACTTCAGCCGAGCCTTGGGGCCAGTTGAACCAATGCACCAGAAACGAATCCAGTTTCTGATATTTCCCCACGCCTACTTCCACCGGCAGGCGATGCACGGTTCGAATGAAGCGCAGTCCGCCCGTGGCGATCTCGATCTTGCAGCCGATCCCGCTGGCGTTGGATCGGTTTCCAATCATCTGCACCTTCACTTGGGAATTGGCGTTCCCGCCTTCATTGTGTAGATAGCGCAGGCCCCCATTCGCGAGGGCGACAATCACATCTGAATCGCAGTCCTTGTCGAAATCAGCGAAGTGGACTTCCGACACCGCGCCGCCATTGAATTGATCAAGGCCGAGCTGAACTGTTTGTTCCCGAAATCCGGATAGACCAAGATTGCGCCACACGCGGATTTTTTTTCCCACCGCCCAAAGATCCAGCCATCCATCATTGTCGTAATCAACCGCCACCATTTGCGAGATTTCGCGTTCCGCGTTCCGCGTTCCGCGTTCTACCCGGATTTCCTTTCGCTCTCCGCCGTTGAAGCAGATGCTGATTTTCCCATCGCTCACCACCGCCAGATCCGGCCGCAAGTCGTTATCGAAATCACCGGCAGAAAAAACCGCGCCTGCAACCCAGTTCGTCGGCTGGCGGGAAACCAGCCGTCCGCCGCGCTGCTTTTCCAGGAGCAACGGCGCGCCCTCCGTCCGAGTCGCGATCACATCCATGATCCCGTCGCGGTTCCAATCCTCCATCATCACAGCCCGGACGTCGTGAAGCGCAGCCGGTATTCCCGACGCGCTGGTGACATTGGTGAAAAGCAACGGGCCGAATTGGCGAAAGACCCGCACCTCATTGCTTTTCCCTGCCACCGCGATCAGATCCAGTTTCCCCGTGAAATCCAGGTCCATCAATGTTCCGTCAATCGCACTCACAGTGCTCAGGTAGCTCAGTGCCGAAACATCCATCACCAAGCCATTCGTCGCGAATTGGAACAGATGGCTGCCTTTGTCTCCGAGTACGACCACATCATCGAAGCGATCATTCTGGAGATCGCCCACCAACATTTTGAAATAGTTCGCGCCCAGAATGGCGGGGTAAATAGGCGTGCCTGCATGGAACACGCCATTGGTATTCCAAAGCACCCGAAAGCCCTGCCCTTTCTCAACCACGAAGAGACTGATCCAACCTTTTTTGTTCCCGTTAATCACGCCGATCGGACCGGAGAAATCCTGAGCGCCATCGCCGAGCGCCTCTTTGGTCGCATCCACAAACCTGATTCTGATTCCTTCTTTCTCCGGCTGGTCCAATTTGAACGGCACCCGCGCCTGCGTGAACTTGCTCCTCTCGAACGTCGCGGCGCTGATCGTCGGTGCTCCACCTTCAAGATCAGCTTGATGAAGTTGAAGCTCCCGAGCCGCTTCTTCCTGCCGCCCCGCGCGGATCAGCGCCTGCGCCAATAAATAACGCGGCCCGGCGTGGAGACGGTTTGGGTCCATCCTCAAGCCTTCCCGGAACGCGGTGATGGCTGCGTCCCATTGCTTCAATCCCATCCGCGCCAACCCAAGCTGAAAGAACGTCGCCGGTTCTCCCGGATCAATCGTGTTGGCATTCTCCAGCGCTTTCGCCGCTTCCTCCGGGTTCGACATTCGAAGGCAGGCCGACCCTTTGACAAAGTACGCCGCCGCTGAATTGGGTTCGATTTTCAGAGCTTCATTCGCTTCTCGAACCGCCTCCGCCGCCGCTCCGCCGACCAGGTAGGCATTGGCCAGGTTCAAATGAACATCGATGTCGTTCGGGACAATCGCCTTTGCCTTCCTGTAGGTCGCCAGCGCATTCGTCGCGTCGCCCTGGTCCAGATAATTCTTCCCGACATTCATCAGGCTGAAGAATTGATCGGAAGGATTTTTCGATCCGGTGGAGAGCTGGCTCGATGACTCAGAAGAGCCGCGCTTACATCCCGCGAGACAATACGCCAGCAGAAGCCAGCACGAGAGTTGGGCAATGCGCCTGGTCACGGTCACGGGCGCATTATAGACACCGAAATTCCAATTGCCAGATGCGCGACACTAAACTGGCGAGCCTTTGCGATCCGTTACCAAAAAAAATAGATGTCTAAGCGCAGGATCTCATTTCAGCGGCCAGCCACCATGTTTCTCGATCACGGCGTCAATCTCTTTCATCAGCCGGATGGTTTCGGAGAGAGCAATGACGATTTTGCCGTAGTGCGTGATGTCTTCGTCTGAAAGTGGGCGGCCTTTGCGGTCTTTGAGCCATTTCTCGCAGATCTGGTAGCCGCCGATGTGGAAGTTCCATACGTTCTCCGGCACGCTGCGGAAGCCGCTCGTTTGCGCCTTGTTGATCCAGACGGTGTTCTTGGTGTGGCTGACCTTTTCCACTGTCGGGACGGATTTCACGGCTTCGCGGACGAACGTGGTGAGCGGCGCGAACCGCAACGGCGCGCGGCCTTCAGGCCGCTTCGACGTGGAATCGCGTGAGGTGTCGGAACTTTCCGCGCGCTTCTCGCGGGCGGACGGTGAAGCGGCGTGAACGCCGCGCTCCACTTCGAATTCGAGCAGGTGCAGCGATACGAGTTCGCCGCCGAGCTTCGCCAGCGCGCGGAACATCTCCAGGTTCCCGGTCAACGGCAGGCGCGGGAAATCAATCTTCAGAAACTCCGCGTAGCGGCTCCGGTAGCCGGGACCGTGCAACACCGCGTAGGCGTAGTGGAAGATGTCTTCGGGCGTCAGGCCGGTGGGCAGGCTGTGCGCGCCTTTTTGCTTTAGTGAAAGTGAAATCGCCAGAGCGTGGAGAAAGGGCGGCGCAATGTTCGGTTGTCGCTCGTCATCCTCTTTCAAAAGACTCTTGGGTGAATCCCCCGACGGTTCCAGCCACAAAGGGCAGAGGTAGTTCACTTCCTTCAACGAGACTGAGTGGTGCCCGATGATTCCGTTTGTGCAGAACACATGCTCGAAGCGACCAATCTCAATGCTGCGCGGAAGAGCAAGTCCGCGATTGTTTCCACCGACCATGTTGCTCATCACCTTGCGACATGGCGAAGCGTAGAAACCTCGGGAGTTCCCGGTGTAATACGTGAAGCGGACATCAAACGGCCGATACAGGATGGAACAAATCATCTTCTTGCTCGGCCCGCTGGCTTGAACGTCTGCTTGCGCTGTGGCGACCCGCCAATCGCGCGCATCGTCGCCGAGTTCATATTTGGTTCGCGCTTTTTCGGAAGGAAGTGAAGCGAAGTCTTTCACGCGTTGCCACAGCGCGTCCGCGTCGAAATCGATCGTCATGGAATCCCGCGCCATGACCACGCCAACACCGTGCGTGGGGAAGATGTCGGTGACTTTCCAACCCGCGTCATACTCCGCGCGGCAGTCAATGTTCTGCGGCTCGAAAAAGTAAAAGGGAGAGTCGGGCGTTAGCGGCGAGAAGTCTGTGTCACCCGCACGGTGCTTTGCGAGCCACGCATATTTCGATTCGCGGGAACCCCAAAGGTCAGCGTGAGCAACAGCAGCGTCGGCATTTCCGCGCGTGGCGAGGCAAATGGCTACGCCTTGCCGAATGTCGAAGACGTTCTTGTCTTCAGAGCCATCGGGCGATTGCTCCTTCTTGTTCGCGTTGCCGTGGAGGTCGAGGACGCGCAGTTGCGGGAATGTTTCCATCAGGCTCTGCCGCATCCCGCGAAAGGTCGGGTTATCCAGATAGCCGTGGTTCGTGATGTAGCCGAAGACGCCGACGTTGGTGCTGTCGATGGTTGTCTGCGCTTTGCGGATGAACTTCACGTAGTCGTCTTGCAGCCACAGCTTCCGCTCGTTCAGCGCGCCGCCGTCCACGAACTTGTAGGCGTCCACGATGTGCTGCGCGAACTCGGTCATGTTCGACGAGATGCCCGCATACGGCGGGTTGCCGACGACGACGGTGAAACGCTTATACCATTTGACTTCGTTCACGGCGAAGGCTTCGTGGGCGAGGGCGTCGAAGCCGATTTGCGGCAACTGCTTCACCTTCGGTTCGAGCGCGTTGGTCAGGTAGATGCGAACGCGCTCATCGCTGCCAAAGCGGTAGCCAGTCTCGTGGAGCTTGAGGCCGACTTTCATGTGGGCGATGGCGTAAGGGGCCATCATCAGCTCGAAACCAAACACGCGGGGCAGGAGATGTTTGGGCACGTATTCGTTCCACGCGGCGTGAATCTGCACCTCGTTCTTCCCGGCTTTCTTCCACCGGGTGACCATCGTCTTGTGAATCACGTCGATGACTTCGACGATGAAGGTGGCCGTGCCGGTGGCGGGGTCGAGGATGAGAACGAACGGTTCGTCCGGGCTGATGGTTTTCTGCTCACCCGGTTCGTCCGATTTCGGCGGCAATATCAGGCCAGGTTGCTGTTTCAACATCTCACCCCACGTCACCGTGGAAGCGAGTCCATCTTCCAAACCGAACTCGATTTGCAGCAATTCGTGAACGCTGCGGACGATGTAGGAGACGACCGGTTGCGGGGTGTAGAAAACGCCGCGCTGAATCTTGAGCTGCTTGTTGTAGGCGCTGAGAAAGCTTTCGTAGAAATGAATGACGGGATCTTCACCGCACGAGCGATTGCCGAAATCACGGAGAATGGCGGGCAAATCCGTTTCATCGCCGCGCAGCAATTCCACTACGTCCTGAATGCCGAGTTCATCGAAGTCGATGCCACCCTTGCGCCCGCCCGCGGTAAGGAACGTCTGAAGCATTTCCTTCAGGAACGGATTGGTGACGGGAACGATGTCCGAGATGTCGCGTCGGCCTTGACGAACGTGCCCGCCGTGCCGGCGCTCATCTCGGTGCGCGAAATGGCGGCGGTGAGCAGCCCGTAGGTGATGGTCTGCGCGTAGGTGTCCGCGAAACTTTCGGGCGTGAGGTCGTGAATGAGTGCCGACTGAAAGGCTTTGTAGAGTTTGGTGAGCGCGCCCTTCTCGGATTCGTGGGCCATCATCGCGCGGGCCGCGCCGCGAATGCGCCGAGCGAGGGATCGACGTGTTCCAATTTCAGCGGCGTGTCGCTGCCGTCCCAGCCGAGCACGCGCAAGGTGGGCAGGTCGCCTTCGTCGTGATGAAAATGGGCGAAGGCAATTTCGCGCTGCTCCGTCGCCTCATCGCCGAACGCGGAAATGAAAAGCAGATCGTGCGGCTGCCACGCGGCGCGTTCGGCTTGATTGGCGGAGGCGCGTTTCCTGATAACGAGGTAACTCAGGATGCGCCGGAGGACCACGACAGGAAGTTTCTTCCTTTCGAATTCGACGAAGAAAATGCCCCACGGCTGGCCGGATTCGAGTGGGCGCAGTTGGTAAATCTTCCGCACCTTCGCGGCGTCTTCCTCGCGCAAGCCGAGTTCCTTCGGTTCATAAGTGAAGGTGAGTTCGTCAAAGCCGTATTGCTGAAGCGGCCACTCCAGTTCGTCTTCGAGGTAGCGAATCAACTCGTCGAATTTGCGAATGGAACGGAGGCGGTCAGGGGTGTTGGGCATGGCGTTGAAAATTCAATGCGCAGTTTATTACGTAGTTTCAGAGTTGATACCTAGTTTCCTGTTCCTGCTGCTGAAGTCACTACACTCATTCCTACACGCTTTTAAGTGAATTAGCTCTTTCGTCGCCAGACCGCGCCCGGCCCGCGATTAAGACACTGCAACAAACCGGCTTTCTGCTTCAGCCAGAGCAGGCGGCGGATGAGGTCGCGGCTGACACCGGGGCACATGCGCTCAATCTCGCCGAGCGTGAAATCGCCGGGGAAAGAAACCAGGGCCGCCTCGATCAGTTGCGTCTTCGCGCCGCGCGGAGCCTTGACCTGCCCGGCGCGCTGCTCGAACTCCGCGTAGCCGCGGCGGATGATGGCCATGAGGAAATTGAGCCACGGGGTCAGTTCGTGTTTGCCCTCGTGCCAGTGTTGCGAACTGCGGTTGAGACATTCGTAGTAGTCCTCCTTCGATTCCTCGACCATGCGCTCCAGGCTTACGTAGCGGCCCGCCTCGTAGCCGTGATGGTAAAGCGCGAGCAGCGTGAGCAGACGGGAGACGCGGCCATTGCCGTCGCGGAAGGGATGGATGCAGAGGAAGTCCAGCACGAGCGCGGCCAAGGCGAGGAGCGGCGGGATGTTGTCCTGGTCGAGCGCGTGGCGGTAGAGCAGGCAAAGCTCGTCCACGGCGGCGGGCGTCTGCTTCGCCGGCACGCAGCGGAAGATGACCTCGGGCGCGGCACTAGGAGAGAGCTTGATGATGTCGTTGTCGATGCGCTTGAACTGGCCGGCGTCGCCGCTGGCGGACTGGCAGAGGGCGTGGAGGTGCCTGAGCGTGTCGGGCGTGACGGGAAGTTTCGCGTGGCGCGTGTGGATTTCGTTCAACGCGCGGCGGTAGCCCTGCACTTCCTGCTCGGAACGGTCGCGCGGTTTGGTGTTGCCCAGCACGAGCGGGCGCAGGCGATCCGCAGCGACAGTGACGCCCTCGATGCGGTTGGAGGATTCGGTGCTTTGAATGAGGGCCATTTCGCGCAGGGCCTTGAGCAGTTGCAGCGATTGCTTGGTGAACAATTCCTGTTTGCCCTTGGACTCGGCGATGTCATTGAGCAGCCACGCCGTGCTCATGGGCAGCGCGTGGTCGCGAAGGCGTTGGTTGCGAAAGGAGTTCATGGCGAAATCAGTTCAGTTCCATCCAGCACCGAAGAACCGGCTGCACGCCGAGCGGAGCCTGAACTTTCTTGAGGTAAGTGTTGGCGATGTGCTTCTCGATTTTCAACCGGATGTCGCGCAAGCTTTCCGGCGCGACGGCGCAACGGCGCGGCGTTTCTGGCGAGCAGCGGATGATGGGATCAATTTCCTCGGGCTGATCGACGATCTTGCTGTCGCTCAGGCAGTAGAGATACCACGCGGCGCGGCCTGCGCTGTCGGTCCATTGCTTCGTGTCGCGTTCCTCGCCGGGGAGCGTGTAACAGAAGAACACCGCCTGCGTGCCGGGCTTGGGATGCGCCTGGCCGCTGAACACACGGCCCGGCAGGCCATCGAGCCGTTGCGCGAGGTCCGGGGTCTCGGCCAGCAACCGTTCCAGTTCGAGCTGCATCTTTTCCGTCGGCGTGGTCGTGCCCTCGTAGCTGCTCATGAAATCGCGGAGCGCATCGTAATCGTCTTCGGGGCGCAACAGCTTCTTGCCCTCGATGCCGAACACCTTGGAGATGCGCAGCGTCTTGTGCGCGACCTTGCCGTAAAGCTTGAGCAACTCATCCAGTTCGTCCGGCGGCAGGAAATTCCAATGCACGACCCGGCCCCGGTTCTTTTTCTCCTCCGGGTGATCGGCCAGCAGCTTCGCCTCGATCTCCGGGTTCAGGCGGCGGTCCACGCGGCCAATGCGCTGCATGAGGCGCACGGGGTTCCAGTGGAGGTCGTAATTGATCAGCCGCGTGGCGTCCTGAAGGTTCAAGCCCTCCGCGAGAATGTCCGTAGCGATCAGGATGCGCGTTTCCTTCAAGCCATTTTCGGCGAGCGCGGCGGAGGAAGTGCCGTTGTAGTAAGGCGAGAATTGTTGCAGGGCCTCGGCGCGGTCGCGCTTGGTGGCACTGTCGATTTCATCCACGCCGTCCAGCCCAGCCTTGGTCAACTCGCGTTTGAGGTAACGCGCCGTGGCCATGAATTCACTGAAGACGAGAACCTTGCGGCCCTTAAGATCCGCGTCGCTTTTGAGCAGCTTGACCAGCGCCACGAGTTTGTTGTCGTGCTCGGGCGTGAACTTTTTCAACTCATCGAGAAAATCCACCAGCGTCTCCATGTCGTCGAAGGTGTCGTCGAACATCTCATCAAGCTTGTAGCTCTCGCGGTCGATGGCGGTGAAGTGGTGCGCGTATTCGTCGGCCAGTTCTTCGTCCTGCTCCTCAGACTCATCTTCCTCGGAGAACTCATGCCGTCGCGCCTGCACATATTCCAGTAACTCCGCGTTACGTCGCTTCCATTTGTCGAAGCGATTCAACTCGTGCTCGGTCTGACTATTGACCTTCACGAAGGCGAGCAGCTTGAGCAAAAGATTCTGGCACGACTGCTCGAACGCGGTGATGGAACTCTCGAAACGTTTCAGGAATTGAACGCGAATGAGCCTCACCAGTCCGACCTGTCGGCCACGCTCGAAACCAGCGATGCTTTCCGGGTCCCCTTTGAAGTAGGCGATGGGATAATAAGGCGCGAGCGCGAAGAGTGGTTTGTCCTTGGCGAAGGCCATCTCCACTTTGCCGAGCAGATGTCCGTAGGTTTTTTTGACGGAGTATTGCGCGACCCGGGGGTCTTCCTTTTTCGGGAACAGCGCTTCGCTCACGCCTTGCTGTCGCTGGCTCTGCTTTACGAAGGCGCGGCTGCGTTGCACGACCAATTCACGAAACAGTTTGTCGTTGAACAAAACTTGCTCTGCTTCGACCTGGTTGGAATCGAAGAGTTCGCCCAACGCTTCGCCGCGCACGATGGAGGCGAGTTGTTTCTCCAGCAGTTGGAAGTGGGCGGCGAGGTTGTGAATGCCAAGCCGTGAAGCGAAAAAGTCTGCGCGGTCGGTGCGAGAGAACAACTCGACCAGGTGCTGGAAGTCGGTGAGGTGGTTGTTCACCGGCGTCGCCGTCAGCAGATACAACTGCTTACCGCCGCACAGGTGATAAAGCTGCCAGTAACGCGAGCGCACGCCTTCTTCCGTAGTGGCTAAACCGCGATTTCGGAAATGGTGCGCTTCATCAATGATGATCACGTCCGCCTGCTGGCGAAGCTGCTCGAAAATCGCCGGGTAATCGATTTCATCCGCGCTTACTCCGCGCATCAGATCGGTGTGGTTGTAGATTTTAAACGAGAGGAAGCCATTGAGAATGTCCGGCAAGTAGCGGCGAATGTTCCGCTCCCAAACCGATTCGCGGCCGGACTTCGGAACGAGCAGCACCACGCGCTTGCGTTCAAAGTTCACCAGCCGATCGATGAGCATAAGGCCAACGAAAGTTTTGCCGAGGCCGACGCCATCGCAGAGAAGCGCGCCTCCATGTTGTCCGGCAATGCTGAGAAGCGACTTGTAGCCGTCCCGCTGATACTGATCGAGAACGGGAAACAACTTTGACTCGCGTTGCTCCCACTCGTTGGCGGTGAGTTCATGGCGCGTGAACAGTTCGCGGAGCGCCTTCGCATAAACCTCGAACGGCGTGTATTCGTGAATCTGCCGCTCGATGACCTGGATCACTTGCGGCGTCACTTCCTCTGCCTCATTCCAGTGTTGCTCAAACCACGCCTGAAGCTGCGACACGTCGCCGGGCGCGCGAATTTGGATGTTCAGTTCGATGTTCTGCGTCAGGCCGGGCACGGTGAAATTGCTGGAGCCGACGAGCGCGACCGAGCCTATGACCTGCACACGAGGGTGCGTGATGTAAGCTTTGGCGTGGAATTTCCGCTTGGCGTAAACTCGACATTCAATCTGGCTGGATTTCATCGCCGCAACGATGGCTTCTACGCCGGAAAGAAAATCGTTCTTCTCCTTCTCGCTCTCAATGCTGGCGTCGAGCGCGGCTTTGATTTTGGCCCGTAATCCTTCAAGGATCGCCGCGCGCGTGCGTTGGGATGCCTCATCGCCCATCAGGATGCGAATTTATCGAGCTTCCGCCATGTGACATC
>Ga0193753_10001112_pt1 | contig 23638 bp, 28 predicted proteins | sample H1c2metaG_FD_144925 | JGI IMG/M metagenome (GOLD analysis project Ga0193753, IMG submission 144925) | Soil microbial communities from a riparian zone of the East river system, Colorado, United States - H1c2 | ecosystem: Environmental > Terrestrial > Soil > Riparian zone | place: USA: East... | reverse complement strand
TGGCCACCTCATGAAGGAGAGGAGTAAACAAAAAATAATTGGTACGATTGACTATGGTGACATCTATCTTACCTCTCTTTACGTATGGAGCGAGAGCTTTGGCGACATACATGCCCCCGAAACCAGCTCCCAGGATGACGATATGGGGTTTTAACATCTTGTCATTGTATCAGCCGTGAGCCACATGAACAATGAGATAGAGTACTGCCGCCCCAACCACTGTCATAACGGTAGTCAGGATCTTTGAGTGGCTATGATTGCCTTCAGGAATAAGATCACTTGCTCCAATATAAAGGAAGAAACCAGCAAAGATTGCCAATATAAGAGCCAGACTCGCATCTGAGACGGAAATAAAAAATGTTATACCTGCACCTACAAGTGGAGCCAGAGCCACAGCCGTAAGCCAGCCCCAGGCACGGCGATCTGCACCATTGTGCTTCAAAATAACACCGATAGTATTGATACCATCAGAAAAACGATGAGCTACAACGGCAAGCGCCACGATAAGTCCAATCTCCGCTGAAGCTTGAAATGCCAAACCAATAGCGATGCCGTCGATCAAACTATGAAGACAAAAACTGGCCGCGCCAAGTGATCCTCTTTTTGTCGAGTGTGCCGTGGAACCTAAGGACTGATCTTCATGTTGAGTAGCGGTTTCATCATTCCCCCCTTCCTCATGATCATGATTATGAAATGAAAAAATGCGATCAAGGATAAGGTAGATAAGAAAACCTAAACCCGTAAGAGCGGTCAGTTGCTCAGGGTGATAGATGGACTCGCCAAGCTCGATAGCTTCAGGAATAAGATCAAAAAGTGCTGCACCGATGACCGCCCCTGCAGAAAGTCCAAGTATGATGTGAAGTCTATCTCGAAACTTCAAGGCTATGAACCCCCCGATGAAGGCTGCCAGAGAAGCGATAAGTGCAAAGATAAGTATCATAAAAGTAAGTTGTAATTTTTATATAATAATGAAGAATTCTATTTCTCGCATTTTTTACACACACCGAAGAATTCCAGTGAATGACTTTCGATATGTCTAAACTTTTTGAGATCTGCATTTGCTTTTCGGTTAAGATCTAACGATACGCAACTCAACACATCCTCGATATCTCCACATGAAGTACACACCGCGTGGTGATGATGTTTGCGCCCTGAAGCAATCTCATAATAAGAACGTGCTGCATCGATATGGATCCTGTGCACGAGACCTGTTTTTACCAAGACTTCAAGAGCTCTGTAGGCTGTCGTCTCATCACAGGCGTTCGTCAATTTCTCAACTAAAGTACTAGCGGTTATGGGCCGCAACTCGCTTTTGAGGGTGCGAAGGATGGTTAAGCGAGCAGAAGTAATTTTGACACGTGCACCTGTAAGCAAGTAGCGCAATTCTCCATCAGGTAGATGTTGAAATGCATCTTCAGGATCAGATGTACGAGGGAGGGGGATCATTTTTAGATGTTCTCACAAATGCCAGTCACTTGCAACTAGTAAACGTAGTTAAGCCACAGAAATCTCCCTAGTTGCAAGTGACTGGCATTTAGGGAGATGTCCAAAATGAGCACCTCGTTGCCAACGCTCTTCCGATTTTTGCCATTTTTAACCCTGCCTTCTCTTATTTACCTCTGTTTTCCACATCCCCCGCTCTTCTTCGCCCCTAGATACGCTATAATATATGTATATGAAAACTCCCCTCATGAAGAGTATGTACGCCCTTGATGTGCAGATTATTCATTTTTTTCAACGTAGTTTCGTCCCCGTTGCACGTTTCGGCCTCTTCCTCATCTTCTTCTGGTTTGGTATCCTCAAAGTTTTTGGCCCGCAATACAGTCCTGCAAGCCCTCTTGTTCAAAGTCTCTTTGAGCACACTGTCTCTTTTATGTCCTTCCCTACATTCCTCCTTCTTTTTGGAATGTTCGAATGTCTGATCGGTATCCTCTTCCTCATTCCCCGCATGGAACGCATAGTGATCCCACTCCTTGCCATTCACATGATCACTACTATCATGCCGCTTTTTATTCTACCCGAGATGGCCTGGATGGGATTCTTGGTTCCTACTCTCGAAGGCCAATACATCATTAAAAATATTGTGATCATCGCTTCGGCCATAGGCATAGCGGCGCACGTTCATCCCCTGAAGAAACAATAGAAACTCGGACGACGTCTTTAGTACCTCATCACACGTCTTTTTTATTCTTTTTTTGCTCTAGATACTTCTTCTCTTTGAGCTTCTCAGGCAATAAACTCTCTTCATCATACTTTTTGTAACCCTTATGATACCCGAGGTCGCGCATTAACTTGGTGGGTGCATTACGAATCTTCATAGGGATAGGGAGATTGCCATATTTCTTAACATCTTCCATGGCCTTCCCTATAGCTTCATATGAGGACCGATCTTTTTTTGCTAAAGCCAAATATGTCACTCCGTGTGCAAGATTGATGATACATTCTGGCAAACCAATAGTTTCAACTGCATGAAATACTTCATTGGCAAGAACCAGAGCTGTAGGTTGTGCCAATCCTATGTCTTCACTTGCAAATATAACCATCCGACGAGCGATAAACTTGGGATCTTCTCCCGCATCTATCATACGTGCAAGATAGTAAAGTGCCGCGTCTGGCTGAGAAGCTCGCATACTCTTTATAAAAGCACTTATCGTATTGTAGTGCTCTTCCCCTTTTTTGTCGTATCGCAAAAACTTTGACTGCAATGTTTCCTTGAGATGAGTAAGATTCACCTTGCCGTATAGGTTCACGGTAGCCTCAAGCATTTGTAGTGCCTGACGAGCATCACCGTTGGCCATTGAGATAAGCCATTCCTTGGAAGCAGCATCCATCTTAATCTTAGTTCGCTCTATGATAGCCTTCATCTCGATAGCGTTAAATTCATTTAAAACAAAAACTCTACACCGAGACAAGAGGGGTGAGATCACTTCGAAACTCGGATTTTCAGTGGTCGCCCCTATGAGCGTAAGTTCGCCCGACTCAACATACGGGAGAAGAAAGTCCTGTTGGGATTTGTTGAATCTATGGATCTCATCTAGAAATAGAACTTTTGACTTACCATCAAAACCTAAGTGCCCACGACCCTCCTCTATGATTTGTCTAACATCGTCCTTCCCTGCAGAAACTGCTGAAAGCTCATAAAACTTTGCATCCAAAGCTTCTGCATAAATACGTGCGAGCGTAGTCTTCCCGACGCCAGGCGGTCCCCACAAAATAAATGAAAAAAGATGCTTTTTCTCCACGGCAATGCGTAAGGGCTTATCCTTCCCTACTAAGTGTTCCTGTCCGATAAATTCGGCAAGACTCTTTGGGCGTATTTTTGAAGCAAGTGGTTCCATGGTATGCATCATATCAAAAAACGGACACACCGGCGTCCGCCTTTTGAGTACCTACCTTACGATCTATCTGTACAAAACTCGACGTGACAGATACACAAGACCCCCGAGAGCGATACCTGCCGAAACAAGAAGTGTCAGAATATTTACGGTCATAAATCCGCCTGCACCTGTATTAGGAACTCCAGGTGTAAATACTGTATCAGTTCCTGTGATATCTATATTCCCCGGAACAACTGTCGTAGTTAGCACTGTAGCTCCTGGAATAGTAGCGATCGGGTAATACTCCACTGTACTATTTGTTGTAGCTATAGGGTAGTAATACCACCCATCGCGATAATACACTGCCGCACCGGCGTCAGTATAATAAACTCCATTTACCGGAATCGGCATCCCCGCTCCAGTAACAGCGACTCCAGTGGAATCATAGAGTATACCTCCTGAGTATGTAGGAGTTCCTCCACTAAATACGACTGTAGTAGTTGCGGTACTCGATGTTGCGGTACTCGATGTAGTATCCGTACTTGTGACTGTTGTAGTAGCCGGGTACGTATAAACGGTAGTTATAGTGTAAGCGCCTCCATTGGAAGAAGTTACTGTGGTACTTGGAATACCTGTCCCTCCCATACCATCAGTCGATGATTGAGCATGAGCAGATGGTGCTACAAGGAGGATTGCACCTAAGAGTGCGACCGTCGAAAGTGCCCTGATAGAGATGTGTTTTTTCATACGTATATTCATAATGTAAGCTTATAAAGCGACCTTTACTCTAATGCTGACGAGTCCCCTCTGTGTTTCTTACGTACTGTATACCCAATGATAAGGACGGCAATCACCCCAAGAACCACATATCCTATAAGACTCGGACCCCTTCTCATGCCGTCCGTCGATGTGGCATATGGTTCAAACCCATAGATAAATGAAGACGACCTTTCTGTGACCACTTCTGGAGGGTTACCCACTACTATAGGTACAAACTGTACAATCTCAGGAGCAGCAGGAAACCCTGCGGGAGTAGTATCTATAGTTATAAGAAAATTGTATCTACCCTCTTTAGTGTACGTATGACTCTGATGTAACGTGCCTTGTCCTCCTCCCACTTTCACCCCATCACCAAAGTCCCAAGCTATGAGAGACTTTTTCCATATATCTCCAAAACCTTCTAACTCTTCTACATTTATATCAAAATCGATACTACTTCCCACGGGATATGATCTTTGAGGTGGATTGTCTCTGATGTCACTATAGAGGTTGGTACTTTCATAAATATCAGGAAGAACAAAAGCGCCATTCATTTTCAAAATGGGTATGCCCCCGACGTGAGCCGAGGTGCGTGAAATATGCATACATAGTAGCCCAGAAAAAATACTCGCAATAAAAAAGAAGGAGAGGAATTTTCGAAAGGACGTCATGTCGCCATTATACATAAATTCCGACTACTCCAGTATAATAGCAAGATGAAAACGTATTCTTCAGAAACACGGGCAGAGATCATAGCTGGAAGTACTGCAACTCTGGTGATTCTGTACGTGATCATCACTACTATACATCCTGATATTTTTAGCTCCCTTTTCACTTCTCATTCAAATCACGAACAAATAGTAAAACAGCCCATAAAATCTCCTCTTCAGACTGATCCTGATACGCGTTACATCTTGAACTCCGATTTTCCTTCAGACATCAATCCTCTCCAAGAAGTTAGCCTTTCATTCAAGATTTTTGATACCACCAAAGGAAGTCAGACTGTCCTTTTCACACCACTCATGAGCAAACTCATGCACCTTATCGTGGTCGATAGTACTCTCACCTATTACGATCATATCCACCCAACATTTAAAGATGGGATATTCTCTGTAAAAACTACTTTCCCCAAAGCAGGCGTCTACTATCTTTATACTGATTTCAAGCCATATGGTTCCGTCGAACAACAGCTCGCAGCCCAGGTACATGTAGGTACCGTCACTCAGACCACCCTTTCCACGAGCAGTCCCGAAAGTGGTTCTGCGCTTATCAAAATATTTGGCACTACTGAAGTTACCCTTACTACCCCATCCCCTCTTATAGCTTCCAGATTTTCCGTAGGCACACAAACTGTTAGTTTCACTTTGAAAGATGCCCAAACAAAAAAGCCCCTCGCAAATCTCAAACCCTATCTCGATGCGTTCGGCCACCTTATCATGATCAATACAAAAACCTTTGACTATGTTCACATCCACTCAGCTGACATGACGGTTCCGTCTGCTGATGCTACCGGTGGACCGACTATAGAATTTATGCCCATGAATTTACTCGAAACAATTAAACCGGGCACATACAGAGTATTTGCCCAGTTCAATCCTGATGGCAACCTCTTTACATCAAACTTTACTATTGAGATGAAGTAAGGAGATCCTGCTTAGTAAGACGAGACTTAACTAACATAGCCTACCCACGAAAGATATACTCCGAGAATAAGCATAACTATACCTATAACTGGGATCAATTTTGAATTGGCCGCACGGTCACCGGCACGATCGACAAGTTTCGGAGCGATGATGAATACCACTGCCTTGACCAAAAGGGCCCAACCCAAGAGACTCACAACAAACTGAGGGAAACTGCTCCAGACGTTGTGGAGGTGAACATGCATGATGCCGAGTGCCATACCGACCATACCAAAAACAAGTACGGCAAGTGCATCCTTCTCGAGTTCGCGATAGACCCTCACGTAGTAATTCCGACTGGTGAAGATGCCGATGCCAACAGCAAGGATAATAGGTCCCCAGATCTGAGCAAGATATACGGTTATTTCCATATGATTATGTATTGATCAATAATGACTAAGTATAGCATTCTCTACCAAGCAACACCCCTACTTAAACACAGCTGAACCACTATCAAACTTCTGATCGAGGACAAGTTCTCCCTGCGAAGTGAAGCTATATACGGCGGCATTTTGGAGCAAAGCGGCAAAATCTGACTCTTGCGAGCCCTCACAAAACATCTCAGTACTGAACATATTCGAAATTGAAATGGTGCGTTTCCTTCTATCTGCCACGTAACTGCCACCCATACTATTGCATTCTGTAGTAGCGGTGAACTTACTATCCGTGCCAAATGTGAGAGTAAAAGAATTTTCTTTTCCTTCCCGCGGCTTAAGAGAGCGATCGTCATTATAGAGAGCATAAACCCATGTCCATGTTTTCGTAGTGAGTGTCATCTGAGACGGATCTGTCTCACCCTGCTTCTGTTCGTATATGTAATTATTAAAAGCATGAAAACCAGCAACGAGAAGTACCACGATGAGTACGACTATGAAACCAGTAGCTCTGCCTATAAAGAATTTTCTGAGGGTCATGTGAAAAGTATAGCAAACAATTGGCATGAATCCATATCCTAAAATATTGACATCTATACCATAAAATGGTACCAACTAAGTTGAATGAGTGCACCATTATCAACCTATTACGCCCTAACCATCTTTCGTCCTATAATCCCGTTGCCCAATCTGGAAGTCTCTCCCATTTTGATTGTCCAGTTTGTAAATTATGATCCTTTAATGATCAACCCTGAGAAACTGCGTGAATTTACACTCCAAATGGTCTCACAGCTTGCTCGTCGGCCACGGTTCGCTCCCTTCATTACAGGAATTCCTTTGGGCCCATACATTCCAGCGAGTCTTGCGGGTCAACGTGAACTGAAAGAGCTCATAGAGAAGACTCCAGAGGATGTTCTTAGCGAGTTCTTGGTGACAATTAAAGTGGAAGTAGACAAGACCGACGCTCGTTAAGAATGTCGGTTTTTTATTCCCCCATCTTCCCCAAAAACTTCACCATATTGGCAATATGAGTATCCAGATCCACTCCAAGGGCCTCACAGCCACGAGTAATAGCCGTGCGATCTATCTTGGCCGCAAAAGCTTTTTCATTGAATCGTTTCTTGATGGAACTTGCCTTTATCTGACTGAACGGAACTGGATTGAGTTTTTGATATGCATAAAAGAGACCGCAGATCTCATCGCAGGCCATCAGTGCCGCCGCAAGCTTGGTTGCAGGAAGAGTGGTAAATCCGTTGTAATTGTACGCATGCGCTTCGACGGCGTGGATGAGCTCTTCAGGATAGCCCCATTCCTTGAACCACTTCAATGATTCGCCCGGATGTGTGTGCGGATGTTTTTCAAAATCAAGGTCATGGAGGAGTCCGGTGAGGTACCAAAGATCGGAATCCTCGTTGTAGAGAGTGGCGTACCCTTCCACAGCAACAGCCACCATCTCGGCATGATGGCGTTGATATTCGTCTGTGACATGCTCATTCAATAAAGTATGAGCGGCTGTGCGGGTTGGTAGGGGCATGAAAGATTTAATAATGACTGATTGACCTTAATGATATCATTATATATGATCCTTATTAGAGAAAGGGATTTTATGCCACTGATTGATGAATATCGCCGGGGCCGCGCAGTGCCCAAGATGAAGCAGTTTCATATCGCCGCGACCAGGATGCACAGGGTCCTTGAACAGATAATTCGAAATCGCATGATCGCGGAAAACAGTTTTCCGATCAATCTCCTGGCCGGGGTGCAAAGTTTCTTTGCAGAGATGGAGCCCATCCTCTCTGCCCCTGAATCCGAGAAGTACACCCAGGGAAGCACGGGGGCTACGAACTACGAGATCGCCCGGTACCTTCTGGCGCGACGGGATTGGAACCTCGATGAATCAGCGTTGCGTACGGAACTCAGGCATATGCGAGCTCTAATACTGGACATTGAGCGTCCGCGCGAGCTCTACCCATTTGAATGCAGCGTCGCCCTTCTCATGTGTGACCTCTTTCAAAAAATGCATGAGATCGGTGCAGCTGAGTATCGTAACGATACGATGGAGGTAGCACAGCACTGTTTGCTTGGATTGGGTTAGTGATCTTGATTGCGAAGCGCTCTGGGAAGTTTCCTGAGCGCTTTTTTATTTACCTTACCCCAAATCCTGCCAATACGCGGTAAAGTCATTTCCCTTTATAAATCCAAGCTGGGTATACCTGTCTTCAAAATCTTTATTATTTACGGGTGCATATACCAGAACTTGTGTATGTCCTTTTTGCTTTAGAATCTCCCTGGCTTTTGCCCATAGTGCAGATATAACATCTGCTTGCGCATTCCCCTTAACTGCAAAACGATAAAGCCAAGCGGATCGCCCATCCTCAAAAAGAGTAACCGTGCCGATAATTTCTCCCTTGTCTTCGGCAACGAGAATTGCATCGGGTTTCTTTTCTATCAAATCCTTCAATCTTTCTTCACTGTCCCGCGCTTGATCGAATTGTCCACCAAAAGTTGAGGAATCTTTATATAGAGCTTCGACTGAAGAATAGTCTGTAATGGGATTGTAAACACGAATAATCATTCGCTCACGATAGCAAACCTGCCCTTTTATTGCCAGCATAAATTCATTATGATCTGCAGGATATTGCGGCACACCCTAATTCACCTTATTCTCATCTTTCCCTGTCTCTAGTAAATTCAAGAGCGTCTGCGTGGCCATATCGCTTACGGTTTTAATCTCTTTTTCAGTATTAAATGCAGTCGAGCCGTTAGAACAATAATAGGTGCTTAAAGGTAAATCCTGTAAAGATGTATCTTCAATAACATGGTCTGTGGCAAAACGGATTCTTTGGGCCACAAGCTCATCGATAAGTGCTTTTGTATTGATCGCCTCTTTGTGAACAAATGACACGAGCAGAGCATTATCATGTATTAAAGATAATTTCTTTTGGTCGATAAAATCTCCTCCCGCATCATTAGAAACGCAGAGAAAAATAATGTCGTTTCCTGAAAGCACATCATTCAACTCAGAATACGTGACACCAAGTTCCGATTCACTCCCTTCGTGTCTGTGGCGACTATAATAAGAAATTGGACCTGATCGGAACGGTTGAAGCATCTTTATAATTTCTTTTCCTATACGTCCAAGCCCAATTATTCCGATACGCTGTCCTTCTATACCTTTTGTAGTTGAAAACTTTTTATTCCCGCCGCGACCCAGATCGAAAATATTCCTATTCATAGCCAATGCCATGGTCACTGCCCATTCCGCTACGGCAAATGTTGGACCGTCGGGAGTGTTTCCTATGGCGATTCCCTTTTGAGTTACATATTCATAATTTGGGATGAAACCTTTATAGCCTATCCCCGTAAATACAACTGCCTTTAGAGCAGGAGCCGAATCAATGATTTTATCAGTGAGAATCTCGATTCCACCCAAAATATATCCGACCTTATCCTTAAGGGCGCCAATTAATTCTTCCTCAGTTGCTTGTGGCTTATCCAGTCGTTCGATCTCATATCCGGCAACACGAATTTTCTCTTCGTGTTCGTGCGAGATAAACAAGCTATCGGTTATGAGTATTTTACCTTTCATTAATCTAATTTATTGGTTTCAACATCAAACACATGCTCGGTCACTTTACCGGCTTCCTTCGTTGAAAACAAGACTTTATTTCCTTCTATGCGAACATTCTCAACACGAGAGTCGAAAAGTGCTCCAGGTGGAATAGTAATAACTTTTCTGAGAGTAGCGGGATTTCCGTATTCACTGACATACAGGGCTTCTTGGCCACTGCCGGAGAAGGGTGAGTGGTGATCAACGATCACCACGAAGGAATCATCTATTCCCCAAAATACGTCTGCTGCAGAATTCTTAATAGTGCTCGGCACAATATCTCTACCTGTTTCAATATCAAATATATGTAGCTCGGAACCTTCCCAGAGACTTAAGACAAAGCTTGCATAGTCACCTTGCGCTGAAAAGTGAATTTCTTTGATCGTAGCCCTGTATTCTAATAATTCAGGTGGGGTCGAATATAAATCTTTTACCTGTCCATTCGATAAATGGACTCTCAATATTTGCATTCTCTGACTCTCAACCAACTCATCTTTGGTCCCTTGAGCAAATAACCGTAATTCTTTCCCGGAAGGATGGGTGATTGTTTCAAGCAATTCTTCTTTATTGCTGTCTTTTATTGAGGACCAAAATCCTGCCACTGACACTAGAATTAAACAAATAAGAAGAATAATTACCGCTCTAATATGTTTACCCGTGACAGATGAAGGTTTCATGAGAATAGTATATCAGAATATACTGCATATGCTTCTTCTGTATTACAACAAAATAGAGTGGTCGGGACTGTCCCGCCACTCTACTACTTAATGCTTTCTCCGACCTTCTTCTATCGACTGACGAGCTGCAACCCCGAGCATACGACGCTCTTCTCGCGTCATCTTCGACAGTCTCTCGGATGATCTCTTGACCGCCTCATTTAGCCGGCGTCTTAGCCGCCACCGATCCGGCGGAAATTTTCAAGCAGCACACGAGTGCGCCACGAAAACTTCCGCCTATTTCGTGAATTCACGATACTCACCCCCTTTCTAGACACGTGTCTGAGGTTATACTAGCACTTTTTAGATTAAAGTAGAGGTAAAATACTTTCTTTCAGATATGCGATTTTCCTTCTTTTATATTCATATCTTTCAAGCCCGGATAATGTTTTTTTGAATTCTTCGTATTTTTTTCTCAACGGCTCGTCTTTTCTAAGTAATTCGATAAGCTTTCGATGAATCTCAATCATCTTGTTGTCTTCGTGCATAATTTGGACTGTGACATCCACTCCTTCAACTAGTTGCCTCAGGTATGATGCGTCATCAGCAAAACCGCGATGATCGAAACCGAGTGTCTTAAGCTTTTCTGTATCACCCTTGATATCCTCAGTAATAACCAGGATATCGAGCTCTGGTCTGCCAGTCATAGGAACCGCCATCCCACCTACAGCTTCGATATGTTTGCCAGGCAATGTATTACTAATCGCCTCCATATATCGACGCTGAATCTCAAATATGTGTTCGTTTGGTTCTACGACTGTTTCTATTTTCATTGCTGCGTGTCGTGGTCAGGTACGGAACTGACCAAGCTGTTAAGCCCTATTCTATCACATAGCCTCGCCACCAACTGACCCGTCTAGGTCGGGTTCGTATTTTTGGAAAAATACCCGTAAATACTGTGAAATTACGGAAAAATCGAAGGTTCAAAAAGAACCGTTTTCCCCGTTTTATCTGTGAAAATAACTGCGAGAAAGTAATACACCCCTTTACAAACAAAAAAGCCGGTAATATACCGAATATGAGTAATATAAAAACATTAAAGCCCTTTCAATCAGGATACGATCCACGGAGGAATACCAAGGGTAGGCCAAAGGGATCGAAGAATTGGAGGACCATTTTTATGAAGGTCCTGGGTAAGGAAATAGAGGTAAATGGGAGGAAGATTCGGGTAGACCAGGCGATCGTGGAGAGGGTTGTCCGGATGGCGGCCAAGGGCAACCTTAAAGCCATGGGTATGGTCATCGACCGAGTGGACGGCAAGGTACCGGAGACGTTCGAGGTACCTACCCCATTTGTGCCGCAAGAAAAATTCGAGTACACGCCCGAAGAACAGGCAGATTTTGAAAAGCATTTTAAACGAAACGACCATGGGCAACATCAATAATTTAAAGCCATTCCAAAGCGGATTCGACCCGAGAAGGAACCTGAACGGAAGACCACCGGGCAGAAGCCTGACGAGCCAATTCCAAGAGATACTCAGCAAAAGGATTGCGAGTGAAAAAGACAAGACTATTGCGGATGCGTTGGTTGAGAAAATCATAAAGATGGCGTTGGACGGCGATCATCGGATGATCAAGCTCATCTGGGAGCACATGGACGGAAAGCCACCAAAGTACCGGGGAGATCCGGAACCGGAGAGGCCCCCTAAGCGCGAGCTTACAGAGGACGAAATCAAGAAGATCGACGAGATGTTCGGCCCCAAGCCTTGGCCAGAGGACGAACGTAAGTAACTTAGCTTCCTTCTTTAGATTTGTGTAGTTGACTTATCCCCTTATAAAAAGCCTGAGTATTTTGAGGTTTTTTGACATTTATTCGTAAATAGATTATCCTATTACCAATAAGACATATTATTTATGAATAAAGAGGATAAAAAGCAAAGATTTAAGCGGCTAGCCGCATCAAGAACAAATGACATCCTTAATAGGGTGCGAATTTTGAGCAACTGTGCAAACAGAAGCGCCTATGAATATTCGGAAGAAGATATCAATAAGATATTCATCGCAATAGAAAAAGCGCTCAAAGAATCGAAATCAAAGTTTTACTTCCCTAATCAGAAGGATGGGTTCAAACTTTAAAGCCATGCTTAACTTTCTTAGATTTAAAAAGCAAATACCTGATTGGAGTTTTCAGAATGATGCAATTTCCGCTTTGGTAAAAGACTTCCGATCTGATACAGATGGTAGATTTCTTCTTGTCTTACCGACAGGAGGTGGCAAAACACTCACCGCGATTCGAACACTTAGCGAAATGCTTAATAAGGGAATATTTTCAAATGAAGACAAGATACTTTGGATAGTTCACACTCTTTCCTTGAAGACTCACGCGAAAGCAAACTTAGTGAACGAGAAACATTACGCCAAGTTTTCTTTAAACCCGCTCCTAAAATCATTAGTTGTTGTAAAGATGAAAGCGGAGGCGGCTCAAGATTTGAGAGAAGGTGGAAAATATAAATTCATAGTCATAGACGAGGCTCACCATGCAGCGGCAGAAACATACCGAGAATTCTTCGATTACCCAATAGGCATCTTGGGCTTAACGGCGACGCCTCGAAGAATGGATAATAAGGGTTTACCGTTTCAGAAAATATCATACTCAATAACATTTCGAGAACTAATTCGGCGTAAAGTAGTCCTTCTCCCTAAATTTCTTCCAGAAATCAAGACAAATATAGAAATTGATGCTTCTTCTCTTCAGGACGAGAACCAATTAGAAAAGTTTAACAGCCAAGAGCGAAACCAGTTAGTTTCTCATTACATCTTTAGTGAATCAAAAAGATATTCTTTCAGAAAGGTGATCGTATTCGCAGGAACAAATGACCACGTTAAAAAATTGTATGAAATAATCAAAAGAGATAATGCACTCTTGGAAACCCCTTTTGAACATGTGGGATACATCTATGGCGGCAATAACAATGAAAAAGGTCTATCCAACGAAGATTATCTTAAGTGGCATCATACGCAGAGGTCTTCAATTCTAATTAACTGCAAAATCCTAAACGAAGGTTATGATGATCCAAACATCGATACCGTCGTCATGGCAACACCGACAAACTCTATTTTGTACTATCTCCAGTGCATAGGTCGCGTTGTCAGAACTCCTGAAGATCACGAGAACGCACGAGCGCACGTTGTTGAAATCGTTGATCGACTTCCTAATGTCTCCTACAGAATCGATAACCGATGGCTTTTTGCAGAAATATCTGATTATTTGGAGCCAAACATTAAAGATATCAAAGGTCTGTGGCCCCTCCGTGTGTTTAGGATATTCAGAGAGCTTTTCTCTCTCCGAGCAAAATTGTCAGATATTTCTGGAAAAGAACTATTCGACTTGATACTGGGTAAACGGGTTAACTTACTTCTCTTTAACGACGTACCCGAGAGTCTGTTAGGAAGATGGCGAATACTTGCAATCAGAGAGAGTGATTTTGATAAGATACAGATGTTTAATGAGCTTTCAGAAAACATAGAGGAATACCAAGAATCTAATCATGATTACCTCTTATCCCAGAGGTATCCTGAATACACGAAAGTAAAACCCTTGAACAATCGAATCTATAAGTCCAGCCTTATAGCATCCTTACGGAGAGCGCTGAAACTTAAGGAAAAGAGAGCCGAGGTTGACTCCCTTATATATTTATCAATAAACTAAACAATCATGGCAACAGACTTAAATTTACTACAGGAAGAAACTATAAAAATCGAGGATCTTTTGCTCGACCCAAATAACCCCCGCTTCTCAAAGCATCTGGATGAAATAACGCCCTCAGAAAAGCTGGCGAACGAAGAAGTGCAAGCGCTTGCATATGCACAGATGAATGAGGCGGTTAACCACTTTGAAATCAATGAACTTGTGGAGGCGATTATCGCTGACGGATTTATTCATGTCGACAAAATATTTGTTAAAAAGGTCGGCACTAAATACTTGGTGATTGAAGGAAACCGAAGAATAACCGCAATCAAAAAGATACTGAAGGATCACAAAGATCAAATAACACCAGAACTGAACAAGCAGATTACAAAAATTCCGTGCATTGTTATTGATGCGAAGAAGCCTGGTGCCGAAGATATGGTCAGAAAGATTCTCGGACTGCGACATCATGGTTCGATCCTTCCCTGGAAGCCACTTCCGGCCGCATTCAATCTTTACCAAGAATATATGGTTGAGCATTGCGAACGAGATATAGAAAAGGTAAAAAATCCAGAAAATTTCCTTTATCGTCCAGATATAGCAAATAAGGTTGCGGCAATGTTCTCAGTAAAAAGAAATGACGTGCGCCAAAAAGTAAAACTGTATAGAGTTTATCTACAGCTCGACAAAGAATCTCGGCGCCATCCCGTAGTTATAAGCAGCGATTCATTCTCAATGATTGAGGAAACCTTAGGTCGTACTGAATTAAAGAAATACTTCGAATACGATGAGAATAAGTCAACGTTTTCTGACGACGGAGTAGAAAAGATATTGGATCTGTATTTCGGGCTTAAGGGTAAACCTGCGGCCATAACTGAAGCATCGGCCGGTATATCAAATGTCCGTGATTTCGCATACATAGTATCGGAAGGTACGCCGGAAGACATTCGAAGAATTACTGACAATAGAGAGAAAGCCAGTGCAGTAAAAGGAGACGTCGTTGCGAAGCGCAATGTTCACTCTCTTCAGAAAGCTCTGGAGGTGGTACTAGATGAGCTTAACAAGATCAATCTAGGTGAGATTGGAACAGAAGGATTTGCTCCAAACGAGACAAAGCACATTGTTGCTATCGACAAGAAGATCAAGCAACTGAAGCGAGCTGCTGGACTTAAAGATTCTTAGTAGCAAGCATTTCTTTAACCTTTTTTCGATCACCAGTACAACTGATAACTCGTGGCGCATCAATTACTTCTATTTTAAATCCTAGAGATTTATAAAGTGCCAAAATTCGATCGGTTGCTTCATTTGACACGACAACCGGTCCTTTATGTTTTGCTAGCCACTTTGCAGTTCTAACCTGGTCTTCCCAAGAAAAACCTCCTTTTGAGTATTGGCTAAATGTCATGTCATAAGGCGGATCAGCATAAACGAAATCACTGTCCTTCAATTTCATCTTCGTAAAATCCTTAGTCGTAAACTTCCAATTCTTAAAATACTTTTGGTATTCCAAGAAGTCTTTCATGTAGTTTATTGTGGTGTTCCTACCAAATGGAATATTATAAAATCCTTGATTATTGAAACGGCAAAGCCCATTAAATCCTGTTCTGTTTAGATAGTAGAACAATTCAGCAGCTTCTACGGTTTTTTCTTGCCCTTCCCTTAGTAACGCGTTGAATCTGTCTCTGTTTCGATAATAAGTATCTTCCTCGTTTTTAAATCTAAGCGAAATCGTTAGACCCTTCTTTATTTGGTCATAAAAATTAATTACGTGTGGATTTATGTCGTTTATCCACGCTTTCTTTGGAGTCAAGCCCAAAGACACGGAAAGACCTCCACAGAATGGTTCAACAAAGCGTTTTTCAGTATGACCTTCCCAAATAGGTTTTAGATAAGGTAGCAGCCAACGCTTACCACCAGCCCACTTCAATGGGGGCCTGATCGCAACAAGAGAATTTTCAGTTTTAATGTTTTTATCCATAAATAAATTCTCTTGCCTTATTTAACAAGGACATCAATTGACACACCAAGAGCAGCCGCAACTTTCTTTAGCGTGCTGATTCGTGGATCCGCCGTTGCACCATTCTCAATCTTCGCAATCGTGTGATATGCGAGTCCTGTTTTCTTACACAGATCACTTTGCGAAAGATTTTGGTCTTTTTTAAACCTTTTCAGGTTCTCTGCAATTTTTGATTTCTTTGTCTTTTCCATATTGATAAAACTTTACTCGTATAATTTTAACATATGAAAGATCGCGTCACAACGTTGACTGTTCGATTCTTCTGCTCTGTGTCTCAAAATCCACTAGACTTCGTAGACGTATCCGGTATGTTCGGGTGTGTATGCAAAACCAGGCCGTAATAGACCTAAATAACGCAGCGATCCCCGAAGCTCCGCCGGTGATGAAATATTGCCTATACGCCCGTAAATCGAGCGAGGCGGAGGAGAAACAGGCACTCTCGATAGATTCCCAGGTAAAGGAGATGCTGGACCTGGCGACCAAGAATGCCATCAATGTAGAGGAGATATACCGAGAAGCTCATTCAGCAAAAGATTGTGGGGTACGCCCTGTCTTCAACCAATTGATAGCCGATATTAGGATTGGAAAATTCAACGGCATCCTTGTTTGGCATCCAGACCGATTAAGTAGAAATGCCGGAGACCTGGGTGCACTCGTCGACCTTCTTGATCAGAAAAAACTGATCGAAATAAAAACTTATAGCCAAAGATTCACTAACAATCCAAATGAGAAATTTCTCCTGATGATTCTCGGTTCCCAGGCAAAGCTCGAGAACGACAACAAGAGTATCAACGTGACGCGAGGGTTACGATCCCGGGTGGAGATGGGCCTATGGCCTTCAGTGGCCCCTACTGGCTACCTTAACCATCCAGACAGGACGATGAAATGCCATGTTGTGATTGATCCTTTACGATCCCACATTATTAAAATGATGTTTGAGAAAGCTGCTTACGAAAAGTTTAGTGGCAGACAAATGTTCCGATGGCTCAAGGATGAGGTTAAATTCACGACAAAGAATAATAAGCCACTCACGATCAGCAACATCTACATAATTCTTAGAAACAATTTCTACATGGGCCTTATCGAATATCCCCGCAAGTCAGGTAAGTGGTATGCGGGGAAACATGAGCCAATCATAAGCCAAGAGCTTTTCAGAAAGGTTCAGGAGAAACTAGATACCAATACACACGAAAGCAAAGGTGATAAAGAATTTGCCTTCACACGTCTCATGAAGTGCGGTATGTGCAAGTCAGGAGTCACAGCTGAAGAGAAGTATAAGAATTTAGCGGATGGTTCAATCAGAAAGTACATCTACTATGGATGTACAAAGTTCCATGACAAGAATTGCAAGAATACTTACCTGCCTGAAACTGATCTAATTTCTCAGCTCATTGAAATCATTGATCGGATAGACATCAACCAAGTTGGCATCAAAGGTAAGCTCGAAAAAGAAATCGAACGGTACGGAGATTTTAGAAGCAAGGTCTTAGGAATGACCGAGGATGACAAGATTCGGCAAAATAAACTCGACATCAGAGGCTATATGAAGTACATCCTCGAGAAAGGGGCTATCCAGGAAAAACGAGAATTAATGCAATCTTTTACAAGCAAATTGATACTGATAAACAAGCGTGTGATTCTGGAGTAAATGTACTCTACACTTTAATTAAACCGGCAATAAAAGATGTCCCCGTATCAAAGATGTGATATTCGGGAGAAATCTTTTTAAGTTCATTCTCAAGTTGTTCTTTTGTATAGCGAAGTGACTGGAACACAAGAACTTTGTCTCCATTTGCAACACCCCTTTCCTCAATTTCCTTAGAAACATTTAGAACTGAGCACCATACACTTATTCTATCGTCAGCCTCTCTTATACTTACATCGGTATCAGGATTTAGTCCGATCAATTTTAATTTGCCATCGGCTAGAGTAAGCGCATCCTCTCCATACACTTTTTGTAGAGCAATCATATCGACACGATCTCTCATCTGGGAATTTATAAAAACAAATCCGTCTTTACCAGCGATCTCTTTTAACATATCTAGAATAGTCTGCGGCGCATAGTTGGAAAAAGTAAGTCCAATATTTACAAAGCGCGGCACTGTATTCTCTCCAAGAATCGCAGCAACTTCTTCAAACGAAGCCTGGATTGAACGTATCGGAATATTTTGATCTTTAGCATGCTTCTCAGCGAGCTTGAGATAGTACTCACTTATATCAACCGGGATGTAAGTAAATTCTTTTCCTTGCTTCTTAAGCTCATCAAAAAAGAATTGCTCCTTGTGTTCGGTACCAGGACCAAGATCAATATACTCAAATTTACTAGGTAGCAAGTCGATAACGTTTTTTGCGATAGATTGCAGATATTCTCTTTCTGGTTTGGTAACTAGTTTAAAGTATGGAGTATCAGTCTTTTGTAGAGACTCATATTGCTCAACGCCTGAAGACAGATAGAGAAGCAAAGAATCAGAATAGTCCCAAATATGAGGAGCGGTAGAAACAAGCGATTCAAGAGCTCGCTTTTTAAACCAATCGTTATCATATTTGATATCTTTTTCCATTAACATGATTTTAGCATTTTGTGCCACAAACGACCCGTCTAGGTCTACGGGTACGATTTTTATGAGTGCTGCCGGACTTGGACTCGAACCAAGATGAACGCTTTCAGAGAGCGCTATCCTACCATTAGATGATCCGGCAAAGGCATTACCCCGCCGAAGCATTGCGAAGGCGGGTCCCATTAAAATACGCTAAAATGGGCTTTTATTCAAGGGTAGGCAATCTTGAGATGAAGAAGCAAAGATATATACCTTTGAATTTGTATTATCTTCTGTAATCCATATACAACCATCGTTGGGAGTTAGGGGCTCAACTAATGAGATCGAGACGGAACGCTCGGGACCTTGTACAATTCCCGACAATGTGATATAATACTTAAGCCGTAATCCAACCAGCTCTTCAGACCTTTCTTGTTGGCAGCACGAGGCCCGGTTCACGGTGAACTTGGTCTCTCAATTGCCAGCAAAAGGAGCCTTATGAAGAATCGTCTATCGGAAATACTATCCAGTCGGGCCCACGGGTCTGTGGTTTGGATGAGACGTTGGTGGCCAGATGTATTGGGGCCGTTGACGGGAATCATTATCGTGATTCTTTTGGAAATGTCGCGTCGCAACTAAAGCGAGAGCCACTCAGGGAGAACAAACCGTTCTCTCTTTTTCCTTGAACAAGGCGAATACAAGTCTTTTTATTAAAATGCTGGCTCCCTCACTCTTGAACTTAGATTCTTGCGTACGTTTACTACTTCTTTTTTGACATCTCCTTCCTTGTTTCTCTTTTTCGCCGCTTTCATAAACTCATTAAAAAGTGGATGTGGAGCAAGTGGTCGTGCCAGGAATTCTGGATGAAACTGCGTTCCAAGGAAAAATGGGTGCACAGATCGAGGAAGCTCGGCTATCTCCATCAGGCGTCCGTCGGGAGACTTACCGGAGAATAGGAGACCTCCCTTCTCTATCTGCTCTACATAGGTAGGACTGACTTCGTAGCGGTGACGGTGTCGTTCGAGAATAACATTTTCGCCATATGCTCCATGAGCGAGAGACCCTTTCACTAACTTTGCGGGATACTGACCGAGGCGCATGGACCCACCATAGTTCCCTTCCGAAATCTTCTTTTTCTGCTCAGGCATAATGTCGATGACCAGATGCGGTGCCTGTGGATTTATCTCTGCAGTATTCGCCCCTTTGAGGCCGAGTACATTGCGCGCGTATTCGATAGTCATAAGCTGCATGCCGTAACAAAGACCAAAGTACGGGATCTTGTGTTCACGCGCATACCGGATGACATTGAGCTTGCCTTCGATACCGGTCTGACCAAATCCTCCCGGAACGATGATGCCGTCGTACTGTTCGAGAGATGCGTACTTTGGAGACCTGGCTTCAAAGTCTGTAGAGTTGACCGTATGTATAACAGCTTTGACTCCAGCAGCATATGCAGAGAATTTGATGGCTTCAAGAACGGAGATATACGCATCGGTCAGGGTGAAGTCCCCTGTAGCAAAATATTTGCCTACGATGGCGATATTCAAAACATTGGCATTGTGATTCTTGATACCCTTGGCCATCTTTTTCCAGGCAGTAAATGTATCGTCACTCTTCTGTGCGGGCAGATCCAAGGCTTCAAGGAGAGTATCTCCAAGACGATCCTGCTCGAAGTTTATGGGCACATCGTAGATACTCTCGATATCCGGAGCAGAGATAACACGGGTAGCTGGCAGGTTACAGGCTACGGCAATCTTCTCTTTGCGACGAGCGTCGAGTGGAGTTTCGGCGCGAGCGATGATGACATCTGTAGTCACTCCATATGAAGCCAGCTGCTGGACCGCGTGCTGAGTAGGACGAGTCTTCATCTCACCGAGTTTGCCTGGAGTTGGCAGATAGCTGACCATGATAAAGATGACATCATTTGGGTGACGCATCTTCAGTACGCGCGCTGCCTCTATGAACATGATGTTCTGATAGTCACCCACGGTTCCCCCGATCTCGAGGATAGAGATGTTGGATTTGTTGACAGCTGCTGCATGTTCGAAACGACGGACAATCTCGTCACGGATATGTGGCACAGCTTCTACGCATTTGCCGCCATAGCCCAGAGCACGCTCTTTGTCGATAACATGCTTGTAGACCATGCCACTCGTGATGTAGTCATCTGCAGTCAGATCTCGTCCGAGGAAACGTTCGTAGTTGCCCATGTCCTGGTCGGTCTCCAATCCTGAGTTCAAAACAAAAACCTCACCGTGTTCGGTGGGGTTCATGGTGCCTGCGTCGACGTTGAGGTATGGATCAACTTTGACGAGATTGACGCGAAAGCCTTTGGTGGAGAGGAGCGTACCGATGGAGGATGAGGCGATACCCTTGCCTACTCCTGACATCACCCCGCCGATAACAAAGATGTACTTGTGCTTTGTCGCTAGCCGAGGTCGCTTTGATTTCATCCCTGTATTTTAGTTGAATTGCTACCGCCTTGTCTACTTGAATATGGGGGCAGGAGTGTGGTGTGCAGGAGTGTGGTGTGTTGGTGTAATATTTACCTTAAAATATCGTCACTGTACTTGTATATGCCCTATGGGAGTAAATATTGCAATTTACCGCACATTGGCATATACTATTTTCATCACCACGAAAAGGCTCTTGTAGGGTTCCGTCCCTACGGGGCCCTTTTCATTTATACTCTAACTTATTCCTCATCTGGCTAATAAATACAAGGTATTTTTCACTTTCCCCATTAATATTTTTAAGCAACGCCGAATATTGGTGTTCATTGGGAATCAGAATGCTTTGTAATTTTTTATTCTTTTTAAGGTGATCTGCTAGACAATAAAAATCCCCGTCACCACTAACTATTACTGCTTTTTCATAATTATCAAACTCAATCATAGCCTGTAGTACAAGCTCGGCATCACAATTACCCTTTGTTCTCCCGTCCTTATACGTAAGAGTAGGTTTGAAAATAAGAATGTAGCCATCTTCCTGAAGATTCTTGTATAGATCTTGATTTGTATCCATAAATCCAATAAACAAGTATGCCTTACTTACCTGCAACTTTTCCTTCAAATAAATTCTGAACTTCTTAAAGTTTAATTTCCATCCCAGTTGATTTTTCAAAGAAAGATAGAGATTTTGACTATCTATAAATGCATAATTTCCTTTAGGTTTTCCTTCCATGATTTTATATTTTACATTACATATAAAGTAGCTACAACTATTGATTCAAAGGTGACCGATTCGCCTGTCCTCTATCACCGTGCCGCCCATCTCCATCTTTTAATCCCTCCCTCTCCTCCTCCTTCTTAACTATCTGAAAGGCCCTTCTTATATGCCTCAAGATATGATGACCAAAGAGATAGTGGACAAGGAAAAGCAAGAATATAAAAGCAAGAAGCAAGATAAGGAGCAGTATCGCATGATCCGTTAAGAACTTGATGATAGATCCCGGTGCCTGCACATCGATATGCGAATCACGTATATTGCCTGCTCGATCGAAGGCGCGAATGATCACCCGAGCTTTGTCAGCCATGGTAAATGGTAGCTGGTACGGACTCTCAGTCTGGATGAATACTGGCGATGCGGTTGAGTCCTCCTTCTGGTCGATGACACCGACTTCAAAGTGATCGATTCCTGAGAGTGAATCCGTGCTAAAGAATGAAACGAGCAATCTGTTGACCACTGCCGCGGTAAGGTAATTGACTGTCGGAGAAAATTGCGCCGGTGGTGTAGAGTCTATACGGACCAGGAAGTGTGAGGTGCTGCCCCAAACGTCACTCTTCAGAGCTTTGATGTGAAAGTACCATAACCCATCCTCGAGATCTTCGGCTGAGTAAATGATATCCTCCGTGTTGGCAGTATTTCCCGGAATAGTAGTCGGCTTAGTATCCAGAATATAACTAAAACCACTCACACCAGCATCCATATTCCAAGACAAGATAGGACTATTGTTATTGTACCAGCGATCTTGAAATGGATGCGTCAGAGAAAAGATAGTGACTCCTTCAGGTGCCTTGGGGACGATAGTGTACCTGCCCTGGTTTGACTCATACCCAACAGGAGAACCTACACCATCATTTAAGAGAATGCGCGTCGTATCTCGAACACTGACTGTAGTTTCTCCCGTAGACACGGCTCGGAACTTGATAGAAGCAATGAGACCTGAGCTTGTGACTATACCATTGGGGACACCACCAACTATCTTAACGAGACCTTTGGTATTGTCGTAGCTTGGTGCTTCAAGCCATAGTCCGATGACAGATTTCCCTGCAGACGGTTGGATGATAGTAAGTTTGCTCGGGTCATACTTTATATGAAGCTCGATAGTATTGACGTTCGCGCCCTTAGTATTGATGAAGACAGGCAACTCAAATGTTGAACCTTCGGTAAACGTTCCTGACTGAGGGGAAAAGAATATTTCGGCTTTCGGGATCAGGTCGTTAGCGTTCAGGTTGATGGTCCGCTGTTGCGCCTGGACTACACCTGGCATAGCAACACCGAGATGCACCATATACGCACACGCGAATGTAAAAAGGAGAACTTGGCTTAGTGTTGTGCGGAATTCATTGTTCATTTTCCAATACGATCGACTTCTTTTTCGATCTCTTCTTCTGTCTCTTCGATAAACTTGCCGAGGTCAACGATGATCTTCTCTTCATGAGGGGTAAGCTTACGCTTACTTTGTTCAGATCGAAGAATACGAATATGTTCGATAACCGCGTTCTCCAACTTAGCAAATCGTGCACGGATATGTTTATCCGCCTCTTTCACTTCTCCACGGATCTTCTTGCGGAATCTGTTCACGCGATGGATGATAAACCAGATCCACATAAAGATGCCCATAAGAAGGGCGAGACCAACAAATATAAGGGTAAGCACATTGAGAAGCGGCCAGCCTACGCGAGTGATGGCAGACTCTTGTATAAGAAGATTGAGATTTACTGAAGGAGCACTAGGTATCCCATGATCATTGGTAGCTATTCCATATACAGTGTAC
>Ga0193753_10001110_pt1 | contig 23661 bp, 9 predicted proteins | sample H1c2metaG_FD_144925 | JGI IMG/M metagenome (GOLD analysis project Ga0193753, IMG submission 144925) | Soil microbial communities from a riparian zone of the East river system, Colorado, United States - H1c2 | ecosystem: Environmental > Terrestrial > Soil > Riparian zone | place: USA: East River... | reverse complement strand
TGCCGGCGGCGCATCACCAGACGACTTTGCTGCCCAACTTCGGCGCTTTGGTGTCGACGTCGACTGCGACGATTTTTTCTTCGCTGCGCCCGAGCGCATCGGTGGCCTTGATGTGCAGCGTGTTCAAGCCTTCCTCGAGCGGGACACGGGTCGTGAACTCACCGCCCTGGCCCGTAGCCGCTGGCACGCCGTTGACCAACACGACGGCACCCGGTGTCGTCGAACCCGTGATCGCGGTCTCGCGCCGGTTCAACTGTTGGCGCGCCGATTGGGCGAGCTTCAAAAACAACGACGGCGGAATCCGAAGCGGCTGCGTCGGCTCGCCCAAAGCTGGCACGACGGACTGCAAGCCCGCACTGAGCTCGACCTTTTGGCGCTTCGTCGCAACTGAAACATTGCCGTGGATGGCTGCAACCGTCACCTGGCCGTCATCCGCGCGCAACACGCTGAACGCACCGTCATGCGCTTCCGCCACCGCATCGTTGCCGCGCACTTCGAACCGAACCGTGGACTTCCCATCCGGCGACAGCCGCGCCGCAACGCGACCGCTCTCGAGGCGGACATTCGACAACTCACGCGTGATCTCCGAAAGCGTGAACTCGGAACGCTCCGACAACTCGACTTGCACCGAAGATCCAATGCTGAGCTCGGCACTCGAACCTTCATCCGTTCGCAACGCGTCGTCCGACTCGAGCTTCATTTTCTGTCCGGCCACACGCCAGGCAGAGCTGGGAGTGTCGCGTACTTCGACCCGCCCCTTGACCGAAGTGAGCTCGATCACGGGCGCCGCGGCTGCGACCGCCGGGAGAGTCGCATGCGCTGCAGCCGCGGGCGGCCGCTCGTCCGCCCAAAGCCAGGTGCGAAGCTGGTAGCCGGCGCCGAAGAGCACGAGCAACAGCAGCAACGCGGCGATCACGTACCGCGTCATCGCTTCCCCGCGAGCTCGCTCGCGACAGGCAATCGCAAGCTGAACGTAGTGCCCGGCCGTGAGCTCGCCTCTAGCACGAGCTCGCCGCGATGCGACTCCGCAATCCGTCGACTGAGAGCAAGGCCGAGGCCCGTACCCTCGCCCGCCGTCTTCGTCGAGAAGAACGGCTCGAAGATCCGGTCGCGCAACTCGACCGGCACACCCGGACCGTCGTCCGTCACACTGATGTCCAGCCACTGGCCGTCCTCACACGTGGCCTGCACGAAGATGTGCCCCCCTTTGCCAGACGCATCGGCTGCGTTGAGGACGAGGTTGATCAACACACGCTGCAGCTCGCTGCCCGATCCGAGAACGCGCGGCAAGCTGTCCACCACGCTGACCGACAGCGAGCACTGGCGCTGGCGAAGCTGATACGCGACCAGACATTCGATCGGCCGAACGATCTCGCCCGCACTCAGCAATCGCACGGCTTCGACGCCACTTCGCGAAAGCTTGAGATAACTCGCAAGCATGTCGACGCAGCGCCGCGCTTCTGTCTCGATCGACCGCAACATGTCCTGCGTCTCGCCCGCGCTCGACTTCGACAGCAGAACTTGCGCAAAGCCAACGACGCCGGTCAGCAGGTTTCGCGCTTCGTGCGTGACTCCAGCCGCGAGACTGCCGACCGTCGCGAGCCGTCGCACGTGCTCACTGCGCTGCAGCACGATCGCGAGGTCGGCGATCAAACCCTGGCGCACCGCTACTGAGACCGGCTCGCCTGCCTCATCGGACAGCTGGACGTGCGCCCGCACGCCATGCCGCGCCAGCACCTGCCGAGTGTCTTCCGACAAAAGCATGGACGCAAACAGCTCGACGGTAGGGGCGTCTTTCTCCATGGCCTATTGAAGGTGCGCCCCCTGCCGCCGCGTCGGTAACTCGATCGTGACCGTCGTGCCGTGATCGACGCGACTATCCAACCGGATGACGCCATGGTGTGCCTCGATCACGCGATACGCCGTCGTGAGCCCGAGTCCGTGCCCGTTCCAATCGTCCTTCGTCGTGAAGAACGGCTCGAACACTTTGCCGAGTAGCTCCGGCGCGATCCCGCGGCCTGTATCCGTGACTTGCAACCGCGCGAGACCCTCACTCGGCGACTTCGCTGAGATCATCAACGTGCCGGACCGCCCGCTCATCGATTTGACGGCGTTGTCGATCACTTCGTCGAACGCTCGCACGAGTTGCTCGGACAACCCCATCACAGGCGGCACGTCCATCTCGATCAATTCGTGAAGCTCGATACCGAGATCCTCGAGTTCGTCCCGGCGCGCGCGTAGGACCGAGTGCAGCGTATCCGCGAGATTGACCTCGGCCAGCCGCTGGTCTTTCCCACCTTCGGCGAGCTCCGACATCTTTTCGACGATCTTGCGAACGCGCTGGGCTTCGCGTTCGATGCTCGTGAGCAGCTCCATGTCGCCCGACTTCTGCTCTTTGCGAGCGCGCGCGATCAACACTTGCGTGAGTCCGATCACGCCGGTAAGCGGGTTGTTGATCTCGTGCGCGACGCCAGCAGCCAGCGCCGACATCGCACCGATCTTTCGCGACTCGAGTAGCGCGTCGTGCGTGCGCTCGAGCTCGCTCGTCTTCGCATCGATCCGCATGCGGAGCTCTTCGTTCCAGGCGCGAATCTCGCGGTCGCGCCGCTCGATCTCTTCGCACATGTGGTTGAACCCGCTCGTGACCGCCGCGAGCTCGTCGTTCCCCGCGACTTCGACGCGCACGGCAAAGTCGCCCGCCGCGACCCGCGCAGCAGCTTTCGAGAGGCGCTCGAGCGGGCGGTTGATCGCACGCGCGAGTAACAACCCCGCACCGATCGCAGCGAGCACTCCGAGCGCGATCCAAAACGTCGACTCGAGGCGGATCCGCCGACTCGGCGCAAACGCCGTCCGAAGCGGCTGCGCAACTGCGACCCGAAAACCTGCTGGCGTGCGCGCCACCGCACCGAGAACCGTCTGACCATTCGAAGCGCTGTAGCGAACACCGCTGCGACCCCCGTCTCGCGTCGAGCTTCCGGAGCGGTTCTGCTGCAACAGCTCGGGGGCCACCGACGCGGCACCACTCGCGCAAAGCGAATGACCGCGATCATCGAACAGGCTCACCTCGGAGTCGGCCGGCTTTTCTCGCTCCAGCTCCCCGCATAGCTGATGCAGCTCGACAGCAAGAACTAGTAAGAGCGGCTGCGACGTGTCGCCCACGCGCATTGCAGCAGGCAGCAACAACCGCTCGCCCGACAGCGCCACCGGCGGACCGTAGGCCGCAAAGTGCCGCCGCGCTGGGTCGGGCGTGGCAACCGACGCAAGCAACTGCTGGAACTCTGCGTCACTCAGACGCGCAGGTGCAGCGACGTCGGTGTCGCCGCCCGAAGGCAGGCCGCTGAGCCGCCCCAGCGTGTGCCCCGCCCCGTCGAGAAGCGCCACTGCGACGATCGATTCGAGCTGCTGATACACGATCAGCAAAGCGCCCTCGCGCTCGTCCGCGTTCAGGTCGGTCCAGCGAATGCTCGAGCGAACGGTCGGCTCGAGGTCGTTGATCGGCTTTTCGAGATCGGACTCGACGATCTTCGCGCCGTACTTCGCCGAACGTTCCTGCAGCTCGGAGAGGCGAGCTTCGAGAGCAGTCTGATGTGTACGTAAGATCGTGTACGCGAGGATCGAGATCGGCACCAGCGCGACGAACGTGATGATCACGAGCAGCTTCGCGCGGACACTCATCGCCTTACGTGGTCCTCAAATGTAAGCGCCTCGAGCGCAGCGAGTTATGAGCCTCGGCGCACGCACTCATGCTGTAGACTAACATTGTCCATGTCTAATCTCGATCGCCTGCTCGGAACCGAGCTTCGCTTGCTCGTCGTCGACGACGAGCCGGTGATTCGGCAGCTTCTCGGGGTGGTGTGCGGCGAGCTCGGGTTTACGGTCGAGACCTTTACGAACGTTGGCGAAGCGCGCGCGAGCTTTCTCGCGAAGCCGTACGACCTCGCCCTCATCGACAAGAATCTCCCTGACGGCAGCGGCATCGAATTGTGTCAGGAACTGCAGGCGATCGAAGGCGACTGTAAGTTCATGATCATGAGTGGATACGCGAACCTGGCTTCGGCGGTCGAATCGATTCAGCACGGTGTCGCGGACTACTTCGTGAAGCCGCTCGACGTCGACGACTTCACGGCGCGGATGGGACGTGTCGTCGAGGTCCTGCGGTTGTCGCGCGGAAACGAAGCGCTGATCCAAGAGCTTCGTGTAAAGAACGCAGAGCTCGAAGCACTCGCCGTACGCGATCCGCTCACGCGGCTCTTCAACCACGCACATTTGCAGGAGTCGCTGCAGCGCGAAGTGTCGCGCGCACGGCGTTACGGGCACGGCTTTGCGCTCGCGTTTGTCGACGTCGATCACTTTCGCGAATTGAACGAGCGGCACGGCCACTCGGTCGGCGACAAAGTTCTGCAGGGGATCGCGGCGTTGTTACGCGGCGGCCGGCAAAGTGATCTGCCGTTTCGACTGAACGAGCAAGCGATCGCAGCGCGGTACGGCGGCGATGTGTTCGCGTTGATCCTTCCCGAGGTCGACCGCGCGGGTGTCGCTTCCAAGTTGGAAGAGCTGCGCCGCACGGTGCGGATACGCCTGCCCGACGGCGTCGAAGAGCTCACGCTGACCGCGGGCTACGCGTGTTATCCGGAAGATTCGACCGATCGCGAACACCTCGTCGATGCGGCGCTACGCTCGCTGCGCGCGGGCAAACGCCACGGTGGCGATCAACTCGTCGGGTACAGCGCTACCCTCGCGAGCGAAGAGAGCGCCGACACAGTTACTGGGCACCTGCGCGCGCTCAGCCGAACGCTCTCCCAGTCGTCGTTCAAGTTCGTCTACCAGCCGATCGTGCGCGTCTCGGATGGATCGCTGTTCGCGTACGAGGCGTTGTGCCGGCCGACGGATGCAGGCTTTGCCCACGTCGGCGAGCTCATCGGCACTGCCGTGCGTGCCGGGCGCATTCGCGAGCTCGGGCGCAGCCTGCGAGAGCGAGTCGTCGAGCCGCTTCACAAGTTGCCGCCGGGTTGCGCTCTGTTCATCAACATCCACCCGCAAGATCTCGGCGAAGACAACGGCCTCGAGACCGAGACTTCACTCTTGCCGTGGGCCAAACGCGTGGTGCTCGAGGTTACGGAGACCGAAGCGATTCGCGACTACCCGCGAGCGCGCGCCCGGATCCAACAGCTTCGTGACGTCGGGTATCGCGTCGCGCTCGACGACCTCGGTTCCGGGTACTCGAGCTTGAATCTGCTCGCACAGCTCGAGCCCGACATCGTGAAGCTCGACATGGAGCTCGTGCGCGGAATCGAGCGCGGCGGTCGCACCGCGCGGCTCGTGCAACACCTGATCGAGTTTTGCCGGGGCGAAGGCTTCACGACGATCGCGGAAGGCATCGAGACCGAAGGCGAGTTTCGTGCGGTCGCAGAGCTCAAAGTCGACTTCGTGCAGGGCTATCTGCTCGGTCGGCCGGAGCCGCCGTTTTCCAGCGTGCGACCGCTGCAGGAACAGCAGCGGGCCAGCACGCCTAGCAGCTAATAGCGGCGCGGCACGCCGATGAAGTGCACTGCGGACGCGACTTCGACGACGCCGGTCGTGCGCGCGGAAGCGACGCCGTCCGCGTTGAACGCAGTCACGTCGTAGCGATAGAAGCCGTTGGCAACCATCCGCCCCGACCAGTCGCGCCCGTCCCAGCTGACCGGCGTGTCAGCCGCCCCGGACACGAATCGGATGTCGCCCCAGACTTCAGTGGCGCCGCGACGCACGCGCACCTCGAACCATCGCGCCTGCAGGTCGGTTGAAACCGACCAGCTCGTCGTGTCCGCAACACCATCGCCGTCCGGCGAGAATGCGCGCGGCGACGGCCCAGTGACAGTGGGGCGCGCGGTGACACCCGCACTCGCGAGCGCGCTCACGACCACACAACGCTGGAACTGGTTGAGGTTATTCGAAGACGCCGACGCGTCGGTAATCGAAGTGGTGAGCGTCAGGCGCAGGCCGTAGCTCGGAACGCCGACGCTCATCGGCACGACGCGCACCGTCCGCGTGATCGCGTCGTAGGTCACCGTCGTCGACAAAAACTGCTGCACCGAGCCGCTGCACGTCGCATTACTCAGCCGCACTGCGAACACGTTCGAGATCGTCGACGGATCGATCGGCTTGTCGACGTGAAAGAGCCACGGTTGAGTCTTCCCGAAACATGCCATGCCGCAGTCTGCGTTCGGTAGGGTCGTGACGACGGAAGGTCGCACGTCGTCGCCGGTCATCCGAAACGGCACGTAGCCCGCCGCAGTGACCGTTTGCAGCTGCGGGTTCCAGAACTCGCCGTACACCATCGCCGGGCCCTCGAGCGCCTGTGAGTCGTTGTCGAGCGTGACGTCGTCGAAGTTGCCGGGGCCGTCCTCGAGGAGTCGCTGGATCCCCGGAAGATCCGAGCGTTGATCGGTCGCGGCCGGGATCTTGCCGCGGTCGACGTACAACGTGACGTAGCGCTGACCCGTAACTGGAATCGTCGACCCATCACATTGAGACAAGCGCGCGCTCGAAGCGCCGCTCATGCCGATCGCACTCGAGTCCGGCAAGTCGTCCATGTCGATCGCTTCGTTGTTCGACGGCGACGCCAGCACGAAGGAACCCGTGGGATAGCTGAGGCTCGGTGTCGGACTGACGGCGCCGATGAAGATGGGCACTTGAGAGAGCGCGGCACTGTTGCGATTGAAGTCGTCCGTGAGCACGACCGAATACGGTGTGTTCCCGAGCTGCGTGTACGTGGCGGTGACGGTGCCGCCTGCGGTCGAGGCGGAAGCAGACCGCGGGAATCTCCAGGAGAGGGTCCCATTCGTGACGTTGCTCGTCGATGCGTTGAACGTCGCTGTGCCGCCGCTGCACAAGCGATTGTTCGGAACCACCGGAGCGACGATGTTGGCGAGTCCACCGAACGTCGTGTTTGCGAGAGCAAACGTGGTGGTTTGAGCGGATTGCGCCTCGCTGAGAAGTGTCGGATGAAACGTCTCGACCGTCGCCGTCGCGTCAATGCTGCCGCTCGTAGCTCCGGACGAGACGTCGGCGTAGATGAAGAACGTAGTGCTGCTTTGCGGAGGAATGCGATCGAGGCTGCGATAGTCGCCGTTAGTCGTGTACTGCGCGGTCACGTCAGTCGAGTTGCGCATGAACGTCAACCACACGCCGGTCACCCAAACTTCGCGAAGTCCGGCGTTCGTCACGTCGACTTCGAAGCGCGCTTTTTGTGAACCGAGCCAGAGCCCGCTCGGTGCGCGCACCGCGGTCACGCTAGTTTGTGACGAATACGCCTGCACGACGACCGCGCCCGATTGCGAGGTCGGTCCGTAGCTGCTCGCAACTAGAATCGCGCCCGAGCCGGCGACGCTCGGGTCGAGCGCCCCGGACGTTCCGTCGAGCGTTGCAATCGGACCACTCGCGACCGTGTACGCGAGCGTGCCGAGGTCCGAGGTCGAATTGCCGTCGGCATCGGTTCCAGTTGCACCGAACGTCGTGGCCGGATCGCCGAGCATCGTCGTGAGCGTCGCAGGCGCGATCGCGAGCTGACTCGCCCGCCCGGCCGTCACTGTCACGAGGTCGGATTCCCCGCTGGCACCACCGCTGCTCATCGCTTTCACGCGACCCGTGCCGATGGTCTTCGGATCGAAGACACCGCTCGTCGCATCGATCTCGCCGATCGGTCCGCTCGAGATGGTCCACGTGAGCGTGCCCGAATCGGTCGAGTTGCCGAACGCGTCGGTCGCGGACGCAGTGAATGCCGCCGGCAAGTCGTCTGCGTTGAACGTGGCAGTGGATGGCGCGATCACGAGCGTAGCCGCGGCGCCAGCTCGAATCGTGATCGCCGCACTCTCGACAAAGGCACCCGTGTTCAAGGTCGCGCGAACCACGCCCATGCCAGTGAGCGTCGGTGTGAGAACACCCGTCGCAGGATCGACACCGGTCAAATCGCCGTTCGACACGGTCCAGGTCACAGTGCTGACGTCGGTCGTCGGATTGCCCGCGGCGTCGACCGCTTCGACCTCGAGTTGGACCGGCGGATCGCCCGCAGTCAGCTCGAGAGGCGTGAGGTCGCGGAAGCTCAGAGTTACGGCCGCTCCTGGCGCGACTGTGATCGCGCCGCTCTCCGCGCTCGCGCCGTAGCTACTCGTCGCGCTGATCGTTCCAGTGCCGGCGCGCTGCGGGACGAACAAACCATTCGCAGTGAGAACCGTGATCGGTCCGTCACTGACGGCCCAGGTGATCGCGCCCGTGTCTTGCGTCGCGTTGTCTTCCGCGTCGAAGGCGTCGACCTTGAACTGCTTTTGCGAGCCACCCGACCTCAACGACGCCGTGCGCGGCACGACGTTGAGCCGCGCCGCACGGCCTGCCTCGACGGTGACCTCGATCTCGCCGCCGCCGAGCGACGTGTCGGCGTAGAGCGTTCCGGAACCGGGGTGAGACGGTGCGTATTCGTAACTCGACTTGCTGCTGACGGCTGCGGCGTCGAGCGCAGCGTCGGCGCGCCAGTCCGCATCGATGTCGCTGACGAAGTTGCCGAACTCATCGCGTGCGATTGCGTAGACCTTCAGCGACTCATCGGTCGTGATCGATGCCTCGAACACGGGCTGCCCGGTACCGCCGGGTGCGTCCTCGAGACTGACCACGGTCGCGTCGCCGCGCAAGATCTCGAGGATGCCGGTCTGGGCGCGATCGACCTCGGGTTGCGAAGCCGTCACGACACTTCGGCCCGGCAGCTCGGACCGGAATTCGGTCGACGTGCCTGTCGTACTCGCGAGAGCCCGCGGCAGATCGGCTGCCTCCCACGTCACCTCGAACTCTCCGTTCGCGAACGCACCATCGGAGTGGCGAAACACGGCGTAAAGCTGGAGCGGCTCGCCCGCTGCGAGCGTGCGATCGCCGATCGGATCTCCGCCGCCATCAGCAGCAGACTCGATCGACAGCACGAGACCGGACGCACCCTCCCCGACCGTGAGCCCGCCTGCCAGTGAGACCTCGCGTCCGTCCGGCGCGATCGCGGTCAGTGGGTAGTTGCCGGGCTCGTAGCCACTCGGCATCGTGAATCGCAATGTCTGCGGATTCGGATGGGCGACGTCATCGATCGTCAGGTCGCCCACTCGAATGCGCCAGCGCGCGGCGCGCGACGGTGTGCGCGTCGAGTCGAGCGACACGCTCACGCTGTCGTAGAGGTGGGCGCCGCTGAGCGTCATCGCGGTGTCGAACCAGCGGCTTGCGCGCGCAGGTGACACGCGGCTCAGCGTCGGCTCGAGCGGCTCGGCGTTCGAGCACGAGAGCAATACGAGCGCAGCGCAGAGGCGAAGCAACTGCGTCACGGCAGGACCTCGAATCACGTCGAGGAGATCATGCCTGAACGAGTACCAGCGCCACTACGGTGCGAGTAGAGGTAAAACACCTACGTCGGTGTTCGTTACCCGACTTGGATTTGGATGCCGAGTGCTTCGCGGAGTCGGAAATAGGCTTCGGAGACGCTGAACAACACCAGCTCCTCGACCTTCTCCTTCGGCGTCAGGTCCACTGCGCCCACCGGCGGCTCCGCTTGGATCATGCGCGCCGCAATCTCCAAGTCGTTGCAGAGCAGGAAGCCCGCCCGGCATGCCGTCAGCTCGACGCACTGCATCCAACGCTTGATGTCAGTCCGCGCCCCGCTCTCGACGAACCGCTTCGTGATGCTGTTGAGCAGCTCCACGTCCGCCGGCTGCATCTGACCCCGGATTTGCTTCGCCCACTCGACGACGTGCGGGTCCGTGATCTCCACACCCGCGATCTGCATCGCAGCGGCGAGGATCAGCTTCAGCTCGTCCTTCGTCTGGAACATCGTCCGGATGTAGTGCTCGCCACGGTAATACGTGAGGTGCTTCGCAACCACGAAGATCACGTCGAGCGGATTCTGCCCGCTCAACAGCGCGCTCCCGCAAACGCTCGCCGGCGGCTGGGTCAACGCCCACGCCAACCCGCCCTGCCGATCCGGGCACACGAACAATCGCGGCACGAACGGCAAGCTGAGCACCTGGGTCACGAACCCGAACGTGCGCGCGAACGCGACCGTGGTGTTCGTAACGTCGGGGATCAGGTCCTTCTTGTTGAGCGCCCACTTCTTGTCGGGCTGCGCGCGCAGCCGCAAGAGCGACGGAGTCACGGACTCGAACACCTTACCCGCGAGGAAATCCTCGTCGTGGTGCAGCAAGTCCTTCACCCAACGCTCGTTCGTCAAACGATTGCGCGGGCGAATCGGACCTTCCGGCCGATACTGCTCGAAGAACTGCCGCTGCTCGTTGTCCGCCTTACGCAGGAAGTTGAGCGTCGACGCGACGCACCACGCCTTGTCGTACTGGCGCGAATCGAAGTGCAGCTTGTACAGCGCGCGGTACGAATCCACGCGGTACGGGTCGCTCTTGAGCAAGATGTGCTGCTCGTTGATCGCGTCCTGCACGCGGCTCGGCACCATCGCGAAAATCTCCGCGAGGATCTGGTGCTCGAGCATGTTGTCCGGCTGCAATCGCGACGCCATCGCGAACGCTTCCGCCGCCGCCTCGAGGTTCTTCTGCCGGTCGCGATAGATGACGCCGAGGTTGTGCCAGAGGTTGAACTCCAGCGCGGTGTCACCCTTGCCCGAGACGCGGTGCAGCATCTTGCGGAACGCACGTTCGAGCTCGCGCCAATCCTTCTGCTGCGTGAGCAGTTTGTTGATCGCCTCGAACGCCTTGAGCATGCCGGAGGGATCGAGATCGAGCGCCTGGTTGAACCGCGTCAGCGCTTGCGCCGCGTCCTTCAGCTCGTCGCGAAGCACGACACCGACCGTGTACGCGTACTTGGCTTTTGCTTCCGCGCGCGTATCGAGATCGGCCACGCGATCGATGATCTCGATCGCCTGCGCCCACTGCCCCGTCGATTGATACAATGCCAGCAGCTTATGCAGCAGCTTGTGATTCTGCGGCTTGATCTCGCTGGCATCCACGTAAGACTCGATGGCCTTTGCCGGATTCTTCAGCCGCTCGTTCCAGAGATCGCCGATCTCCTCGGTCAGCTCGAACCGCTGCTCCGGATTCTCGACCACTTCTAGCACGCGCTTTTTGTAGTGGATGACCTGCTCGAAGTCTTTTTCCTCGGTGTACAGCTCGACGAGGGCTTCGAGCGTCGGGCGGTGATAACCGTCCTCCTCGAGCGCCTTTTCGAACATGTTGAGCGCTTTGTTCCGCTCGCCCTGTTCGCGCTTTACGACGCCGAGCCGGTAGCAGGTGTCCGTAGTCTCGGGCGAGCTGAGCTCGTCCCGGTGCTGTACCAGCACCATTTGATAGTACTTGTACGCGTTGTCCCAATCCTTGCTGCGGTAGTACGCCCCAGCGAGGCCCTTGAGCGCGAGCAAGTCTGAAGCGTCGAGCTCGAACGCTTTCGCGTACGCCTTGATCGCCGTGTCGTCGTCGTTCAGCTGCTCGGCCGTGTCGCCGTACAAGCGCCACAACTTCTGTTGCTGATTGCCTTCGCGCACCGCGGCCGAACGCACGAGCATCTGCAGGAGCGGCTCGGCCTCCTTCCAACGTTGCTTCGCCGCGTACTCGTAGACGAGTGGCAGCGCGGCATCGGCGTTGTCCGGATCGAGCTGGCGTGCGGCTTCGAAGCTCGCGACGGCCTTGTCGTGCTCTTCGAGCTGATCCTCGTACAAGCGACCGAGCTCGACGCGATACTGCGCGCCACGCCGCGCGTTGCTCTCGATGTCGACGATGCGCTCGAGCACGCGAGCAGCGGACAAGAAGTCGCCGCCCTCGATGTGGATCGCCCGCATCGCTTCGAGCGACGGCAGGTGCTTTTGGTCGAGCTCGATCGCCTTGTGGAACTGCTCGATCGCACCGACGCGGTCGCCCAGATCCTTGTCGAGCAACTTGCCCATGCGGAACAAGAGCGCGACACGTTCGGCTTGGTCGTCGACCGACCCGCTCAACTTCTCCATCACGTCGAGCGCGAGGCTGTGATCGCCACGCTGCTCGTAGAGCGATGCGAGCGCGCGCAACGCACTCTTGTTCGACGCGTCGATCCCCGTGACGTTCAGGTAGCTGTCGATCGCGCGATCGACGTCTTTGATCTCGTCGCGGTAGACCGCACCGATACGCTCGTGAATCTCCGCCTTTTCGGCGCGATCGGACGTCGAGTCGACGTGCCGCTCGTAGGTCGCGACCAGCTCGGGCCACTTGCGTGAGCCCTGGTAGATTCGCTCGAGGCCCGTGTACGCCTGGATGTGGCTCGGGTCGACCTCGACGACCTTCTCGAGCCGCTCCGCCGCCTTCTCCGGCTTGAGGAATTCTTCCTCCCACATGCCGGCGATGCGAACCAACAACGCGACCTGATCGCGCTCGTTCTGCACGACTTCGAGTTGCCGCTCGAGCACGTCGAGCAAGTCTTGCCACTGCTCTTGCTGCGCGTAGAGCCGCTCGAGGCCCTTCAAGGCCGGGATGTTCCGCGCGTCGTCTTCGAGCACGCGCTTGTATTGTTCGACCGCCTTCGGGCGATCGACCGCGCGATCCTCGTACGTCTCCGCGAGCTCGAGCTTCGCCGCGAGCACGTCTTCGCTCTCGGTGAGCGCGCCGATCTTGCGCCGCAAGATCTCGACGAGATCGTTCCACTGCTCGCGTGCACGGTAGATGCGTTCGAGCGCGCGGATCGCACCGATGTGCGTCGGCACGGCTTCGAGCGCATCGCGATAGTGCTGAATCGCCTGCTCGGGCTGCTTGAACTGCTCTTCTTTGAGCTCGCCCATGCTGACGTAGACGTCCGCGCGTTCCGCGGGCTCTTCCGTCATGTCGACGAGCTTGCTCAACGCCTGCGCGTAGATCGGCCACTGCTGCGTCTGCCGATACAGCTCGGCCATCTGCCGCATCGCACCGCGATTGACCGGGTCGATCGCGAGCACTTGCTGCAAGTACGGCACTGCGTATTCGGGGTGGCCCTCACGGCCGTACCAACGCGCGCACTTCAAACAGATCGCGTTGCGGATCTCGGTCTCGTTCGGCTCGAGGCCCTGCAAGGACTCGTTGGCGGTCGTCAGCAGCTCGTTCCAACGCTGCGTGAGGCCGGCCATGCGCTCGAGCTCACGCGCCGAGTCTTCGTTCGTGAAGTCCTGCGTCCAGGCGATGAGCAAGGCATCGAACGCCTGCGCCTTGTCGTCGAGATCCTTCTCGTAGACGCGCGCGACGTTTCGCAACAGCGCGACGCGCTGGTCCGTGTCGCCAGTGGCTTCGACGCGCGTCAGATACAGCGCGACGAGGTCTTCGAACTTCGAGCTCTCGCGATACAGCTTTTCGAGCCGCTCGAACGCGAACTGATGCAGTGGATCGGCTTCGAGGATCTGGTTGAGCGGTTCAGCCGCCCGCGCCGGATCGTCGAGCTTCTCGTTCCACATGCTCGCCATGTCGAGCAAGACGACGATCTTGTCGCGCGGCTCGGTCAGCGCGTTTGCACGCCGCTGCTTCACTTCCACACACGCGACCCAGTCTTCGTTCCCGGAGTGAATCGCTTCGAGCGCGTCGAGCGCGCTGAAGTTACCGGGGTTCTGTTCGAGCGCCTTGTTGTAGGCGTCGACCGCGTCGCTCGGCTGCTTCAGGCGCTGGCCGTACAACGCGCCCAGCTCCATCCACACGCCTTCGATTTGCACCGGCGTGAGCGAGCCCGAACCGACGTCGACGATGCGATGCAACGTCTCGACGAGATCGGAGTTGTTGTTCGCTGCACGATGGATCGCCGCGATCGCCGAGAGTGCCTCGGTGTTCGACGGATCGATGTCGAGCACTTGCTCCCAGCTCGAGAGCGCGTTGCGATCGCGATGCAGCTTCTCGTACCAGATGCGGCCGAGATCGGCGTAGATCTGCACCCGCATCTCGTCTTCGGTCGCGATCGCGACTTCGCGCTCGAGCACGTCGACGAGGTCAGTCCAGTTCTCTTGCAGCGCGTAGATGTTCCCGAGCGCGTTCAGCGCCTGCGGGTCCTCGCCCATCAAGTCGAGCACTTTGCGCAGCAGCTCGACCGCGCGCGTGAAGTCGTTGAGCTCGGTTGCGGCGAGTGTCGCCATGCGGCCGAGCGTCTCGGCTTGCGCCGAATCACCGACCACGATGTCCAACTCGCGCTCGTAGACCTTGAACAACTCCGGCCACTGCTTGGTGGACGTGTAGATGTTCTGCAGCGCGTGCAGCGTGTCTTCGTGCTGCGGATCGAGCGAGTCGAGAATCGAGCGGAACACCGCGATGGCGTCGTCGGTCCGGCGGCAATCGTTCCAGAGAACCTGGCCGAGCCGATGGGCGAACTCCACCTTTTCACGCTGCGTATCCGATGCGGCGACGCGCTTCTTCAACACCTCGGCGAGAGCTTCGGCGGAACCGTGTTCGGTGTAGATCCGATCGAGCGCCCCGAGGACGTCTTCGTCCTTCCAGTCGAGCGCGACGACGAAGCGATACGTCTCTTCCGCGCGGCCGACGTCGAGCAGTTCTTCCTCGTACACGCGCGCGAGCCGCTTACCGGTCGCGACGCGCTTTGCCGAGTCAGTCGTTTGCTCCGCGATCGACGCGTACGTGTCCGCGAGCACGGGCCAACCGGCCGTGTCCGACGCGAGCCGCTCCGCTTCCGAAACGGTGTGATCGTTGTCGGGCGCTTCGAGCAATGCACGCAACATCCAGGTGAGCGCGCTCGCCTTGTCGCCTGCGCGTTCTTCCGCGATCTCGGCGATGCGCTGCATCGCTTGCACGCGCTCGTCCGGATCGGACTGCACGCGCAGCGCGACTTCGTGGACGCCGATCAGGCGGTCCCACGCTTCCTGCATGCGGTAGAGCGGTTCGAGGATCTCGCTGATCTGCGCCGGCAAAACGCCGCGCGCGAACAATGCTTCGAGTGCCCGCAAGGCAGGCTCGTGCTCCGGCGCCGCCGCGAGAATGTCGCGGTAGTAGCGCACGGCGCGTTCGAGATCGCCGAGGCGATGTTCGGCGAGCTGACCGGTCTTGAACTGGATCGCGAGGATCTCGTCCGGGCTGCTCGCGACTTCGCTCTTCTTTTCGAGCACCGAAGCGAGCTCGCCCCAGCGCTCCGTCGCTTCGTACAAGCGGTCGAGCGCTTCGAGCGCGGCGATGTGCGTCGGGTCGATCTCGGTGACGACCTGATAGCGCTTGATCGCCGAATTCACGTCGCCGAGCTGAACCTCGAACAGCTGCGCCGCGCGCAGGGCGAGATCCACCGTCGTCTCGGCTTGGGTGTCCTTCAGCCGCGAAATGCCTTCGTCGTACAGCTCCGTCAGGCGACTGAACGCACTGAGCTTCTCGGCCAAGCGCTCGAGCGACTGAAGCGTCGCATCGTGCTGGCTGTCGACCGGAAACGCGCGCGCGAGCGCTTCGAACGCACGCTGCGGCTCGTCGAGGTGGACCTCGTAGATCTCCGCGACTTGGTGCAAGAGCTCGACCTTGCGGACGGGATCTTCCTCGTGCGTGATCAGCACTTCGAGGACCTGCGCGAGGCGCGCCGAATCGCCGGCCGCGCGGTAGATCGGCTCGAGGACGGTCGCAGCGGCAACCGCTTCGCGACCCTGGCCGATCATCCGCTCGAGCGCCGTGAGCGTCGCCGCGTGATCGGGGACGTGGTCCAAGATGTCGCGGTACGTTTCGACCGCGCGATAGGCGTCGTTCAGCTTCTGCTCGTAGAGCTCGCCGATGCGGTACCGCAGGTCGATCGCCGCGAGTGGATCACCCGCGAGCTCGGCTTCGCGCTCCAAGATCGACAAGAGCTCGTCCGAGCGACCTGCCGCGAGGAACAACGCATCGAGCCGCCCGAGCGCCGTGAGGTCTTCGGGGTCGAGGTCGAGCACGCGCTGATACGTCTCGATCGCCTTGTCCGGCTGGCCGAGCTCGCGCTCGTAGACCGCGCCGACTTGTACGTAGAGCGCTTTCTTCTCGTCCGGATCGGCGACGACATCGGCCTTCTGACCGTACGACTCGAGCAGCTTCTCCCACTGCTTCAAGCGCAGGTGCAGCTGAATGAGCTTGTCGAGCGCGCCGACGTCTTCGGCTTCGACGCGCAGCACGCGCCGATACACGTCGATCGCCGCTTCCGGCAGATCGAGCACGTCTTCGTAGAGCTGACCGGCGCGGAACAAGTAGTCCCGCTTCTCCTCCGGCTCGGGCAGCAGCGACGCCTTGATCAAGTACGTCTTCGCGAGCTCGTCGAAGCGTTCCGCGACGTGATAGAGCCGCTCGAGCGCACTCGCCGAATCCACGTTGTTCGGGTCGGCTGCGAGCACCTGCTGGTGATGTGCGATCGCGCCCGGGGTATCGCCGAGGTGCTCCTCACGGATCTGCGCCGCACGCGAATGCAAGAGCGCCTTCACGCTCGGATCTTCGGCGCGTTCGACTTCCGCTTCGTAGACCTCGGCGAGCTGTTGCCAGGCGCCTGCGGTCGAAGCGATGCGATCGAGTTGTTCGCGCGTCTGCGTGTTCGCGGGATCTTCCGCAAGCGCGCGCGCAAAGGTGCCGAAGGCGTTGCCGAGGTCTTCGAGCGCAACCTCGTAGAGCTCGGCCATGCGGTGCAAGAGCTCGACGCGCTGATCGGCCGAGCTGCTGTTCTGCACCTGGATGTCGTGGATCGAGATCAGCTTCGCGTACTCGCTCTTGTCGCGGTACAGCGGCTCCAAGATCTCGGCGATCTGAACTTGGTACTCGGGCCGCGCGAGCAGCCGTTCCAGCGCGGCCAGCGCCGGCTCGCTGTGCGGATCGCGTTCGAGCACCTCGCGGTAGATCTCGATCGCGGCCTCCGGCGCGTTCATCCGCGTCTCGCGCAACGTGCCGAGGCGCAACATCAACGCGAGCTGCTGCTCCGCGTTGTCGGTGAGCGTCAACTGGCGACCGACGTTGTCCGCCAGGTCGCTCCACATCGCTTGACGCTCGTACAAGCCGTCGAGCGCGGTGAGCGCGGTTTGGCTGGTCGGGTCGAGCTCGAGGATCTGCGCGTGCAAGCGGATCGCCGACTGCGGATCACCCAGCATCTCGTCCTGGATGAACGCCATCTGCGCGAGCAGCTGCTCTTGGTCCTGCGGGTCGCTCGTGATCGCAGCTCTACGCTGCAAGATCTCGAGCAAGTCCTGCCAGCGCTCCGTGCGGCGATACAACTGCTCGAGCGCGCCGAGCACTTCTTCGTCGGTCTCGTCGAGCGCGAGCGCACGCAAGTACGCCGCGACGGACGCCTCGACGTCGCCGATCTCGTTTTCGTGGATCTGCGCCGCACGCAGGAACAAGCGGCGCTGCAGCTGGGGGTCGTCGGCCTTTGCCGCGCTACCTTCGACGAGCTTCACCATCTCGGGGATGCGCGACTGACCAGCAGCGATCGTTTCGAGCCGGCCGAGAATCTCGACGCTCTCGGGCGAAGCTTCGAACGCCTTGGCGTAGGCCGCGAACGCGCCCGCCTGATCGCCGAGCCGCGTCGCACGCACTTCGGCCATGCGCGTGATCAGCTCGACGCGCTCGTCCGGATCGGGCGCAAACTGCGCCGAGACTTCGAGCGCACGCACCAACTTCGCGAAGTCGGCGCGGGACTCGTAGACGTCCACCAAGATCGACGAAGCCGCACCACCGAGCTGCGGATCCGACAGCATCGTCTCGAGCGAATCGAGCGCGCCGTCGTGCTCCGGCATCAAGGTCAGGACTTCGCGATACAGATCGATCGCGCGGTTGCTGTCGCCCAAGTGCTTGTGCAGCACGCCGGCCAAGCGGAACTTCAGCGAAGCGAGCTCTTCGGTCGTCTCCGGACCGATGTCGATCCGATGTTCGAGCGTGCGCGCGAGCTCGTCGAACCGCTTCTCGCGGTCGTACAGCGTGTCGAGCGCACGGTAGGCCTCGAGCTCGCCTTCACCGAACTCGACCGGGATGTTCTTGTAGGCCTCAATCGCTTGGTCCGCGTCGCCCAGGTGATCCTGGTAGAGCGCGGCCATGTCGTAGGCGAGCTTCTTGCGCGCGTCGGGATCGCTCTCGAACTCCGCGCGGCGCGTCAGCACCGTGAGCAAGCCCTTGTAGTCGCCCGACTCGCGGTACAGCTGTTCGAGCGCAGTGATCGCACGCGCGTCGTCGCTGCGATCTTCGTAGACCGCACGGTACTGCGCGATCGCCTCTGACACCTTGCCGAGCCGATGCAGCGCTTGGCCGTAGTGCAGTCGCAAATCGTTTGCGTCGTCCGGATGTGTCGCCGCTTCGATCGCCTTTGCGTAGGCCTCGAACACGCCGTCCCAACCGTTGACCTTGGCCGCGAGACGTTCGACGTCTTCGCGCAGCACGTCGCTCTTCGCGTCGATCGTGAAGGCTTCGAGGAAGCGCTCGAACGCGAGCTGCGGCGTCCGCAACTTCTCTTCGTAGAGCAGACCGACTTCGCGCAAGAGCACGATGCGCGTCTCGGGATCGTCGATGTGCTTCAAGCGCACTTCGTAGACCGACGAGAGCTTCTTCGCGTCGCCCGCTTGCTCGTACAACGGCGACAGGGCCTCCGCCGCTTGCAGGTCGTTCGGATCGAGTACGAGCACTTTCTCGTACGCGCGCGCCGCGCGATCCGGTGCGCCCTTCTTCTCTTGCCACAGCCGTGCGATCCGGAACTGCAGCGCGACTCGCTCTGCCGTCTCGGTCGTCGTCGTATCGGCCGCGCGTTCGAGCGTACGGATGAGCTCGTCGACCTTGTCCGTCTGCGTGTAGAACTGTTCCAGCTCGTCCCACGCACCGGTCGCGATCCAACGCTTCTTCAGCTGCTCCTGCGCGCGCCGATCGTTCGGATCGAGCTCGAGCAAACGCCGGTACGCATTGAGCGCGCCGGTGTCGTCTTGCAGCTTCTCGGCGTAGACGTTGCCGAGCTTCTGCAACGTCGCAATCTGTTCCGCCGGAGTCTTTGCGAGGGAGCCCAAACGCTCCAACACGTCTGCGAGCGGAGCCCACTCACGTGCGCGCTCGTACAGCCCCGAAAGCGCGTTGAGCGCCTCGAGGTTCTCCGGATCCGCGCCGAGCACGTCCTGCCAGAGGTCGATGCAGACGTTCGGCTTACGGAGCTTCTCCGTCGCCATCTGCGCGATCTCGACGCGACGCAACGCCTGATCGGACGGGTCGAGCAACTCCGACTCCGCACGCATCACTTCGACGAGGCGCTCCCAATCGCGCCGCTTCTCGTACATCTCCTTGAGATGTGTGATCGCCTGGACGTTCGTGCGATCGAGGTCGAGCACGCGCTGGAAGCACTTGATCGCCTCGGCCTGGTTCGAAGACCGCTCGAGGTACATCCGACCGGCTTCACTGAAGAGCTCGATCTTCTCGGCCGGCTCGACCAGCAGCTCCGCCTTTTGAAGCGTCGCTTTGATCACGTCGGACCAACGCTTTTGCGCGGTGAATTTCTCGATTGCCTCGGACAATTCGAGGAGCTTCGCGCGATCAGCGTCGGTCAACTCACGTGGCGCTTCTGCAGCGCCTTCCCCGTTCGTTCCGTGTTCGCCTTCTCCCCTTCGCGCAACGGCCTGACTGGACACGGACAAGTCGTTATCCGACACCGAAGCCTCCTCCGAACCATCAGCATTGCTCGAGGATCTCGACGCTTGCGAGGCAGACTTCATGCCCCCTGCTCCGTTCTGCTAGGGCGAACGGAGCAGGATTCACCCAGCGTTACTGATTGGATGCGGAGGTCGAAAACCCTTCGGCCATCTCCGCAATCTTGTCGCGCGCCGCCTTCACGTAGTGGGCGGGCGCCTCTGCTCCAGCGACATCCACGAACTTCTGCAAGTAACGCTTGGCTTCTTCCTTGTTGCCCTGCAGTTGGTAGGTCCAACCCAAGGAAAACAAAGCGTCGCGCATTCCGGGAACCACGGCCAGTGCTGCTTTGAACTCGCGAACCGCGTCGTCGAACTTCTTCTGCTGTTGGTAAACCGTACCAACGAGATGATGCGCCTGCGCCTCCTCTTCGGTCCCGGGCAAGGCGACCTTGAGAGCTTCCTGCAGCACCTGCACTGATTGATCTAGATATCCGAGATCCGCATACAGGCGCCCGAGAGCGTTGTACGCCTCCAAGAAACGCGGACCCTTTTCGACGGCCGCGGTGTAGTTCTTCAACGCGCTCTGCTGATCATCGAGCTGTTCGTTGACCTGTGCAAGCTTATAGTAAGCCTTGAAGAGTTGCGGCTCCAGCGCGATAGCCTTTTCGAATGCTTGCTTGGCGCCATTCCAATCCTTCAACTCAATCAGCACGGTCCCGAGCTTTTCTTGATAACCACCTGAGTCAGGATTCAGGTTGATGGCTTTCTGTAGGTCATCTCGCGCACGGTCGTACTTACGTAGTTCCATGTGCACCAACGCCATATTCCAGAACACCTGATCGTTCTGCGGATCGATGATCGAAGCGCTCTCGAGCAACTTTGTCGCGTCGACATAGCGCTTCTGCACGGCTGCCGTGACGCCCTCGTTCATCTTGTTGATCGACTCGACGCGAGCGCGGGAGCAATCCGCGGCCATGCATAGGATCGCCAACGAACAACCGATGAAAATCGACAACAACCGCTGCATGTGAATCGCTCCTTGGAGGGGATGGGAACGCTGCGAAAATGTCACGAGCGGACCCTCACGTTCTTATGTGGGTCCGCTCGCTTCGATACCTACACGATCGAGTGACTAAGAATCAGCCACCGGTCTGAGACAACACGAACGGATACGTGACGACGACGATGCCGCCACCTTCTGGTGCCGGGAAGGTCCAACGACGAACCGATTGTGCGATGCACTGCTCCGCCTTCGGATTACCGAGATCGGAGCTATCGACCGCCGCCGTCTGCACTGCGCCGGTCGGCGAGATGATGAACTTCACTGCGACGCGACCTTGCAGGTCGGGACGCGCATTCAGCTCTTGCTCGTAGCAGAACCGAACCTCGTTGATGTGCCGGCCGATGATGCGCCGGATGACTTCCTTCGAGAGCGAACCGTGAACGTCCGCCTGACCGCTGCGGATGCGGGGGACCTTCGCGTCGCGGCCGCGGAAACCACCAGCGCCGCTACCGTAACCAGAGCCCGTGCCGCCGCCTGCACCGTGACCGATGGTGCCGACGTTGCCGAGGCCGATCGTACCTTCACCGGTACCACCGCCGCCGCGACCCGTACCGCGGAGGCCGAGGCCGCCGAAGCCGAAGTTGCCACCGATCTGGTCACCCATGAGAGCGCCGAGTGCGCTCATCGGGTCACTGCCGAGCGCGCTGTCGCGACCGTACGGCGACGTCGGCGAGTTCCATGCGCCGACACTGGCCTTCAGGATGCCGATGATGCCGGCGTTCATCGCCTGCTCTTTGGCCTCCTCACGGGCCATGTGAGGATCTTCGTTGTTCTGGGGGCCCTCGATACCAAACTTGTTCTTGGACTTTTTCTCGTCCTTCTTGCCCATCTGGCCTTCTTCGTCCTTGTGACGCTTGCCCTTGCCGCCTTCGTCGTCTTCTTTGTTCTCCTGCAACCACTCAGGAGTTTCTTCTTCGACGGTTTCGGGCGGCTCGATGAGGTATTTGACGAGACGAGAGTCCGCGTTCAGCAAGTCGAGTGAGAGCGACGAGCTGCGCGGCGGCAAGAAGTAGAACAACAGCAGCAGGCCGATGTGGAACGCCATCGAAGCGGCGGTCCAGATGTAGCCCTTGAGATCGAGGCGATTGCCGTCGCCCACGCCGACTTTGCGTGCGGCCGACATCGGCTTCACGACGAACGTGAAGCCGCGATACTGCACGCGCGCAGTCGCGCCCGGAGGCAACGCATACTGGCGTGCACCGGCGAGCTCACTCGCCGCTTGGAGCTGGCCTTGCGCGGCGAGGTCGTCGAACGAGATCACGTCGTTGCCGACCGTGATGTCGCCGCTCGCACCATTCGGGATCACGACGGCGACCGAGGAACCGGTCTCGACGACGATCGGCAACCGATCGGCACCGATGCTCTCGCGGCCGATCAAGAAGTCCGTCGCGGGCTTGCCCTTCGAGTCGGTCGCTTCACCGACGTAATACGAACGCGGCGGCGACAAGTGCTCGACGTGGAGGATCGACAGCTCGCCCCACAGGATCACGACCTCGACTGCCGACTCACCGCTGTCGACGTCCGCCGGGTTGATCGGCGGGGTCTGCGGGATCAGCTGGTACATGACCGTGTCGTTGTGCTCTTCGTCGCCGAGGTCTTCGCGCTGGTAGCCGTGCGCACCGTAGTGCTGCGCGTGCTGCTCCTCTTGCGCGTAGCTCTGTTGCGAAGCAGCGAAGCCGCCCGCGCCTGCTGCCGGAGCGCCGAACGGATTCGCAGTCGACTGCGGCGGCGCTGCAAACGGATTTTGTCCTTGGCCTTGCAGCATCGTCGCCGTGCGCGACTGAATCGGGCGGCCTGCAGCTGCTGGCTGCTGATATCCAGCTTGCTGCGGAGGCGCGGCATAGCCGAGCACCGTCGACGGCTCTTGGCCATGCGATGCGGGCTGGGCGTACTGCTGCGCGGGCTGGGCGTACTGCGCGCTGTCTTCTTCTTCCGGCTCGTCGCCGAAGTCGAGCTGCACGGTCAAGCTGCCGAACTGCAGCTGATCACCCGGGTTGACCTGGACCTTGCTGACGCGCTGGCCGTTGACGATCGTGCCCGTCGCCGAGCCGAGATCGATCACGAAGACTTCGCCGGTGGCGGAGACTTCGACGACCGAATGCATGCGCGAGACGCCGTCGTCATCGAGCTTCAGGTGGCTCGAATCGAGCTTGCCGATCTTGATGACATCCTGCGTCAGCGTCTCGCTGCGCACATGCTGGCCAGATCGGTCGAAGATGTGGAACGTGATGGGAGTCGGCACGACAGCCTCCAAAACAAACGCGATGACTAACGCGAACTAACGCGGGGAAATTTCAACTCAGTCCGTGTCGGGTGCGCGACGCATCGGTTTGATACGCGTGCGCGCGCGGCAGCTCGTAACTCAGTTCAAGCTCACAGGTTCTCGACCGATTTGAGCAGCTCCGGAACGAAATGTTCCCGGATCTTGATCAAGGACTCGCGTGCGCCGCGGCGGCGAACCATCAGGTTCTCACCGTCGGGTCGGACCAAGTCACCCTGGACGAGATCGTCTTCGAAGTCGTAGGTCGTGGCAGCACCGCCGCCGCCGCCTTCAGCCTCTTGGGCCGACGCGGTCGCAACCATTCCAGCGAGCATCAACACACAGAGCAACCATGCACTCAGCTTCTTCATGACCGCCTCTTCAGTAATCAGACCGCTCGGATCCGTGTACTTCGCTACCAAACGAGTGGAACCGGCCGGAGCCTAGTTCCGCGACTGCACACACTCAACGCCAGACAACCACAGATTCCAGAGTTTCCGTGGTTTTATGTACGGATCCTTCACACCCCGGATAGACAACACTCGGGGTGGGAAGGTTCCACATCACTTGCCCTTTTTGTCCTCGGGCGCGGCCTCGGCGGGAGGAGGAGCGGCCTGCTGCTGGGCCTTCTCCTGGGCCTCCATGTCAGCGACCTGCTTCTCCTGCTCCTTCTGGAGCTTCTCCATCTCCTTCATCTGCTTCATCGTGTCGAGATAGAGCTGGATGTTCTGGATGCGGCCGGCGATGCAGGCGTTCTTACCCTGCGCGCGACGCTTGCCCTCTTGCTTGCACTTGCGCTGGATC
>Ga0193753_10001109_pt1 | contig 23664 bp, 15 predicted proteins | sample H1c2metaG_FD_144925 | JGI IMG/M metagenome (GOLD analysis project Ga0193753, IMG submission 144925) | Soil microbial communities from a riparian zone of the East river system, Colorado, United States - H1c2 | ecosystem: Environmental > Terrestrial > Soil > Riparian zone | place: USA: East... | reverse complement strand
CATGAATTCAAGCTGACGAACGATGGCATTCAAAAAGTGAAGGCCATGGGTGACAGGACCTCTTTCGCCGTAACGGTCGATAGGAAGGTCATTTACTTCGGGTTCTTTAAGACCAGTTTCTCGAGCTCTTCCTGCGAGCATTCCATTACGATGGATCTGGGCTCGTCCAATGATAAGATCATGATGCGGCTGGGGTATCCTGGCCTGATCCAGGGAATCTCGGTTGAAGATAAACGGAATGATCCTATGCTAGTGGCTACGCTGGCTAATCAGGGCAAACTGAGATAGAAGTCAAAAGTCAAAATTAAAAATTCAAAAATGCGTGATAGGCGAAAATTCATTTGACTCTTCGTTTTTTTTATTTTGAATTTCAAGTGGCGGTTAGTTCTATTGGACACTATGAGATCGGGAAGTACAGAAATATTGAAGAGAGCCTGAAGTAAGGTGGAAAAGTAAAAATTCAAAAGTCGTGCTGCCAGGAAGGACTTTATTTGCTGTACACTCCGACTCCAAGTCTTAAATTTAGCTCTCAAAACCATACTCTCCTGGTACGATGGAACACTTCATCCATCACGCCATTTTGACTTTTGAATTTTGACTTTTGAATTGCCTCAAAGACTTCGCCCATCACGCCATTTTGACTTTTTACTTTTGAATTTTGACTTTCTTCGCGGCGAAACTGTCTAACTTCACGCTCTATGCGTTTGTTCTCAATTACAGCCTATTTCCTCATTTTCCTACAGGGATCGCTCATCAAGATTCCTCTTGGGTTGTTGTTATTGGCAGGGCTGACCGATGGTGATATGAAAATGAGGGTCCTGACAGGCCTGATAGACATTTCGCTGGTGGTGCTTCTGCTCAGTACATTCCGGGAGAGGACAAGGAAAATTTTGCTTCTCGAGACCATCATTTATCTTTTGCTATTGTCGTTATTGGTGGTGATAGTCGCCCCTTTCCCCTTCGCGACATTCAACTATTTCCTGTTTTTATTTCCTGCCGCTTGTTTTACCATATTATTCCCCGCATCGATCATTATATGGTATAGAAAGCTTGGAAAGAACAGAGACACTGATACCCTTTTGACTACTGAACACTCTCACCCGGAGTAATAGATCAATGAACTCTTTTTGCAGCTGAGGCCAAGTGAATGAATGAAAAGATATTTTATGGATTTCGTAAATTTAGTAAATGCTAATTGACGACTTCAACCACATTGTCGATCATTGGATAGCCCAACTGGATCAATACAGCTTTGATCAGCTTTGTTCCAAACCTTCTCCCAACAAATGGTCCCTCGGCCAACTCTATTTACATCTTCTGGCCGATACGAATTATTATATCGGCCAAATCGAGATTTGTGTTTTGAGCAACGACAATGCGGGCGGGGAAGCAGCTCCCCAGGCCAGGGTGATGCTTCTTAATAATGATTTTCCGGATGAAATACTGGAAGGGTCGCCCAATAATGCCCTGATTCCTCAACCCGGCAGTAAGGAGCAACTGAGGAAGGATCTGGTGAAACTGAGATCCGATATGAATAATATGGCAGACCGGGTTTCGTGGAGCTCATATAAGGGAAAGGCGAAACACCCTGGATTGGACTACTTGAATGCCGACGAATGGCTCCAGCTCGCGGAAATGCATTTTCGACATCACCTGAGACAAAAGAGGAGAATAGACGAATTTTTGAAAAAAGGATGAAGAGGAATCCTGTCGGAGAAGATTTTATTTAATGCACATCGAATAATATGTTATTAAAAAATAAGAACGCTGTGATCTACGGCGCAGCCGGTTCACTTGGAGGCGCCATCTCCCAGGCCTTCGCCAAGGCAGGCGCTACGGTCTATGTAACCGGGCATAAACTGGAGCCAGTCAGGAAACTGGCTGCAGAGATCATTGCGGCCGGCGGTAAGGCCGTGGCTTCGGAGGTGGATGCGCTGGACGAACGAGCAGTGAAGGATAACCTGGACGCCATAGTGAGTAAGGCTGGTACCATCGACATTACATTTAACGCCATCAGCATACATGCTTTGCATGGTGTTCCTTTGATCGATATGGCGCTCGAGGATTTTACGCGGCCGGTCGAGATTGCCATGAGAACGCAATTCATCACATCTACCGCGGCGGCAAGATATATGAAGAAGCAGGGATCGGGGGTCATCTTATCGTTGACAGCTACGCCGGCCGGGATCGGGTATGCCAATGTAGGTGGATTTGGGCCTGCATGCTGCGCGATGGAGAGTTTCTCCAGGGATCTTGCCTCGGAGTTGGGGCCGTATGGTATCCGGGTGGTCAATATCCGATCGGGAGGCTCTCCCGATTCACGGGTATTCAAGGAAGCGATCGACCAGGGTAGCGGGGCATTTCTCAAAGAGATGGAGAACGATACGATGTTGAAGAAATTGCCATTGATGGAAGACATAGCCAACACAGCCGTTTTTCTTGTCTCCGCGATGGCCGGTAAGATCACCGGGGTTACGGTTGACGTGACCTGTGGCACAACGACCGCGCTGAACTATACGGTTCCCCGCGTTGAGTGAATTTGGAAGAAGAAGTTGATCTTTGGTCGGGATTTTGAAAAAAAGAAATTAAACCTGCCATGCCATACAGACTTATCACACTACTGTTGCTATCGGTCACGGCCCTTGCCTCCTGCGACCCGGGAATTGCCGTGGTGATATCAAACAAATCAAGTAAGGACAGAAATGTACGCGTGATCTATCCTCCCGATTTCAAACTTCCGGCAGACGGACAGATCGGGATAAACGATTCCGTAGTGACGATTGATGAAAGCAAGAAGATCGACTACACCATGACGAGTGATCGAATGAGCAATGCGGTGAGAATGCCGCTCTTATCGATGGATACGGTGGCAAGGACCTATTCCTTTGATTTGAAGGCGGGACACAAGATCGTTATTGAAAGCCGTTTCCCGGCGGGTGCTCCAACCTATGGACAACTGGTCATCATCGACAACACGGATACAGCAGAGCTTAAGAAGCATGGAAAGGATTTCAGGAAGAAGCCGAAATTAGTCTTAGGCGGTAGTTGGATCTACACGATTAAAGATCCTGAAGATTAGGACGAGCCTTGTTGCTTCCCTACCCAATTTTAAATCAACCTGCATGACTTCTTACTCGAGCAAAAGTGGAAAGGCATCGGGCGTGACCGGTTACCGGATCGGGAGGGATTTTATTGTTGTGCAATTTCATGGGTCAAAGAATTATAAGTATAGCTACCAGAGTGCGGGTAAGCCGGTAGTGGAGAAAATGAAGCGGTTGGCGTTGGCCTCGGAGGGATTGAGTACCTACATTACTCAGAATGATCCGAAGTTTGAGTGAACGAGAAATTGCGTGAAGGTTTTTTTTGCCGGGAAGGCGGTGAGGCGGTGGGAAATGCGTTCATGTTCTACCGTCATGTGGCTTGATCTGTATGGACAGTTGGCCGTTAGAAAAATGATACACGCAAAAATTTTTTGTCCTTCCGACTTACCGTCTTCCCGGCTTGTTTTTTTGCCGGTAAGAACAGGAAGGAGGGGAGAAATGCGGTGACATGTTATCGTCGAGCTGCTTGTCCCGTAGGGACATTTGGTCGGTAGAAAAGCCATGCAAAAGAGGTAGCTTCCGCGTTCCTTCGGAACGCCTGACTAGCTGACGGAGAACAATGAGAGCCGCGAAAGGGACGCCCATGCTGTTTGTACGGTTTAGTATACGGAACCCTGATCAGGCGTTCCGAAGGAACGCGGAACCTCCTACAGCAGCAATTTTTTCTACCGACCAAATGTCCCTAAGGGACATGGCGTAGAATCCTGCTTCTTCACGTTGTTTTGGGTATATAAAAGCACCAAGCGGTGTGCTGGCCGCGATCCGATCTTGCTGACCTTACGATTGGCCCTGATTTTTTTGAAGAAATAGAATGAAAGAGGAAATAAAGAAGAACGGATTCGTTGTCATCGATGGAGTATTCTCGATGCAGGAAGTTGACGATTTGCTTGGCGAGATATCGAAAGCCGATGCTAATAAACCCAGTTTCCGGCGATCCAGTGAACTTTTCGCGATCAGACAATTCATGCGGGAGGTGCCGGCGGTTGCTGACATTATTTTTGGTAGCCGTCTTCGGGAGATCATTGGTCAGTTATTCGGAGACGACTATTTTGTCGTCAAATCCATTTATTTCGATAAGCCGGCTACCTCTAACTGGTTTGTATCGTATCACCAGGATCTGACGATCTCGGTGGATCGAAGGCTTGAGGTTGAGGGTTATGGGGCGTGGACGAGGAAGAATGATCAATTTTCCGTACAACCCCCGGTTAATGTTTTGGAGGATAATTTTACTGTCCGGATTCATCTTGACGATACGACCGGGGAAAATGGCGCTCTGAAGGTGATTGCAAGATCTCATGTGAAGGGTATTTACAGGCCTGAGATGATTGATTGGAGCAGGGAGCATGAGCAATCTTGCAATGTGATGCGGGGAGGAATAATGATCATGCGACCGCTTTTGCTCCATTCTTCCGGCAGAACGGTGAATCAGAGTAATCGTCGCGTTATTCATATTGAATTTAGTCGGAAATTATTGCCTGGAGGGTTGAATTGGGCCGAGCATGTTGCGATAGCCACCTGAGGACGGCGCGTGGTGTCATGACTTGCATGGCAAAGAAAATTTTGTAAAGAGACTAACACATGAAAGCGACTGCAATATGGTACACTTTTTAAAGAAATATTGGATCAATTTATCGTTGGCCGTTATTTTATCGGTGTTGATTGTTTTATTTATACCTAATGAAGAAAGTCATTATCTGCAGCCGGATGCTGAATCCATAAAGGAGAAGACACGCCTGGTATTGATATGGACGGATGTGGCCATGTTCTCCATCATCCTCATCCTGGTTGTGAGGAATTTTAAAAATATTTCCGAATTCGTTCTTTCAATAGTTGGTATCTTATCTCTTTGTTTGGCGTTCTTCTTTTTTTTTGATTCCGTCTTTCTGTCTGCAACGTTTATCCTGAATAGGCTGAAGAACAAGGGGACTATTGAAAAAAAATATACGGTGACTTATTTTGAAGGTGCAACCGGGCGGCTTATGCTTTACGATGAGGTTGATAAAAAGGGCATCTTCCCGGATGCGCGTTTCCTTGCAAATAGTGATCTGAGAGTGAAAGTGAGGGATACCCTGACGATTTCATTTAAGAAAGGATTATTGGGTTTCAATTTCGATCCCAGAATAGAGAGAATGAATGAGTTTTTGAAAGCCACTTCATCGAAGAGCGATAAAGTCTATTAAGCCATTATATGAAACATCCGGCACTCATACTCCTGCTTTTTATTTCTCTTGCCTCCTGCGAGACGAAGACGGAGACGCATCAGTGGAACCTAAATGAAACTATCGGCTGGAAGCCCGACGTGGTTCTCACTGTACTCTATGTAAAATGGAATGGACTTCAAGAAGACACGATTCTTTTACAGGACAAGCGGGCGCTGGACAGCAGCATTTTGGAAGCATTGCAAAATGACAGGCTGGGGGAGTTAGCCGGGAATGATTCGGCCGCGGAGACAGACCTTCACTTTGTGGTTGCGAAAGACTACAAAAAAGCACTGAATGCCATTGTGGAAGTGATGAAGGCGCATAACGTGGAGCAAAATGTGAAGGTGATAAGGAGGGAATATGAAGCCGATGATACATGGAAGGATAAGATTGTATATCCCTAACCGGCATGACCGGGTATCTCATTTCCAGTTTGGGCCAAAAGAGGATACCTTCAACTTCGAGAGACTTCAATCACTATCATCATTTAATTACGCAATAGTCAATGGAGCTGGATAATCGAATTTGGTCGACTTTGGAGGGTGGCTCCAGAATTCCTTATAATGCCGCCAGGCCCCTGAGGATGTTGGGCGAGGCCACCAAGCCGGATGAATTTGAGAATATCTTCACCGAACTGTGGGAGAATCTTCATCACCAGGGAAACGTGGGGGGTTGGCCTCCTCTGGCCGTACCGCACCTGGTGTCTGTCTGTATCGAAAAGCGATCATTCGATTGGAACTTCATCGGGTTGTGCCTGGTGATAGAGCAGTGCAGGATTAGTGGGAGTAATCCGGAACTTCCCATGGAATACGAGCATTTCTATTTCGATGGGCTGGCCCGGTTTGAGAAGTATTTGCTATTAAACTTCAAGAGTATTGCCGACCGGACTGCATTGCGAATGGCATTGGCATTGTTTGCGACACTGAACGGGCAACCTGGTTTAGGTAAGGCGATCGAGAAACGTGAGTGGTGAATCGTCAATCGTGAATAGCGGCAGTCTTAAAATTGCTCAAATCAGTCAGTGTCTTCCAAATGCCGTCGAGACATTTAGGGAAAATACAAAAGTAGGAGACTATTCACGATTGACGATTGACGATTGACGACTATCGATTGACAATTCACGATTCACGAGTAACTACAGTATCTTGATTTGAACAAACCCTCCCTGCAACCCCTCTCCCGAAGCCCTCACCGTCAATTCTCCCTTCTTCAAAAAAGTTTCTGCCACCGCCAGGCAACGGCCATGGAATGATTTCCTATTTGTACTCTGAAATGATTCGAGATCTGTTTGATTGCCATTGTCCGTACCCACGATCCTTCCACCTTCAACAATAAAACTGATGAGATTGTCCGCATCCGGTACGAGATTCCCCTCCTTATCCACCACCTTCACCGAGATAAAAGCCAGCTCATCATTCTTATAGTCAATGCTGCTGTGATCGGTTTCCAGTATGATCTTCGCCGGCTTGCCCGCAGTCCTTATTTCTTTCTCCAATACAGTCTTTCCATTCTTGCGACTGATCGCCTTAAGCAAACCCGCATGGAAGGGAACGCTCCAACTCACATGGAACTCACCGGCCTTCCTGGTTCTCTTGCCCAACGATTGACCATCCAGGTATAACTCCACCTCATCGGCTTCGTTATAGTAGGCCCAGACATCTACCTGTTGTCCTTCCGCCCAGTTCCAATGCGGCAGCAGATGCAGCACCGGCTTATTCGTCCACACACTCTGATACATATAATACACGTCCTTCGGAAAGCCCGCCAGGTCGACGATGCCAAAGTAAGAGCTCCGTGCCGGCCAGCCATAAGGTGTCGGTTCTCCAATATAATCGAAGCCGGTCCAGATGAACATGCCCGATACATGGTCGACGCCCTCGAATTCGCGCAATGTTTCCTCGTGCGTGGATCCCCATGGTGCAGAACAGTTGTCATACGCCGAACAGGTAAGATCCGCATTCCCGGTGGTTAAAGGAAGATCCCAGCGTATGGGCCAGCGGCGAATGCTATCGGACGGCATATCGTAGTGTCCTCTTGTCTGCAATGCCGAAACCGATTCGGTAACAATGAAAGGCTTCTTACCCCAACGATCATACACGCTGTCCCAATGCAGGTGATTGTAATTATAACCGATCATGTCCGTGATACCGGAGCCTAACAACCTGTTGCCTGTGCCGATCTCGTTATTGGCAGTGACCGTGAGTCTCGTATCGTCGAGACCCTTGACGATCTCATTCAATTCGCGCAGGGTGGCTATCCCCGTGCTGTCTCCGACCTTTGCCCATTGTTCCGGTATCTCGTTGCCGAGACTCCAGATGAAAACGGAAGGATGATTACGGTCGCGGCGAACCTGGTCTTCCAGGTCCCTGCGATGCCACTGTTCCCAATCGAGGTGGTAATCGAATTTCGTTTTAGGTTGCTTCCACATGTCGAAGGCCTCGTCCATTACGACGAAACCCATCTCATCGCAACACTCGAGCAACTCGGGAGAGGGAGGATTGTGAGAAGTACGGATGCCGTTGCATCCCATTTCCTTCAATATTCTCAACTGGCGGCGTATGGCGCTCTTGTTGACGGCAGTGCCGAGGCATCCGAGATCATGGTGATTGCATACACCCCTGATCTTTACATGCGACCCATTCAGCATAAAGCCGCGTGTAGGATCGAAGACGAAGGATCGTATGCCGAATGAAGTGGTGTAGCGGTCCAGTATCTTGTCATTCTCCTCTATGGTGGTGACTGCCTGGTACAGGTAAGGTGAGTCGATCGACCAGCGGTTGGGGCTTACTATTGAAAACGATTGGAGTATCTTCTTTTGTTCTCCCGCGGTGAGGCTCTCAGGTGTACTGCTGCTTGCTACCACGATCCCGGCGGCGTTCTCGAGCCTGGTAGTAATCGTTACTTTCTTTGCGGCCTGTTCCTTGTTCTCCACCATTATCTCCTCGTTGACGCGTGCCTCCTGTGTGGACACCACCGGTGTGGTGATGTAACTGCCGAGATAGGCAATATGTACCTGGCCGGTGATAGTGAGCCAGACATTGCGATAGATCCCCGAGCCGGAATACCATCTCGAATTGGGCTGCTCCGAATTATCTACCCGCACGGCGATCACATTGGGTTCGTTTCCCGGTATGAGAAAGTGAGTGAGATCATATTGAAAGGAGATGTATCCATTGGGCCTTTTGCCGAGGTAGTGACCATTGACCCATACTTCGCTGTTGCGGTACACGCCGTCGAAGGTTATGACAGTGGACTTGCCGGCATCTTTTTGGGAAAGGATAAATTTCTTGCGGTACCAGCCAACGCCGCCAGGGAGTGCGCCGCCTCCCGTGCCCGTGGGACTTTCTTTGTCGAATGGCAGTTCGATGCTCCAGTCGTGTGGCACATCCAATGTTCGCCACGCATTGTCGTTGAAATCTTTTCTTTCCGCTCCCCGCTGATCGCCGAGATGGAACTGCCACGCGCTATTGAAGTTGATCGTCTGACGCCCCTGGCAAAATGAGTTGCTATCGCAAAGCGAAAGGATCATCAGGAACAGCAGTGTTGTTTTTACTGTCATGGTTGGATTATTGGGGGAATCTTTTGATATGGGTCCGGGTTCCCGACCGATCCCGCCTCGAAGCAGAATGTGAATATAATTGTATTCAGAGAAACGGCCCGAGGAATCGGGCCGTTAACGATTGCATCTAGAAACTGGGAACAGAGGTTGTGGGGGTTAAGTTTGTAGTAAGTTAGAAGGAATTGGTAATTGGGAATTAGGAATTGGGCCTTATGAGAGGTGTCTTCTGATGTGGCCTAATTCCCAATTACTAGGGAGACACAATCGCCGCCACGATCCCCGGATATGCCCGCCCACCGGATGCACGGTCGAATATGCCCATACCATTGTCGCCAGTGAAGCCGCTATCCCAATAGAATGGGATCAGCCCGTGACTAACGATCGATTTGGTTATGTATTCCATGTAATATTTTCGATAGGCTGCATGGTCTGCATTCAGTGCAGCACTTCCCAGGTTCAACCGCGCAATAGCGCCATACTCTCCCAGGATCACCGCATAACCATTGTCGATGAATTTCAATTTCATCTTTTGGAATTGACCATCGGCATACGCTTCGTTCGCCCAGGTCTCCGTCTTCGCAGGATCCGTTGCATTCTTCCCCCATTGGGTAATAGTACTGGTAGTATTCAGTGTAAAATCATAGGGATCGTAATAGTGTACTTCAACCATCAACCTTTTTTCGACACGATCCACCGGGGCGACGAAGAAGTTCACCGTGTGATCGATATTCGTATTAAAGCCCTGAACAATGAGATGCCGGTACGCATTGCGTCCGCCCGTAGCACGAACCGCGGAGACGAATGTCTGGTTGAAGCTATTCTGCACCGTATAGTATTCGACGGTAGGAGTGTTGTAGTTACCCTCTACCATCACCTCGTTTGACCCTGCGAAAAGCAAATGGTCATCGTAATTGCGGAAGCGGATGGCAACCTGGCGCCAGATCGCAGCCAGCCGGCCATTTACATAATCCTTCTTCGCATTGGTATGCTGCATCCAGCCGCCGTCCCAATGGTTATTGATGATGGCGTACATATTATTCTTCAGAACATAATTCACCACCTGCTCCACGCGGCCCAGCCATGCGGTGTCGATACGGAAGGTAGCGGCATCGGTGAACTTGCTCCAGGCAACGGGTATACGGATCGCATTGAAGCCTGCCTTCTTGATAGAGTCGATCAGTGTCTGGGTGATCTTCGGATTTCCCCAAGCCGTTTCACCGCCGGTTGCCTCCAGTGAGTTGCCAATGTTCCACCCGATCTTCATCTCCTTGGCAAGGTCAACCGAATTGAGATTACGCATGCCAGCCTGGTCGGGAGCAATGCTATCGGGTGGATCGGTATTGATGGGTACGGATACGGTTTTCCCTGCCTGCACTACTTTTATTTCTTTCAGGTTGTTCCCGGAACTTACGGAGAGAATAGTGGTCCTTTCCAGCGAACTCACATTGGGTTGTATGAGGATGGTTATTTTTCCATTCCCCTGCGAGGGTTCTCCTTTTGACAGGCACCACCACGAGGTATCGCTTACGCTCCATTGCGAAGTACAGGTAACGCTCACTTCCTTTGTTCCTCCATCGGCGGTGAAATTTTCCTGGGCGGATGATACCGACAAGGCAGCTGCATCGGTCTTCTTTGTACAGGAGACCAGCGGCAACATAGCGGTAAGAAGGAGCAGGAGGCCGAGATGTTTAAAAATTTTCATTGTATGTTTTATAATGTACCAGTAATGAATTGTATTTCCTTGTGCACTTTGTGGTTAAAAGCTAACCACGGAGAACACAAAGAAGGCACAGAGAACACAAGGACTTCTGCCAGCACGCCCATTGGCACATTTGCATATTGTCAAATTGTTCTCTATGGAATTACATAGTGAAACGACAACCACTCATCCTTACCCGCATCATAACTTGTACCGAACCAAATCCCTTTGGTCTTATACGCCGTAGGGAAGCCCTTTATCACTTTCAGCACATTCGTAGTGGGGCTCATCCAACTCGCCGCATTTAGCAGCAGCGTATTACCCGTGAGCGTTATCTCGTTCGTTGCTTCATTGATGGCGAAGGCGCCGGTGGTGCTGGCGTTATTCTGGAAACGGGTGTAGTGAGCGCCTCCGATATTATCGAAGCGTATCCAGGCATTGCTCACCGCCGCATCCCAGGTTGCATTCCATCCCCAGTCGAAGGAGGAGGCGCTTGACGTGGTCCAGCCGATGCCTTTGGCGATCCAGTCAACAGGATTGCCTGCCGCATCCAATTGCCAGAAGCGTCCTGAGTTGGCGCCACCTGTCAGCATCGCATTCAATTCGCCCGGGGCAAACACCGGGTTGAATCCTTCATCGGGAGGAACGACCGCCGGTGGTGGCGGTGTCCAGTTGTCGCTGAAGGTCTTCGAAAGATAATTCAGCACCTGGTATTCATCCTTGGCCTTGTTCTTAACGGCGAGTTGCATCGTGTTTTCCGTAAGGGAAATTATTCTCCAGCTATAGAGCGATACTCCATCAGTAGGAGTGTAGGCAACGGCGAGTGGCGTGGCGCCCGTGGTTGTAAGGATCAGCGTATTTACATCGAGGAAGTAGGTGCCGCTCTCGGTATTCACACCGGCTACGCCCTTGTGATCTGTCTTGAGGAATGGCCCGCCCTTCAGGTTAAAGGTCATTGTACCGTAGTCGCGTTTATCCGCGGCCCATGTATCGCTTGTATAATTCGGCGCATACGTCCAGCAGTTCGGTCCGGTTGGATTCGTGCATACCTGCGACCAAACCACACTCTTTCCATCAGTCGCCTTCGTGCCATAGGCATTGTCCATACCCGCGAAGTAAACGGGGCATGTGAAGAATTTCTTATCGCCATTGGCATTTGCATCTAGCACCCAGGTCTTTTCACTCCCGACTCCACCGGCGAGCAGACTCCAGAGCGGATCATTGACATAATTCAGGTTGTCCTTCGTCACCTTGATCGTGACGGGCGGCTTCTCTACGATACCACCTGCGGTGAGGGCAGAATATTTTATCACATAGTCACCCGCGAATGCAAAACGAACGGTGTCGGTCTGCCGGCTGGATTTCCCCGTACCATAGTCCCACATCGGGACGGTTCCGGGAGTTTGATTGATGAGGATGACTGTATTGCCGCCCGCATCGATGGCCAGGTCCTGGACCACGTCGAACTTGATCTCCGAATCGGCAGGCAGGTTGCCCAGCTTGTAGTCCTGTTTCTTACAGGCTACGATGAGGAAGACGCTTATGAGCGCTATCCAGGAAAAGTATTTGAAAAATTTCATACCAGATTTAATTTAATCGTGTTCGTTCTTGTTTTAATCTTGATATTATAGAGCGGCCATTGTCTACCAGCCCGCATTTTGTTTTAATACACCATTGGACAATGTGATCTGCGTATAGGGTATCTGCTGCAGTCCCTTCGCCTCTATGATCTTCGCTGCGGCTATCGTCACCGCCGTGTTCACGCCGCCATTCTGAAGAGTCGTGGTTTCTGCAATGGTGCTCGCCGCAGTGTTGACCCCCTGGCGAAGCAGGTCCCAATAGCGTATTCCTTCCAATGCGAATTCAAGACGACGTTCCTTCATGATATTGTCCTGCGTAACAGGCAATGCTGAGAAGTTAGTCCCATAAGCCCTCTTCCTCACATTGTCGAAGTAGGTCTGCGCACTCGATGAGCCGAGCTCGGCTGCCATCAACAATACATCAGCATACCGGATAGACACATAGTCCTGAAACTGTCCTATCTGGAAATTCACTCCGCCGTTATTCACCGCCACGCTGTTTCCGTCAGCATCGGCCGTAGGCGTGTATTTCTTGCTATAGTAGCCGGTGTATTCCCGCTGGTTGTTCTTCATCTTGAAATCGATTCCTTCATCTGCAATGGAGATCACAGATGCACCCCTCCGGCTATCGGTTGCGGTGTAGGCATTCCAGAGTTTTGCATTGACCGTGCCACCGCCCCATCCATTTCCATAGGGAGGTACCGATTGTTCACGAATGCCGAACATCACGAGCCAATGGTTTCCATCCGCGTTGCCATTGTAGTCGCTGGTGTAGGTATATTTTATGGCGAATACTGTTTCCTTGTTGTCTTCACCAACATAATCATTCACCGAGGCGGCGGGCCAGAGGTTTGCAAATTTTTCAACGAGACCGAAGCCGCCGTTGTTGATCACATCTTCGACATAGCCGAGCGCCTGCGCCTTCGTAACCGTTGCAGACAGGTCGGCCTTTCCATAGTATCCCGTATAATACAGGAAAACTCTGCCGAGTAATGCCTCTGCCGCCCACTTGGTCACGCGCCCGTATGTAACCGGCGCCTGTGAAGTATATTTCGTGGAAGGAAGATTGTCCGCCGCGAATTTCAGATCCTCTGCAATTTGTTTATACACTGCATCGGGATCGGCCTGCGGAACGTTCTCGCTGGTGGGCGCCGTCAGTAATGGGATATTGCCCCATAGCCTTACCATATCGAAATAGAGCGATCCGCGAATGAAGCGGGTCTCCGACTCATAAGTCGTTCTCAACGCTCCCTGGTCGGTCCATACCACCTGGTCGAGTTTGCTGAGCAGCATATTGCACCGGTAGATGGCCTTGAAGTAAAGGATCCAGTTTGCATTGAACATATTCTGATCCGAAGGAGAACGCGTCTTATCGAATTCATCCATCATCTGGTATCCGAACCCGTCGGAGTTGCCCGTCCCCCCGAATGTATTGTCGGCCATTACTTCCGCAGCCACCGGCAATGCAATGCCATCGGTCCATACACGCTGCATTCCATCGTAACAACCCACCAGCGCCTTGAAGGCATCCTCCGGGGTCTTATAAAAATTCTGCTCCGTGGCCGTGGTTACATCTTCGGTATCGAGGAACGACTTCTTGCAGGCACCCGCGACCAGTACAAGGACAACCAGTATGTAAGTCTTTATATTTTTCATATTGTATTTATTAAACTTAAAATCTAAAGTTTGCACCGACCATGAGCGTTCTCGGCCTGGGATAGTAACCAAGGTCCACACCCGAGGAGAAGCCTTCTCCATACCCAATCTCCGGATCCATGCCATCATACTTCGTGAAGGTGTACAGGTTCAGTACGGCAGCATATACCCTGAGCTTGCTGAGATATTTATTCTTCGCCAGCTTTGAAAAATCATAGCCGAGCGTCACGTTGCTGATGCGCAGGAAGTCTCCATCATGTATATAGAGATCGGAGAACTGTGTCCAGTTACGGTTGTCCTCCGTCACGCGTGGAATGCGGTTGGATGAACCCGGTCCATGCCAGCGATCAAGGATGGAGGCGGAATAGGTGGCCTTCGGATCCGAATTGTTGCGCCATGACTGAACCAGCTGATTGCCGGCCACACCCGATGCAAGCAACGAGAAGTCGAAGCCCTGGTAGTCGGCGGAAAGACTAAAGCCGAAAGTGAAATCCGGGTTGGGATTACCGATGAGAGTGCGATCTTCATCATTGATGGTGCCATCGGCATTGAGGTCTACATAGCGGACATCGCCCGGCGCAGCATTGGGTTGCACCTTCACCCCGTTCTTAGTGAATCCCGCTACATCCTGCTCCGTCTGGAAGAGACCATCCGTCTTGAGTCCCCAGAAGTAACCAACGGGGAAGCCGTTCTCCGCCCGGTAGAATTCCAATGAATTATTATAAAGCGAATTCGTATTTCCATGAATGATGTTATCCAGCGTTGGAATATTTCCTATCCGATTCTTATTGTACGCTCCGTTCACACTTACCGCGTAGTTGAACTTGCCGATATTGCTGCGATAGGACAGGCCAAGTTCTACCCCGGTATTCCTCACATCTCCACCATTGATCACCGGCGCATCCGCACCTGCGGTGGCAAGAACGGGCGCGACCAGTAACCAATCCTTAGTATTCTTGATATAATAATCGAAGCTGATCGTCAGTTTTTTCCTGATCGTTGCATCGAAGCCGATATTGGTTTGCTCCGAGGTTTCCCATGTCACATCGGGATTTCCTAACCGGCTTGGAAATGCGCCGGGAGTAAGAATGCCCTCCTGGTTGCCGAAAGTATAATTGGTACCGCTGAAACTGATGGGAGTGAGATATTGATAGCCTGCGACATTCTGATTTCCTACACGGCCCCAGCTTGCCCGGAGTTTGAAGAAGTCAAGCCATTGAACATTCTGAAGGAATGTTTCCTTCGTTGCCACCCAGCCCGCGGATACGGAGGGGAAATAACCCCAGCGATGACCCGATGCAAATTTCGAAGATCCGTCCGTACGCATAGTTGCATTGAACAGGTAGGTCTCCCTGAAATTGTATTGCAGTCTACCGAAGTAGGAGGCGAGTGCATCTTCATACGGTGAACCGCTCAGATCGATATTGGTGCCATCGGTATTCGTTGCATTGGATAGCCAGGCATGTTGCAGGTCTGCAAATACCAGGTCCCTATTGCTTCCATAGATACCCGCTCCCTTTGAATTGATAGACGAGGAACCCGCCATCACTTCGAAGTTGTGATCATCGTTCAGGTCGAAGCTATAGCTGAGAAGGTTGTCGAACTGGATGCTTCTTCCTCTTCCCATCGACTGGCTTGCGCGTGTGTTATCGTTGAAGGAATAGATGGAGAGACGGTATATCGGGCTGAAGGAGCGGCCTTCGTTCCAATTGTTGTTGAGCCCGAGACTTGTCCTGAACCGTAAACCCTTGATCGGTTCTACCACTAAATAGACATCGCCGAATACCCGTTGGTTATTATTCCTGTTCTGGTTGTTGTAATACATCACCGCGTAAGGATTGGCCTCGCCATTGTTCCAAGTTGAATTGCTGTTGTCGAAGAAATGCCCGGCTGAGTCATACGTGGGGACGAAAGGGCTCGTGCCGAATGCTCCGCGTAGCGTATTGTTGTAGATGCCACCGACACCGATGCCATTGGTCTTCTCATAGGTGAATGCAAGGTGTTCGCCAAGCTTAATGATATTGTGATAGAGATTGTGCTCGGAGTTGATGCGAAAGCTATAGCGCTGGTAATTGGATAAGCTGCTGCCGCCGACGATCCCTGCCTGGCCGGTGTACCCGACGGAAGTAGAATAGACGGAAGAACCGCCGCCGCCACGCACGCCGATCACATGATTTTGAGTCGGCGCATTGCTGACGAACATCTCATCGAGCCAGTTGGTGTTAACGGGAAGATTGTCGATGTCGTTGTTGGAGAAATATGGCGACTTGCCTGAATTGACAGCCGCTTCATTCATGATGATCGCATATTCCTTTGCATCGAGCAACTGTGCTTTCTTCGGGGGATTCTGTATGCCATAGTAACCATCGTAGGTCACCTGCGGACGCTGACCCGCTCTGCCGGTCCTGGTCGTGATCAGGATGACGCCGTTGGCGGCCTGTGAACCGTAGATGGCGGCGGAGGCCGCATCCTTCAGCACATCTATCGATTCGATATCGGATGGATTGAGATAGGAGATATCGCCGGTGTTCACACCATCTACCACATACAAGGGTCCGGAGTTTCCGATCGTGCCCTTTCCCCTGATGATGACATTCAATCCCGATCCCGGCTGACCGGAAGTAGTCGTGATCTGTACACCCGGGGCCTGTCCCTGCAAGGCCTGTAGTGCATTGGTGGTACTTTGCTTTTGTATATCGTCGCCCTTCACCTGGAGGTTCGCCCCGGTGACCAGCTTTTTCTTTTGAACGCCATAGCCGATCACCACCACATCCTCGAGTGTGCTGTATGTTTCTTCAAGTCGTATATCGAGGACACGGGAACTGCTAACCTTCAGCTCCTGTACCACATAACCAATCGAGGTGATCACAAGGACATCACCCGGTGCGGCATCGATGGAGAAATGGCCCGCTTCGTCCGAGATGACAGACCGGTTTGTTCCCTTCACGGTAACGGAGGCACCCGCCATTGCGGCGGCTGTCTTCTGCGAGGCAATGGTACCCTCAACTTTCTGGGTTTGTGCGCGAACGAAGGTGCTTAGCATCAAACCGGCTATGCTCATGCATACAATGAGGCTACGTTTGATCAGCAGTATCCCTTTTTTCATATATAGCAGTTGTTAGTTAAAAAATAAATCCATTTATATCAGTCAGCTTTTACATTGATTGTTTTTCCCTTGTACGTGAAATAGCGGCCATCGTTTCTTTCCAGGTCCAGTCCTACGGGCTTCGACGGCGTGATCCATACCACGCGAAAACTTCTCTGGCGCAGCATGCCGGCAAACGTTCCCTTCCTCTCTTCTATCGTGAGCGTCCTGGTTGCTTCATTGTATGTTATAGGAATGGTGGAATACGATCCCTTCTCATAGTCGTAGTTCGTATTGCCATCTTCATACAATGTAAATGCACCGTTCTTCCCGGTATAGACATAGAGTGTGATGCTATCGGCAGCCTTCTCACCGGTGTATTGCAGCGCCGGGCCGAAGGGAAGTATCGATCCTTCCTTCACAAAGACCGGCATTCTCTCATAAGGTGCATCGGCTATCACGGATTTTCCGCCGGCGGAATGCCTGCCTGTATACAGATCATACCAGCCCTGGCTACCGGGCAGGTAGAGTTCCCTGTTTCGTTGGTGATAATTATACACGGGATTTATGAGCAAGGAAGGGCCGAACATGTATTGATCGGAAATAGAAACAACTGAATCGTCGTTTGGAAAGTCCATGACCAAACCACGCATGATCGTATAGTCATCGAGATAGGCGCTTCCGGCAAGCGAATAGATATAGGGCAGGAGCCGGTAGCGCAGCTTGTTGTAGTAGAGCATACTCTTGTAACAGGCGTGGTCTTCGGGAGACACGTTATATATTTCCCGGTAGGGGTATTGTCCATGCACGCGGAACAACGGCACGAATGCGCCGAACTGGTACCATCTTGCATTCATCTCGCGCCACTCATCGAGGTTCAGGCTATCGGGATGCTCATATCTTCTTTCGACGGCAAATCCACCGATATCCATGCTCCAGTAGGGCAGACCGGAGAGAGAGTAATTGATACCCGCCGCGATCTGCAGTTTCATATCATGCCAGCGGCTCGAGATATCACCGCTCCAGGTAGCGGCGGAATACCGCTGGAGACCGGGGAATGCGGAACGGGTAAGAATGCAAACGCGTTTGTTGGGATCGACAGACCGTTGGCCTTCATAAATTCCTTTTGCATTTACCAATGGATAGGCGTTTATATATTCCGAGGTAATGCCTGCCGAGAGAGGATACATCTGTTCCTTTCTCTTCTGCGGGCTTACATTGGAGAGGATATCGGGTTCGCTGGCATCCATCCACCAGGCATCCACGCCTTTCTTATAAAGCTTATCGTCCAATAATTTCCAAAAGCCTTTCTGTGCGTCTTCATTGAATGCATCGTAAAACGTGGAGACGTATCCTTTCGCGATCCAATCCTTCTGGCGATCTGCTATATTCCGTTTGTACAGCCAGCCATTCTTATCGAATTCCTTGTAGCTGTCGATGCCTTCATAGAATTTCGGCCATACCGATATCATGAAGCGGCTGTTGTATTGCTTATGCAACACGCTGATCATGCTATCGGGATTCGGGAAGCGCCCGGATTCGAATTCCTGGCTGCCCCATTGGTTCTCCTTCCAGTAGCTCCAGTCGAGCACGATATTGTCGAGGCCGATCTTTCTCCTGCGGAATTCCTTCACGGTATTCAGTATCTCATCCTGCGTCTTATACCGCTCGCGGCTTTGCCATAGGCCGAATGCCCACTGCGGTAGTATGGCGGCCTTGCCAGTGAGTGTGCGGTAACCGCTGATCACTTCATCGATATTATTTCCCTGGATAAAATAATAATCCATCTCCTGTCCCGCCTCGGAAGCGAAGCCGAAACTATTCTCATCGGCCTTGTCTACGGGTTCGAGCCATTTGAAGGCGGCATAGGATTCGCCACCATCGGGTATCCATTCTATTTTTACCGGCAATTTCTTTCCCTGCACGAAGGCCGCTTCCACCACGGCCACGCAAGGGTTCCAGGCCATGCGCCAGCGGTCGAGAACCAGTTTTCCATCAATCCACACCTTCATGTAGCCGGCATAGGTGAATCGCAGCATGTGGGTGCCGCTGAATTCGGAGCCGAGGCATCCTTCCCAAACGAGTTTGCCATCGGAGGGATTGAAGCCGGCGGGAAGATGCAGGAAGCTATCATGGAGATATTCATACCGGATCGACGATTCGGGCCGCTGCAGGTAGATGTCGGAAGTATTCTTGTTATTATAATAGGTAGCCGTGAGCCAGCCCGGTTCGCCATCCTTCGAATATAATTTCAGGGATGAGATATCCTTGTACCGGCGTGTATCGCCGGCGAGGGAAATAGAACTGTTGTCCCAGAGGATGCCATAATTCTTTCGAGAAACGAGGAAGGGCACTGCCACTTCGGTATTATTCTGGAACAGGAATACCTGTGACCCTTTGTAATTGACCACGCCATCCTGGTGCTGTCCCAATCCATACCAGGCATCATCCGGAGAGGTCTCGAATTCCTGGTGAATGGCATAGGTTCGCTCGCCTTCGGATACCGTCTGCTCCAGTTCGCGTCCCATTTTCTTCTCCGCCAGGATCTGTTTTCCCGCGGCATCATAGAAGACCACATTCCCTGTTGCCAGGTCGGCGATGGCGGTTATGAAACGGGTGCGGATGGTCAGCTTCTGACCGGTATCGGGATCGAGTTGCCAGGCGGCCTGGTCCTGCTCCTTATTATAAATAGCGATGAGACTCGTGCGCTCGGGAAACTCTTTCTTCGGGCTGGCGATGACGCGGATGATGTGTTCAGTGATGACCTGCAGACGGATGGCCTGGGCATTGCCGGCCAGTTCTGCATTCGGATAAATGATAACGCCATCTCCCATTTTGCGGAAGGGCTGTTCGGGATGAGCGAATAGTAAGAAGGGGACAAAGAGCAGCAAAGCTCCGGCAACACGGCGCAAGATTCCAGTCATAGCAATCATTAAGTAATGGTTGAGATCAGGAATAAAATTAGGCCGGTATGGAAGAAAGGAGGGGGTGGGAATGTTTATAGATAGGGATTCAAATGTTAACTGGTTTTTGCAATGAGATGATTTTCAATAAACAAATTTAAACCACGAAGGCACGAAGGGCACAAAGGGGCACGAAGGAATACAATTAGCCAATTTGATAATTTGGCAATGTGCCAATTGTGCGTGCTATGAGAAACCTTATGTTCCTTGTGTACTTTGTGATTAGTTGTATTCCTTCGTGCCCCTTTGTGCCCTTCGTGCCTTCGTGGTTCAACTAAGCTGGAAATTAGACGGCGTACTTCCGAATTCTTCCTTGAAGTGTTTCGTAAACACCTTGGGATTATTGAAGCCAACCTGGTAGGCGATCTCGGAGATGGACAGCTGGCTCTTCTTCAGTAATTGGGCCGCTCTTTTAAGCCGCATGATGCGGATGAATTCGATAGGGGTCCTGCCGGTCAGCGACAGAAGTTTCTTATAAAGCGCCACGCGGCTCATGAAGAGCTCGCGACTCAGGTCTTCCACGCTGAAGGCGGGATTATCCATGTTCTTTTCCACCACTGCGAAAGCCTGTTTCATGAATTCCTCATCCACCGGTGTCACCGTCACCTCTTCGGCCGTGATCTCTATCTGCTGCTGGAATTTCCGGCGCAGTTGCTCCTGGAAGTTGAGCATATTCCTCATGCGCGAGGCGAGGATCTCGAACGTGAATGGCTTGGAAATATAATCGTTGATGCCCGCGCGGAATCCTTCGAGTTCGGTCTCCTGGCTACTCATCGCCGTAAGAAGTATCACGGGAATATGGGAGGTACGCGGATCGGTCTTGATCTTTTTCGAGAGTTCGATGCCATTCATCAGCGGCATCATGATATCACTGACCACCAGGTCCGGCTGCAGTGCCTTCGCCTTTTCCCAGCCATCCTTTCCATTCACGGCCTCGGTAACATGATAGGTCTGTTGAAGATTATCCTTGAGATAGAAACGGAAGTCCTCGTTGTCTTCCACGAGCAGGATGGTGTTGCGATGGGGATATTTCCTGTTGCCCACCGGTTCTTCGTTGAGTGTACCGTTCTCCATACCTGGCGAGGAAATGATCTCTTCCTTTATCTCATATACAGGGACTAGCTCGGGGAGTTCCCTGAGTGGCAGCGTGACGATGAAGCAGGTCCCTTTCTCCGGTTCGCTTTCCACGCGGATGGTACCGCCGTGCAGCTTCACGAATTCCTTGGTGATCACCAGGCCGATGCCGCTTCCGCTGTTCTGGATATCGCCGGCCGTATCCAATTGATAGAACCGTTCGAAGATCTTATCGTGCATGTCCGGTTGAATGCCGATGCCGGAGTCCTGCACTTTTAATTGAACGATGGAGGAGCCGTTGTTGCGCCCGGGGAAATGCAATACGACATCCACCTTGCCGCCCGTCGGCGTGTACTTGAATGCATTCGAAAGGAGATTGAACAGGATCTTCTCGAGTTTATCCTTATCGAAATACATGTCCAGGGTATCGACATTGCTGAGGAATTGCAGCACGATATCCTTCTTCTCCGAGATATCGGAGAATGACCAGGTGATGTCGCGGGTAAAATGAACGACGTCGCCTTTTGACAAGTGAACGTTGAATTCCTGCACTTCCATTTTCCTGAAGTCGAGCAACTGGTTCACGAGGTTGAGCAGCCGCTTGGCATTGCGCTGCACAAGCAACAGCATTTTCTTCTGATCCGGATCGGTGGCTTTTTTTACGATCTTCTCCAGGGGCGACAGTATCAGGCTGAGTGGTGTGCGGAATTCATGACTGACATTGGTGAAGAACTTTGTCTTCAGCGCGTCTACCTGCTGGATACGTTCGGCCTCCTTGCGTTGTTGCTCCACTTCGAAACGCATGCGTGCCCGTTCCAGTAAAATGCGGCGCGCAATCCAGAGAGCGAGTACTATGAGAACCACGTATAGAATGAAGGCGAGTGGTGTCTTCCAGAAAGGCGGCTGAATGCGGATGCGCAGGCTGGTTTCCTTTCCGCTCCACGCTCCGTCCTCATCGGAAGCCTTTACGCGGAAGGTGTAGGTGCCGGGATAGAGATTGGTATAGATCGCCTTGCGCATGCGGCCGTCGGTGTACACCCATTCTTCATTGAAACCGTCGAGCTTATACGCGTACTTTATTTTTTCGGGGTTGGAGAAATTCAGGGCGGCGAATTCGATGGAAAGTATATTCTCGTTGTGGCGGAGCCGTATGTTCTGTGTTTCGGCTATCGACTGTAGCAGTACTTCGCGGCCATTGATCTTTTCGCCGATGGCCACGCTCTTGTTGAAGAGCTGCAGGTCGGTGAGCACGACCACGGAAGGGATCTTGTCAGACTTAATAGTAGAGGGATGAAAGATGTTGAACCCATTGGCGCCACCGAAGATCATCTCCCCGCGACTCGTCTTGAGAGCCGCATTCTCATTGAACTCGGTTCCCTGCAGGCCATCGAGTTCATCGTAGTTCACGGAATTGATCGTCCACGCACCGGCGCCGCCCGACACGGAGATGCTTGCGATGCCGCTATTGGTGCTTATCCATAGATGTTCCTGTTCATCCTCGAGGATGTTCAGGACGGTATTGCCGGGAAGTCCATCGCCGACATGAAATGATTGGAACGTTTTTTTCAGCGGATCGAAAATATTCAGGCCATCGCGCGTGCCCACCCACATGCGACCGCGGCTATCGAGTAATAAGCAGATGATATTATTGTTGCTGAGCCCGGCACCCGCATAATGGATCACATTGTTTTTATCATCCAGCATATCGATGCCATTGTCCGTGCCGATCCACAGGTTATGCTGCCGGTCTTCCGTCATCGCGGATATATAATTGGAGCGGATGGAGTTGACCTGTGAAGAATTCAGGTGATAGAAGATATTCTTTTCCCGGTCGAGGCGGTTCAACCCGCCATTAAGCGTTCCGATCCAGAGGTTCTCACGCGAATCTTCATAGATCTCCCACACCCGGTTGTCGGAAAGGCTGTTGGGATTCGATGGATCGTTCTTATAATGCAGGAAGGTACCATTCGTATAACAATCGAGGCCGCCGAAGAAACTTCCGATCCAGAGCCTTCCCTTCTTATCGAGATAGAGGCTCACGATCACGTCGTTGCTTATGCTGTTCGTGTTGTCGGGATCATGGAGATAGGTGGTGAAGTGCTGCACCGACCTGTCGAAATAGATGAGTCCGCCGCCATTGGTACCTATCCAGAGATTTCCTTTACTGTCTTCCACGAAGCGGTTCACATCGTCGAAGGGCAGGCTGCCGGGCTCGGAGGATTGTCGGCGATACACCGGGAACTTGATGATGTTCTCATGATAATAGGAAATACCCTGCTTGTAGGTGCCGAGCCAGATGATACCCGTATTGTCTTTGAAGGAGGCGGTGATGCTGTTTTGGCTGAGGCTCTTTCGTTCGTCGTCGTTATGCAACAGGTATTGAACGGTATTGGACTTCTTATCGAATATATTGATGCCTCCATGATCCGTGCAGAGCCAGATCTTTCCCTGGTTGTCTTCCTGGATACTCACCACGAGATTGGTATTGAGGCGCGGCGTTCCTGCATTGCGTTCATACAGGGTGTACTCGCCGGTATTGGGATGCAGGCGCAGCACTCCCTGGTTAGCGGTAACGGCATAGATCCACCATTCGCCATCCTTATCGATGAAGATGGAATACAAAAGTGGGTTGCTGCCGAATACCCTTGCGGGTGCGCCATTGGTGCCGATGGGTTTCCCGGTGGTCACATCCAGGATGGTGATCAGTCCGTTGGTATGAACGAGGATGCAGTTGCCATTACGGGCG
>Ga0193753_10001108_pt1 | contig 23704 bp, 23 predicted proteins | sample H1c2metaG_FD_144925 | JGI IMG/M metagenome (GOLD analysis project Ga0193753, IMG submission 144925) | Soil microbial communities from a riparian zone of the East river system, Colorado, United States - H1c2 | ecosystem: Environmental > Terrestrial > Soil > Riparian zone | place: USA: East... | reverse complement strand
AAGGTAGTGGGTGAAGAAAGGTTGTTAGCGGATAAGAATGAACGTTTCCGCGATGTAACCTATTTTAATAATATGATATACGCGATTTCCGAAACAGGAAATATCTACCGGATTAGTAAGTATTGATTATACTAATTTTAATGAAACAACAATTTATTAAAACCGGTCGTTTCTTTTATGGAATTGGTATCGCAGCTACAGGGATCCACCAACTTCTTATTAAAGATTTTCGCCCTGAAATTTTACCGTCATTTCCTGCATGGGCGCATACCTGTATTGTATTCCCAATGCTGACAGGAATCGCTTTACTGATAGCAGGAATTATTATTGCAGGGTTGTTTACAATTAAATGGGTTAGTACAAAAACGATATGCCTTTGGCTTGGATTCTTTTTTCTTGCAATTATTATAACTTGTCATTTGCCATATATTTTACTGCTGAGTCCTAACAAAGCTTCGCGCATCGATGTTTGGTTTGGGGCTGCTGAGGCACTGGCCTATAGTGGTGGTGCATTTGTAATGGCTGGCGCTGTTCCAGCGGACCCTTTTAACGGGCGCAGCAGGAACCGCTTTGAATTATTGTTAGAAAAATGTATTCCGGCCGGGCGCATTTTTTTTTCGGTGCTCATCATATTGTTTGGATGCAGTCATTTTATTTTTACCGCATTTGTATCGGCCATGGTACCAAAATGGATGGGCCTGCCTTTGTTCTGGACGTATTTTGTGGGTGCAGCACTCATCGGGGCCGGCATTGCCATTATTTTGAGGATATGGATAAAACCAGTTGCATTGCTTTTGGCGATCATGCTTTTTCTTTTTTTTCTTTTTTTCCATGTGCCTGATGCCATCGCAAACCCTTCTGTTGGTAAAGGCAATGAAATTGTGCGTGCCATTATTGCGTTGCTTTTCTGTGGCATTGCATTGGTTATCGCATCAACGCATGCCGGTAAAAAAAATATGGCTGCTGCACAATAACAAACGGTACTGATGCTTCTGTTCGGCCTGCAGGTATTTGAAATATCACCAACGGCGATCTTCCCCCCACCTGAACCGTGCTTTATCGTCTCCTGTGTAGTCGGGGTCAAGATAGATGTGCAGACTGATTATTAATTCGTTTCGAAATTTAAACACGTTACAGAAACGTCCGCCGGGCGTTTTACCTCCCGCCCAGGTCTTCCCGGACATTTCACCCCGGGACGTTCCTTCAACCACGACGTAATCGCCTGAAGGAATAAAAACCAGGCTATCATAATCGTGTTTAATATAACCCAGGACGCCTTCGAACCCTTTAACCATGTCGAAAAGCGATTGCCGCCCATATCCAAACCCGAATTTGGGGAAATAAATTTCTGCCGTTTCGTCGAACAGATCGAGTGTATCAGGCTGTCCCTGGTCGGCCCGCATAAAGTATTCCCGGGCGATAGCTATCTTTTCCTGATCTTTCATAGTGATTAAGTTGTAATATTTAATTTATTGCAAAATTGCCTGTTCACTTGCACCGCTCATTGTGGGATAGTCAGTATAACACTTTCCCCCGGCGTGTAAAGCGTGCTATAATCTACCCGTCTTTGACAGCTTCCGTATCATTCGGCTCGTTGCCAAACGATATTAATAGTAACCCCCTCCGCTATTTTCAGATTTTCTATCAACCTGTTACCCTCGACTTTTTCAGTGAGTTCGTTGCGGCCTCTGCTGGAACCATTCATGTTTTGAAAGGTGGAGCCTATAACATGTTGTTCAAGAAAATCACCGTTTTCGTCTATTGTGTAGGTGCCATATGCACCAAGACTATTTGTTACCGCAGCTTTGTATTCTTCTGCTGTGCCGTTTGAACGATCTCCTGAAACAAACTTTGGTATATCAGGGTTATGGACGATGACCATAAAGTGTAAATCTTCCGTGAAGATCACCATCCCGCCTGGGTGAGAACCGAGGATATCTAATCGCTTTCCATGATTATCAAGATAACCGGAAATCAAATTCCAGCATCCCACAACATTGTTCTTTTTCATATTTTTAATTTTACCTGATTTTTTAATTTTAACCGATGAATCTGTTGTTTTACCAGCAATTGAAATTAGCAGTACTAAACTGGCTAAGACAAGGAGAAAGATGTTTTTACTTGCTTCATAACTATTGAATGATTTAATTTTTTTAAAAAAAGGAGGCATTGGTAATTTTTTCATAACGTTTTGTTTTTAGTAATAAGTGATCCTTAATAGCTTTCTCTGCCCTGTTGATTAACCGATCCTGTATTGACCGCCGTCTGCAACAATCGCCTGGCCTGTGATAAATGCAGCATCATCGCCTGTTAAGAATAAAATCGCACCCGTAATGTCTTCAGGTTCTCCAAGCCGCTTTATCGCCTGTTGTTCCCAGGTAGCGCGTTTCATTTCATCAGGTTGAAGCGCAATGGCCGAAGTATTGGTAAGTCCGGGCAAAACAGCATTAGCGGTAATACCATCATTGGCTACATCATTGGCCAGGCCTCTCATGAATCCAATAATACCCATCTTTGAAGCGATGTAATGGCTCATGCCTGGTATTGCTAAGCCAACCATATTGGATGATATTCCCACAAAGCGTCCCCACTTTTTCTTTCTCATCGAAGGCAGGAAATATTTCACGCTCAAAAAATGAGCATCCAAATTCGTGGCGATGGTTTTTCGCCAGGTTGCCAGATCCAGTTCATCAATCAGGCGATTGGGAAAATATCCTGCATTATTCACAACGATATCTATTCCCCCCAATTCCTGAGTTTTAACGAATACCGAATGCCAGTCTTCCTCCTTTGTCACATCCAGTTGAAATCCATGTGCAGTGGAACCAATCGTATTTAAGGTTTCCTGCGGCATGTTGAGATCAGTCACAATAACCTGTGCTCCCCGCGCAGCCAATGCCAATGCTATTGCCTGGCCGATGCCCTGGCCGGCGCCTGTGACGAGTGCAGTACGCCCTTCGTGTGTCCTGGATATCGTTTTCATTTTATATTTATTCTAACGTGATGAATTATTTTGAATGTTGAGTGTTGAATTAAATTCTGCAATCATTCAAAATTTAAAATCTAACATTCAAAATAATCTATTGTATCCTGCATGTTACTTTTTGATAGCTGCACTGAGGTTTGCTAAAGCACCTATCTGACCAAGCAAAATAGTTCCCGCGGTATAACAATGAAATGCTTTTACCTTGCCATTCTCCAGGTAAAACACATCACAACAAGGCGCATTGATCACATTACCGCTTGCGGGGATATTTCCGGCCGGTAACGCAAGCGCTCCCTTATGAGTTCCATTCAACGTAAGTTCAATGATGATTACATTTTCATCATCCTTGACAAATATTTCCAACAGTTCACGATGCATATCCGGGAATGCCTCGGCGTAGATATCAACAGTTTTACTGATATCGTTTCCGTAATATTTTACTCCGGCAGATACATCCCAGAAGTATCCGTCTTCTGTAAAAAGTGAAACGAAGGCCTTTGTATCCTTAACCTCTGCCGTGCGATACAGTTCACGGATAATCTTTTCATTTTTTGAACTTGATTTTGATGTTGCTTTCATGCAATTGATTTTTTTACATTAAAAAATATTTATACTTACCAGGGAAACTGTCCATCAATTCCAAAAAACTTTCCGCTTGGTCCGTCTTTTGGGAGCATCGCATATTCCACTATGATTCGTGCTGCATCATCTGGTGTTTGAGATCCACTGTTATTATTCAAATCCGTAGCCGTGAATCCGGGGGTTACACAATTAATCTTAAATGATGTATGTTGAAATTCATTGGCAAGCAGTACGGTAAAAGAGTTGAGTGCTGCTTTCGAAGTTGAATACGCCATCAGGTGCTTTGCAAAATATTCAGCCTTAGTCCGGGAATGGTATGAAAGAGACCCCAGTTCGCTGGAGACATTTACGATACGGGGACTTTCTGAATTGAACATAAGCGGCAGGAATGCCTGTGTTACACGCACCACACCAAAATAATTTGTCTCGAGCACCTCCCTTAACAAATCCATATTGATTGAACTGGCCTGCTGAGGTTGTGTTCCTCCTATTGCCGCATTATTGATCAACACATCGAGCCGGCTTTCCAAAGATGCAAATCTCTTTAGTGCATCGTCTATTGAGGCGGCATTGGCTACATCAATTACAAGCAGGGAGACTTTTGAGAAACCCATTTTGTAAAGTTGCCCGATAGCTGTCCGTCCCTTCACTTCATCCCTCGCTCCCAGGTATACATGATACCCCATGGCAAGTAATTGCTTCGTTGTCGAAAACCCAATGCCTTTGTTGGCACCTGTTACCAGGGCTGTCAGCGCATTAATTTTCATTGGTATATTGATTTGAATCGTGGGAATAATTCCAGCGCATTGGCTCCTAAGACCTGCTTTTTTTCTTCTCCTGAAAGTTCTGTACTGTCAGCCACATTGATCTTGCTTAGGACTGCGATATCCTTGCGCAGGTAGGGAAAATCTGTTCCGAATAATATTTTATCCTGGCCGGCGATTTCACGGAGTGTGTGCAATACCGGGTCTGACCAGGCCAATGCAGTGTCCCAATAAAGTTTACGAAATGTTTCGGCGGCAGTGCCTGTTGTTGAACTGTCTCCCATTATATTCATCTCATCCACTATAGCAAACCTTCCCGCGAGATATGGAGCAGTTCCACCAGCATGTGAGAATATGTATCTAACATCTGGTGTAGCAGAAAAAATACCCCCGTAGTGCAATTGAGCAATTGCCCTGGTGGTGTCGCCTGGAAAGTCAATCAGATTGTCCGTTAACCCAAGCATATGCGCTACCGGATCGGGCGAAGCGTTAGGATGGACATAGACTACCGTTTTACGATGCTGCAGTTCATCAAATAATGGTTTCATGGATGGATTGCCAAGGTAAATACCGTTGGAGTTAGTAAAAAGCACTATGCCGTCCAGTTTTAATACATTAAGGGCATACTTCACCTCCTCAATAGCATCATCTATGTTCGCCATGGACACGCCTGCAAAGGCACCGAAACGTGTTGGATGTTTGGCAATAAGTGAAGCGGCAAGTTCATTGCACTTCCTTGCAAGTCCGCGGCCCGCATGCCTGTCCGGCAATTGTATACCCGGTGTACTAATCGAAAGTATTGCAACATCGATCCCCGCTTCGTCCATGAATGCCAGCGAACCTTCAGGCGTCCAGCGCTGCGGTGTAAGTCCGCCAACAGGACTTTCTTTTTCGTTGGTTGCCTCAAAGAAAAAATCTGGTAACATGTGATGGTGGGTATCGATAGTTAAAGCCACGATTGTTAGATTTAAAACGGGTACAAAATAGCCCAACAGGTATTTTGTACACGCCAGGGTTATTCATCAAAAGGGATATTGTCTTTGAGTGCTTATTGAGTTGATCCATATCAGATCAGTAAAATCCTCAATACTGTGGGGCCCCGTGCGTCCCCAGCCACTATCTTTTACACCACCCATGGGTGCCTGCGTTTCTTCGTTTACAGTAGGAGCGTTAACGTTTACAACGCCATGCAGGATCTTTGGTGCCAGTTCAAAACCCTTGTAAGTGTCCTTTGTGAAGATGGACGATACCAAACCATATGAAACACGATTGGCTACGGCGATTGCTTCTTCAGGTGTATCCACTGCTTCAACAATCACTACCGGGCCGAATGTTTCTTCATTCGATACAATGGCATCGTATGGAACATCAGTCAGAATGGTTGGATGGAAGATAGGCCCATCATGAGTGCCACCTGCCACTATCTTTGCCCCCTTGCTGACAGCATCTTTTATCCGCTGCTCTACCATTTGGATGGCGGCTTCGTTGATGAGCGGACCAATAATAGTTGTATGATCTTCCGGATCCCCAAAAGGTAGTGAATTGGTCCTGGCAATAAATTTCTCAAGGAATTGCTGGTAGATTTTTCTTTGTATAATGATCTTTCTTGTATTCATGCAAATCTGTCCCTGGTGAAAGAAAGACCCGAAAGTAGCGGCACGGACTGCATCATCAACGTCAACATCATCCAGTATGATCATTGGATTATAACCACCCAGTTCGAGTACTGTCCTTTTCAATGTTTTACCGGCACGCTCGGCAAGGTATTTAGCGGTCTTTACTCCACCGATCAGGTTTATTACCCGTACGTGTGGATTTTCAAATATCTCGTCGGACATCTGAGCTGCATCTCCAGGCGCATGTGTTACCACGTTTATCACACCTGGAGGAAAGCCCGCTTCATGTGCAATTTCGGCGATCATCAGACCCGCTGAAATAGGAGCGAATTCCGATGGTTTAATAACAACCGTATTGCCCGCGATAATAGGCGATATGACCGTACGCCAGGAAAGTATACTGGCACCGTTCCATGGAGTAAAGCTAGCAACTACACCCAGCGGTCTGCGGATTCCTATTGAGAATGAGCCCGGCACATTTGATTGCAAAACTTCTCCTTTGATTTCATACGCCCATCCGGCTCCCATCTCAAGCGTTCCGGCAAGCAGATCCTGCTGAAATGTAGCAAATGAAATAGTGCTTCCGGTTTCTTTTGCCAGGATTTCGGCAATTTCAGATCGCCTTCTTTTTATTATCGCTGCTGCCTTAAATAAAAGTTCGGCTCTTTGTGCCGGCGTGGTAGCGGCCCAGGCCGGGAATGCTTCCGTTGCTGCAGTAAGCGCAATGTTCATGTCTTTTCTGCTGGCTGCTGCCACCTTTGCAAAAATCTTTCCGCTGTAAGGTTCCAGGTCATCGAATGTGCGACCGTTTTCAGCATCCCGCCAAACACCACCTGCGTAGTACTGGTACGTTTTCATATTAATAATAAATTTTTTCCTTGTTAATAATATTTATCTTAATTACAATTAAATAGAAGTCTTTATTTGATCCGCAATTTTTTCCGCTGCCATGATCACGGTGGGGTTAGGGGCTGCCGACACCGCATCCGGAAATATGGAAGCATCCACCACTCTCAGCCCTTTTACCTTATATACGTTTCCCTGGAAATCCACTACAGCGTTCTTACTCCCCGCGGGACCCATTGGCGCTGTGGCAAAAGGATGCGCATAGGTATCCACCGTACTTTTCACAGAAACCATCAGTTGCTCATCCGTTTCAGCTTCCCAGGGATTAAGCTCCTTAACGATCATCTTTTTGAGCTTTTCTGATTTGGCGATTTGCCTTGCTAACTTAACTCCTTCCAGCAGGCGCTTACGGTCCTCTTCCATTCCAAGAAAATTCAGGTCGATAACAGGTGTTGCATTCGGATCTTTTGAAGCTAGTTTAACTGTTCCCCTTGATTGCGGATTGGTGAGTGCAATGGCAAGAACGAATCCAACCCTGGTAGGACTTTGGTCCGGGGGTAATAAATGCGTTGCCGTGATATGCAGATCAAGCTCTCCGGCTTTAGCAAAGGAAGATCTTGTCCAGACTTTAACGGCAACAACGGGTGTTTGAAGGCCGATAGCATTCGGATCGGCTGCGTAAGCATTATAATAAAATGGATGCTCTACCAGGCTTTCGCCTACTGGCAGTTCGGCTACAAGTGGAATTTCCAATTCTGCCAATTGCTTTAGAGGACCTATTCCGGAACGCAATAGTATTGGTGCGCTGCCATAGGTGCCCGCTGAAAGGATAATTTCATCAGCTTTGAACTGCCTGCCGTCTGAAAGCTGAACAGCATAGGCAGTAGTTCCATTAAACAAAACCTTGTCGGTAACAGCACCACCAATGATGGTGAGATTTTCACGTTTTCTTACTGTCTCATTCAGGTAAGTCATCCCGGTATTCATTCGTTTGCCATGCACGATGTTCATAGGGTAAGGCCCAACGCCATGCTGATCGCCTGCATTGAAATCATCGATCTCTTTGAATCCATTTTCAACCGCAGCATTGATGAATGCCAGTTGCAAAGGAGTGATGTCAGTTTTGGTTAGTTGAGTGATGGGAAAGGGACCCGAATACCCATGCCACTGACTATCGGGTACATTAGAGGTTTCCATTTTCTTGTAATAAGGCAATACGTCCTCCCAGTTCCAACTTTCTATACCCGCGGCTGTCCACCTGCTGAAGTCGCCGGGAAGTGCACGCACAGCGGCGGCGCCATTGATGGCCGAACTTCCACCCAGCACTTTTCCATGAATGACATGAATGGGATGACCAATATAACCGGGTATTGAATTATAGCCCCAGTCAAACTGGCTGTCGCCATTTGCAGCAACGATGTTACTATTTGCAATGATCTCCGGGTAATTATCCGGCTCAAAAACCTGCCCTGCTTCCAACAGCAAAACTTTTACACCAGGGTTTTCAGTCAGACGATTAGCGAGGACGGAACCTGCCGAACCTCCGCCAGCAATAATAAAATCATAATCCGACCCGGCTTTTCTTTTTCGATTATTCATATTTATAGATTTAATTATGATTCGGGTTGTTGCACCAATTGGATTTCACATGTGATAGCTACCTCATCACCTACCATAATGCCCCCTGTCTCTAACGCTGCATTCCAGGTAAGTCCGAAGTCCTTGCGATTGATTTTACCAATGATTTCAAAAGCTGCCCTTTTACCGCCCCATGAATCCTTTACAATTCCATTGAATTCAACATTGAGCTGTATTCTTTTTGTGACATCTTTAATACTGAGGTCTCCATGCAGGATATATTCACGCTCGTTGGTTCTTTCCAATGTGGTTCCCTTAAAATTTATTTCCCTGAAATTTTCAGCGTCAAAGAAATCCGGGCTTTTTAAATGTGTATCTCTTGTTCCATCGCCGGTGCTAATGGATGCTGTATTGATCAAAAGGTCAATTTCGGCTCCCGAAAAATTATCACCCGTTGTGTACATGCTTCCGGTGTAATCATCAAACACACCCCTTACGTTGGTCACCATCAGGTATTTTACTTTGAATCCAATTTGGCTATGACTGGGATCCAAACTCCATTTGGTTCGGGTCAATGCCTGGCTGGTTTCCATGATTGTAGTTTTTAAGTTTATAGATACTTGTTGCGTCTTAATCTGACCATATTTGCCATCATAGTAATCATTGTATGCCTGTGTAATCTCGTGTGGGGTATTCATCACAAAAAAACCGTCCGATACTATTGGTTCATTGTATGGTTCACCTCCAAAAAGAATAATGTCAATCGCAGTTTTACTCTTATTCTTTATTTCAATTATTTCTCCAGGGGAAGTAAATGCAATGAATTCGCCTGCCTGGAATCCTTTGCCATTAACAACTGCTTTGTTTGCCGGGAGAAATGCTGCATATTCGAATTTCATTTCTGTCATTGTCGAAAACTGTCTTCCCGCCTCCAGGTGCACGTGATATAAAAACTCCTTTGAATAACAGGGAATTTTAGCAATCGTATTTCCATATTCACCTGAAATGATCCTGATCCAACCGGTGTCACCGCCCAATTCCTGTTCAGGAATTTCATTGGACCGGAGTGATAGATAGTCAGGCTCCCCATCCTTACGGTTTGAAGGAAGATTGATCCAAAACCGGACAACTGATACGTCGGGATTGGTCGGCCACAAATCCGATCTTACCAATTCATCATGAACGATTCCTTTACCTGACATCATCCAATGTACCCCACCCGAACCTAGTTTTACATGATTTCCGGCGCTGTCCAGGTGTTCAACTTCCCCTGCAAGGATATAAGTTAGGGTTGCAATTCCCCTGCAGGGGTGTGGACGGTTACTGCCAGGTCCATTGTGTGATTCATTTAAAGATTGTCTATACGAAATAATATGCTGCAGGAAAACAAAAGGACCAATCGCACGGGTAAACTTATTGGGTAACACGTGCTGAACTTTTATCTCACCCAGCCACGCACATTGACTGTGCACGCTAAACCGAATCTTCTTTTTCATTTTCGGGTGCATAACCAGATACGCTTTTGCCAACGCTAATTTGCGATCCAATAGCGTCCCAAAACGATGACAAATGACAAAAAAAAATGGTGACAAAAATCACACACAGAGGGGAAAATGTTTTAAAAAGGAATTACTTCTTAACGCCGCGACCGCGGATACGGCTGAGTGTCTCTCGGTTGATGCCAAGATAAGAGGCGATGATATGCTGGGGAAAGCGTTGCAAAAATTCAGGATTGGTTTTTTCCAGGTCGTAATAACGCTTTTCAGCAGGCAAGCTAATAGCAGCACTAAGTCTCCGCTGAATGGCTATCGTAAAGCTGGCGTCCAATTTTCTGACCCATTCAGTCAATGCTGGAATATTATCCACTAAATAGGTGAGATCAGTTTTTTTTACCAGTAGCACTTCTGTATCCTCCCATGCATCAATAAAATACTTCGATGGTGTTTGATACAGCAAACTTTCCCTATCAGACGCCCACCAGTTTTCAATAAATAAGTTTATGATATGCTCTTCACCTTTTTCATCTACTGCATACTGGCGCATGGCACCTCTTATGATGAAAGATATGTATTTGCATATTTGGCCCTCCTGCAAAAAATATTGCCTTTTTCTAAATTTTTTCGCTACAAAAAAACTTTGAATCAAGTCAATTTCATCTCCCACCAGCGACTTGCTGGCATAGCTGTTGAAATATTTGATCAGGTATTCGAACATTTTTTAAAAAGCAACTCTAAATTCAGGCAATTTTATTTTTATAGCCATCTTCCGTCAGGCTCCCGGAATATCATCCAGGCCATTTTTTAATAAAGCTCTTGCAGTGTTTACCAGGTTCTGTGCCTCCCGCAGCAATTTAATTTTGTCGTGTTCATCTTTTACAAGCCTGCCAAAAAACAACTGATCAAACGGCCGGTTGGTATGCGTTGCCATAGCGTGAACTTCGTACTCGGCAAACACCTGGTCTTTATCCTCCATCAATATTTTAATGTTTGAAAATTTCCAATCCGGCACCATCCCGACCAACGTAGTCAGGAATTTTTCAATTTCTCCTGGCCCTTCCGACCTGGGTTGAATATTCACCGTTTGCAGGTATGGCGTTTCGAACACCCCATCCTGGGCAAACAGCGCCGCTGCCCTGGCAGGTACAGGAAAAGCATCCAGGAATTCTAATAAAAGATCTTTTGCTATTTTCATTGTTTTCTCATTTAAACCAGTCAACAATAGGGTGTGATTGCAACAAGACACATGCCATTAGCTAATTATTTATAAATCATCTTTTTGGTGAGCCATCTTAATACTAATTGTCGGTATTGCGTCGATTTTGACGATTTAAAGTAATGATTTGCCTGATTTTTTCATGCATTTGGGACTGTGATCAAACAGTTATTTGAGTGTTATGGAGACCATTATTTTAAATAGGCCAGGTAATGCCTAAGCGCTTCATACTGGATCGTAAGGTTGTAGGAGGGAGTTTTAATAACTCACCTGCGCCACCTTGTCCGGCAACTTTATCATTACACCTTCTTAGTGCGGAAATGATATGCTCTTTATCCATTTCATCAAACGATTTTATTTATTTTTATCCCTAATTTTGTTATCAAATCAATGCACGAACCGCTTATTCAATATATCCTGAATCACTCTACAACCTCTCTTTCCCAAGAGGCAATAGAAACCATTAAAGAATTATTTGTCCCAAAGAAATTCAGAAAGAGACAATATTTTTTACAAGAAGGAGAAGTATGCAAATATTTTGCCTTTATAATAAAAGGTACAATGCGACAATACTTTATTGATGACAAAGGTGTTGAGCATATTATACAATTAGCGATTGAAAATTGGTGGGTAGGTGATCGGGAAAGCTGGGTAACGCTCAGACCATCACTCTACAATATTGATGCTTTGGAAGATACAGAAGTATTACTTATTACGAGACCGCAGGTATTAATGCTGATTTCATTATTTCCTGCTTTTGATGAAATGGTGAGGGACATGGATGAAAGAAACACGATTGCAACACAAAAAAGAATAGCCTCATCCATAAGTTGTACCGCAGAAAAACGCTACACAGATTTTATCAACCGCCATCCTGACTTTTTGCAACGTTTTCCGCAACATATGATTGCTTCCTACCTGGGTATTACAAAAGACACATTAAGTCGTGTGAGAAAACAGGCATTAAAAAAATAAGCACCCTTTACTACTTAATTAAGTTTCTTCTCTTTTTATTCCATAGATATTTGTCTACATTTTTTTATGTCATTTATCATTGTTTTCGCCTCTGCTTTTATGCAATTTTGATTTTTAACTAAAAAATCAAATAGCATGACACACGAAAACAATGGTGTTCCAAACACTAATTACCGCCAACGATTCAGCCACCTCAAGTTTAAAAGTCCCGGGTTATTGAATCCCCTTAATCATACATTGATATTGATAGACCATGAAGGCCAGATGGCATTTCCAACTGAGTCAACTCACAGGCTGGAATTAAAAAACAACCTGGCCACTTTGGGGTATTTTTCAAAGATGTATGAAATACCAGTTATCCTTAGCACAATTGGTGAAAAATATTTTGCCGGCCCTGTATTGAAGGAACTGCGTCAATATTATAACGATGCACCCGTTTATGATCGCACCAGCATGAATCTTTGGGAAGATGACAAAGCACGTGAAGCTGTGATTGCTACCGGTAATAAAAAACTTGTCTTTGCAGGACTTTGGACAGATGTATGCCTGGCTTATCCTGTTGTATCAGCATTGAAAGCAGGTTATGAAGTATATTTTATTACTGATGCTTCCGCAGCTATTACTAAAGAAGGTCATCAAACAGCAATACAACGTATGATACAGGCAGGCGCTGTCCCACTTGGAACAGTAGCTTATACTTCTGAGGTCATTCGTGATTATGGAAGAGAAGATAATAGTACCCCCGATATAGGAGCCGCTCTGCACGAATGGATGATTAAATATTCTGGTATAGGTAGTGGGGCAGATTATGCGGATTACATGGTACAAAGTTACCCTACTTATAAAGGCTTTGGAAAATAAAGGGATCACAATATCTGCATGCCTTGTTAATAATGAGCCAGACCTGACATTTATCGTAAATGATGTAACTCCAATATCCTGCTAAAGCATCATTGACCACTATTGATCTTTCACTGTTTGTCATTGCCCTTAAAATTTGTAACTATAATGATTTTGTATCGTTAACTCTCAAAAAATATACAATGAATAATCAAACAAAAAAAACGGTAGCAATAACTGGTTCAGGTAGTGGACTTGGACTTGAATTAGCGCTGGGGTTTGCTAAAAAAGGATATACAGTTTTTGGAGCAACACTTTCTCAAGTAGAAATTGATGTTCTAAAAAATAGGCTGGAAAACCTGGATATAACATTTACTGTAGCAGATATTACTAAAGAAGCAGATATAAAAAATTGGGTCTCATTCGTTAATTCAAAACTTAAAAACAATGGTCTTACTATTTTAATTAACAATGCAGGTATACTTACTCCTGGCCCAATGGAGGTTTTGCAATTGAATGCCATACGTAAAGAATTTGAGGTAAATGTATTTGGCAGCATTGCCGTTATTAATGAGTTTCTGCCTTTGCTGAGAAAGGTTAAAGGCCGGATAGTACAAATAGGTTCGATGACAGGTAGATTTCCACTTCCTTTCAGCGGTCCATCAAGTGCTTCAAAAGCAACGATGGAAGCATTTGCAGATGTATACAGGTTTGAACTTAAGCCATTCGGGGTAGAATTTGTAATGGCTCAGCCTGGCAATATGCTCACCGGTGGCCCTGCTAAAACAGCTGCTCAATTAAAGCAAGTATCTGATCATATGACTGCCGAACAAAAAGTGTTATATGATAAATATTTTGGGCAATTCGCAACAATTCTCAACAACATGCAGGCAGCAGGACTTTCAGCCGAAGCAGCGGCGACCCGTGTAATAGAAATTTCAGAGCAGGTGCCCGCTCCCATCCGCGCTACTGTAGGAGATGATGCTGCTGAGATACTTCAAATGGTTCGTGAAAAATCGGATGAAGAATTGGACGAATTCAGAATGAAATTCTTTGGATTTGATAAATTGAATTAAAAACAAATAATATGATAACTACAATCGATGCGAATGATTCCCGCAGTATTCAAAACAAAGAGGCTGTATTGGGTCTTTATGATATGATGATTAATCAGAAAAAAGGACCTGAAGCCGTAAAGAAATATCTAACCCCGGAGTATATCCAACACAATCCTTTAATACCAACCGGAGCTGAAAGCCTGGGTGTGTTTTTTGGGCAAGTAGCTGCCGGCAGACCTAATCTTCGTGTGGTTGTTCACAAGATTATTGCAACTGGTCATTATGTATGGGCTCATGTAAATTTTCTAAACCTCTACAATGATGACCCTAATGACAGGGGAATGGCAGGTGTTGACATCTATCGCTTTGATTCTAATGGAAAAATAGCGGAACACTGGGATACATTACAGGAAATCCCTGACCCGGAAAAATCGGCAAATGCCAATGGGATGTTTTAATAAAAACCAGGTCGTTTCACAGAAAAGGAGAGATCAGTTTCTTCAATCATTCATTATAAGTTCAACGTAAAATTAAAACAAAATGAAAGCCATAAGATTATATGAATATGGAGGTGTATTAACTGTAGAGGATGTTTCCAAACCAACGATCAAAGATGACGAAGTATTGGTTAAAGTAAAAAATACTGCAGTTAATCATTTAGATAATGTTGAGGCATCGGGTGTTGCCAAAGAGTTTTTCCCAATTGAATTGCCATGGATACCGGGTCATGAATTCTCAGGTATCGTAGAAGATGCAGGCAAAAAAGTTACGTCTTTAAAGACAGGTGATGCAGTTTTCGGAAACAGCTCATATGGGGCTTATGCCGAGTACATAGCAGTAAAAAAAGATTTGGTTGTTAAAAAGCCAGAAAACCTGTCTTTCGCAGAAGCTGCTGCCGTACCAGTTGCCGCCCAAACGGCATGGCTGGCAATATTCACACACGGGCAATTAAACAAGGGGCAAACAATTCTTATCCATGGTGGTGCTGGCGGTGTGGGGGCTTATGCCGTGCAGTTGGCATATGATAAAGGTGCCAGGGTTATTGTTACCGCAAGTGACAGTGACAAGGATTTTCTCTTCTCTATTGGGGCAAGCCAGGTGATAGATTATAAAACCGAAAAATTTGAAGATAAAATTGCCGGCAAGGTAGATGTGGTTTTTGACTTAATAGGAGGCGAAACTCAGCAAAAGTCCTACCAGGTACTTAAGCAAGGCGGTTATCTTATATCTGCCTCCCAGCCGGTGTCACAGAATGATGCATCGAAGTATAAAGTAACAGCCTTAATGGTGAGCATGGTAGCGTCAGCAGAAAGATTAGGCGGTATTGCTAAATTGTTGGAAGAGGGTAAACTTAAGGCTGATGTAGCCAGGTTATATCCATTAGAAAATGCTTCTCAGGCCTGGGAAGATATTTCAACGAATTTATCAAAGACTAAACAAGTTTCACAAAAAGGAACACATGGTAAACTTGTGTTGGTGGTGTCTGATTAACAAATAATGTAAATCAATATAACAAGTAGTTTTTGAAATGACATTCTAAAAATCAATTGATAATAAAAAGTTTCAACAATAAAAATAGACAAATGAAGAATATAGCTGTTTCACAAATTGAAGAGAATAAAGCGTTGGTTATCCAATTTTTCTCAGCCATAGAGAAAAATAATTTTTTAGATGTATTTGATAAGATCGTTGCAGAAAATTACGACGACCATTTACCAGGTCAAAGTCCCGGTCGTGACGTGCTGAAAAAATATTTCACTGGCTTGCATACAGCTTTTGCTAATCTCAAACTTCCCATTTGGTCTATTGTGGCTGAGGGAGATAAGGTAGCAGTATATAACAGTGTGCAGGGCGTTCACCAAACTGAGTATGGCCCATTTAAAGCTAAAGGCAATCCTGTTGATGCAAAAGCTTTTCAAATGTATCGTATCGAAAATGGTCAGCTTGCAGAACATTGGGAAGTCACCGATTTTACGACGTTAATACAGCAAATCCAAGCGTAGTTTTCCATAAGAATAAATAATGACGATATACAAACGAAAACTTGTTCATTCATATAAAGCCCCTGTTGAAAAAGGTTTTTTGGGGGAAGGACACCTGGCCCGGGGAGTTATAAGCTTGCCTTATTCACAAAGCGACCCGTTCATTGCCCTAATGGATGATATGCTTGATAAAAAAAGCAACACCCCGTCGGGCGGACCACATCCCCATGCAGGTTTTGAAACAGTTAGTTTGATGTTAGCTGGTGCAATTGGCGATATGATAGAAAACTTAAAAGCCGGGGACTTTCAAATAATGACCGCTGGAAGTGGTATTGTGCACACAGAAACTATTAACCAGCCAACAAAAGGAAGGTTACTGCAAATGTGGTTGAATCTACCCCAAAAGGAGAGATTGGTTACTCCCCGGGTGCAAGACCTTCCGGCAGAACATGTACCTGTATTTAAGACAGATGGCTTAAACATCCGGATATATAGTGGCACCATGGCAGGAGTACAATCACCAATATTAAACTATATACCACTGATTGTAGCTGAATTTGAAATAAAACCGGATTTGTCAACTGCACAAATCATCCCTGCTAATTTCAATTCTTTCATTTACGTGATAAAGGGCGATGTGCAGGTTGGGGAAGAAAAAAGCATATTAAAAGAAGGTGAGACGGGTTGGCTGAATTTGATTCATGAAGAAGAAAGTAGCGAATTAATTCTAAAGGCAGGAAGTGATGGCGTGCGTCTGGTAGTATATGCAGCAAAGCCACAAGGAGAAAAATTTGCATCTCAGGGCCCATTCATTGGTGATACTGAGCAAGACATAAAAAAAGTGTATACGAGATATTTACAAGGGAAATTGCAACACATTGCATATACATCAGAAAAACAAAGAATAAAGTACTAACCAGCCAAATCTTATAAGGGCATAGGAAATCCAATACTTCTTACCTTTTTCCAATCATTTGTCTAACCAACAAGCAACCGAAATGACCAAAATAAAATATTTTGTGGTAACACATCTGTTGCAACTCATTTTACAACTTACAGTTTGTTTTTCATCCCATGGGCAAATCTCCCGTGATTCATTACACACGGGCTATCTTACTGATGCTGCTGAAGAATATTGGCCAGAATTAAATGACACACTGCATAAAAAACATTTTTTTCAAAAGATAAAACATCTTTCTGTTAATGAAGCCAGGGGATTCATTAGCATCGGAGGAACACTTCGCGAAGGGTATGAAATATTTGACAATTATTTATGGGGCATTGGTACGCAGGACGATAATGGATATTTATTGCATCGCCTTCTACTGCATGCCGATTTACGATGGAACCGTTCTTTAAGGTTTTTTGCAGAAATCGAAAACAGTTTAGCAATAGGGCGAAATGGTGGTCCCCGTCCTATACAGGATGAAAACCAACTTGCCCTTACTCAGGCATTCGTTGAATTTTCAGTTAAGCATCTTCTAATCGCCAGTTTAAAATTAAGGTTGGGGAAACAAGCTTTACATTATGGGGTTGGCTCCTTGTTGGATATTCGTGATGCAAATGTCAGGCTTTCCTTTGCTGGAGGAAAATTAATATTTGAAAGTAATCAAACTAAGATTGATGTTTTTCTTATGGAGGCTATTAAGAACAATAATGGCAGTTTCGATGACAAACTAAATCATTCGCAAAAAATTGCCGGGATATGGTTAACTCAAAACATGAAAAAATTCCTCACCAAAGTTGATGCATATTATATTTTTATTGATAGAGACGGGTCACACTATAATCAGGGATATGGAAGTGAATCAAGAAGCACGATTGGGGCAGATATGTGGTTCTTTAAAGGTAAACTAAGCGGATACACAGAAGCAAATTTTCAGTGGGGGCATTTCAACGATAAATCTATTCTGGCATGGAAAGCTGTGCAATCACTTTTTTACAAGTTTCCGAATTTAAAATTGAATCCAGTACTTTCCATTCACTGTGCCATATCAAGTGGTGATCGAAATCCGGGAGGCGACAAACTGCAAACCTTCAGCCCTATATATCCGAAAGCTATTTACTACGGATTTGTAGATAATGTGGGTTCAGCAAACATGATTGTCTTACATGAAAAATTAGAAACCAGTTTAAATAAAAAATTTAAAGTAACCCTTGGTTATTATAAATTCCGGAGGGAATCTTTGAATGACGGTGTGTATTACGCCAATGGTACATTATTATTTCCAAAATCAAATGGCGGTCTGCATGTAGCAGATATGTATGACATTAATATCACTTATGCGGCTACCAGCAATATCACGCTCCAATTAATTTCAACGTATGCAAAGCGATCAGAGTTCCTGGAGCAACAATCTTCAAGCTCTGGCGATATTTACTATGCCGGTATCAGGACAAACATTTTCTTTTAATATAAAGTATTAACGGGATAACGATTTATGGCAATGACCTTCCTGATTTTTCCAATGCATTTTGCGCTGTGATCAAACAGTTATCTGAGTGTTATGGAAACCATTATTTAAATAGGCCAGGTAATGCCTAAGCGCTTCATCTTGGATCGTAAGGTTGTAGGAGGAAGTTTTAATAACTCACCTGCGCCACCTTGCCCGGCAACTTTACCGTTACACCTTCTTAGTGCGGAAACGATATGCTCTTTATCCATTTCAGCAAATGATTTTATTTCTGAACCTGAACCCGGGGAGAATCTGGCAACCGGCAGCGGTTCAGGCATTTCAAAAGAATCAATAACAGGTCTTTTTGCCAGCAATACATGTCGTTCGATTAAGTGCTGCAGCTCTCTTATATTTCCGGGCCAATCGTAACTATGAAGTTGTTTCATTGCCGCCTCACTAACCGTGATGTCTTTGCGTCCTGATGTCTTCCCAAAAAACTTTAAGAAATGGTTTGCAAGAGCGAATATATCCTGTTTTCTTTCCCTCAACGGAACAAGTGTTATTGGAAAGACATTAAGACGATAATACAAATCAAGCCTGAAATTTCCATCAGCAATTTCTTGCAGCAAATTCCTGTTCGTGGCGGCGATTATCCGTACGTCAACCCTTATAGTCGTGCGGCCGCCTACCCGTTCGATTTCTTTTTCCTGTATAGCTCTTAATAATTTACTTTGGACTTCCACTGGCAGTTCTCCGATTTCATCAAGGAACAGCGTACCCCCGTTAGCCAATTCAAATTTTCCAAGTCTTTTTTCCACGGAACCAGTAAATGCTCCTTTCTCATGTCCAAACAATTCTGATTCCACAAGATTTACCGGAATTGCAGCACAATTTACCTTCACAAAAGGCTTAGCTTTCCGATTCGAGAGTTGATGCAAAGCTTTTACCAAACCTTCCTTTCCAACTCCTGTTTCACCCATTATCAACACTGTATTGTCAAACGGAGCAACTTGCGAAACTTTATCAAGTGCCTCAAGTACCTTAGGACTTCTGCCAATGATTCCTTCCAATTCGGGTTTGAGCAGTTGGCCCGGATGTTTTGTACGCAGTGGCCTTGGTGGAGAATATTGATCATTTTGACTTTTTCTGATGCTATTGATTACAGCAGCCAGCAGTTCCTGAACAGATCCAATTAATTCAATATGTTCCGAGGAATAGGTATTGTTATTACAGCAATAAAATGCAACCGACATATCGAGATCCCAGTGCTTCAACAATGGTTCCCATAACATTGATTGAAAGTCTTTGATATGCCTGATTTTTTCCTCAGCTGCGTTACTCCTGCAATATTCTGTATATTCTAAACCGTTTAAGTAAAACGGCGTCCGTTTTTCTCTATTTTTTCTTCGCATTGTAACAAGATCGGGCCATTGTTGATCATAATGATCAGGATTCCGGCCGGAGTCAAAGCGCACAAATTCATCAAATCCTATCCGCTGATACCTGCAGACGGCATTTTCGTCAGGGTTATTAAGATCTGTATCTATTACCATAAAATCAAACGGCATAAAGGAAGTTAATGCTTTGACGAGCGCCAGTATTTTTTCTGACTTTGTTCCATTCATCTCAATAATGTCCTGTAACAACTGGCTCAGCCAGTGCTGTTGCCTGGAGGAGAACTCAATACCTTTTTGATGACGGTATACCGCTATATTAAGGGTCATCAGAATCTCACGTTCGCGAAAAGGCTTGATGAGAAATCCAAAGGGTTTTGTAGCCAACGCCTCCTCCATAGTAATTGAATTGGAATTTGCCGTCAAAAAGATAAAGGGAATATTCTTTTTATCCAGCAGGCGGGCGAGATCAATTCCCGTCAGGTTTCCTTTTAGAAAAACATCCACCAGGACAATATCCGGTTTACTTTTATCAATCAGTTTAATGGCCTCCTCAACAGATTTTGCGATGCCATGAATCTCATATCCTTCTTTTTTCAGAATGATGCTGAGACTGTCGGCTTCGAGAAATTGATCTTCTACAATTAAAACTTTGAGTGCCATAGACTGATTTTATTCAAGCGTTCTTTATTAAAATTACGATTTGCCAGCTAACCTGTTTTGCCTGTCAGGTTTCGATGCCAAAGAAAACACGGACTGTAGTGCCATTGCCATTGACAATTTGACTCTCTCCTGAAATATCGGAAACAAGACCCTTAATTAGCCGGATTCCAAAGGATTTGCTACTGATAATTGTTTTTTCAGAAAAACCAATTCCATCATCTCCGACCTCAAGCATCACTTTATTTTCTGAAAAACTGCTAACGCGAACGGTAATGGTCCCTTGCATTTCCCCTGGGAAGGCGTGTTTCAGTGCATTGGAAATAGCTTCATTTAAAATCAGTGCAGCCGGAAGCGCAGCAGAAATATCCAGTGCAATGGATTCTATAAACAACGAGAATACGATCCGTGGGCCAGGCCTGAAAGCTTCGCGCAGATGTTCTACAAGATCGGCAACATAGGCTGGCATCATAACCGAACTATGGTTATTACTGTTATAAAGCCTTTGATGAATCATGGCTATGGCCTCTATCCGCTGCCGGCTCTCCCTGATAGCATCCACCGCAGGACCTTTTTCAGCAGACTCCATTTGGCTGGTAAGAAGACTTGTTACCGTCTGCAGGTTGTTTTTTACCCGGTGGTGGACTTCCTGAAGCAACCATTTATTCTCCTGGAGAAGTTGTTCGAGTTGCTGGTTCTTTGCGCCGATTTCTTCCTGTTTCAACTCAAGCTCGCGATTTCGCTGTTGCTTAATGCGATAACGATTATAAACCGCCCCAGCCAGAAATATCAGGAAGAGCAATGCGATACCCATCATGTTGCGCAGGTTCCGCGATTTGCCAGCCTGCATTTGCTGGAACTCGTTTTCTTTTTTGAGGAGTTTGATATTAGCTCCCTGAAGGCGAATGTCATTATCCTTTTTGTCGATAGCATATCTCATTTGCAATTCCTGGATCTGCACTGTTTTTTGAATACCGAACAACGAATCATTCATCTGCTGATAAGCTGCAAAATGCTTTAATGCGGAGTGGTAGCGGCCCATAGCTGAATCAACCTGCGCCTTGAATAGTTCAATTCTTGCCCTTTGTCCCAAAGTGATTAAATAGGTGTTGTTCGAAGACAATCGTTTCGCATAAAAATTTGCGATATCATATTTATGAGTGGAAAGAAAAAAATTTCCAACAGAAAGTATCATTTCCTGGTCCCAGGCCAAATATTTTGGGTCCAGCCGGCGTAGTTTATCGTTATCGAGAATGCCAATTACTTTTGAAAATTCCTTTTCGGCTCTGCCTGGGTCTCCAACTGCCCAATAACAAATTCCCAATGCTGTTGCTATTTTTGCCTTTTCAAAAGCACTGGAGGAGTGGCGATTTTGGATGGCTGCCAACACAAACCGGAGCGCCTCCTGCGCACTGTCATTACGAACGAGATCCCTGCACAGATGCGACATCCAGCTAAAGTATTCGTCGTCCCAATCTGTAATTTGCAACGTTCTCCATCCTTTTCGTGCAAAAAAAAGCGCGCGATCCCACATTGCAGCCCGCTCATAAGTGAGACCCGCATTGCTGTAAAGCCTACCAACCAGTATGGAGTCTTCCCGGTTTTTCATGTCTGCAGAATCAAGCGAGCGAACCATTTCCATTGTATATAAGACTTCTTTTGGCAAATCGCCTTTCAAGCCAGCAACTGCGTTAAGAAGATCATACGTAAAATGAATATTGCGAAAATGGATGGCTTTGTAGCTTTCAGCTACAGACAGTAACTCTTTTTCAGCAAGGTCCAGGTTTGGTTCGTACATATGCGCATCGGCAGCATCTTTCAACGATTCCAATGCATTCAGGCTGTCTCCAATCTTACGATATAATTGGTATGCATATTCGAAGCTGCTTGCCTTTTCGGGTGCGAAGCGTGGAATGGTGGTAGTGATGCCTTCACCAAGTCGTCTCCAGGTTTTGGCTTCTTCAGCCAGTTCGCCCTTCCGATGATAGTAGTCAATCACTTTTTGGAAACAGGCTTTGCCGGAATCCAGCATATTTCCTTTGAGATAACAGTCGCCTTTCCATTCCAAAGAAATATTTATCCATTTATCTGAGCCAATAGACTGGCTCAAGCTGAGGGCTTGATTGAAAAAAAATTGTGCACTATCCAGATCTTTCTTGTCATATCCTGTTTTTAATAAATATTGTGATCCTTCTTTTAACTGCCGGGCAATCCGAACGGTGTCGGATTGAGCCTTGCCTGGTATTGCTGCCATCAAGGAAACCATTGCCAAAAAGATAAGTCTCAGGCTATAGATCAATTTTTCAACAGGGATAGTAAAAAGATAAGATTGACAAGCATCATTTTTTAAAGAATTTGTCACGACTAATGACAGCCTTCCCTTCTGCAAAAAATATTGCCGGCTCCACAATTTATTTGGAGTGATTTTTTTTTGGATAAAGTCAATTTCATCACTTGTAAGTGATGCACTCGAATAACTATTAAAATATGTAATCAGGGATTCGTACATCACTCAAAAATGCTTCAACAAATATAGATTTTTTTGCAAAAGCTGAGTGAACGGAAAGAAAATAGTAATGTAACTACTTGTCCTGTCAAGTGGTTTGAGATGCCTTTTACAACAATCGGTTTTGGTTCGGGCGTAGCGGAATTAATTAATAATTGCAGGTTTTCTAATTAGCAATCATAAAAATTTTATTTCATTAATTGCCTTTTTAGATAACCTGCTATGAAGTTGTTTGTTACCCGATAAATGAGTTTTTGTTTTTCATAACTACCAATTTAGTTAATCGTTATCTTGGCAGCAATTTTTGAATATATCGTTCTGCTGTCATCCGGTACAGCGTGGTCTGCCCGGGGGTTTGCATCATGATTTTGAAAGCTGCATCAGCCTGATTTGTTACCTAGATTCAGCTGGATTAGTCCGGTTTTTCAGGAGCCAGTGATAACAAATTGCTATAGCAATCCCCGGTATAATAATAGAAGACAATCCTGCCCATTTGCTGATTAGGGCGCCGGACAAACAACCAAACAAAAAACCACCCAGTGGATACAACTGTTTTTTAAACCCGGCGGATGATTCTACGTCTCCCAATTTGCGCAGACAACCGATGAGGCCGAGTGAAGCCCCGGTGGTATTGCCTGTCATCATCGTAGTGGGACCATAGGTTTCTTTGGCGTATAATTTGCCAAACGCATTTTGCAGGCCCATTGCAAAGACAACCAGCATTACTACCCAATACATCGGGTTATAGTCATTAAAAAAATATTGAGCAGCAACAGCAACTGCGCCGCTAAACAACAACAGGTTGCTTT
>Ga0193753_10001107_pt1 | contig 23714 bp, 20 predicted proteins | sample H1c2metaG_FD_144925 | JGI IMG/M metagenome (GOLD analysis project Ga0193753, IMG submission 144925) | Soil microbial communities from a riparian zone of the East river system, Colorado, United States - H1c2 | ecosystem: Environmental > Terrestrial > Soil > Riparian zone | place: USA: East... | reverse complement strand
CACCTTTACCGCCGATCCCGCCGCCGCCAACCTCCGCCTCGACCAGTACCTCGCCCAGGCCCTCCCCGACATTAGCCGCGCCCGCGTCCAGCTCCTCATCGAATCCGGCCAGGTCCGCGTCGACGGCAACCCCGCCAAGCCCAAGCAGAAGCTCCACGGCGGCGAGGCCATCGAGATCGAGGGCACCCCCAACCCTCCGCCCCTCCACGCCGTCCCCGAGGACATTCCCCTCGAAGTCCTCCACGAAGACAAATACCTCGCCATCATCAACAAGCCCGCCGGCATGATGGTCCACGCCGGCTCCGGCAGCACCGACGACGCCCGCAACCGCGGCACCCTCGTCAACGCGCTCCTCTTCCACTTCGCCAAGCTCTCCGACGTCGGCGGCGAGCTCCGCCCCGGCATCGTCCACCGCCTCGACAAGCAGACCAGCGGCATCATTCTCGTCGCCAAGGACGACAGCACCCACCGCAAGCTCGGAGAGATGTTCTCCCAGCGCCAGGTCGCCAAAACCTATATCGCCCTCGTCCACGGCAACCTCAAGAAGGACAACGTCACCGTCAGCCTCCCCATCGCCCGCGACCTCCTCCGCCGCATCCGCATGACCACCCGCCGCGCCGACGGCCGCACCGCCGTCTCCCACGTCAAGGTGCTCGAGCGCATCGCCTCCCCCTTCGGTCCCTTCACCCTCGTCGAGGTCCGCATCGAGACCGGCCGCACCCATCAAATCCGCGTCCACATGCAGTCCCTCGGCCACCCCGTCGTCGGCGACAACCTCTACGGAGCCCCCCACGTCATCCCCGGCCTCGACCCCGAGCTCAACCTCGACCGCAACTTCCTCCATGCCACCCACCTCTCCTTCACCCACCCCCAGACCCACAAGCCCATGGACATCGACGCCCTCCTCCCCCCTGAGCTCCAGACGTTTCTGGCAGCAATTCGCGCCGATTCACGCGGACTTGAGTAGAATCATTCAAGTGACAGCCCTTATCCGAAACACCCGCACCCCGCGGCTTCTGGCCGCCTCTCTCCCGCTCGTTCTCGCGCTTGTCGCCACGTTTGTTGCCGCGCCCCTTTACGCGCAGACCCAGCCCCTTCCCGCGCATCCTCTTCCAGCCGCCCAGACGCCCTCGGCGCCCCCCCCGCCCGCGCCTCAGCAGCCGACACCCCGGCTCCCCGCCGCCTCCGCCGCGCCTCAAACCCCTCCCGCACAGCAGGAGGAGCCCATCACCACCATCAAGGTGCAGGCCAACGAGGTCAATCAGATCTTCACCGTGACCGACAAAAAGGGCCGCTTCGTCACCGGGCTCAAGCGCGAAAACTTCGGCCTCCTCGACGATGGCCGCCCCCCCGAGTCTGTCCTGCGCTTCACCCAGCAGACCAATCTTCCCCTCCGCGTCGGCATCATGCTCGACACCTCCAGCTCCATCCGCCAGCGCTTCCAGTTCGAGCAGGACTCCGCCATCGAGTTCCTCCTTCAGGTCCTCCATCGCAACGACCGCGCCTTCGTCGAAGGCTTCGACATCTCGACCGACCTCGCGCAGGACTTCACCAATAACGTCGATCTCCTCAACCAGGGCATCCGCAAGCTCCGTCCCGGCGGCGGCACCGCCCTCTTCGACGGCCTCTACAAGACCTGCCGCGACCAGATGCTGACCCTCAAGGAAGAGGGTGCTGTTCGCCGCGCGATCATCCTCGTCTCCGACGGCGACGACAACTACAGCCGCGCCCAGGAGTCCGACGCCATCAAGATGTGCCAGCGCGCCGACACCATCGTCTTCGCCATCAGCACCAACGTCAGCCCCAGCAAAGACAAGGGCGACGACGTCCTCAAGGCGATCGCCGAAGCCACCGGCGGCCAGGCCTTCTACCCCACCCGAATCGAAGACGTCGCCACTGGCTTCCACAACATCGAAGAAGAGCTGCGCAGCCAGTACCTGCTCGTCTACCGACCCGCGGACTTCAAGATGGACGGCGCCTTCCGCACCATCTACCTCCAGGCCCTCGACCCCCGCTACAAGGTTCGCACCCGCAAAGGCTACTTCGCCCCCCCTGCTCCCCAATAAGAATAGCTCCACTCCGCGTGGGCGGTCACTTCGTGACGTGTATACCCCCTTCGGGTCGCGGCTCCCGCTGGTCGCTGGGAAAAATCTTCCGCCGACCATCGGGAGGCAGTAGGCGAAGCCGGTACACTCCCCACGAAGTGGGCGCCGCCCGCGCAGGGCGCCTTTTGCAAGAAGAATAGTTGATACGCAAACTTTCATAGGACGGGCAATATTCCCGCCCTATGCATAACTATCCGGCCAGGTTCGTGTCTATAAAAGGCGGAGGCTCTCTGCCCATGACCCGCCATCTCCCCTCTCTCCTCCTCGCCGTGCTCACCCTCGCCGCCCCCTTCGCCGCAGCCCAGCAACCCCCAGGCGTCAGCCAGAGCCTCACCCAACTCGCCGACCAACCCGCCACCCACGTCGGCTTTACCTTCGACCGCTCCATGCTCGAGTTCGCCGGCAGCTTCATCGATAGCGGCGGTCCAGCCGGCAGACGCGCCGTCGCCGCCCTCAACAGCATCACGGTGGACACCTATCGCTACCAGCGCCCCGCCTTCTACACCCCCGAGGTCATGGCCTCCATCATCGACACCTACCACGCAGCCGGCTGGAAGCACCTCGTCAACGCCAACGCCTCTCCTGCCGGCAGCGCCAGCCCACGCGGCCCAGTCACCGACCTCTGGCTCCACTTTGCCAACGCCGAAATCGACGACGTCACCGTTCTCGTCCGAGGCCCCCGCGATATGAACCTCATCCAGATCTCAGGCTCCCTCCGGCCCCTCGACCTGGTCCATCTGAGCGGCCACTTCGGCATCCCCAAGGTAGACCCCAACGCCGTCATGGTCCCAGCTCCCGACGGCCGCTAATTCCTGGCAAAAGACCATGTTAAGCCCCAACCTCATTCAACTCCAACGAAACAAACCACAAACCCTCTGCCGATCCAATACCCTCAATCCACAAAAAAATAGAACCAGTGAACAAAAAGAAGACCCCCGGAATCCACCGGGTCTTCCCATTTTTCCTGTAACTCTTTTGCTGACAATAATTTATCCGTAACCCTTTACCTCTCAATACTTTACAGACATCAACCCCTCGCAACCCAAACAAACTAAAAGACTTCCTCCCAAATACCCCGCGGGGTACCCTACCAGCCGTACTGCTCCACCCTCCGCAGTAGATCCAGCTTCCGCTCCGGTGGCAGAAAGCTGGCCTCCACCGCATTGGCTGCCAGCTCCCGCATCTGTTCCAGCGAAAACTCGAACCGGTCCTGCACCAGCACATACTCCGCCAGCAGGTCGCTCCCGAACATCGGCGGATCGTCCGAGTTGATCGTCACCATCAGCCCGGACTCGAAATACAGCTTCACCGGATGGTCGTCCAGGCTCTTGCAACACCCCGTCCGGAGATTGCTCGTCACATTCAACTCCAACGGAATCTGCTTCGCCGCCAGCACATCCATCAACTCGCTGTCATGCTGCGCCGCCAGCGCATGGCCCACCCGCTCCGCCCCGATGTTGATTGCCGCCCAGATGCTCTCCGGCCCGATCGTCTCCCCCGCATGCGCCGTCAGTCGCAGCCCGGCCGCCTTCGCCTCCGCATACGACTCGCGAAACAGATCCGCACTCCCCCGCGCCTCATCCCCGCCGATCCCGATCCCCACAATGCTTGGATACTTCTCCCGTAGCTCCGCCGCCTTGCGAAAGACCTTCGCAGCCTCCTCTGCCCCAAAGTGCCGCACAGCATCGATCAGCCAATAGACGGTGGTTCCAAACTCTTTTTCGCCCCGCTCGCGCCCCCGCTCGATCGCCTCGACATAAGGCTCGACCTCGGCCTTCTTCCAGTAATAGATAATCCCGAACGAGATGTAGACCTCGGCATGGACCACGCCCTGCGCCGCGAGGTCGCGGATCATGTTGTACGTAATCAGCTCATAGTCATCCGGCCTGACAAGCCGAGCCGAGACCGCTTTGAACGAGTCCATGAAGCCAAGGAAGTTCTCGTAGATATAGAGTTTCTTTGCAGCCTCCGCCGTCAGCGGCTCCGCATCGTGCCGCCTGCTCAACTCCAGCAGCGTCTCCGGTTGAATCGTCCCCTCGAGATGCAGATGCAGCTCAACCTTGGGCAGCTTCCGCAGCCAATCCACCACATCGATCTCGGCATCCCGCTTCGCCTGCTTACGAGCCATCCCTCTATCCTAGACTTCAGGCCGGTAAAACTCACTACGCTTGCGGCTGTAGAACACATACACAACCAGCCCAACCGCCAGCCACACAAAGAACCGGAGCCACGTCTTCGCCGGCAACCCAGCCATCAGCAGGATGCAGAACAGCACCGACAGCACCGGAATCACAGGCCCAAACGGAACCCTGAACCCCCGATGCCGCGCCGGATCCTTATAGCGCAGGACGATCACGCCCATCGACACCAGCACGAACGCGAACAGCGTCCCGATGTTGGACATCTCGGCAAAGGTCCCTACGTCGAACAGCCCCGCCGGAATCGCCACCAGCACCCCAGCCACCCAGGTCGCGAACGCAGGTGTCCGAAACCGCGGATGCACCTTGCTGAACATGTCCGGCAGCAGCCGGTCCCGCGACATGGCAAACCACACCCGCGCCTGACCCAGCTGGAACACCAGGATCGAGGACACCATCCCCACCAGCGCGCCGATCAGCACCCCCAGCTGCACCCAGTGCAGCCTCGCCCCGCCTGGCCCCATCGCCACCCGCTTCAGGGCATTGACCACCGGTGCCCCATCTCCCGCCACCGACCGCCAGGGCACCAGCCCCGTCAGCACCATGGCCACCCCTATATACAAAACCGTACACACAATCAGCGTCGCCAGAATCCCAATTGGCACATCCCGCCGCGGATTCTTGCACTCCTCGCTCGCTGTCGAAACCGAATCGAACCCGATATACGTAAAGAAGATGATCGACCCACCAGCCAGCACCCCCGACCACCCATTCGGAGAGAAGGGATGGTAGTTCGCCGGATGGATAAAGCTCAACCCGAAGAAGACAAACAGCAGAATCGCCGCAATCTTCACCAGCACCATGATGTTGTTCGTCCGTGCCGACTCCCGGATGCCACGCACCAGCACCACCGTCAGCAGCATCACAATCAGAAACGCCGGAATGTTGAACCCCGAATGCCATCCCGCCGCATAGATGTCATGGCCCTGCAGATCCTGCAGCCCCAGCGGCAGATACGCCGGCGACAGCCACTTCGGCGACAGCGGCAGCCCTATCCAATCCAGCAGCGCCACCACATGAGCTGCAAACCCTACCGACACACTCATATTGCTGAACGCATACTCCAGGATCAGGTCCCACCCGATAATCCACGCCACCAGCTCGCCCAGCGTCGCATAGGTATACGTGTACGCCGACCCGGCAATCGGAATCATCGACGCCAACTCCGCATAGCAAAGTCCAGTTAGCGCGCAGACAATTGCCACCAGCACCAGTGAAATAGCCAGCGCAGGCCCTGCTCCTGGCCGGCCCCCAACCGCGCCATGGTGCAGTATCAAATCAATGACCGGCGAATCGCTCCACGATGCCAACGCAGCAGGATTCCCCCCAATCGCCACGCCGATGACCGTGAAGATTCCCGACCCGATCACCGCGCCGATCCCGAGCGCAGTCAAAGACACCGGCCCCAGCGTCTTTTTCAACGCGTGCTCCGGTCTCTCCGATTCAGAGATCAGCTTGTCGATCGACTTCGTTGCAAAAATTTGCCTGGCCAGCGCCTGCTCCTGGAATCGAGTCTTAGCTTACAGCAGATATCTACTCTTCAATCCAATGTGTGGATCGCTGTTTCGGGTGTCCTCGTATGCGGTCGTAGCACAATCTCCGTGTCGTCAAATCTCAGCAGCGTCATGTGCGGCGTCTCCCGTATCACCTCAAAGCGCAGAACACTGGTGTACCAGGTCTTGGCCCGCTGCAGGTCGCTCACACCGATAGCAATATGATTCATGCGGACGGGCGCTGTAGGCGCACCAATTCGCATGCCCATCGCCGATGGCGCAAGAGCGACCGTGCTCGCTATAGCAGCCAGCCCCTCAACAAACTGCCTTCGACTCAGCTTCCCGCCTTCAAAGCGGCTTAGCATTGCGCTGACAACTTCCATTTGCGTCCTCGGGTCCAGCGTTGTGAACCAGCAACGACGCTTTTTATGCGGTCCCGCCCTGGCAGGCGGGACCGCTAACGGCTACCGTTTGCTCTGACCGCGTGAAGCCTTCTTGACCTTCTGCTTGTTCTCGCCGCGTGCGCCAGTGCGCTTTGCCTTCGGAGCTGCCTTCTTCCGTGCTGCCCGCTTTACCTTCTTGCGCTCTTCTGTATCTGTAATGCTCTTCGTATTTGCCATGTAATCTTGCCAATCTTTCTATAGGTGCGATTTTCAGAACTTTAGAGGCGTTCCAGCTGGGCAAACTTCTCCACCAGCTTCTTCACGCCATGCTGTTGAAATTGTACTGTAATCTTCGCGTCATCCCCATCCCCTTCGCGACGAAACACGGTTCCCTCGCCATACTTAGGGTGCCGTACCCGCGATCCCTGCTTTAACCCTGTCTTTCCGGTCTGCTCCGGAACGTCCAGCTTGGGCCGCGAAATCTTCTGCCCCCGGGCGGCAAAGAAGCTCGCAATATTGTCCATTGACTGCCCGCCCGACGTATTCGGCGACGCAGCTCTCCCCGTATACCCGGCTCGATTATTCACCCCCGGCAAGCCGGAAGGACGCGCCACCGTATGCCCAGGCCTCCCGCCGCTCTGGTCCTCATCCTCGTAGGAGTAGTGCCGATCCCCCTCCTCTCTTCCGCCACCCGCCCGCCCGCCGTAGCCCGATCCATAGCTACTGCTCCAGGCCGGTCGAGCCGCTGGACTTCCGAGGTCCTCCACCAGCCGCGAAGGCACCTCCTCCAAAAATCGCGAGGCGATGCTCGACTCCGGCATATCGCTCCCATACCGCCGCCGGTATCGCGCCCTGGTCATCACCAGCGTGTCCATCGCCCTGGTCATCCCCACATAGCAAAGACGCCGCTCTTCTTCGAGCCCCGTAGGGTCGGTCAGCGTTCGCGAGTGCGGGAATAGCCCCTCCTCCATCCCCGTCAAAAATACCAGCGGAAACTCCAGTCCCTTCGCCGCATGCAGCGTCATCAAGGTTACCCGCGCCTCTTCGCTGTAGCTGTCCGCATCACTCACCAACGCCGCATGGTCCAGAAACTCATGCAGTGTCTCCCCGCGCTCCTGCGCATCCTGGGCGGCATTTGCCAGTTCCTTCAAGTTCTCAATCCGCGAGAAGCTCTCCGGCGTGGCCTCCTCTTCCAGTACCCGGATATACCCGCTTCGGTCGTTCAAAAACTTGATCAACTCCGGCAGCGTAGCCGCGTCGCCCGGCTTGCGAAACGCCGGCCTCTCGTCCGCCATCTTGATCTCGGCGGCCCTCTCTATCGTCATGCCGGCAGACCTTTTCAAGATCACCGGAGCAAAGGGATTAAAGCTTGCCGCATCAATCCCATGCGAAGCGTTAGAATCTCTGGCATTCTCCGGAGCGATGGTGGAGATCTCTTCACTCGGTCCAAAATCAAATCCAAAGTTGAAGCTCGTATCGAACGAAGTGTCCGCGCCTGTATCTTCCACCTCAGCTCCGATAGCCTCGACATCGTTCTCTGTCGCGCCGAAGCCGAACGAGACGTCATCTAGCTCCGAGTCCGAAACAATCTCCGTCGCATCGCCAACCGCAACATCGCCCGCCAGCTTCTCCGCAAATCCCGGCCCCAGCATCGCGCGCGCATCCTCAATCAGTCGTCTAAAGCCACTCAGCGCAATCAGTGCTCGCGGCGGCAACAGCTTATCCTCAATCGCCTTGGCAATCGCGTCCCATGTGCTCATTCCAGACGACAACGCCATCCTCTCGAGCGTCTCCATCGTCGTCTTCCCGATGCCTCTCGCCGGCGAGTTCACCACCCTCCCAAGCGCCACCGAGTCATGCACATTCAACACCAGCTTCATGTAGCTGAGAATGTCTTTGACTTCGGCGCGGTCGTAGAAGCTGAATCCACCCACCATGTGGTATTGAATCCCGTATCGCCGCAGAGCTTCTTCCACTAGCCGGGACTGCGAGTTCGTCCGATACAAAACCGCACACCGGGGCAGGTCAGCCTGTCCACCCGCTTCGCGCAGATACCTCTGCACCCTGTCTGCAATAAAGAGCGCTTCGTTCTCTCCATCGGGAGCCTCGTAATACCCAATCAGCGACCCGCCCTCGCGCGCCGTCCACAGATTCTTCCCTTTGCGCTGGGTATTCTGTGCCACCACCGCACCCGCACCCTCGAGAATTACTTGGGTAGATCGATAGTTTTGCTCCAGCCGAATCGTCTTGGTCTCAGGAAAGTCCTTTTCGAACTCCAGAATGTTCTTGATGTCCGCGCCACGCCAACTATAGATTGACTGATCCTCATCGCCGACGACACATACATTCCCATCAGGCCCTGCAAGCAGCTTCATCAGCTCATATTGAGGCCGGTTCGTGTCCTGATACTCATCGATCAAGAGATATTTGTAACGTCGGTTATATCTTTCTCGCGTCTCTCCGGAAGACTTCAATAGCCGCACGGTCTCGAGCAGCAGATCGTCAAAGTCCAGAGCATTCGCCTTGAACAGCTCCTTCTTGTAGATCTCGAAGATGTGCGCAATCTTCTCTTCCATCGGATTGGTGCTCGCAAGGAAATACTCTTGCGGATCGATCATATGGTTCTTGGCCCACGAGATTCGTCCCAGCGCCACCCTTGGCTTCAGCGATTTATCATCGATCGCCAGCCGCTTCAAAGCCTGCTTTACCACTGCCTGCTGATCGGTCTCATCATAGATAGCGAACGAACGCGTCAATCCAACGCCATTCACTCGCATTGCCTCAATATCACGCCGAAGCACCCGCACGCAAAAGCTGTGAAACGTAGCCAGCATAGGCTTGGCCAGTGAAGTATGCCCCAGAATCTTATCGACGCGCTCGGCCATCTCCTTTGCAGCCTTATTGGTAAAGGTCACCGCCAGAATCGAGTCTGCCGGAACCCCTCGCTCCTGAATCAGATAAGCAATTCGATGCGTAATCACCCGCGTCTTGCCGCTACCTGCCCCCGCCAGCAGCAACACTGGCCCATCCACCGACTGAATCCCCTCCTGCTGCTGAGGATTCATATTTTCTAAAAGTCGACTCAACTTGCCCACGCTCCAGATTCCATTTTATCGTCCCATTTCTCCATATCTCGTTTTACCCAAAGCCCACGCCAACCAGCCGCGCACAAAGAGCGGTCATCATTGGTTCCAAGAGCCGTCGGGAGTTGTAAGAGAGGCAAGTCTAAAGTTCGACAAAAAAAAGAAAAATATTTAGAAATATTTTTCTGCGATGGCTTTGACAACGAATCAAGATCAACAACACGTGCCCATTCGTCACAGAAACACGCACTCTCGTCACTACAAAAAACACATCGTCCCTTCAATTAACTTCACTGCAACACGCACAAAAAAACACTCTATCGGGAACCTTCCTCACATCATTTGCGTATGACATTGCAACGACGAGCTTCCTGAACCATGGCAGAAAGTTCCCGTCGAATTTGAATCTTGGGAGCTTTTTATGAATCGTCGCAATCTTGTCACTATCTCCGTAGCAGCGTTGTCTCTCCTCGTCCCGTCGGCCATCTATGCCGCCCCGGTAAGTGCTCTGAACCCGGTACACGCTATGTTCGGCAAAGAGAAGTCCGTCAAGCTGGATATTCGCAACGACTCACAGTCGTCCATCGAATTGAAGGTAGGCGAAAAAGTCGTGACAGTGGATGCAGGTAAGTCTGTCACTCTCAATCTGCCGGTAGGGACGCGCATTCTCGCAAACACTGCAACACCGACTCACGAGGTTGGTTCTCTTATCGCCCAAGTCTCTTCCAATCTCGCCGGCGCCACGGTAGCGGTCAAATAGACTCCCCTTTGGAGCGACAAAACTCTCTAATCCTTCATCTCTCACGTGCCGGCCCCGCCATCGTGCGCAGCGTGGTCGGCCTCCATCTCGATCCTGAGCTCTTCGCTGCAGATCTGGGGACTTGCGTAATCTTCCAACCCTCACCCACGTAAGACTCCCAGCCGCATTCACTCCACGATGGCAGAGAGCTTTCGCCGAACCATAGAAGTGCCTGGAGTTGCCAATGAAAATTCAAAAGCTTCTCGCCTCTGCCGCCGTTGTCGCCGTTCTGCTCACATCCCCTGCCATCTACGCTGCACCCACAAGCTTGCACGCTCCTCTCCATGCAATGTTCGCCAAAGAGAAGATAGTCAAGCTCAGCCTTCGCAACAGCTCGGTTTCTTCTGTCGAACTCAAGGTCGGCGAAAATCTGGTGACACTTGCAGCCGGACAAACGATCACTCTGAGCCTGCCCGTAGGCACTCGCATCGTTGCCAACAGCAGCACCTCCACGGTTCAGGCAGGTAGTCTCATCACTGAGGTCTCCAAAGAGCTGAGCGGTGTCGTCCTGACGATGAAGTAGCTGTTTGCCTCTATCAGTATCAAGTCGGCCGCAGTCTCCTACCTGAAGACGCGACCGGCTTCTAATACTTAAGCCTCTTGAAAACTCTTCATCGCAGAGTTACTTCGGCTTGGTATCCTCACCTTTAGATGATTCAGAACATAGCCGTCTTCTGCGCCTCCGCCAACGGTACCAACCCCCTCTACCGCGATGCCGCGGAGCACCTGGGGCGCACCCTGGCTGAGCGAAACATCGGCCTCATCTATGGTGGAGCTACCGTAGGCCTCATGTGCGCCGTAGCGGAATCCTGCCTCGCCGCCGGAGGCCGTGTTGTTGGCGTTATCCCGGAGGTCCTTGTGGACCTCGAAGTAGCCCATCACGGCATCACCGAGCTTCACATCACCGACACCATGCACACCCGCAAAGCTCTCATGGGCGAAAAGTCGGACGCCTTCATCATCCTGCCAGGCGGCTTTGGAACCTTTGAGGAGATGTTCGAAGTCCTCGCCTGGCAGACCCTCAAGCTTCATACCAAGCCCATCCTCCTACTCAACATCAATGGCTTCTACGATACGCTGCTCGCCTTCCTCGACCACTGCGTCACGGAAGGCATGCTCAAGCCAAAGAGCCGTCAAATTCTTCTCGTCGCCGACACGGTAGAAGATGCCCTTCTACAACTCTCGTCAGCCACTGCTTCCGATAAATCTGCGTAAGATCGCGCGTACAAAAAACTCGGTTGAACTTCGCGTGGCCTTGCTTGCCTCGTTCAGGCAAAAAAAATGTGGATTCAACGCTTAGCGCAAACCTCGCACTGGCACACTCGCCGCAGATACTCCCAAGAATAAATTCCGCTCTCGTGCCCATCGCTCCACTTGAACTTCAGCGCATACTTGCCCACCGGCGTTACATCCATCGGTCGCACAGGAGCCTCGTACATCACCAACAGCGATTGTGTCTTCGGCTTGGCCACACCCACAGGACGCCCGCTCTTGTCCCGCTCCTCATGGCACGTCGCGCAAGGGCACGCATTTCGCAGCCAGGCAAAATTCCACGCGCTGTGGTGTCCGTCGTTCCAGTCGATCTCGACGCCCGTGCCCTTCGTCTTCATCACGCGTACCTTCCCGGGAGTCACCGCATCCACCGGTAGCCGATCCTCTTCTCCAGCCTCACGCTGAGCCTGTTCCGCATTCACAATTCGAATTCCTTCGTGGCTCATACCTTGAATCTCCTTCACTGCATCGCGATCAACGTGCAGCTTCCACACAAAAATACATATCGGCACCGCATTTGCTGCTGCCAGCCGTGTTCTGTTGCATCATCCATTTCTCCAGAAAAAATACGCTGCCATTGTGCAGCCCGTAATCACCACAATCGTCCGCAGCACGTTCGCATTCATCCGCCGCGCATACTGTGCTCCAACATAGCCTCCAACTCCTGCAAACACCATAGAGATTAGGCAGTAATGCCAGATCACCGCTCCGCTCACCACAAACGTAATGACCGCGCAGAAGTTGGACAGGCATGCCGCCAGCACCTTCAGGGAGTTCAGCGCATGCATCTCCTCCACGCCAAATAGCGCCAGTGCGCTCATAATCAGGAATCCTGCGCCTGCGCCAAAGTATCCGATGTAAAAACACACCGGAAGCAGCACACAAAATAGTGGCACCACGGCTGGTGTCCGTTGCACATGCGGTTCGACCGATCGTCGCCTCAGCCAGCGCGATACCGGTCCGCTAATCCCGAACAGCAACGAAGCGACCAGCAGAAGCCACGGGACCATGTGCAAAAACGTCACCTGCCGCGTCTTCAGCAGCACCACCGCGCCACTCACTCCACCCAGCATTGAAGCCGCGCACACCACGGGCAGCAACTCCCGCCTCAGATCTCCCCGTAACGCTGCTACCGAGGTCAGTTGTCCAGGCCACAGCGCGACGGTGTTCGTCGCATTGGCCTGGATCGGCAGCACGCCCATCGAAAGCATCGCCGGAAACGAGACGAACGACCCGCCCCCAGCCATCGCATTCATCACGCCAGCAATAAAGGATGCGGCAACCAGCCACATGTAATGCCAATGCGAGTTAAATCCCGAGATCATCCATCTTTCATTGTAACGATACGGGCAACCGGCCGCAGATTTCATGGATGGAACAACCCCTCAATCCGTCCCTATCTGCATACCCCGTGGCCGCTCAAACCGGCATCTCCGGTGTGGCGGAGATCAATCTCCGGGTATATTCATCTCGCGGAGCATCGCAAACCTGCTCACACTCCCCCAACTCCACCAGCCGCCCTCGCTGCATCACCGCTACCCGGTCGCACAAGTACCGCACCAGGGGCATAGAGTGCGAAATAAACAGATAAGTCAGTCCATACTTCTGCTGCAACTCTCGTAACAGGTTCACCACCTGCGCCCCCACACTCACATCCAGTGCACTTACAGGCTCATCCAGCACCAGGAACTCCGGCCTCAGGCCCAGCGCCCGCGCAATGTTGATCCTTTGCCTCTGTCCCCCGCTGAACTCATGCGGAAAACGTTCCAGCGCGCTCTCATCCAGCCCTACCTCGTGCAACATCCCCGCCAGCCGGATTCCCATTCCCTCGGCAACCTTCTCCCCATGAATCGCAAACGGCTCCGCAAGAATCTCGCCGACTCGCATCCTCGGATTCAGTGCCGCATACGGGTCCTGAAACACAATCTGCATCCTCCGTCGCATCCCTCTCATCTCGCCCGACCCAGCCTTCAGCAGATCCACGCCTCCATACCGAACCGCCCCTACGGTCGGCTCTACCAGTCGTAATAGCATCCTCGCCACTGTACTCTTGCCCGACCCCGACTCTCCCACCAGCCCGAGCGTCTCGCCATGCCGAATCTCAAACGAAACATCATCCACCACCCGCACTCCTGCATACTCCTTCACCAGTCCGCGAGCTTCTACCAGCACCGTTCCATCGATCGACATAGCCGGATGGTAGCATCCAAAAACAGGAGCGCATCACATGACGCAACACAGCACCGCCCTCGCCGGCAAAACTGTCCTGGTCACCGGAGCCAGTGCAGGCATCGGCTGGTCTACCGCCCTCGCCCTTGCGAATCTTGGCGCAAACCTCGTCGTCACCGCCCGCCGCGAAGAACGTCTCAGCCAACTCTGCAAAGAAATTGAAGCCATCGGCGCCAAGGCGGTCTTCTACGCTGGAGACGCCGCCGAAGAGTCCACTGCGCAGCAGACCGTGGCCCTTGCCCTCTCCACCTTCGGTCACCTCGACATCGTCATCAACAATGCCGGCGCCGGCAACTACAAGAATCTCATCGACACTTCAGCAGAAGAGTACGACGCACTCATGGACGCCAACATGAAGAGCAGCTTCCTCTTCTCCCGCTACGCCGTGCCATCCATGATCGCCCAGAAAAGCGGTACCCTCCTCTTCGTCTCTTCCGTGGCAGGCCTGCAGGGTTATGCAGGCGAAGCCGTCTATTGCGCCACCAAGTTCGCCCAGGTAGGCTTCGCCCAGGCCCTTGACGGAGAGCTCCGCAAGCACGGCGTCAAAGTCGGATGCATCTGTCCCGGCGGCGTTAAAACTGAGTTCGCCATAGGGAAGGGCCGCACCGAAGAGAGTGTCCGCAACTCCTACATGATGGAGTCAAGCGAAGTGGCCGACGCAATCGTCTTTGCCTGCCTTCAGCCCCCCAACGCCCGCATTCTGCAAATGACCGTCCGCCACATGGGCGAACCCGGCCGCTGAACCACAAGGAAAACGTGATCGAGACCAAAAGTGCAAAAGCGCCAAACAACAAAAAGTGAACCCCACGATGGCAGCGCCCAACATGCCGCGTACTTCGCTCTTATCCACTTTTATCATCCTGATCACCGTTACGCCTCAGTCAGTCCATCCTCGGATGCATCCGGTGAAAGCTCGTAGCCTCCTGATACGCGCGAGCAAAGGCCGCTAGCCGAGCATCCGAATACAACGCCCCCAGAAAAGTCAGTGAGACCGGAGTCCCCGGCCCGCCAACATTCTCTGGAGCCCCATCCTCATCGCTATTCGGCTTTGGCGCATCTTCGCCCCGCACCCCATTCGGCATAATCACGGCCGGATGTCCCGTCAAATTCGTAGCCGTTAACTGTGCCCCACCCGAAGGCGTCACAATCACATCCACCTCCGCAAGCATCTTCGCCATCGCCTCCATCGCCAGCGTCCGTGCCCGCTGCGCCTGCACATAGTCCACCGCCGAATAAAACCGCACCACACGAAACTGATTCGGCCAGTCAGAATCCTTCTGACCGGTCAGCAGTCCGTCGCGTCCACTCCGCGTCAGCTCATCGAACGCCGCTGCCGCCTCCGCCTCCAGTACCGGAACGATATCGCCAAAGTGATATCCCTTCGGCATTTTCATCGGGATCAGCTTCACTCCCATGGTGCGCAACGTATCCAGCGCGCTCACGCCATACTTCGAGTCATACACTCGCCGCTCAAAGTTTTTTCTATCCTCGTCGCTCGTCCCCTCTGGCTGAGTCGGCGCCTTGAACTCATCCTCCAGATACCCTATCCGCAGCTTCCTCCAGTTAAACTCCGCATCCCAGTTGAAGGCCGCATCTTTCACGCTGCGATCATGTCCGTCCGGCCCATAAATCACTGAAAGAACCAGCGCACAATCCTCCACCGCCCTGCAGATTGGCCCAATCTTGTCCATCGTCCAGCTCAAAGCCATCGCACCCGTCCGAGGCACAAATCCAAACGTAGGCCGCAGCCCTGTAACCCCGCACCGCGTACTCGGCGAAGAGATTGACCCCAAGGTCTCCGTCCCAATCGCAAATCCCACGCAGCCCGCTGCCACAGCGCTGGCGCTCCCGGCCGAAGATCCACTCGACCCCTGCCGCGTATTCCACGGATTCCTCGTCCGCGCCCCAAACCACAGATCCCCTTGGGCCAGCGCGCCCATCGTCAACTTCGCAATCAGCACCGTCCCCGAGGCATCCAGCCGCTCCACCACAGTAGCGTCGTAGTCAAAGGTCTGCTCCTCAAATCCCGCCGCCCCCCATGTCGTCCGATACCCCTTCACCGCCAGCAGATCCTTGCCCCCCCACGGAATACCATGCAGCGGCCCCCGGTACTTACCAGCGGCGATCTCCTTATCCGCCACGCCGGCATGCGCCAACGCTCGCTCCTCCGTCAGCGTAATTACAAAATGCAGCCGCGGATCATACCGCTTCAGTCGCTCAAGATACATCTTCGTCAGCCCCACCGAGCTCACTTTCCGCGTCTTCACCAGCTCCGCCAGCTTCCGCACCGAAGCAAACGCCAGCGCATCGGAAGCCCCCTCAACTCCAGCCGAAGCCAGCCCCGAAACATCGGGAGCCGCGCTCATCTTCATCGGCCGCCTTACGGTATCCAGTACCATCCCCGCAGGTACCGGATCGAACACAAACGCCGGAGCGACACTATTCGGAATCTTCATACTCCGAATTACCACCGCAGAATCCCGCTGCTTTTTCAGGCCATCGAGCATCATCTTCTTCTGCTCAGCCGTCACTGTAATCCCCGCAATCACAGCAGCCGCATCGATCATCTCGGGCGTAATCGTGTCTAGCTCAGGTTTAGCAGCAGAGGGATTCTGTGCCTGCACCGTCATTCCAAACAAGACTCCTGGCAGCAGCGTCCGTCCCAGCCCGACCACCGAACAAACCTCAAGAAACCGCCGCCGATCTAACCCAAAAGAAACCTGTTCGCTCATTCCGAATTATCGCCTCAATGCGACTCTTCTCCTCAGAAAATAATTCAGATCCATCAGCACGGCCTCTGTGAGCCACATCCATGACTGCCTATACCCACAGCAGGGGTTGCCGGACGGGGAAGTTGCGGATGATCTCCCGGTCCGTCGGGTCGGGATTCAGGCTCTTCCAGAGAGCGATATAGTCCTGCCGATGGCAGGCGATACCCGAGAACAACAGCCCAGGCGAACGGACAGGCAGCGCATCGAAGTGCTCCACATCCTTTTGATAGGGCCACCGGCTTCTATCCTTCAGATAGGGATAGAGGAACTCCGCCGCTTTACAGAGCCCGCGTCCATCTCCAAGCTGAAAGGTGAGTAAATCGCGTCCTTCGCCTTGAAGCGATTGGCACAGAGCCGCCATCACGTCGAAGTTGAAGATCGAATAGCTGTACGGTTTCGTTCGTCCCAACTCCTTCGGGAAGGAGCCGTCTGCTCCAAGCTGGTCTGGAAGCAGAACCTCCGTGAATTTGCGGGATACCTCCTGCCGGGTCGCGCTATCGCCAATCAGACGCGCAAACTCCGCCGCCTGCAGGGCCCAGCAGGTGGCATGGTTGTTCAGCGCATCGCGCTCCGTCTTCCCCTTGTCGCTGGTCTTCATCCATTTCAGATAGCTGCGGAACCAATCTTTCAGCGCCGCGCTCTCTGCCGCCGTCAACATGGTCGGCGCCAGAAAGCCGGCGGCCCGTGCGACCTCCACCAGGTGCAGTGTGTCGATGATCCCGTAAGACCGCCCCGTGGAGACTCCATGGACGCCCTGCGCGAACTCAAGGTCCGGATTCATGCGAGTGGCCGGCCTGATGAACCACGCACGAAGATACTCCGATGCATGCTGCCCATACCGGCGATCCCCAGTCAGCAGCCACGCCGCCGTCAACGAGGGCATTTCGACCGAGAGCGCGATCATCGCCTTGCGGTGTTCGTCGAAGTTGTTCGGATTGCTCTGGCCATCTCGACTGATGTACGGTCCATCCGGATTCTTTGGGTTTGGCCAGAAATAATCTGCCTCGGAGAAGAAGTCGTGCAGCCCTCCGGGACTGCGCTTGGAAGGGAAGGCCGTGACCGTTACAGGGCTACGTGAGAGATACGCGGAGGCAGCCCTGAGTATTCGCTGCCGGTCTGTCTGGGCCACAAGCCGGTACGCCTCAGACTGCCGTGGGCGAGTTGGAAGAGCCCAGGCAAGGCTGGCTGCCGTCGCACTCCCGGCTGCCGCAGCTCCTTTGAAAAATCTCCGTCGATTCATTGCAGTCATATCCGCATACCCTCTTTGGTATGTTCCATTTGTGAGGAAGATTGTCAACTGACAGCATCGTTGTCGTTATAGGCGGAATTCAGAGGCATGGCACCGATGCGGCGTCACAGTTCGTCGTGTCTCCCCACCTGCTCGATCTGGTAAATCAACAGCTCGGATCGAACTGGACCGATAAAAATATCGAAGTGGCGCTCCGAGTGTATGTAGTAAACGGAAAGGCGGGCGCGCCCATCATCGAAGCGACCCATCTCCTGGTAATAGCGCTGGATTAATCTCTGTCCATACAGCTCGTCGCATTCCTCGAGCAACTCCGAAGCGCACTAATTCTGCTTGTTCGAATGACTCGTCAATTTCCGGAGAATAAACTCCTGGGCGAGAGCGTTAGCAATGCGGCCACCAGTAGACAACCCAAGACTGCTAAAGACAAGGCCTGCGCCGCGATCTCTGTTCGGGTAGTAAGTATTGGCGATCGCGCCCGCAGCCAGATCGCCGCCAATGCTCGAGTAATTGAACTGCCATCGGCCGTTGTCTCCCTTGGCGACGAAAGGCGCAGACATGGCATGAAGCGCGCGTGATTTCTTCGTGCCGGTGCCCTGGTAAAAATAACGGGGATCCTGATGGAGCAGTGAAGGCAGGACTGCTCCCCCGATGAAGACGTCAGTAACCGTTCCAGCATAGGCCGCGCCGAAGCGTTGGCCATAGCCTTTGGCGCCTTGCGTGTAGTTGGGCTTGCTGGCCGCAGCCTGGTTGATGCCCGCGAGCACGCCGGCTCCCGCGATGCTTACGACATCCGTTGCAGCATGGAATGCGAGTTCATACTTCAGCTTGGGCGAAAGCGGCACGAACTGGTGATCATAGACGACGTAGAAGTTGGGAATGACGCCGAAAACACGCTGCGCTTCTTCATTCTTCACCTGTTCAAAGGCAAGCTGCTCCGGTTGGATCGCGGTGACCGAGGTCTCGACAGTGCTCACCGTCAACTTGACGTCCGTTAGGTCTAAGTGCTGGCCCGGTTGAAGGATCAAAGCCGGCGAAGACCAGTTTGCAAAACCATGTACCGTGACAACGACATGATAGGGGACTGACGGATGAAGGTTGTTCAGTACAAAAGATCCGTCCCCCCCGGCTGCGACGCCCGCGAAGTGATCGTTCGAAGTAGGTCCATCGATGCTGACTGCGGCGCCTGGGATAATAGCGTCGTCCGCGTCAGTGACAACGCCAGTAATGGTGGCGGTCTGAGGTTCAGGCGCGGATATCAGCTGGCTTTGCGCGTGAATTGGGAAAAAACAAAGAAAGCACAAACAGAAAAATTGGTTAATGCGCATAGTTAGAGACGTCTCTAAACCAGATGCTTGAAATTACACGCTGGATTCAGGCGTTCCTACTATTCCCAATAATTGAGATGAATATTGGCGGGATGGCGCGATCCGTCCCAAACAGCGGGGAGCCACCGCGCCTCCATTAGCATCTGCAACCTATTTCTCGCAAATCTACGAATCAGTCCGCCCCTAGATATCCAGGTTCTTCACATCCAGCGCATTTTCTTCGATAAACTTCCGCCGGCTCTCCACATCCTCACCCATCAGAGTCGTAAAGATCTCCTCACAGGCCGCGATGTCCTCGAGCTTTACCTGCAGCAGTGTTCTGCGCTCCGGATCCATCGTCGTATCCCAAAGCTGCGGAGCCGTCATCTCGCCCAGACCCTTATACCGCTGAACCTGGTACTCTTTGCGGCCCTGTTCGATCACGTATTCGAACACCTCGCGCGCCGTCTTCTTCTCCACCGGGTCATGCGAAGCCTTGCTCGCCCTCTTACCCGGCTTGGCCTCGGCAACTGTGCCCGGCGCGGCAGCCGTCTCAGCCACGCCCTCTTCCGACGCAGCCTCCTCAGCCTCTTCCGCGGCCTCTGCAGCCGCCTCCGCCTTGGTCTTCGTCGCATATTCGATTAGAAATGGCGGCTGCAGCTGCTCCTTGATCTGCGCATGTTTGCCCAGCATCTGCCGGCTCTCCGGAGCCGAAGCCAGCGCCCAGTCGATCGCCCGCACCGCGCCCTGCGCATCCGTATAGCTCACCGAGTACGACCTGTGCTCCTCGTCCATCACCACATCGCCGACATTCTTGAACTGGTACGTCTTCTGCATCCCGACCAGCCGCGTCCGCATCTTCTCCAGCTTCTCAGGAGACTCGAAGTCCACGCGCCGAGCCGAATCCTTCCCCTCCTGCGCGAACAGCTCCGCAAACGCCTGCGTCACATCCTCATTCCGCAGCCGCTTCTGCACCTTGTCGAAGAAGCCGAGGTAGTCATTCAACTGCCCCATGAACTTCGTCAGCGCCGCACCTTCAAGCTTGGCCCCGCCATCGCCATACCGGATCACCATTCCATCCGAAGCCCGCTTCACCATCACGGAGACGTACTCACGATCGTCCTTGATGTACTGCTCGAACTTGCCCTTCTTGATGCGGTACAGCGGTGGCTGCGCGATATATACATGGCCACGCTTGATCAGCTCCGTCATATGCCGGAAGAAGAACGTCAGCAGCAGCGTGCGGATGTGCGACCCGTCGACGTCGGCATCGGTCATCAGGATCAGCTTGCCGTAGCGCAGTTTCGTCGCATCGAAGTCGTCCTTGCCGATCCCGCAGCCCAGCGCCGTAATCATGGCGCGAATTTCTTCATGCCCCAGCATCTTGTCGTACCGGGCCTTCTCCACGTTCAGAATCTTTCCCTTCAACGGAAGAATCGCCTGGAACTTCCGGTCGCGCCCCTGCTTGGCCGTCCCGCCTGCGCTCTCTCCCTCAACCAGGTAGAGCTCGCAACGATCCGGCTGCCGCTCTGAGCAGTCCGCCAGCTTACCCGGCAGCCCGCCGCCATCCAGCGCGCCCTTACGCCGAGTCAGGTCTCGCGCCTTGCGAGCCGCCTCACGCGCCCGCGCCGCATCGATCGCCTTGTTGATGATCTTCTTCGCAACCTGAGGATTCTGCTCCAGGAACCCGCCCAGCCGCTCATTCACGAACGCCTGCACCGTCCCTGCGATATCCGAGTTCAGCTTGCCCTTCGTCTGCCCTTCGAACTGCGGCTGGCTCAGCTTCACGCTGATCACCACCACCAGGCCCTCGCGAACGTCATCGCCGCTCAGGTTCTCTTTCACATCTTTGAACAACCCCAGCGACTGCCCCGCCGCATTGATCGTCCGTGTCAGTGCCGTCTTGAAGCCCGAGAGATGCGTCCCGCCATCCACTGTGTTGATGTTGTTGGCAAACGTGAACACCGTCTCCGAGTAAGCGTCGTTATACTGCAGCGCAATTTCCATGGCCACGTTGTCCCGCTCGGCCTCCATGTAGATCGGCTTGTCATGCAGCACCGACTTGCCCTTGTTGATGTGCTTGATAAACTCCGCGATTCCGCCGGCGTACTTGAACTCCTGGTGCTTGCTCTCGCCCGTCTTCGTATCCGTCGTCCGCTCGTCCGTCAGGTGAATCTCCAGCCCCTTGTTCAGGAACGCGAGCTCCCGCAGCCGCTGCGCCAGCGTGTCGTAGTTGAACTCCGTCACGGTAAAGATCGACTTGTCCGGCAGAAAGTGAACCTTGGTCCCCTTGCGCTTGGACGGCCCCATCTTACGCAGCTTGCTGATCGGCGCACCCTTGCTGTAGTCCTGCTCCCAGGCATGGTCGTCGCGCCAGATCTCGACGTCGAACTCTTCGCTCAGCGCATTCACGCAGCTCACCCCAACCCCGTGCAGCCCGCCCGAAACCTTGTAGTTCGAGGCGTCGAACTTGCCGCCGGCATGCAGCATGGTCAGCACGACCTGCACCGCGGGCATCTTCTCCCCGTTGATCACCTTGTCGTCGACCGGAATCCCGCGCCCGTCATCGACCACCGTAATGGAGTTGTCCACATGGATCGTCACGTCGATCCGGGTCGCATGACCGCCCAGCGCCTCGTCGACCGAGTTATCTACCACCTCATAGACCAGGTGGTGCAGTCCCTGCTCACCGGTCGAGCCAATGTACATCGCCGGCCGCAGCCGAACCGCCGCCAACCCCTCCAGAACCGTAATGTTCTCCGCCGAATAGCCGCCTCCCTCTTTTTCCTTCATGGGTGCAGCCTTCGTTGCAGTCTTGGATGTATCAGCGTCAAGCTCTAAATGAGCACTTTCTGTGGGGATTGCAGTCGATGCCATGGATCTCCGTTCAGCCGTAGCTGATATGCAGGATATTCAACCCGTCCCGTGCTCGCGCATTTCGCGAAAACCCACGCCATTGCAGCGCTTTACACACGTTCCGGCTTGACTCTCAGTACTCCAAGTATACCATGTCCGGGCCTTTCCCAGCCGGTTTTCGCCCTCTCTCCGCCCCCTCCGCGCTAAGCTGCTGGCGTCACATACTTGTGCTACCTTTTCCTTAGGAACCATGCCTCCTCCCCCCACCCACCTGGCACATCTTCGCCACGCCGGCCGAGGGCACTTGCGCTCTCTCGATGGCGTGCGCGGCCTCGCTATTCTCATGGTCGTCTTCTCCCATGGCTTTGAATCCAACTACCAGGCCGGCGGGTTCTTCGTCCGAATCACTGGAGACCTCTTCTACTACGGACTCTTCGGTGTCGACCTCTTCTTTGTCCTCTCCGGCTTTCTCATCACCGGCATCCTCTTCGACTCCCTCTCCGACGACCGTTTCTTCTCCAAGTTCTACGCCCGGCGCGCGCTCAGGATCTTCCCCCTCTACTACGGCGTCCTCGTAGTTCTCTTTACCCTCACCCCCTTTCTTCACCTCCATTGGAGCGGAATGGGGTGGCTCCTGCTCGCCTACCTTCAGAATCTTCGCCCCGATCAGGTAAGCGTCTTTGCACCCAGCCCACATATCGGGCTCTATCATTTCTGGTCGCTCGCCGTTGAGGAGCAGTTCTATCTCGTCTGGCCGACCATCGTCTTCTTCGTTCGCGGCAAACGGAGACTCTTCTTCACCACGCTGCTCATCTCCGCGATTGCGCTTCTCCTCCGCCTTGTTCTCATCGCCCACGGCACCCCCGCCATCGCCATCCACGTCGATACGCTCTGCCGCGCAGACTCGCTCCTGCTTGGCGGCACCCTGGCCCTCCTCTATCGCTCCTCGCAATGGAGCCGCATCCTCAAGCTGGCCCCTCTCGGCTTCATGGCGGCAGCCGTAATCATCTTCTTTTCTATCAACCGATTAGGTATTGACGCCCCCTCTTCCCAGACCGCCTTGTTCTGGGTCGAGGGCTTTCGTTATACCGTCCTCGCGTTCGGCTTCGCCTGCCTGGTCGCCTGGTCCCTCCGCCCACATTCCATCGCCACTCGATTCTTCGAACTTGCCCCTCTGCGCTTCTTCGGCAAGTACAGCTACGGCATCTACGTCCTCCATGTCATCCTTTTACCCTTCTTTATCAGGTACTTCCGTGCAGGAATTTTTGCCGCCACGCAGAGTAAGCTGCTGGCCGTCGTGGGTGCCGGACTCCTCTCCATCACCATCGGTGTCATTGCCGCCTACCTCTCCTATCATCTCTACGAGAAGCGGTTCCTCCGCCTCAAGCGCTTCTTCGACTACAAGCCGTTGCAGGCCGAGTCGAAGGCCGCCAAAAGCTCGGTCTCGGTCGTCTAACGCTGAAATCCCTAAACCTCATATATAATCAGAAGGTTGTCTAAAGCAGCACTTCGTTAGGAACACAATGCCAAAGTTAAAGACACACAGCGGCGCAGCCAAGCGCTTTCATAAGACAGGCACCGGCAAGTTCAAGCGTGGCCAGTCCAAGATGCGCCACATCCTCACGTCGAAGGCCACCAAGACCAAGCGCAAGCTCGGCGGGTCGGCACTGATCTCAGACGCGGATCATCACAAAGTTGCCCGGATGCTTCCTTACGCCTGAGTATAGAAAGACCGGAAGATCAGGTCTTTGCATCTCGGAAGTAAGGCCTAGTTTTTCAAGTCGAGCCGCTCGAAAGGGCAAAGGGCCAGTAAAAGCGTTGTGGCCCCTGGAATCGCGTTAGCCGTTCCACCGAGACTTGAAGTTGCATAGCGAGTGAAGAAGGCCACCTTACCTCCAGCCGCTTAAACGATGTACGCAAAAGGAGAAGCAAGATGCCCCGTGTAAAACGGAGTACAAAACGCAATGACCGC
>Ga0193753_10001106_pt1 | contig 23732 bp, 13 predicted proteins | sample H1c2metaG_FD_144925 | JGI IMG/M metagenome (GOLD analysis project Ga0193753, IMG submission 144925) | Soil microbial communities from a riparian zone of the East river system, Colorado, United States - H1c2 | ecosystem: Environmental > Terrestrial > Soil > Riparian zone | place: USA: East... | reverse complement strand
GAAAAACTGGTGGGTGCCTGGCCTGCAAATTGGTTATGAGCACACCTTCATTCATCAGGTGGCCGATTTCCTGCAGGCAGCTGGAGAGAGCAGGCAGATCGCACCGACATTCCGAGATGGCTTGGCGACCGATTATGTAACCGATGCGGTTTTAAGCTCCGCGAAGACGAAGCAATGGGTAAGCGTGACCTCTGGCTGATCGAATTAGAACTGCGACTTGTTTAGGAGAAATACATGTCATCTAAATTTGTAAGTTCCCGCGGTATGATGGCTGGCACCCTGTTGTGTGCCTTCACTGTTGCTTTGGTCTATCTACCTCGAATCGTCTCTGCTGCTGCGCAGCAGATGCCTGCAGGGACTCGTCCAGCACAGGCTGGGCGAGCACCTGGAAGTCCCTTCGTGCAACCTGAACCTATCGATTTTGACGATCACGAAGGATGGACGAAGATCTTCGACGGCAAGACTTTGAACGGTTGGGATGGAACTCCGGACGTCTGGCATGTAGAAGATGGCGCAATTGTCGGTGTATCCAGTCCTGAACATCCTTCAGGGACAACAAACATTATTTGGCGAGGCGGTGAACCTTCAAACTTTGCGCTGAAGGTTGAAATGAAACTTGAGGGTGCCGGTGCCAATGGCGGCATTCAGTATCGCAGTTTGAATGTTCCTCCAAAGCCGAGGCAGATTTCCCCGGACAGACTTGCGAAGATGACGGACGAGCAAAAGCAGAGGACACAGCAGATGGCGGCGCTCTCTCAAAAATATGCCAAGTGGAACTTGGACGGTTATCAGGCTGACTACGATTTTGGCAATCGATACACAGGCCAACTCTACGAACAAGGCACAGGCCGTGGGATCATCGCGTGGCGCGGTCAAATGGTGGCAGCTGAAGCTGGTAAGAAGCCGCGGTTGCTCTCTGTTTTAGGAACTTCTGACGAACTCAAGGCCTTCATTAAACCTGGCGAGTGGAATCAATACGAGGTCATTGCGGACGGCAATACGCTTATTCACATTCTGAATGGGCACGTTATGTCAGTGCTTGTCGACACAGATCCAAAGTTCAGTCAGGCAAAGGGGTTGATTGCTTTTGAGATTGAAGGCTCAGGCAATTTGAAGATCTCGCACCGGAATGTCTGGTTGAAGAACCTGCCGTAATTGAAGTTGTAATTGTGGAATACGGCATGTTCTGTAAGATGCGGCGCGACCAGAATATGAATTTGTATCAGTGGAGTTGGGCAGGGATAGACGTTATGGATGTTCTGAGCAAATCGGATTCTCGTGAATCTTTGTTAGAGCGAGTTGGAAAGCTCTCGCAGATTGGCGGCATCACCCACTTTACTCACGCGGATGGCAAGGCTAAAGGAGTTTCGACGTTGCGAGTTCGTACTGCTCGCGGTCTTGAACTTTGGGTTATTCCCGATAAGGGGATGGATATCTTCGAAGCTAGTTTTTTAGGAAAGTCTCTAAGCTGGCATTCTCCCAATGGGATAGTCCACCCTGCGTATTATTCCAATCGTGGACTAGAGTGGCTAAAAACCTTTGCCGGGGGATTGCTCTGTACCTGTGGACTGACAACAGCGGGTGCTCCATCCGAGGATAACGGTGAGAGCCTGGGACAGCACGGCCCTATTTCGAATACTCCTGCCGAGCATGTAAGTTGGTCGGAGGATTGGGTAGGAGATGATTGCGTGCTGACTGTGTCTGGCAAGGTGCGGGAGGTGTCGGTGCACGGAGCCAACTTGCTCCTGGAGAGGACTATCTCTACTTCACTGAAGAGTATTTCTTTTTCGGTTCGTGACGTAGTCGAGAACCAAGGTTTTCGGGATTCACCCTTGATGATGCTATACCACTTTAATTTTGGGTTTCCGCTGTTGACGGAGCGCAGCCGAATTTACTGTCCATCGCAAGCCCGTGCATCGATCGATGCTTTGTCCCTGAACAGTGAAGAGCAATGGCATTGTTTTGAAGCACCCGAAAAAGGGGCTGGGGAGCGTGTTTATTTCCATCAAATGCAGCCTGATCCGGCTGGCAAAGTTACCGTTGTCCTAGTGAGTGACGGGGACAAGCCGGACTTCGGAATAGCTTTGAGTTATGACGGCAACGCTTTGCCTCAATTTGTTCAATGGAAGATGACTGGCACCAACCACTTTGTCCTGGGCCTTGAGCCTGCGAATTGCAAGATCATGGGGCGCAACGCAGAACGACAGCAAGGCACATTGCAACTGCTTGCTCCGGGAGAGCGGCGTGAATTCTGGCTGCAACTTAGCGTGCTTGAAGGTGCAGAGCAGGTGGCAAGCGCGATTCGTACGAGCAATTCAATACAAGCGGCGAGCAAGGCATAAATCGCTAAAGTCTAGAAAATGACGTAGCCAAGGGATTCGCTCAATCGTTGCGCGTCGAAACGTCTCATCTTTTATTTTGCTCATTTTACAACTACCAATCTTACTTTGAAAAAGAGTTAGTGCGTGAGACTCCTTGGCTCACCGAGCGATTCTTCTTCGAGTTCATGACATATGGAACATTAGAGGAGTCTCGAACTTTGAGGGTTGCGGGCAAACGGACCTTCTCTCGAGGGCTTTCCGATTTTTCTTTGTCAATTCGCCTTAGCAAGACCTCCACCGCCTGGTATCCCATATCAAAGGTGGGCTGTACAACCGATGTAATTCCTGGACGAAAAAAATCTTCTGCCGTAATTTCATCGAAGGTGACGAATGAGAAGTCCTTTGGAGTACTCAAACCAACAGCGTACAAACTCCTTAGCGCTGCGAGCCCGGTGACGCCATTTGTTGCGAACAATGCAGATGGTCGGTTAGCAGGCCGCAGCAGACCGTTCTGACACATCCTCGCAACAGATTCCTGTTCAAAGCTGCCACTCCAGATAAGCGAATTTTGAACGGGAATTCCGCCTTTTTGTAGCGCTTGACGGTATCCGCGGAGACGCTCCTGCTCGTTTTGCAGGGTAAGGGGGCCGGTGATGATTGCAATCTCGGTGTGCCCCATTCCCATCAGATGGGAGATTGCCATCTCTGCAGCTCCACAATCATCTACACAAACTGAGTCCACGTCCAGGTCCATCGGCAAACGATCGAGGCACACTACAGACGAACTAGAGGTCAGTGAAGCCAAATGTCTGGACGGCAACTCCTGACCACCCGCCGTGACGAGCAAGATACCTTCGACACGCTGTGCCATAAGCAGCGCAATCATGTCGGTTTCTCTCAGGGGGCTTCCCTCAGAGTCGAGGACAATCAAAAAATAGCCTCGTTCTCGAGCGGCACACTCAGCGCCTCGAATGATTTTAGGGAAAAACGGGATTGTTATGTCAGGGATCACAATCCCTAAAGTGTGAGTTCGATTTGTCTTTAGACTACGCGCAATCAGATTCGGCTGATAGTTGAGAAGTCGAATTGCCTCTAGAACTTTTTGTCGGGAGCGTTCACTTACCTTAGTGGAGCCGCTAATGACGTTGGAAACGGTCCCCGAAGACACACCAGCCAGTTTAGCCAGTTCTTTTTGGTTTGGCGGCATGATTCAAATCCTACATGAAATGGGAAAGCAGTTCATGTAGGGATTTTACCAAGATAAGGAACTGAGTTTGATTAGGTTATGTAGCGCTGTGGCTCATTTAGGAGGTTAAGCCGTATCGTTTTTTGACTTGGCAATCTAGTCTCCAAGTGTGTGGAGTTGAGTCTGAGATGTCCCTCAGCTTGACTGGCTTGGCAGGCTAGAAAATCTCTGTGGCGGCTGGTTACTCGACGTTCTTTTAACAGAAAGTCAAAGCAATCGATGGGCTATAAGGTCAATTTTGTTATAGAGAGCTGCCCTAAAAAAATCTTGACAGGTGCTTAGCTATATCAGTACGATTTCGTTCAAAATGAGACGTCTCATTTAGCGTTTGTTTTGTGATGCTAATTCATATGCATTTGTTCAATCAGTTCGATGAAGCCCTCCGGGAGAACCTTTCATGCGAAAGTCAGAAAATCGTTCAAAGTTAGCCGGTACCGTGCATGTAAAGACAACCGCAGGCCTCTCCATTGCACTATTCGCGATGGGCTGCCTCGGAAATGCAGCGGGCCAACAGCCGTCTCAGATTTCTCCAGCAGCATCAGGACAGGCTCCGAAAACAATCAATATATCCAGTCGCTTCCACGAGCCTGATCCTATCGATTTCAATGAGCATGCTGGCTTTACGTCGATCTTCGATGGTAAGACTCTTAATGATTGGGATGGAGACCCCGAAACGTGGCGCGTGGAAGATGGATCGATCATCGGGGAATCAACGAAGGACAAACCACGCTCCAATAGCTACATTTCGTATCATGGGATTGAAGCGAAAGACTTTGATTTGAAGTTGGAAATCAAAGTGGAGAACGGCGGGGGCAGCGGTATTCAGTACCGCAGTTCTGTAGGCAAGCCATGGACCCACGGGTTTCGACCGGGAACAACTCTTCCGAAACTGGCGTGGATGATGACCGGCCCACAAGCTGATTTCTGGTATCCGGTAAATCCTAAGAGTTTCGTGTACACAGGCCAGTTTTACTCCGAGAATACGGATCTTGGCATTCTGGCATGGAGAGGTCAAGTCACAGAATCAGAGCCAGGGAAATCACAACGATTACTCAGCAATATCGGAAGCCGTGATGCGCTCGGAGGCTATGTCAAGATCAACGACTGGAACCAGTACGAGATCATCGCTAGAGGTGGAACCTTCATTCACATTATCAATGGGCAGCTGATGGCGGTTTACATTGACGACGATCCTAAATCGTCGAATAACGTCTCCGGGCTAATTGGCCTCGAAGTGGAGGGCACACCTTGCAAAGTGTCCGTTCGCAACTTATGGCTAAAGAAATTTAATTAGTGGCGGTTCAAAAATCGCAAGCCCGCAGCGATGGACGGAAAATGAATATCCTCCTGTTGCTGACAAGCCTTGGGCAAGAATGGCAAAATACTATTAAGTGCTAGTCATGTTCGTGATCGAACATGAGGAAAATCTATTGGGAAATGGTGAAGTGGGCTCCGAAAGGATTCACCTCATGCGGAGGGTTTCATGAAACAAAAGGCCAAATCGAGCGTTTTCAAGAGAAATATACGCTTCAATCAAATTCATCTCAGTGCGCTGGTTTTTTGCGGGGCTTGCTTCGTTTTTATAACGTCGATTTCAGCTCAACAGCCCCAGCAGCCGCAAAAAGGACAAGAACAGCAGCAACATTTAGAGCTCCCCGCCGGCCCTGGAAAAGATACCTTAGTGCGAGCATGCAGCAAGTGTCATTCCCCAAACCAAGTGATTGCAAACAGACAGAATCGACAGGGCTGGGAAGATACAATCACGAAGATGGTGAATTTGGGTGCAGTGGGTACCGATGAAGAGCTTACCGAGATCCTGGACTATCTGGTAAAAAATTTCCCCCCGCAATCTGCTGGTGGCAAGGTCAACGTGAACAAGGCGACAGTTACGCAACTTGAGACTCAATTATCTCTCTCAGCGAAAGAAGCTGAAGCAGTCGTTACCTATCGAAATAAAAATGGGGATTTCAAATCTCTCGATGACCTTAAAAAAGTTTCTGAGCTTGATCCCAAAACGCTAGACGCGAAAAAAGATAGCATGATCTTTTAAGGAGATGGCTTCACAGCACTAATTTCATGTTGTGCGGAACATCGTCAAGGATGGATGCCATCTCCTGGTGCCGAAATAAGAATGTATCGACGTGCAGATTGGGCTGGAGATATGAAACATACGGCTTTCAAGCGTTAGCCCTTGAAGAAGTTGAGTGTTTTGGGCAGCGCTCCCTATATGACTTCATTTCATTGATTGAACCCTACAGAATTCGACCAGACAACACATACTGAACGTGAATACGAAGCCAATTTGTTCGATCGACCTATTGATTTGCTCCAGAATCTTTATGGCTATGCGCCGTTCCTTTAATGGGAACGGCGCTTTTAGCTTCACTCTTGTTGCTTCAGGTTAGAACGTGACCTTTAAGCCTGCCTGCATTACGCGCGGCTTGATGGGACCGGTTGCTGTGATACGACCGTAGGTGCCGCTGGATGGGTTGGCATCAGGAAGGTCGAAGTTTGCGTGGTTGAATGCGTTGAAGAGCTCCCAGCGGAACTGCATCTTGTAGTGGTCGTGCGCAGTCCAGTTTTTCATAATGGCAGCATCGCTGTAGTTGATGCCGGGGCCTTTGAGCAAATTGCGTCCGGTGTTGCCGAAGGTGCCGGCAGCGTTCTGCTGGAAGGCAGCGGTGGTGAAGTACTGATTGAGCCACTGCTGCTTGTCGCCCTGATGTGTTTGTACAACTACATTGGGTACGAAGTCAGCACGATCGCCATAAACAAGCGCACCTGAGTTGTTGTTGCCGTTGCCTCCGTTGATGCTGAAAGCGCGGCCGGATTGCAGGGTGTAAATCGCGCTGATCTCCCACTCGCCAAGTGCGCCGCGGAGGAGTTCGTTATGTCCCCTGAGCGCAGGTGTCGTGTAAACGGCGTTCGTGACAGAGACAAATGGATAGTTCAGGTCAGAGATGCCGCGATTGAAGCGGAGATCGTAAGGATTGCCGAGACCATTACCGGTGAAGGAAGCATTCCCGGTAGCGGCGATGTCGATGTTCTTGGACCAGGTAAAGCTGGATTGCGCCTGGAAGTTATGGGAAAAGCGTTTTTCAAACTGCGCTTGCAGGGAATGATAGCTGCTCGTGCCATTGCTGTTGATGGTGAGGATCTGCCCGAAGTCGTTAAGGGCGCGCACGCCGCGCACAGCCGCAGCGATTTGGCCAGGGTTGGCATCAATGATGAGCGTTTGATGGTACGACTGGCTACCGACGTAAGCGAGATGCATTACGACGTCGTTGCTGAACTGCTGCTCGACCGACACGTTCCAGCTTTGCGTCATGCCGAGCTTGAAGCCAGGACGGAAGGCGGCAGGCACGGTGGTTTGTGCGCCAAAGTTGAAGTTGGCCGGTGGTTTCGCGAGATCGTAAGCAAAGGGCGGAAACGGGCTGGTGCGATTCGTCGAAGCGAAGTTGGCCCAGGGATTGGCGAAGTCGATTGGGTTGGTCGCGCTTCCGTTAAGCGTGTAGGTAGGGCTGAAGGGGCTGACGTCGGCTACGTGGTTGTAGGCCGAGTAAGGCAGCGGCGCAGTAAATAGACCGAAGCCTGCACGGAACGCGGTTTTAGGCGAGGCCTGGAAGGCGACAGCGACACGCGGCTCCCAGTAGCCATAGGTGTTGGTGGCGAGGCTGTTTGGAACGCCACGGTCACCAGGAAATACAAGTCCAATGGGAGCGCCGGGGTACATAGTGCTCTTCTGGCCCGGGTTGTAGACTCCGCCGCGTCCGTCTTTCGATGCAGGGGCAAGATTAGGATCCCAGCGAATGCCAAGAGTCAGTGTGAGGTTAGGACGAACTCGCCACTGATCCTGACCGTAGGCTCCGAACAGGATGCCGGTGACATCGGCGATTTCACCAGCGCCCTGGGTGTATGTACCAACACGGCCGAGAAGGAAATCCGCAAGGCCAAATCCAGTGGAGTAGCCATTGAAGCCGATGATGGGGGCGGCCGGATAGAAGGTGAGTTCGCGTGCGCGTTGATGCCAGAGGTCCGCGCCGACTGAGATGGTGTGGTTGCCGGTAGTTTTAGTCAGGTAGTCGGAGAAGCCCCACGAACGTCGCATTTCGCCGGTGTATTCGGAGTAGGGAGTGCTGAATCCGCCGTTTGCGTTAAGGCCCTCGGAGTAACAGGTTCCTGCGGGGTCGGAGACATTGACGTACTGCGAGAGGCAGAATGCGTTTCCGGCAGAATCAAGCTGTGTGCCGGCGTTGAAGACGTGCATCTGGTTCCAGAAAAGTGAGAGAGCATTAACCGTGCTGGGATTGATGGTCCAAGTGTGGTTCAGGACTTCGTTGAAAAATTTACCCTGCTTGCCGGGAACGATCGCCAAAATATTGCCCGGAGTCGCCGACTCTTTCTTGTTGTAGTACTGGTTGAAGCTGCGCAAGGTAAGACGGTGCCTGTCGTTGGGTGCGTAGTCGAGGCGACCAGTGCCTTCATCATACTTTTCTACGGACGCGGGCGCGGTGTAATAGACGAGACCGCTGGCGGGATCCTGCCCGAGCGGAAGCGCGGTGCGCGCGATGCGTACGGCAGCAGGGCTGAAGAGCGCGGGATCGATGCGGTTATTCACAAAGCCGCCGGTAAGCGCCGTGGGATAGGCGGAGAAGTCTCCATTGAGCATGGCCGCCGTGGGGGTATTGGTGCTGTTGCTGGTGGCTGTGGTGGATTGCCGCGTTCCCTGATAGTTGCCGAAGAAGAAAAGGCGATCTTTCTTGATGGGACCGCCAAGGAAGCCGCCAAACTGATTGCGCTTCAGTGGATCGACCTGCTTGGAGAAATAGTCGGCGGAGTTGAGGGCACTGTTGCGCAGAAATTCGAATGCGCCGCCATGAAAAGCGTTGGAGCCACCCTTGGTGTCGATACTGACGACAGCGCCGGGCGAGAAGCCGTAGTGGGCGTCGAAGTTGTTGGAGATGACGCGGAATTCGCCCGTGGCGTCGGCGTTAGGCGAGGGCGCGGCGAGTGACAAATACGTGTCCATGTTGGGCACGCCATCAAGAAGGTAGAGAGTGCTACCTTGGCGGCCGCCGCCTGCGGAGGCACCAGACTCGTTGGGAAACGTAGTTTCGCCCTGTAGGGTTCCGGCGCCGGTATTGAGGACGTTGATGGTGCCAGGTGACAACAACACTAGGCTGGACGGATCACGACCGTTGAGTGGCAGCTCGCGGATCGCGTGCTCGCCGACCGTGTTGCTGACCTCGGCATTGGTCGTGTTGATCAGTGCAGCGCCGGCCTCAACATTGACGGTTTCAGTCTCGCTTCCCACTCGTAGCGCGATATCGATAGAAGCCTGCTGGCTAACGGTGAGTACGATGCCTGACTGCTGGAATTTTTGAAAGCCTTTGACTTCGGCTGCGAGGGTGTAGTGGCCGGGAGGAACGGTGGGGAAGCGGTAGAGCCCGGAGGGATTGGTTTCGGCAGGGAGGGTGAGATTGGTGTCGACGTTGGTAAGTGTAAGGTGGGCTGCCGGAATGGCTGCTCCTGATGGATCGGTGACGGTTCCGCTAAGAACGGCGCTACCCCCCTGTCCAAAAGCGAAGGGAACGAAAACGTTTACAGCAAGGACGCAAAAAAAAAGCGTAATCAGCTTTTTGATCTTCATTAATGGGCCTCAAAAGATAATGTTTGTTGTCGATTTCGTGAGCTTATGCTCATCTTGGAGACAATAATTTGTAAAAGGCAGAATAGAAACCTGGGTCTAAAACAGCGTGCCGCAGGCCATGCCTGCGGTGAACATCCCCTAGGATAAGCGGTGACAAACACTGTTGTCTATTTCGCTGCAATCTCAAACAGACAGAAAAATGCGGTGTACCGTCGCTACTTAAAAACTCGCCTCTAGGGGTGGATCTTCGTTTGTGTTCCTTGAATGGTTTGGCATCGAAATCGATTGCATAGCCACACGTTAAAGAACATGTTCAGAGCTGTCCTGGCATGAGGTGAGCGACAGTTATGTTGTGCAAGCCCCCTTGGGGCTTTTTCGATGTGAAACGTCGACGTCATCGAATCCTGCGATTCCACCATAGAAATCGCTGAATCTGCGTTGCGGAAAACTGCCGGTGCCGTTAGGCGATCACTCGCGTGAGCTTCGAGACGCGGCCGGTCTGATTCCAGTCGGACACATAGATGCTGGCATCTTGATCGATGTAACATCCATGGGCCGCGCTGAACCATGCAGGCGATATATCACTGGGGCGCAGTTTGTAGTTGGCCCACTGGTCTTTGTGTGGATTATCGCCCAGGAAAGCAACCGGCGCATTGTTCTTATCGAGAACTGTGACTCGCCCTTCCAATTCGGAGACAACCGCATACTCTCCGTGAATGCTCACCTGGCAAGGTCGGCGAAGATGAAGGGCAGTGTTGCTTACGAATCTGCCGTCGAAGTCGAAGTGGCTCAGCCTACGGTTCTCCCGGTCGCACACCAGGAGAAGCGGCTGGTCGTAACGCGTATCCACAGTCAGCCCATGGCAGCAGTTGCATCTGCCGTCGGCATCTCCCTTGCCGGCGAAGCTGGCCTTATAGTTGCCACTTTTATCGAACATGAAGATGCGGGAATCACCATAACCGTTGGCGATGAAAACCGATCCACCGGGTCCGGGTACGGCGGCCGTCACACGCCATTCATTCGGTGCGTGAAATCCTGCCTCAGGTGGAGCAACGATCTTCTGGACGACCGAGCCGTCAGTCTTCATCTTGAGAAAGAGCCAGTTTTCATGAGGCGTTCCCTTTTGTACCGTGGCATAGAAATACTCTGTGCCAGACTCCTCGGCGTAGACCATGGAGTGAATCTCGGGGTAGTCAGTGGCAATCGTTCGGAGCGGCTTGCCGCTGCGGTCATATACGACCACACCCGTAGCACTCTGCGTGCTGACGTAAACGAGCCCAGCCTTATCCGTGGCGATAGCGCCGTGAGTTCCCCCGAAGATCTTTCCCTCTGGTAGTTGCCCCCAGTTCGGAACAACGTCGTAGCTCCATTCGCCATTGCCGGTTTGCACTTGAAGAGTATCTATGGAGGCTCTCCCTGATTCGACACTTGCATACGATCCTGTGGATACAAGACCTGCAACGGCTGCAATACCGCCGGTAGCGCAGAATCGCCGACGATTAACCGCGCCACTGGATGGTGAGTTCTTGTGCTGAAGATTCATAGCGCTCTCCTAGTTGCGGACCGGTCGGCCAAGTTGGTGCGGGTTGAGCGGGATTCTATCCCTGCGAGACATCCACTTGTAATCGGATTTTGAGGGTGATTCTGTCCGTCCGAAAGACAACAGCACTGCGCCCGCCATTTATTTTGGAGCGTTCGAAGCCTCGAGCCGGCCTCCTCGGATCCATTCGATAATCGTCCGGTATTGGTCGCTCGATTCATTTCCGTGCCAGCGCTGGCCGCCGTTATGCGTGGCCAGATAATCGCCGACGTTTCCCGCACTGTCCGACGGCCGCGTGGGCTTGATCACAATCAGGCTCTTGTCGGGGTTGGTGATATCCACCACTCGCATCGCATACTTATAGTTCTCTGCACTGTCCTGCTCGGAGAAGACTCCATCAGCATTGGGTGGCGCAAGCTTGAAGATGACATGACTGGCATGGCAGAAGACGCATGCCTTTCCGTCGGGTCCCGGCGTCGCCAGGATGGGCTCGATCTTGCTGACGAAGTAGCGGAAGTCGAGCACTGCGCTGGGTTGCACATCGTGCAACGCATTGCCCAAGGTCTTCCCCTGCAGCACACTGGTGGCAATGAGCTTGAGGCGAGGATTCGGGGAACTCTCGAGCTTGTTCATGGCGCTGCGGAAGTCCGTCCGCTGTTCCACCCCTTTCACTTTGCGCAGTGTATCGAGAGCCGCAGCACTCACGTTAACATCAGGGTTCAGCAGGCTGGCCAGCACGGTATCCACCACCAGGGGATATTCCATAGGTAGCCGAATCTTCTTGGCACCCGCGTTCCGGTTGAGGTAGTCCTGATCCTGCGAAACCGCGCCCCCTGCAACGCCCAAACGTCTCTTGAGGAAGGCTGGATTACCCGCTTCCTCAAGCAGGATATTCAGCGCGGACTTATTCAGGCCAGCGAAGGCGGTCTTCACGGCGGGCTCGGTTTGGGGATCGCCCAGAAAGTGTTCCAGGCATACCTGCATCGCTGCCCGCTGTACGTCAGGGGTGAAGGAATGCAACCCTGCCAGTACCTGTTCCTGGAGCTTCGGTTCGTGCATCAGACTGGGGAACGCAGAAGCAGCATCGAGCACTTGTGCATAGTTGGCCGGGCGCGACGGTGCTTCGAGCATCATTCGCAAAGCGGCCAGGACCTCCGGCTGATTTCCCCAAGCGGAGTTTTCGGGCAGTGCCGCGAGCAGAGGCAGCACGACGGCCTGGCTATCTGGATTCCCGTGCTCGAGTATCTCGACGATTTTGCTTAACAGCTTTGGATCGGGCGCACTCGGTGTATTGAGGTTCAGGATTCCTCGCTGCCCATTCTCGTAGACGTAGCGGACTGCCTGACGCACTGTGGGGCTGGCGTCCTGTGAAAGGTTGAGAGCAGCCAGTGTGAAGCGTGCGTCGCCGGCTTCGCTCAGTGTGCTCCCCGCTTTTAGGACTTCAATCTTCATGGAGTCATCGGCACCTGTCAGGCAGCTCAACAAGGCGTCTTCCAACTCCGGTCCGGAGCTCTTGAAGAAGTGGATCAGGTCGCTGTCGTTTCCGATCCGTGTCTGGAAGAAGCCGTTGTTTACGTCATATTTGAAATTGACGGTCTCGCGATACGGCGAGTACTCATAGCCAGGGCGATGCAGATCAGGCACCCCGGGCACGTATTTGGTAAGTACTGCAGGTAGGCCAATCGATACAGTGTTCGCCTTGAGTTCCGGCAATGCGTAGTGTCGAACGTGGAAGTCCCACAGGGCATTCAGGATGCCTTCACGGCCAAGCGGCGTCGCTGTGCGCAGCACTTTGGCGAGCACTTGTGCCTGGTCCCGAGCGACCGCTTCGTAGCCAGCGTTGATCTTGTTTTTGTCCTCGTCCTTGGAACTCGCCCGCACCCACGCTGAGAGGTATCCGGTATTCTCATCGAGCAGGTCATAGATACTCTCCTTGATCCCACGCCGAACCATCGCGTCACTCTCCGTATTGAGGCGGGTGGCGAGAGACTCAAGAGTGCTGCGTCGCACCTCTGGTTGATCCACTTCCCAGTAGTACCAGCGCCACAATCCGGAGGCGGCTTCAAAACGGACAAAGGGCACAGGATCATTCAGATCACGCTCCAAGGCATGCAGCAATTCAGCATCTCCGGTCAGGGTACGGAAATGCTGATTGAATACGCGGGCTGCACCCCAGCGTGTCCGCGCATTCGGCGATGCCAACGCAGCGGCAAGCATGTGGCGCCCTTGCGGCGCGGCCTCTTGCCGCCGTGACAGCACCATGCGGAGAGCATAGGCAGAAGTGGTTTGCACCATCTTGGTGGAATCACCAAGTCCCTGAATCAGAACCGGTAGAGCCCCCGGGTCCGCCATGTGCCCCAGAGCGCGGGCTGCGGCTTCACGGGCGAGCGGCTGGTCGCTGTGGACAAGCACATTCCGAATTTGCAGCAGAACCGGTTCCGGGGCCAGATCCCAGTACTGATCCAGTTGCGCAAGCAGCAGCGGCAGGTTATTTCTGGCAAGTGTGGTGGGTGGGGCGGGGTAGGCGGCATCCCAGTTCTTGGCTTTGGTGTCCCCTGGGTAAAGCGTTGACAAGGCCATCACAGCAAACTGCGTGGCACGGAAGGGCGTGTTGAAGCCCTGGTAGACGGGGTCGCCTTCCCAGCTTCCTTCCGGCCGCTGCGCAGCCAGCATGGCTTTGACTGCACGCGCCAGGTGCTCGTCGGTCTCGGGCCGGCGGCCAGCCTCCGCTAGAGCTAGAACCGCGTTATAGGAGACAAAATCGGCGGTCTTGGCTTGCTTGTCAAACTGATACGGCCAGGCACCTTCAGGAGTCTCGTATTCGTACAGCTTGTTGATCAGGGCATCAAGTTGTTTCGCATATTTTTCCCGATTCACTTCCGATAGAAGCATGATCTTCCAATTGAGGTCGATGACGTTTTTCGGTTCGTCCGGCAGCGCCAGTTGCTCGACGTGATTGCGCTCGGCCAGCCAATCGGCCTGGTGCGTCTGCTTGTAAGCTAGATTGAAGGTCTGCCAGCTCTGCTGGGCAATCTCAAAGGGGCTGACATCTGGCTCGCAACCGTCCGCTTCATCTCCCGGCATGACGGTCAAACCCTTGTAATGGATCTTCAGGAATCTCGCATAGGGCAACGCGAAGTCCTTGCGTGGCGCGTCGTGAGTGACATTCTGCTCGAATGCATGTGCAATCAGCGGTAGCCTGCTGGACACGGTGCGGGCGGTATAGATGATGCGCACCCAGTTGGTGTTGGGCTCTCCGTAGAGTGGTCTGGCGTTGTTGTATATACGGTCGGTGAGGAACTCGAGCCCGGCACGCTGGGTTGGGGGATAGCCGTTCTGGACTGCCTTTAGATAGCCTCGTGTGCTGAACTGTGCCGGATGACACGCAATGCAAAGCTGTGTCTCGGAGTGCTGCATGGTCGTGCGCAAGGCGACTGCGCCCCGGCGAGGGGTATTCGAAAGCCACGAGTCGCCCATGTTGACTATAAAGTCCATACCCGCGCGCACCGCTTCATGCGGATCCTTATTTGGCGGTACGTTGTATTGATAGGTGTGCAACTGATAGGCCGGATGATTGGCGGCCACACGTACGTAGTACGACTGCCCCGGCTGCAGGATACGGGTGCGAAACTTGTAGAGTCCAGGATAGTTCTGAGTCGCCTCAACCTGATAGATGAACTCTCCCTGTGTGAATGGCACTACATCCGAATGTCCGGAGGCATCTTTTCCAGCTTGAAAGATGTCCACGTCGAGAGGCACGTCGCGATCAGTTACATTGAGCACGAAATAGACCAGCTTTGGCTGTGCTTCACGGAATGTGAACCGGAACCATTGGAATCCTTTGAGCATCGCCGCGTAGCCATCTTCGCTCCTGGAAGGAGCGTAGGGTCTCTCGTCGTCGCTGCCATAGATGGTCTGGCCAAGCTCGAACGGCTGAGCCACTTGCCACGTATCGTTCGGGGCGGCGGCGATGACACCATGCTTCAAATCAGGAAGGTTGCCGGGCAACTCCGGGGCCTGGAGAATCTTGCTCAAGCGAGTGCTGATCTCTGGAGCCGGGGCACCCGAAGCTGCGGCAAAGCTTACTGTGACAGGGCCCTCCGCCCGAGGCCGCAGAGTCAGGTAAAAGTCAAGGTCGGCGGCGTGCAGCCACTTGGACGCAACTTCTCCTTTGGCATCGTTTACGGTGACTCGAATGGCGTCGTTGCCTTGGAGTTGCGCTAAATCCTTAACCCCCAGCGTAAGTGCGTAAAGCGATCCGGGCAGTACTTTGGCCAATTGGACGTTACGCGCCGAGGCGGGGGCGGATTGTCCGGCCTGGACGACTCGGCCAGCGATAACGATTGCACCGACGATGCATGCAGTTATCGCAAGCGGAACAATAGCCCAACTCGCAATGAGTCGATTTCTGCGCGTGCACCCCATGATTCAACCTCACAAGTTTTCCAGCCCTTTTTACGGAGCGGGGATATGGCTTCGTTTATCAACGGAGAAACTATATACCAATTGGGTTATGGAGGATTCTTGCGGTACGGCAAATCGCTGTCGCAACGATCCGCCTGCTTGCACAGGGGAATCAAAGCGGCGGACGATCTCACGAGTCGTCTTATGAGAACTAGCGGGCTTTGTCACGTCCTCCGCTGAAGGAATCCCTGCTTCTTCAGAGGCGCTCCTTGAGCGAGCCGACGAGATGTGGTGGCTGAATAGCTGGATAGCAGCAGAATCTCTCTACCGGCGAGCGGAATTGGAGTTCATGCAGGCGCACCAGTTCTTAAAGGCTCTCTATGCACGGAGCATCGAAATGCCGGCTACAGCGATTCCACGGTAAGCGTCCCCGTGGCCGCCACTATTCTCTTGGGAACTCACGCTAGGAGACAAATTCAAACGTCTTCCACTTAGCCAGTAAGCGTCAGCCGTATCACGGTAATAAAAGCAACTTCCAGAACACTAGTCCACTTTGGACGCTAGCCACCTTGGAACTTTCACCGGCAGCCATAATCAATCGTCAGAGTTTCATGCGGAGCGACGCTAGCTGTAATGTCGAAACCCTCTGCACTCTCCCGTCCACTTCCAATTCCTAAGAAGCTAGTCCCGCCATTCTGAGTTGCAGTGCAGATCATCCCACCGGGTAATACCGTCTTCACGCGTGCGATCGTACCAACTCCAGCGGCGGCACTCACAATCACAGTAAGCCGCCCCCGACTTGCCGTACACGTATAGCCTCTGGCGCACGACGCGTTGCCTCCCACATTAGCCGGGCCGGGCACTACAGTTGTAGCACCGGACAAAATCCTGCTTTCCGGGTTCTGGGCAAGGCCGCTTCCATTGACGCCTTCGTTTCCTTGAATCTGAGAGCCTATGACCACCCTGCCATTCGAATTAGTGATCGTAAGGACGTGGTCTCGGTTCTTTGGATCCTGAAGATCTATTTGCGTCGTAGTAACTCGCCCCTCTAGATTTCCTGAAAACAAAGCAGCGGTCATGCGAGACACCGTAAAATGCCCATCCGCGGGATCGTATTGCAAGGCTCCATTTTGTAACTGAAACAGGTTGTATGGTGACTTATGTTCGCACCCTCTCAAGTCGCATCCAATTGTAATCAACGCCCCCTGATTGAGAGGGGCGCTTCTTATACTCATGAGTTCTCGGTAAGGTCCTGTGTAGGTATGCCATCGAATCGGCTCCAGTGTCCCCCCGCAACCGATGTAAAGCGAACATGGATTCGAATTTCTCCACACCGAAGGATAGTAGTTCGCACTTATGCCCGCGCCGAAGAAATCCCAAAGTTCTCCAGAAGAGTTGGTGCCATTGCTAAGCGTATGTTGAGCCAAATGCGTCGACTTCGCGCCCATGGTAAAGCTGGGATTGTGAGGATTCTCGATGACGTCACCAGAAGCCCATTCGACCGAGTTAGACTCCAGTGGGACCCCATCTGCATTCTGTGGGCCCAAAACCTCTGCTCCTGGATACAAATGAAAACCATAATAAGAAGGTGGCAGGTCGATTGAGGCTGTAGACGACGTATCATCCGTCCCCGCCTGAGACCATTTCAAGGCGTGGTTCACGTCATTTTCAAATTCCGGCAAATGAACAGTGCCATTGAAGGATGGGGCGCTTGCTCCTGTAATCACCACAGATGCAGCATGATTCAAAATATAAGGGCCAAGTCCCCGCGCAAATTTCGCCGTAACTACGCCATTCGACCTCGACAGATTTGTCAGCATGGTCGGGGGTGTATACACCCTGATTACATCCTGCTTTGTGCCGCCTTTGACATTCCATATATAGGCAAGATGCTGTGAATCTGTAGCTCCAACAATCTCATAACTTGTGCGAAATCCATCACGAGCCAGATTACGGTCCAGGCTCATATATTGACCGCAAACCCCGCCCTGCCAAAGAGAGGTAGGGTTATTCGCGTCCTTCCCATTAGGGTTTTTGTGGATGACAGTAACATCCTGTAAACCATGACTAGCCGGACTTACTTTTGTAACTACCACCTGCTCCGGATACCAGCCTCCCGCAAGACAAGCCTTCCCTATTACAAAGGAGCCACGGATAAGCCGTACGGCCGTTAACGTAATCGTCTCCGGCACAGTGGGCTCCTTGATCCGTGGTAGGGGAGTATCGACAATCCCAATACCAGTCGATGGCGGCAACATTGCAGAGACCGGCATGACGTGAACGGAAGTTCCCTCAACCAACGTCTCCGGCCCTGTCACAACTCCGGAGATAGTTCCCTTGGTTATATCCAACATAAAAGCGCCGTCGGTGGTTGTTTCTTGCGATTGTGGACCAGTCACATAGCTGACAGGCAATACGGTGACTCCCGGCACAGCCCCGGCTCCTGCCGTCCCATGAAACCACCTATCCGATTCTCCGCCCTCGCGCGTATCCAGCGTAAAACCCTCATCAGATTGTGCGGTCGCTCCGCCGTCGGTAGAGGAATAGATATACTGCGCCGCAAAGTCGCCAGTTGCATGCTTCACCGAATTGGAAACATACATCTGCCCAATCCCTCGGGTATTGAAGAACCCATTCTCTGAAACTCCATGCTGCACAGACCACCCACCAGCATTGCCCCAGCTATAACCCGGAGTATTGAATTTATAGAGGTTGTAAAACCCGATCAGGTCACGAGGATTGAACGTATCAAAACTGAACCGCTGAACAACAGAAACCGCATGGTTATTATAATCGGATGAAGAATTGTTAAAAGCCTGGTTCTGCGGCAAACTTGTCCTGGACGCATCCGGGGTCTGCGCCATAGCTCCATAGCTCAACATCACGCCAACCAATACACATTTCAAGAGCTTCATCAATATGCTCCTCATGTATCCATTTTATTTGCAGTAGAAGTCCACTCCGAGTGTCCTGAGAATTCTCTTTTGCACCTTAAGAAAACGTTCTCTTGACGAGCAATGTTTCTTACGCTACAAGAGATTGACCCATTTTTCGGAGGAAAACTGCCGTGAGTTTATCCCGTCGCGCATTTATCACTTCAGCTGTCGTTTCGATTCCATCTGTTGTTGCTCACGCCCAGTCAAAGGGCAGAGGTTTGCTGCCTATGCTCGCGGATGAGCTTGGTGCAGATGCGGCTCATGGCACTGGGACGACAGCGTGGAAGGATGCCGGGGTAATCGATCTCAACCACTCCCAATACGCCAGGCTAAAGACAGTGCCAGTGAGGGCCGTTGTCATTCGGGATGGATTCTGGTCACAGCGACGCAGGACGAATTTAGCGGCCAGCATTCCAAGCATGCATGACGAACTGTTGCAGCATGGACGGATGGACAACTTCCTTCGGCTTGCAGGGAAGTCGAAAGAACCGCAAAAGGGCCCCGTCTATTCTGACTCCGACATCTATAAATGGACAGAGGCAGTTGGCTTTCAGCTTCAGGTCAATGATCAGCCGGAGTTGAGGGAGATGACCGACGCGATGATTCGGGATATCGCGGCCATTCAAGAGCCCGGCGGCTACCTCAACACGTATTACGTTGGCGACAGGAGATCGCTGCGCATGCAATACGACGTGCAGACCACCGGCCACGAACTCTATTGCATCGGCCATATGCTGCAGGGTGCGATTGCGTACTATCGTGCGACTGGAGACAAGACGCTGCTCGATGCAGGCATTCGCTTCGTGGACGACTTTCTGATCCCGAGTTATGGACCCGGGTCGAACCAGAAGGCGATCGTCTCGGGCCATCCGGAGATCGAGATGGCACTGATCGAGCTGTCACGGACGACCGGCAACCATAAATATGTCGATCTGGCTGGATACATCCTCCATGGCGATGAAAGAGTTCCACTGAAGCCGTCGCAGATTTCCTACATGTACTGCGGAGTGCCTTTCACTTCGCGAATCAGGTTGGAGGGACACGCAGTTCGAGCGATGTACGCGTGTTGTGGGGCAACGGACTATTACCTCGAAACCGGCGACAAAGCCTACTGGAAGACGTTGAATGCGCTATGGGAAGACCTGACGACGCATCAGCTCTACGTCAACGGCGGTGTGGGGGCGCGGGAGGCCGGCGAGGCCTTCGGTGATGCGTATGAGCTACCGAATGCGCGAGCCTATGGCGAAAGCTGTGCAGCCATCGGCAACATGATGTGGAACTGGCGGATGCTTGCGGCCTCGGGCGAGGCGAAGTTTGCCGATGTGATCGAACGAGCGCTGTACAACGGCATCAACTCCGGGATGTCGCTCGATGGTAAGACCTACTGCTATCGAAACCCGCTGGCGTTCGATCCCGCAGGCGACTCGAGAGACCGTCATCTGACCGATGGCAACATCCGCAACGCCTGGTACGACACCACCTGCTGCCCTCCCAATCTTGAGCGAACATTTGCATCGCTCTCAGGCTACTTCTACAGCACCAGCGACGAAGGCGTTTACGTCCACCTCTATGACAACTCCGAGATGAACTGGCACTTGCATGATGGAACAGGACTGAAGATGGAGCAGAAGACGAATTATCCGTGGAGTGGTTCGGTAAAGATGACGGTGACCCCGGCGAACCCGAGCCAGTTTACCGTTTATGTGCGGATTCCGGGATGGTCGGCGAAGAACGTCGTGCGGGTGAATGGAAAGGAATTAAACGGGGCAAAGCCAGGCCAGTACCTTGCGATTCGCCGACGCTGGGAGGCGAACGACACTATTGATCTGGACTTCGATATGACGACGCACTTGCTGAAGGCGAATCCCGCGGTGACAGAAGATCGCGGCAGGGTTGCATTTCAGCGAGGCCCGGTCGTGTTCTGCATGGAGCACCTGGACCAGAAGGACCACGTCCCGGGGATGAATCTTGCTGATTACACCGTGCACCTTGTCGGGACAACGACTGCGCAGTTCGAGCCGGGTTTGCTCGATGGTGTGATGGTGCTTGCTCATCCTGGTGTGATTAATAGATCAGCGACCGATCCGGGTCTCTATTACTCCGCGCAATCTGAACCGAAGACCGCGGAGAGCCCAACCACATTGAAGCTCATTCCGTACTATGCCTGGGCGAACAGGGAACCGGCGGCGATGCAAGTTTGGATACCGTACAGCAAGGCGTAAACGAGAGAGTATGTTGCACGAAAGGTCACTTATGAGCATGGTTTCAATCATTGCAGGATCTGAGATTCTAAATGTACGAGCGTTGGCTTCAAGAATCGCTTTGTTGGCAGCCGCGACCGTTGCCTTAACGGGTGTTTGTGTGGCGCAGGCGCCGGAGGCTACGCTTAGCATTCAATTGGATAAGCCCGTGCACGCGGTGAGTCCTACTCTCTATGGGCTGATGACGGAAGAGATCAACTACTCCTATGACGGTGGGCTGTATGCGGAGATGGTGCGAAACAGAACGTTTCAGGACCATGGCTTCGGAGGTGTGGCGCACTGGAACCTTGAGCATGCTGGAAACTCCGTCGCAACCATGGCCATCGATCCGGCCGAAGGACCCAGCGATGCTCTACAGCATAGCCTCGCAATCACGGTGAAGCAGGCCGATCCGGCGAATCCTGCAGGCGTCCGAAATGAAGGCTATTGGGGCATGGCTCTGCGACCCAACACAACCTACAAAGGATCGCTGTACGCGAAGGCCGATTCCGCCGAGGTGGGACCGCTGAGCGTGGCACTCGTCAGTGACAATACCGGCAAAGCCGTGGCGAGTACGACGGTGCAGGGACTTTCGACAGAGTGGAAGCGCTACGAGTTCACGCTGACCACAGGGAAGATAGAGACCTCCGCAGAGAACCATCTCTTGCTGACGGTGGGACATGCAGGCAAGATATGGATCGATCTGACATCGCTGTTTCCGCCGACCTATAAGAACAGGGAGAATGGAAATCGTCCCGACCTGATGGAGATGATGGCGGGAATGCATCCAAAGTTTCTTCGGCTGCCGGGCGGCAACTATCTCGAGGGTGACCAGATCGATGAGAGATTCGACTGGAAGAACACCATCGGCCCGCTCGTGGACCGACCAACGCATCGCAGTCCGTGGAACTATCAGTCGTCGGATGGAATGGGTTTGCTTGAATTCCTTGAGTGGACGGAGGATCTGAAGATCCAAACGGTGCTTGCCGTCTATGCGGGATACTCGTTGAAAGGCGATCACATCAATCCGGGACCAGCGCTGGCTCCGTTCGTCGAGGATGCTTTGGATGAGATCGAATTTGCGACCGGTGATACGTCGACCAAGTGGGGCGCTGTGCGGGCGAAGCTAGGACATCCGGCGGCATTCCCGGTGAAGTATGTCGAGATCGGCAATGAGGACTGGTTCGATCGATCAGGAAGCTACGAGGGACGCTATGCGCAGTTTTACAAGGCGATCAAAGCGAAATATCCCCAGCTCGAGTTGATTGCCACGGCACCCTTGAAAAGGATGAAGCCGGATGTGTTGGACGATCACTACTACAAGCGCGCAGACGAATTCTTTGCCGATGTAAAGCATTATGACAGCGTCGACCGTAACGGACCGAAGATCTTCGTGGGCGAGTGGGCGACGCGCGAGGGATCGCCAACGACCAACATGGGCGCGGCGCTTGGAGATGCAGCGTGGATGACGGGAATGGAGCGGAACAGCGATCTGATCGTCATGGCCTCGTATGCCCCGCTGTTCGTCAATGTGAACCCGGGTGGAATGCAATGGGAGTCCAACCTGATTGGGTACAACGCACTAACGAGCTATGGGGCACCCAGCTACTATGCGCAGGCGATGTTCGCGGAGTACCTCGGAACAGAGGTGCCGGCATCTTCTGTCACAGGCGGAGGCGAGCGATTCTTCTACTCGGTGACGCGTGATGCGGCCAAGGGTGCGGTGTTTCTGAAACTGGTCAATGCATCATCTGTCGCGCAGCCGGTCGCAATCGAGATGACAGGCGCGAACAGCGTAGCGGCGACGGGAACACTGGTGTCCTTATCAGGCGCCACCCTGGCGGAGACGAATACTATCTCCGCTCCGACGCGCATCGTGCCCGTGAAGACAGCGCTGAAGAGTGCGGGCGCAAAGTTCAGCCACACCGTGCCGCCTTACACCGTACAGGTGCTCGAACTGCAAGCGAAGTAGCGGAATTGTTGCACTACGCTGCCGGGATGGGCATCGCGTCAGATCTCTTGACGGCGATGCTGACCGGCAGTGTAGCGCCCACGCCAATCATCCAGACGATACTGATGAAGCGGCCCACGGGAATGAAATAGCCTGCATTCCAGGTCAGTAGCGTCAGCGTCGCAAGTTCGCACGCAACCGCAACGAAGATGCCCAGCCACATCAGCCAGCGCGGAATGAGCCGATGGATGCCAGCCGTAATGGACACGCCAGCGACAAATAGACCCAGCGGCACTACAAAGCCAGGGCCTCCCTCCGCGAAATTGAGTGCCTGCAGAGCGCGCACAGCGCCATCCTGCTCTGCAATACCCGGTCTCGTGAGAGACCAGCTAGTCAATGCGGAGAGAAACAGCATCATCGTTGCGGCAAGGCCGCCACAGAGCGCAATAACCTCCCCGGCCGCCCGCACACCCAGAAACCGCAGGCGGCTTATGGTCGTGGCTATAAAAATGATCAGAGGAATAGCCGAGGCCAATTCACAGAAGGATCCCCATCGGATCGACCAGCTATATTTCGCAATATAGGCGACCGCATTGTCCGCAGAGTCATGCGGGATCGCAAAGGCAGCACTGAGCTTGGTTCCCCCCGCAATCAAGAAAGCGGTATAGATCACCGCCAGAATTACCAGTGGAGGACCTGCGTGACGCTTTTCGGAGAGAGCAGATTCCTGAGGCAGTTTCATAGAGAGACGGCTCCTGTAAGACTAATGGTTAAGATGGAAAGCAAATGGGATGGCGTACCTGAAGACATGCTCGAAGCATTCTCCAATCGCGATCAATTGTGCGAATCGGTGTCGCCTCCGCTTCCTATCCTGGCGGCAACACGATCCAACCGCGAGTGCCAGGTCTTCTGAAGTTGATCGGCCTTGACGCGCTGCTCAGGATTCAGAACTGTGGTGTAGACCTTCGACTTCAACCGCTCCTTCTCCACCAGCAGCTTTGCAATTGTCTCGCCCTGGCGAGCCGCAATCGCCTGCACCTTGCTCTCATCTAGATTTCCTTGCGCCGTCGCTGTGTCCATCTCTTTGCCCTCGGAGGCAAGTTCATTGACAAGCGATGCAACCGTCGGCCGCTCTGCTTGCCACATCGATTTGATCTGCGCCCTCTGCGCGTCGCTCAAGTTGAGTTTATGTCCGACGTAGCCCAGAGGTCCGTGATGGCCCCATCCTCGACCAGCCCATCCCCGATGTCTCGGCCCATCCGCCCGGACAACGACTATGCCGACTACAACTAGGAACAACGCCACGCCTGACCAGATCATGAATCGCTTCATATCAATCTCTCCTCTGTACCGCATCACATCTCGATTTCAGCACTGGCTCGCGGTGTGTGCGATAAAGATTGGTTAAGCAACATAAAGTTTTGTAAAGGCTGCTTTTGCTGGT
>Ga0193753_10001105_pt1 | contig 23739 bp, 11 predicted proteins | sample H1c2metaG_FD_144925 | JGI IMG/M metagenome (GOLD analysis project Ga0193753, IMG submission 144925) | Soil microbial communities from a riparian zone of the East river system, Colorado, United States - H1c2 | ecosystem: Environmental > Terrestrial > Soil > Riparian zone | place: USA: East... | reverse complement strand
TGGGCACGCGCAACCAGTGCAGGAAGGGCGCGTCGCCGCGGAAGCTGGCCAGGCTCTGCCACGCCTCCACGAAGGTGTCCTGCACGAGCGCCTCGTGCACGCTGCGGTCGCGCGCGAAGCGGCGCATGAGCTGCGCGACCGCCTGCTGGTGGCGCTCGACGAGCTGCGCGAAGGCGCCGCCGTCCCCGTTCAGGCTCGCGGCGATGTCGGCGCGGTCCGCGGCGTCCGTGACACCCGGCGCGACGGCGCGCGCCGCGCGCGCCGCCGCTGCCCGTCGTGCGTCCGCCATGGACAGCAGGACAGCACGCGCCGCGGACGGATTCCATCCGCGGGATGACCGCAGTGCCGCGGCCAGCGCACTCAACGCCGCGGGTCCGCCGCGGACGGCTCACGCGCTCCGGGCGCCGGACGCGTGCCGCGCGCATCCGGTGCGGCCGTCGAGGCTGCGCTCCCGCCATGGCGCGCGTGGCCCTCGGGACGCTCGGCGCGCCCCGCACGCCCCGCACGCCCCGCACGCTCGGGGCGCTCGGGGCGCTCGGCACGCAGGGCCTGCCGCTGCGCCTGCCGCTGCGCCTGGCGCTGTGCGCGGTGGGCCTGCAGGCCCTCGGACTGCTGCGGCGTGAGGATCGTGCCGGCCTCGGCCGCCAGAGCGGCACGCTGCTCCGCGGCGCCGCGCGCGGCGTTCGCCAGGCGCTGTCCCGCCGCGGAGAGGGCCGAGGGATCCGCTGCCGGCGCGCGCGCCGTGTCCCGCAGCGCCTGCCGCGCCTCGTGCAGCTCCTTGCGCGCGCCGGACAGCACCTCGCGATGCTGGTCGTGCACGTCCCGGAGCAGGTCGCGCTGAGCCTGCGTGATGCCGAGCTCATCGGCGACGGACGTCCGCTCGGCCGCAGCCGCCGCCCGGTCGCCGCGAGGAGCGGGCACCGCGGCCTCGCCGCCGCGGCGAGACGCGGCCCCGTCGGCGCGAGACGCGGCTCCGTCGGTGCCGGGCGCGGGGGACTGGGCGCCGGGTGCCACGGCCGCAGGCCCATCGTCGGCGGGCCGGTCCTGCGCCGACACGACGGCCGTGAGAGCACCGCACGCGAACACGAGCAGCGCGTTGCCGAGGAAGGAAGTCTGCATGGGAGTGCTCCGAAGGTCGTGAAGGACCGCTGCGCCGCGGGTGCCGGCCCGGTGCGCCGGCGCGGCGCGGGGGCGGAGAAGGCTCGCTGGCCTTCGAGCCCCAGAGTGAGCGTCGCCGCCGCAGCGGTTACGTGCGGCCCGTGCCGTGCGAGCCGCAGGTGCCGGGCGCGATCGGCCGGTACGATCGGCCGCGGCCGCCCCCGCACGGCCGCAGTGGCAGGTCAGGGCGGGGCGTGGAGGGACGACCGTGGTGTGCGGACGCTTCAGGATGTTCCCTGCCTTCGGCGCCGTGGGCGCGATGGCCCTCGGTCTCTGGCTCCTGGCCGGCGCGCGCGCACTGCCGCAGTCGCAGCCCGGCGCCCCGGTGCCGCTGGCCGATGGCCGCCCGCACGTCGTGGAGGTTGCGCCGGGAGAGTTTGCGATCACGGCGCTGCCGGCCTCGCTCACGCAGCCGGGCATCTACCGTCTGGCCGCTTCGCTGTGGGCGCTGGAGCTGCCGTCGCCGACGACCGGCGAGGAGGCCTTCGGGATCGTCGTGCGCTGCGACCACGTCACGATCGACCTCGGCGGGCACGAACTCGTCGGCGCGAGGAACACGCTCAGCGGGATCGTCGCCGTGCAGCCGCGCAACGCGCAGCCGCTCGTGGACCTGTGCGTGCGCAACGGCACGCTGCGCCAGTGGGGCGCGTGGGGCCTCGATGCCGCCGCGGTCTCCGGCGTGCGCGTCGCCGACGTGTGCGCGATCCGCAACGGCGGCGCCGGCAAGCAGGGCGGCGGGCTGCTGCTCGGCCCGCTGGCGCTGGCGACCGGCTGCCAGGCCGACTGGAACAGCACCTGGGGACTCTCCGCCGCCGAGGGCGCGCTCGTGCGCGACTGCTCCGCATGCGGCAACGCCGGCACGGGCCTCGCGCTGGGACAGGGCGCGCGCGCCGACGCGTGCAGCGCGAGCCGCAACGCCGGCGTCGGCTTCGAGGCGGGCAGCGGCTGCACGCTGCAGGGCTGCTCGGCATCCGCCAACGGGAGCTGGGGCATCTCGACCGGCTCGTCGGCGACCGTGCGCGCGTGCGACGCGTGGGGCAACACGGTCGGCATCGGCGTGGCGGCCGGCGCGCTCGTCAGCGACAGCCATGCCTCGGAGAACGAGCGCAGCGGCCTGCAGGTCCGCGGCGAAGGCTCGCGCATCGACGGCAATCACCTCTCCGGGAACGGCATCGGCCTGGAGGTGCTGGGGCGCGGCAACCTGCTCGTGCGCAACTCATCGAGCGGCAACAGCGAGGACCTGCGCGTGCCGCCGTTCAACACGAGCGGCGGCTTCTACGAGGCGCCGTCGCCCTACGCGCCGCATCCTCCCGTCCCGTCCGCGCAGGCCGCGGCGGAGGGCGCGGTGCCCGCCGCGGGGCCGAAGGATCCGCTCGACGATCTGCGCCCGTGGGCCAACATCGTCCACTGAGCCGGGTCGGCCGAGCCGGCGCGGGGCGTCGTCACCGGACACCCGTGCGACTGGCGCAGGCGGCGCGCACGCGGAGTGCGGCGCGGCGGGCGTTCCGGCGGCGTGGTGGATGACAGGGGAGTCGAACCCCTGACCTCCTGATTGCGAACCAGGCGCTCTACCAACTGAGCTAGTCACCCACGTTCACCGGAACGGGGCGACATGGTAGGGAGGGCGGCACGTCGGGTCAACGGCGACCGCAGCCGGCAGCCGGTCGCGCAGCGCGCGCGCGCCGGCGCGCGGCATGCCGCCCGCATTGCGGCGTATGGTACGCCTCCCGCATGTCAGCGCAGTCCACGACACCGGGCGGCACGGCGTCGCTCCCGACGATCCGGTGGGCGCGGCGGACCGTGCTCGAGCACGCGCGGCCGACGCCGCAGGCGCCGCTCGCCAGCGAGCGCGTGGACATCGTGCGCGCGGTGGGGCGCGTGCTGGCCGCGCCCGTCGTCGCGGACACGGACCTGCCGCCCTTCGATAGCGTGATGATGGACGGCTTTGCGGTGCGCGCGGCGGAGGTCGCGGCCGGTGGCTGGCTGCTGCTGCAGGGCGAGGTCGCGGCGGGCGATGCCGGCGAGCTGCCGCTGCGTCCCGGCCACGCGCTGTCGATCATGACCGGCGCGCCGCTGCCGCCGGGCGCCGACGCGGTGGTCCCGGTGGAATGGACGGAGGCGGAGGTCACGGCCGGCGGCGAGCGCGAGGCGGGAGTGCGCGCGGTGCGCTTCCTGCGCGGCGTGAACGCGGGCCAGCACGTCGCGCCGCGCGCCGAGGACCTGCGCGCGGGCGCCCTCGTCGCGGCGGCGGGGGAGCGGCTGACCACGCTGTCGCTCTCGCTGCTCATCGCCGCGGGCGCGGGGCGCGTGGACGTGGTGCGCCGGCCGACCGTGGCGCTGCTGACCACCGGCAACGAGCTCGTGCCGCCCGGCGCGCCGCTGCGCCGCGGCCAGATCCGCGAGAGCAACGGCCCCGCGCTCGCGAGCCTGCTCGCCGACGCGGGCGGCGACGTGACCGACCTCGGCGTCACGCGCGACACGCGCGAAGCGCTGGACGCCGCGCTGCGCCGCGCCGCGGAGGCGGACATCATCGTGCTCACGGGCGGCGCCTCCGTCGGCGCCTACGACTTCACCGAGGAGGCGCTGCTCGCGCTCGGCGCGCGCAAGCTCTTCGGCAAGCTGTCGGTGAAGCCCGGCAAGCCGACGCTGTTCTTCACGCGCGGGCGCCAGCTCTGCTTCGGGCTGCCGGGCAATCCCGTGGCCGCGCTCATGACGGGGCGGCTGCTCGTGGCGGCGGCCGTCGCGGCGCGGGCGGGCGGCAGCCCGGCAGACTGGAGCGGCCACGCGCTGCCGCTCGCGGGCGACGTGCGCCGCGTCGCCGAGCGCGACCAGCTGCTGCCGATGTCGGTGCGCGACGGCGCGCTGCACTTCGACGGCTGGCACGGCTCGGGCGACCTGTCCTGCATGGCGCGCGCGGAGGGCTTCGCGTTCGTCGCGCGCGGCGCGGGCAGCGCGCCCGCCGGAGAGAGCGCGGACTGGTTCCCGCTGCCCGGCCAGCCGGCGTGGTGAGCGCGGCCCCCGCTGCCCGGCCGCCCCGCGTGGTGAGCGCGGCCTCGCGCGGCGGGATGCGGCCGTGGCTGCTCGGCGCGGCGGGCGTCGCGCTGCTGCTCGCGGCGCTGCCGCCGCTGTCGCTGTGGCCGCTCGCGCTGCTCGTGCCGTGGCCGCTCACGCTGCTGGCGCTGGAGGCACCCAGCGGCGGCAGAGCCTTCCGACGGCTCTACCTCGCGGGGCTGCCCTTCTTCCTGCTGGGCACGGCCTGGCTCGCGCAGACGACCTGGCTCAACATCGTGCTCGTGGCCGTGGCCGAGGCCGGCTGGGTCGGCTTCTACGGCTGGATCGCCTGGCGCGGGCTGCGCGGGCGCGGCTTCATGCCGGCGCTGCCGCTGCTGTGGACCACGCACGAGCTGCTGCGCCTGAAAGGGCCGCTCTCGGGCTACCCCTGGCTGCTGCTCGGCCACGCGCTCGCGCGCAGCCCGATCGCCGTGCAGGCGGCCGACCTCGGCGGCGTGCTGCTGCTCTCCTTCGTCGCGGCGTGCGGCAGCGCCGCGGTGCTCGCTGGTCGCGCGGGGCAGCGGCGTGGCGCGTGCGCCGCGCTGGCCGTGCTGGCGCTCGCCGCCGGCTACGGCCTGGTCCGCCCGCTGACGCTGGGCGAGCCGCTGCCGGGGCCCGTGCTCGCGGGCATCCAGCCCGCCATCCCGCAGGTGCTGAAGGACGACAGCACGCGCGCGGAGGATCGCTACCGGCAGTGCGTGCAGCTCTCGTGGGAGGCGCTGCGCGCCGACCCCGCGCCGGACCTGCTCGTGTGGCCCGAGACGATGTGGCCGGAACCCGTGGGCGAGGGCAGAGCGGAAGACCGCTGGTTTCCGGACTTCGGGCCGCAGGAGGCTGCCGAGCAGGAGCGCCAGATGCTGCGCCCGCTGGTGCGCGCGGGGCCGCTGGGCAGCCGTGCGCGGCCGCTGCTGCTCGGCGCGCAGTACCTGCGCCTCGACGCGGAGGGCCAGCTCCGGAGCTCCAACAGCGCGCTCTACCTGGACGCGACGGGCGCGCGCCTCGGCCGCTACGACAAGGTCATGCTCGTGCCCGCCGGCGAGACCGTGCCGCTCAAGCGCTACCTGCCCGCGCCGCTGCGCCGCGTGGTGGAGCAATGGATCGTCGACTTCGCCGGCTACGTCATCGACCTGCAGCCCGGCACGGGACCGATGACCTTCGAGCTTCCGGCGACGCCGCCCGCGGCCAGCGCCGCCGAGGGCGCGGCGAACAGCGCGAGCGCGGATCCGGCGCCGCCCGCGGCGCGCGTGAGCTTCGGTGTCACCATCTGCTTCGAGAATGCCTACGGCAGCTACTGCCGCGAGTTCGTGCGGCAGGGCGCGGAGTTCCTGGTGAACCTCTCGAATGAAGCCTGGTTCGGCACGTCCACGGAGTTCGACCAGATGGAGCTCCACTCCATCCTGCGTGCCGTCGAGACCCGCCGCGCCCTGTTCCGCTCCACGAACTCCGGCATCTCGTGCCTCGTCCTGCCCGACGGGCGCGCGCCGCGGGGCGACCGCCGGCTCGTCGTGGACGGGCGGGACCGGGCCGTCGCCGGAACCTTCCGGGCGGCGGTGCCGCGCTACCGCGACCGCAGCCTGTACGTGCTCACCGGCGACGCCTTCGGCTGGCTCTGCCTCGCGGTCGGCGCCGTGCTGGTTTTCCGGCGTCGCGAGCCGGCGAGCGTTCCTTGACACTCTCGTGGCCCCTCACTATCGTCCCGCTTCCCGTCGTGTGCCCATGACCCTCGTGGGCACACCCCGAACACGGGCAACCCCTCGTTCCCTGCGAGTTCCTGCATGAGCAGCATCGGCAAGATTTTTGTCGTGTTGAACCTCGTCCTCTCCGTGCTCGTCGTCGGCGCCGCCGGCGCCCTGCTGCACGAGACCAGCCAGACGAAGGTCGACGTCGACGCGAAGACCAAGGAGGTCGTTGCCGCCAAGGCGGAGCTGGAGACGGCCAACGCCGGCTTCGCCGCGCGCGAGCGGGAGCTCACCGAGAGCAAGCAGCGCGTGGAGGAGGAGAAGAACGACCTCGACGTCGCCAAGCAGAACCTCGACCGCCAGAACCAGAAGCTCGAGGCGGACAACCAGCAGCTCCGCGACGCGGTGACGAAGATCGACGGCCGCCTCGGCGCGCTCGAGTCCTCGTACACGACCACGCTGCAGCGCAGCCAGGAGCTCGCGGACAAGAACATGGAGCTGCACACCGAATCGCTCAACGCGAAGGAGGCGCAGCGCCAGGCCGAGCTCGCCAAGCGCGAGCTGATGGACCAGATCGCCGCCGCGAAGGCCGAGACGTCCAAGGTGAGCGAGGCGCTCGCGAGCGAGCATACTGCCGGCAAGGAGGCCAAGGCGATCGCCGACGTCGCCAGGTCGCAGGGCGTCAACCTCGAGGGCGTCGTCGCGATGCCGCGCATCGAGGCGACGGTGGCCGAGGTCGATCAGCAGTACGGCTTCGTGATCCTCGACAAGGGCAAGCAGCAGGACGTGCAGCGCGGCTTCACCTTCGAGGTGTATCGCGGCGGCACGTACCTCGGCCGCGTCAAGGTCGACGAGACCTTCGACAACTACTCCACCGCGCGCATCGAGATGAAGGCGCCGGACGTGGTCATGCAGCGTTTCGACAAGGCTTCCACGTACCTCAACTGAGACTCTGACCATGGCCAGGAAGGCTGCGATCGTCCGCAAGGGCAAGGTGCGCACGGCGAAGGACGCCGACGACGCTTCCACCGAGGTGGAGGTCGAGGAAGAGACCACCGTCGAGGTCAAGCCCGCGATGGGTCTCGAGACCGCGCTCATCGGCATCACGTTCATCGCGCTCATCGCGGCGTTCCTGATGATCCAGATGAAGATGCACGCGGCCTTCGGCAAGGGCTGGCCGGTCTGACGGGAGACGCGCCGGGTGCGGAGACGCGCTCGGGGCAGGGCTCCGCTTGAGGCCGGACGCGGCTCCCTGACTTCACACGGGCGGGCAACGCGCTGGCTCTTGTGAGGGGGCAAGTGGCCGCGTGGGGATCAGGGGCAGCCCGCGTGGGATGTCCGCGCGGAGTCTGTGGGCCAGTAGAGGCCGTGCCTCTACTGGCCCACGAGTCGCAGCAGATCCTGCGCGCGGACGATGGTCATTCGTCTCACGGTCACTGCGCGTCCGCTTCCCCCCAGGCGCGCTCCCCGTTCCTCCCAGCGAGCAGGAACGGCGTCGAGGCGCGCAGCGCCCCCGACGCCCCGGAGCGCCACGCAGCCATTCCTCTTCGGCATCTCTCCTTGACGCCGCATCGGGATAGGGCGATGTTAGGTGCATGTCAGGACCGCGCTCGCGAACGCTCGATGCCTCTCTTCTGCGCCGGGGCCGAGGGGCGCTGACCGCGCTGCCGGTGCTCGCTGCGGGGCTCGGGGAGCCGGATCTGGCGGCGCTGCCTTCGGGGTGGGAGGCGCTGGATCGGCTGCTCGGGGGCGGATGGCCGGGGGGTGTGCTGACGGAGATCGTCGGGCGCGGGCGCAGCAGCCTGGCGCTGCAGGCCGTGCGGCAGGCGCAGAGGACCGGTCAGCCCGTGGCGTGGATCGACGGGCCGGGCACCTTCTGCCCGCCCACGGCCGGCGTGGATCTGGCGCGGCTGGCGCTCGTCCGTCCGCCGCGTGCCGCCGGGTCCTTCCGTGGCCCATGCGTCTCCCCGAAGACCGCTGCGGCCCCGGCATCCGCCGCCCTCGCTCCGCGCCTCGCCAGCGCTTCGGCTGCCGCAGACGCTCCGCACGCCGCGGCATCTCGTCCGGGGAAGAAGGCGTCGACGGCGGACGTGCGCTCGTGGGTCGCGGCCGACCTGCTGCTGCGCAGTCGTGCCTTCGGGCTGCTGGTGCTGGACCTGGCGCCGTGCCGGCCATCGCTCGCGGTGTGCTTCCGGCTCGCGCGCCAGGCCGCCGCGTCGCGCAGCGTGCTGCTGGTGCTCTCCGGGACCGGCGTCGCGGGCTCGGCCGCCGCGCTGCAGCTGCACGTGCGCCAGCACCACGCGCCGTGGCAGCGCCGCACGCTCCCGCCGCCTCCTGCGCTGGACGTCACGCTGCGCCGTCACCGCGGCGGCGCGGCCGGCGCGCGCGTCGTGCTCTGAGCGATGTTCGCCTGCGTGCTGTTGCCGGGCCCCGACGCCGCCCTCGCGCCACGGCTGTTCGCGGTGTCGCCGAGCGTGGCCTGCGACGGCGACTGCGTGTTCCTCGACCTGCGCGGCCTGCAGCGCCTGCACCACCATCCTGCGGGCGCCTTCGCCGCGATCCGCGCCGCGCTCGCGCCGCACGTGCCGCGCGGCATGGCGCTGGCGTGCAATCGCTTCACCGCGGAGCTCGCCGCCCGCCACGGGCGCGGGCCCGTCACCGTGCGCGAGGGCGACGAGGCCGCCTTCCTCGCGCACCTCCCGCTCACGGCGCTGCCGCTGGGTCACGCGCTCGCCCAGCGCCTGCTGCCGCTCGGGTTGCGCACGCTGGGCGATTTCGCGTCGCTGCCGCGCGCCGGCGTGGAACGCCGCTACGGCGCCGAGGGGCTGGCGCTGCACCGGCTGGCCTGCGGACAGGACGGGCGCGCGCTGCTGCCCCAGCGCGAGCCGCGCCCGCTGTCCGTGCTCGCGTCGCTGGAGCACCCCGTGGACCGGCTGGCGTTGCTGCTTCCCGCGCTGGAGTCCGCGCTGGCGCAGCTGTGCGAGTGGGTGAGCGAGGCCGGTTGCGGCATCGTGCAGCTCGGGCTGGAGCTGACGCTGGACCGTGGCCTGGCGGCAGGCGAGGCCGAGGAGAGCGGCGCGGCGCTCGAGAGCGGCACGGCACGGGAGGATGGCACGGTCGCGTGGTCGCTCACGCTGCCGGAGCCCGAGGCGCGCGCGGCGCTGCTCCTCGATCTGCTGCGTGGTCGCCTGGAGGCCTCGCCCCCGGCTGCGCCGGTGACGGCGCTGCACCTGCGGGCGTGGCGCACGGAGGCGCGGACCGGGCATCAGAACAGCCTCTTCGGCGAAGTGGCACGCGACGCGGCGCGCCGCGCGGAGGCGCTGGCCCGCCTCGCGGCGCTGTTCGGTCCGCAGGCTGTGGCCACGCCGCAGGTGCGGCGCGCCCATCGCCTCGAGCAGCGCTGGCAGGATCCCCAAGGGCCGGCTTCCGCGCCCGCCGCGCCCGCGCCCGCCGCGCCCTCCGCGCCCTCCGAGTCCTGCGCGCTGCGCTGGCTGGCCGTGCCGGAGGAGCTGGTGCCGCTGCTGGCCAGCGGCACGCTCGCCGCATTCCGTCGCGGGCGTGAAGAGCTGCGCGTGGCGCGCCTCTCGGGACCGCGCCGTCTGTCCGGAGGCTGGTGGCGCGAGCCGTGGCAACGCGACGAGTACGAGCTGCTCACCGACGAGGGTGCGCTCTACCGCGTGTGCCGCGACGCCGTGCGCCAGCGCTGGCTGCTGCTGGCGGAGCTGGATTGATGTCCCGCGTCGCGCGTGCCGGATATGCCGAGCTGCAATGCCAGTCCGCCTTCAGCTTCCTGCGCGGTGCCAGCGAGCCGGAGACGCTCGTGGAGCGCGCGGCGGAACTCGGCTATGCGGCGCTCGCGCTCACGGACCGCGACGGGCTCTATGGTGCGCCGCGCTTCCATCTGGCAGCCGCCGCCCGCGGCCTGCCGGCCCTCCACGGTGTCACGCTGACGCTGGCCCGCGCGAGCGGGGATCGCACCGATCGCACTGATCGCGTGGATCGCGTGGATCGCGTGGATCGCGTGGATCACGTGGATCGCGTGGATCACGTGGATCACGCCGATCAGGCCGATCGCACGAAGCGCACGAAGCGCGCGAAGCGCACGGAGCGCACGGAGCGCGTCGAACGTGCGGACTGCGACGGCAGCCCGGCCACGGCGGATGACCGCGTCGTCCTGCTCGCCGAGGATGACGCGGGCTGGAGCAGCCTGTGCCGGCTCACCTCGGCCGCGCGGCACCACTCGCGCACCGCGCCGCTCACTCCGCTGGCCACCCTCGGCCAGCACCGCGGTGGACTGCTGGCGCTCGCCGGCCCGGACCTGCCGGAAGCCACGCTCGCCGCGCTGCGCGAGCTCTTCGGCCCCGGCCGGCTGCACCTCGCGATCCACGACCGGCTGCTCAAGCGCGACCTGCGCGGCCAGGCGCTGCAACGCGAGCGCTCGCGCCGCTACGAGGCGCCGCTGGTCGTCACCGGTGGAGCGCGCTTCGCCCGCCGCGAGGACAAGCCGGTGCACGACGTGCTCACCTGCGTGCGCCACAAGCTCACGCTGGACGAGGCCGGCACGCGCCTGCTCCCCAACGCGGAGTTCTGCCTGCGGCCGGTTTCGGAGCTGGCTGCGCTCTTCCGCCACTGCCCCGACGCGCTGGCACGCACGGTCGAACTGGCCGAGCGCTGCACCTTCAGCCTCGCGCGCCTCGCCTACCGCTTCCCGACCATCGTGCCGCCGCCCGGCGAGACGGCCTTCTCGCACCTGCACCAGCTCGTGCACGCCGGCGCGCGCCGCCGCTACCGCCCGCTGCACGCCGCCGCGGCGCGGCAGATCGCACGCGAGCTGGATCTCATCGAGCGCCTCGACCTCGCCGGCTACTTCCTGCTGGTGCACGAGATCGTCCGCTTCTGCGAGGAGCAGGAGATCCTCTGCCAGGGCCGCGGCTCGGCCGCCAACAGCGCCGTGTGCTACGCGCTCGGCATCACCTCCGTGGACCCGGTGGGCATGGACCTGCTCTTCGAGCGCTTCCTCTCCGAGAACCGCGGCGAGATGCCGGACATCGACATCGACATCGAGCACCTGCGGCGCGAGGAGGTGCTGCAGCACGTCTACGCGCGCTACGGCCGCGACCATGCCGCGCTGGCCGCGGAGGTGGTGAGCTACCGCTCGCGCTCGGCGGTGCGCGACGCCGGCAAGGCGCTGGGCTTCACGCTGGCGGAGGTGGAGGTGCTCGCGGGCAGCCTCCAGCGCCGCCACGAGGGCGACGACGGCGCGCTCCCCGCCGCGTGGGAGCAGCGCCGCGACGACCCGCGCATCCCGCACCTGGTGCGCCTCGTGGACGCGCTCGCCGGCCTGCCGCGCCACCTCTCCATCCACGTCGGCGGCATGATCATCACCGGCCCGCCGCTCACCGACGTCATGCCGGTGGAGCCGGCCGCGATGCCCGGCCGCACCGTCGTGCCGTGGGACAAGGACGACCTCGCCGCGCTCAACATCCTCAAGATCGACCTGCTGGGTCTCGGGATGCTGAACGTCCTGGCGCGCACCTTCCGCCTGGTGAATGATCCGCTGAACGAGCTGGCGAACGAATGCCCGGCGGCCGGCGGCCCGGCCCCCGAGCCGCTGGCGCTGCACACGATCCCCGCGCACGACCCCGCAACCTGGGCGGCCCTGTGCCGCGCCGACACGGTGGGCGTCTTCCAGGTGGAGTCGCGCGCGCAGATGAACTGCCTGCCGCGCCTGAAGCCGCAGCGCTTCTACGACCTCGTCGTCGAGGTGGCGCTCATCCGCCCCGGGCCCATCCAGGGCGACATGGTGCACCCGTACCTGCGCCGCCGCGACGGGATCGAGGCCATCACCTATCCGCACCCGAGCCTGCGGCCCATCCTCGAGCGCACGCTGGGCGTGCCGCTGTTCCAGGAGCAGGGCATGCGCATCGCGATGACCGCCGCGGGCTTCACCGGCAGCGAGGCCGACGAGCTGCGCCGCGCGATGGGCCACAAGCGCAGCCACGCCCGCATGGCCGAGCTGTCGCTCCGCCTCATCGACGGTCTCATCGCGCACGGCATCCCGCGGCAGGCTGCGCTGCACATCGAGCGGCAGCTCGCGGCCTTCGCGAGCTTCGGCTTCCCCGAGTCGCACGCCGCATCCTTCGCGCGGCTGGCATGGGCCTCGGCCTGGCTCAAGGTGCACCATCCGGCGCACTTCCTCTGTGCGCTGCTCAACAGCCAGCCGATGGGCTTCTACCCGCCCGCGGTGCTGGTCAGCGACGCCCAGCGTCACGGCGTGGTGGTCCTGCCCGTGGACGTGCTGCAGAGCGACTGGGACAACCGCCTGCAGTGGGTGGAGGCGACGGCCACGCCGGCCGCCGACATCGCCGTCGATCCCGCGCATGTCATGGATCCCGTGCATGCCACGGGCACGCGTGTCACGGATCGCACTCAGGCCGCGGATCTCGCGCGTGCCGCGGATCTCGCGCTTGCCAGGGAGCTTCCATCCGGTCCGCGGCGGCCCGTGCCGCTGGCCGCGCGGCGCGAGCCGGGGGACGCGTGCCGCGCGGCCGGGAAGCGGGGCGCCCCGGACACAGCCATCGAGAGTGACGAGTCAAGGAGCTTGGCGAGCGCCGGGGGCGCCCCGCCTGCACAGTCGGCTGCGTCCGCGCCGGATTACGTCGCGTCGCGGAATTCCGGCGCCTCGCACGATGCCGCTCGCGGCGGGACGCCCGGCAGCGCGGCGCGCGGCGCGCGGCCCGTGCTCGGCGTGCGGCTCGGGCTGTGCACGGTGCGCGGCTTCGGCAGCTCGCGCGAGCAGCGCGTGCGCGAGGGGCTCGCGTCCGTGACGACGCAGGGGCCGTTCACGGACCCGCTCGATTTCGCGCGGCGCACGGGGCTGGACCGGCAGGCCATGGAGGCGCTCGCGCGGCTCGGCGCGCTGGACGGCTTCGAGACGCGGCGCCGCCACGCGCTGTGGGCCGTCGCGCAGCTCGCGCGGCGCGTCCCGGGGCCGTTCGCCGAGCCGCTGCTGCCGGAGCGGGACGTGACGCTGCCGTCGCAGGACGCCTCCGAGATCCTGCGCGAGAACTACCGCATGGGCGGCATCAGCGTGGACCGGCACCCGCTGGAGCTGCTGCGCGAGCGCCTCCACGCCGCCGGCGTGCTGCGCGCCTGCGACCTGCTGCCCGACGCGCCGCACGAGGGCACCGCAGAACGCGGCAGCCCGATGCCGCACGGGATGGCCGGACAGCGCGGGAGCACGGTGCCGCATGGGGCAGCCGCGCCGCACGGCGACGCTGCGCCGCGCGCCGGCAGCGAGGTGTGGGTGGCGGGCATGGTCATCTGCCGGCAGCAGCCGCCCACGGCCAAGGGGCTGGTCTTCGTGAGCCTCGAGGACGAGACCGGCTTCATCAACCTCATCGTCGCGCCGGAGCTGGCCGTGCGCGACCGGGAAGGACTGCGGGCCTGCCTGATGCTCGCGGTGGGGCGCATCGAGCGCGCCAGCGGCGTGGTCAACGTGCGCGCCACGCGCCTGTCCTCGCTGGATCGCGGCACGGTGATCGAGGGCATGCCTTCGCACGACTACCACTGAGCGCCGATGCCGCGCGAGGCGGCGTTCCTACTGCCGCGTGAAGGTCTGCAGGCTCTTGGAGCTGGACAGGCCTGCGGCGGGCGCGCCGCCGGCGACGAAGATGCGGCCCTGGAAGAGCGCGGGGCAGATGCCGTGGCGCGCGCTGGGCAGGCTCGCCTCCACGCGCCAGGCGTTGGTCGCGGGGTTGTAGACGTCCACGCGGTCGTAGGTCTTCAGCGAGGTCGCGCCGGGGCCGCTGAGCGTCTCGCCGCCCATCACGTAGAACTCGCCGGCCCAGAAGACCGCGCGGCCCATGTCGCTGCGCGCGACCGGCAGCGGGGCGAGGGTCGGCGAGAGCTGCGACAGCTGCGACAGCGTCCACGCGTTGGACTGCGGGTCGTAGATCTCCACGCTGGAGAAGCCGTTGGCGGGCTGGCCCGTCTCGCCGCTGCCGAAGCCCTTGCCGCCGAACACGAACAGCCGCTTGCCGTCCGTGCCCGCCGCCGCGTGATGGCGCCCCTGGTGAAAGGGCAGCGGCGCGCGCGGCTGCCAGGCGTCCTGCTGCGGGTCGTACACGGCGCACAGGTCCGACGTGGTGCCCAGCGCGAGCCCGCCCGCCGCGTAGACCTTCCCGCCGATGAGCGCCGTGCTCACCGCGCCCGCGGGCCACGGCATGGCCGCGCCCGTCGTCCACGCGCCGAGCGCCGGGTCGTAGATCTGCACGCGGCCCTCGGCGCCCGCACCGAGGCCGCCGATCAGGTACAGCCGGCCCGCGATGCTCTCGGCGGCGTGCGCGCTGCCGGGGAACGGGCGCGGCGCCGCCGATGTCCACGCCGGGTCGGCGGGCTTGTCGAGGTCGAGCAGCGGCAGGCCCAGCGTGGCCGGCGCGCTGTCGGCCGCGACCAGCAGCGTGCCGTTCACGACCGCGGCGGCCACGCCGCCGACAGCGACGGGCAGCTCGCCGCCGCCGCTGTCGCTGCCGCCGGCGAGCCACGTGCCCGGCTCCATGCCGGGCTGCGGGTACAGCGTGTGGAAGGCGCCCGGCAGCACGGCCTTCTGCGAGCGCGAGAAGACGGTGACGTCCAGCGGCGCGCCGCCCGGCTGGCCCTGGCCCGGCAGCAGACCGCGGATGGCCGTGGGCGTCACCGAGAGCAGCTCCGCCGGCTCCGCGCCGAAGAACACCGCCGTGTCCCCCGGCGTGCCGAAGCCGCGCCCGCCGAGGACGAAGGGCGTGCCGCCGGTCGAGGGCGCGCGCCACGGGAGCAGGTCCAGCGGCTCCACGTCGCCGCTCGCGACGTCCACCGGCGCGAGCACCTCCAGCTCGTTGCCCGAGTGGTCGATCGCGATGAGCACGCCGCCCGGGCCCTGCACGAGATCCAGCGCGCCGGTGTCCGGCAGCAGCGCCTGCTGCTCGATGACCGAGCGCCCGTCGGGCGACAGCAGGAGGCGCCGCGCGGAGCCGAGCCACTTCTGCACGATGAGCTGGCCGTCGAGCTGCCCGCCGAAGGTGGCCGCGGTGTACTCCAGGATGCCGTCGGTGCTCGAGGGCATCGTCACCAGCGCCTGCGTGAAGGTCTCCGGCAGCGAGGGCACCAGCGTGTCGCGGTAGATGGCCTGGCGCGCGTCGAACAGCGCGCGGCTGCGATTGGCGCTGCCGTAGTAATTGCCCGCCTCGACGAGCAGCAGCTCGTCGGGCTGCTCGGGGTCCGGGCCCTGCGTGGTCATGCCCGTGGAGGCCGGCCCGAAGTTGAGGTTGGGTCCGTTGTCCGTGGAGTACAGCCGCCCGGCGCGCGTGAAGACGAGGTCGTAGGGATTGCGCAGGCCCGCGGCCTGCACGAGCACGTGGCTGCCGGGCGCGGGCTTCACGTGCTCGCCGTGGCGCTGGTCGTCGTCGGGCAGGCCGGTGACGACGTCGACGTAGTGCACGTGGCCGTCGAAGTCCGGCCGCGAGGTCAGCGCCTTCAGGGTCGCGCCCGACAGCGGCGACTCGGGCAGCCCGCCGAAGGCCAGCGACGCGACGCCCGCATTGGTCGTGCTGCCGACATCCATGAGCAGGTCGCCGTTGTCGTCGAACTGCATGCCGTTGACGGCGTGGCCGCTGTTGCTCTGCGGCAGGCCGGTCACCAGCGGCGCGGGAGCGGCGAAGCCCGGCCCCGTGAGCACGGAGACCTGACCCCAGTACTTGGACGGCGCGGCCGGCGGCACGCCGCCGTCGGCGTACTGCAGCGCGTGCGAGACGTAGACGCGCACCGGCGCGGGCGGGTCGTACGGGTTGAAGGTGAGGCCCGTCACGTGCGGGTTGGGGAGCTGCGAGACGCCCGCGTACGTCTCCACCTTCGTCGCGTGCCACTGCGCGTCGAAGGTCACGGCCTTCAGCTCGCCGTAGAGCGTGGCCACGTACAGCCGGCCGTCCGGTCCCCATGCCGCGGCGGTGGGGTTGGCGAGCGGCACGCTCGCGATCTCCGCGAAGCTGACCGGCGGCGGGCCGCCGTTCGCGTAGGTGAAGCTGCGCGCGTTGCTCGTGCCGTGCGGCGTCTGCACGCTGACGGAGAGCACGCCCGGCGCGTGCGGCGGCGCCGTGAACGCGATGCTCTCCGGGCTGATGGCGAGCCCGTCGGCCAGCGTGAGGTCCAGCTCGCCCCAGTGCACGACGAGCGCGGCGGGGGGGAAGAAGCCGGTGCCGTCCAGCGCGATCGCGGTGCCGCCGGCGGAGGCGCCCGCGGCCGGGGTGAGCGCGTTGAGCACCGGCGCGAGTGCGGTCTCGTCATGGTGCAGCGCCGCAGGGTCGATGGGCTGCTGGCCGCCGCCGCCGGTGGCGAGCGTCACCGCGAGCGGCAGCGACGGCAGCGCCGGCACGGCAAAGCGCGCCTGCAGCGCGTGCGGGCCGGCCGCGAGGGTCAGCGCGCCGGAGACGGCCGCGCCGTCCACGTAGAGGCGGCGGTCGCTGCCGCCCGTCGCCTTGAAGAGGAAGCTGCCCGCGGAGGGCAGCGCGACCGTCGCGTCGAGGCGCACGGCGACGTGGCCCGCGAAGGGCGAGCCGCCCGCGGTGCCGCCGCCGTCGCCCACGTCGAGCGAGGGCAGCACCTGCGCCCAGTCCGCGCTGGCGGGCAGCGCGTCGAGCAGCGTGGCCGGGTCGGCCGCGCCGGAGTCGTAGTAGCGGGCGAAGACGCCGGGCACCGCGCTCGGCGGCACGACGTGCAGGGGGTGCAGCGCCAGCAGCGTGTTTCCCGGCACGTGGTCATCGGCGATGAGCAGCGAGACCGGGTGCTCGCCCAGGCCGAAGGGCACGCTGACCACCGGCCCGCTCGCGAGCAGCTTGCCGCTCTCCTTCCAGGTCCAGCCCGCGAGCACGTGCCCCAGCTCGTGCGTGTGGCTGTCGCTGCCGTCCAGGACGACGGTCTCCAGCCCGTCGCCGTCGTGGTCCACGACCGTGTCCGGCGCGAGGATCACCGGGTGGAGCTGCGTGTTGGTGGCCAGCGACACGTGCAGCCCCTGCGTGAACACGACGCCGAGCGGCGCCAGCTGCTCGAACACGACCCACTGGAAGTACAGGTCGCTGCCCTGGTGGGCCGGCACGTGGAAGCCGAGGTGGATCGTGCCGTCGGGCTTCGCGTTCAGCAGCAGCCGCGTCTGCCCCGAGGTCAGGAAGGAGCAGCCCGGCGCCACGCCCGGCACGAAGGAGAGGTCCAGCGGGAGCGGCCCCCACGGCGAGCTGCTGTCCGACGAGCCCACGTACAGGAAGACGAAGGCGCCGGGCGGCGCCCCCGCGAGCTCGATCGCGGCGTGCTCGCCGGGCGTGATCGAACCCTGGTACGCGATGGTCGGCGCGGACAGCGCGCCGGCGCAGCCGCTGCCGTACGGCTCGACGACCTGTGCGCGCGCGGCGCCGCACGGCAGGCCGGCGGCCAGCCCCACGACCAGTCCGAGCATCTGCCTCGCGCGGCTCATGCGTGGCGCGGATCATACGGCACGCCGCGCGGTCGCGGTTGAATGCCGCGGCCGCGCGGGCTGTCATGGCTCCCATGAAGTCCCCCGATCCCGGCGCCGACGGTGACCGCGACGCGCCGGAGCCGCGCGGGATCCGCGCCGCGGAGCCGCCCGCGCGTGACGAACCGGCGCTGCTGCCGGTGTGCGTCGTGACGCTGCTCGGCCTGCTGCTGCGGCTGGCGGCGCTGGGCGCCGAGCCGCTCTGGTTCGACGAGGTCAACACGCTCTGGCGCGTGGCGGGCTCCTCGCTGCGCGGCGTGCTGACGCGCATCGCGGGCGACGTGCAGGCGCCGCTCTACGACATCCTGAGCTGGATCTGGACCGCGGGCGGCACGCACTCCGGCGCGGCCTGGGTGCGGCTGCCGTCCGCGCTCGCCTCGGCGGCGCTGGTGCCGGTGACGGCGCTGCTGGCGCGCGAGCTGGGGGCACGGCGGCACGCGCAGGTGCTGGCCGCCGCGCTGGTGGCCTTCGCTCCGTTCCAGGTGCGCTTCGCGCAGGAGGCGCGGCCGTACGCGCTGCTCGCGCTGCTCGGCGGGCTGCTGCTGCTCGCGGCCGCGCGCATCGCCGCGAGCGGGGCGCGGCGCGGGCTGCTGCTGCTCGCGGTGACGGGGCCGCTGCTCGCGCTGACGCACTACTACGGCGTCCTGCTGTGGCTCGCGGTCGCCGCCGTGCTGCTGCTCGACGCGGCGGCGGCCGGCGCGCGCCTGTCGCGGCTGCTGTGGGCGCTGCTGCCGGCGGCTGGCGCGCTGCTGCTCTGGGCACCCGTGGCGCTGCGGCAGTTCCAGCTCAAGCAGATGAACGACGTGTACCGCCCGCTCGACGGTCCCGCGCTGCGGGACTTCCTCGACAGCCTGGGCGTGCACGCCGCGCTGGTGCTGCCGCGCGAGACGCTCGCGGAGAGCTTCGGCGCCGCGGCCGCGCTCGCGTCGCCGGCCGCGTGGTGCGGCCGCGCGCTGCTCGTGCTGCTCGTCGCGGCAGGCGCGCGGGGCTTGCAGCGCGTGCGACGGGCGCGCGCCGCGGAGCGCCCGGCGGCGAGCTGCCGCGGGCCGGCGCTCGCGCTGCTGGCGATCGGGGCGGCGCTGCTGCTGGTCGCCCGGGCCGTGCCCGCGACGGCGCTCGGGGAGCTGGCTGGCGCGCTGTTCAAGCCGGGGCGCGCGCTGGACGAGGAGAATCTCGCGGCGCTGGAGGGCCTGCGCGCGCTGGCGCCGCGCGGCGCGGCCCTCTTCGCGCTCGCGGCGGCGCTGGCGGGCCTGGCGCTGCCGGCCTGGGCGCGCGCGGGCTGGCGGCTGCCGGCCGTCGCGCTGCCGGCGCTCTCGGTCGCGCTCGTGCTGCTCGCCGTCGCGCTGCTCGACCGCACCGGCAAGCGCACGCTCGCGACGCGCAACCTGATCGGCCTGGCGCCGGCCTGCGCGGCGCTGGCCGCGCTCGGCGTGCAGCGCCTCCACGCGGCCTCCGCGGCGTGCGGGCGGCTGGCGGTCGCGTTGCTGGCGCTGCTCGCGCTGGCGTCGCTGCCGCTGCTGCCGGCGTACGGCGAGAAGGCGGACTGGACCGGCGCGGCGCGCGCGATCGAGGCGGCCGGCGCGGAGCCGCTCGCCACGCCGCCGTGGGTGGCGCGTTGCGTGGAATTCCACACGGGGCGTGCATGGAACACGGTCTTCGGAAGCCGGCGCGCGGACGAGGTGGTGGCGTGGGCGGCGGGCCGGCCGGCCGCGATGCTCGTGCGCCAGTTCGACGACCTCGAGGACGCCTCGCCGGTCGTGGACGCGCTCACTGCGGCGTATGGCGCGCCGGAGGTTCGGGTGTTCCGCGGCGGATTGCGGTGCGAGCTGTATCGCTGACCTGCCTGGGGCGGGGCTCCGCTCTTTTGGCCGGGCGCGGCCCCCAGACTTCACACGGTCAGGAGTTCGCTCGGGCGCGGGTGTGTGCGCGCTGCGAGGTCGGCCTCCCGCTGCGGTCAACACCCGCAGAGGACACATGGCGAGCGGGTTGATGCGCTTGCTGCGGCTGAATCTCGCGGGAGGCCGACCTCGCATCGCGCACCAGCCGAGGCAAGAGTTCCCGTTCGAGACGAAGGAGGGGCCGCGCCCGGCCAACGCTGCGCCGCGCACCGAGCGCGTCACTTGCTGGAACGCTGACTCCGCAACGAGACGGCGCCCCTTCTTCGCACGCGCTCGGGCAACGCCCTGGCTCTTGTGAGCTGGCAAGTGGCCGCGTGGGGATCAGGGGCAGCCCGCGTGGGATGTCCGCGCGGAGTCTGTGGGCCAGTAGAGGCCGTGCCTCTACTGGCCCACGAGTCCCAGCAGACCCTGCGCGCGGACGATGGTCATTCGTCTCCGCAGTCTCTGCGAGTCCCCGCTCTTCTGGCGCGCTCCCCGTTCCCCCCAGCGAGCAGGAACGGCGTCGAGGCGCGCAGGGGGAACGGAGCGAGAAGAGTGCGCCGTCTATCGCGCCGCGCTTTGGCACGTGCACCTCGAGCGCAGCTCTGTCCGAGCGCAGCAGAGCCCCCTCGACGGCGCACTGAACGCCCAGCCCGACTCACCGTCGTCACGCGGAGGAGGCGGGCAGCGCCCCCGACGCCCCGGAGCGCCACGCCAGCCGCTCCTCTCAGCCCGTCATTGCCGGTTGAAGACTTCCATCACCGTGGTCTGCGACAGGCCGCTGTTCGTGCCGCCGCCGGGCACGAAGATGCGGCTCTGGAACAGCACCGGCCAGATGCCGTGGCGCGCGGTGGGCAGCGGGGCGTCGGAGCGCCAGCTGTTCGTCGCGGGGTCGTACACGTCGACGCGGTCGTAGACCTTCTGCGCGGTGGCGCCGGGGCCGTTCAGCGTCTCGCCGCCCATGACGTAGAACTCGCCCTGGTAGAAGAGCGCGCGGCCCATGCCGCCGCGGCCGATGGGGAGCGGCGCAAGGGTCGAGCCGACGTCGGCGCTGGTGGTCCAGGAGTTGGTCAGCGGGTCGTAGATCTCGACGCTGTCGAAGCCGTTGGCGACGGTGTTGTTGTTGCCGCTGCCGAAGCCGCGCCCGCCGAAGATGAAGAGGCGCTGGCCGTCGGTGCCCGAGGCCGCGTGGTTGCGGCCCAGGTGGAACGGGAGCGGCTGCCTCGCGGTCCACGTGTTCTGCGCGGGATCGTAGACCGCGCAGAAGTCCACGGTCTGGTTGGCCTCGATGCCGCCCGCCGCGTAGATCTTCCCGTTGATGACCGCGGTGGAGACCGAGCCGCCGGCCCACGGCATGGAGGCGCCGAGCGTCCACGTGTTCGCCGGCGGGTCGTAGATCTGCACCTTGCCCTCGGCGCCGTTGAGCAGGCCGCCGACGACGTAGAGCTTGCCGTTCACGACCTCCGCCGCGTGGTGGTCGCCGGGGAAGGGGCGGTTGGCCTTCTGCGCCCAGGTGCGGGACAGCACGTCGTAGGCGTAGGTCTTGAAGGTGCTGCCGCCGACCACGAGGAGCTGGCCGTTGATCTCGCCGCACGCGACCTCGCTCATCGCCTGCGTGATGGGCGTGCTCGCGCTCCACGCGCCGGGCTCCTGGCCGGGCTCCGGGAACAGGTAGCGGAAGGCGGCGGACAGCGTGTCCGCGTGCCCGCCCGAGTTCACCACGACGTCGAGCAGCGCCGTGGTGGGCGAAGGCTGCTCCGGGAGCACGCCGCGGATGCGGTTGGCGCTCACCGAGGTGACCTGCGCCGTCAGCCCGCCGATGGTCACCGTCGTGTCCGCCAGCGTGCCGAAGTGCGCGCCGCCGAGGACGAAGGTCTGGCCGCCGGCGGAGGGCGCGCGCCACGGGAAGATGTCGTAGACGGAGAGCCCCGTGGCCGCGAGGTCCGCGGGCAGCGCCACGTGCAGCTCGTCCGTCGTGTAGTCCGGCGCCAGCAGGACGCCGCCCGGGCCGATCTCGATGTCGAGCGGCGACATGTTCGGTCCGAAGGTCTGCGACGAGACGACCGAGCGCCCGTCCGTGGAGAGCACGACGCGCCGCGTGGTGCTGTTCCACTTCTGCACCAGCAGGTTGCCGCGCATCTGCCCGAGGAAGGTGTCCGCGCGGTACTCGCACAGGCCGCCGGTGCCGCTCGAGAAGGTCAGCATGGCCTGGCTGAACTGGTCGGGGATCGAGGCGATCGTCGTGTCGCGGTAGATGTTCTGCCGCGCGTCGGCGCGGCCGCGCGCGCGGTTGGCGGCGCCGTAGTAGTTGCCGTACTCCAGCAGCAGCAGCTCGTCGGGCTGGCTCGGCTCGCCGCCCTGCGTGCCGGCGCCGGTGGACGCGGGCCCGAAGCTCGTGTTGGGGCCGTTGTCCGTCGCGTAGAGCAGCTTGCGCGTGGTGTAGGCGATGTCGAAGGCGTTGCGCACGCCGGCGGACTGCACGTGCACGTGGCTGCCGGGCGCGATGTCGGAGAGCTCGCCCAGCACCTGGTCGTCGTTGGGGACGCCGGTGGCCGTGGTCACGTAGGTCACCGCGCCGTTGAAGTCCGGCCGCGAGGTCTCGGCCTTCAGCACCGCGGCGGTGAGCGCGGACTCCGGCAGGTCGCCGATGCTCGGGTACTTCACGCCGGCGTTGGTGTTGCCGCCCACGGCGATGAGCAGGTCGCCGTTGTTGTCGAACTGCATGCCGTTGATCGCGTGGTCGTGGTTGCTCGTGGGCAGGCCGGTGATGAAGGGCGTCGCGCCGTTGAAGTTCGGGCCCGTGAGCACGGAGACGCGGCCGATGTACGGGAAGGGCCCGGCGAACGGGCCGCCGCCCTTGGAGTAGATCTGCGAGTGCGCGATGTAGAGGCGCACCGGGCTCGGCGGGTCGTACGGGTCGAAGGCGATGCCGAGGATGTCGTCGTTGTCGAGCGGCGAGATGCCGACGTAGTTGGTGACGTTGGTGGCGACGTAGTTGTCGTCGAAGGTGATCGCGAAGATGCGGCCGTTGACGGTGCCCACATAGAAGCGGCCGTCCGGGCCCCACGCGCCGCAGGTGGGCTTGGGGATCGAGAGCGTGGGCAGCAGCTCGTTGAAGTTGATGGGCGGCGTGCCGTCGGCCACGTACTCGAAGGGCAGCGCGTTGCTCGTGCCCTGCGGCGTCTGCACCGTCACGCTGATGAGGCCGCTCGCGTGCGCCGGCGAGAGGAACTGGATCGACGTGGGGCTCTCCGCGGTGAAGTCCACCGCGGTGAGGTTGGTGGCGCCCCAGTGCACGGTCACGCCGCCGGACGGGAAGAAGCCCAGGCCCGCGATCTCGATCGCGTTGCCGCCGAAGGTGATGCCCTGCGAGGGCATGCTGTTGAGCACCGGCTTCTGCGCGACCTCGTTGTGCGTCAGCAGCGCGATGCCGATGGGCAGCGGCCCGGCGCCCGCGTCCATCAGCACCTCCGCCGGCAGGTCCGGCAGCGAGATGACGGCGAAGCGCGCTTCCACGGCATGGTTGCCGGCCGGGAGCGACAGCGGCCCGTTCACCGACGAGCCGTCGACGAAGAGCCGGCGGTCGCTGCCGCCCAGCGCGCTGAACGTGACCGTGCCCGCGACGGCGAGCGTCACGTTGGCCTGCAGGCGCAGCATGACGTTCTCGCTGTAGGGCGTGCCGCCGATGGCGCCCTGGTCGGTCACGAGCATCTGGTCGCGGATCTCCGCGAACGAGGCCAGCGCCGGCACGTTGTCCAGCAGCGTGAGCGGCGAGCCCGCCGCGTAGTACAGCGCCAGCACGCCCGGCACCGACGCGGGCGACACCACCTTGAAGCTGGCCGCGCCGGCCAGGCTCATGGGCGGCGCGTTGTCGTCGGTGATGGTCAGGTTCACGGTGTGCGTGCCCAGCGCGAAGCTCGGCGTGAGCACCGGCGCGGTGCCCAGCGGCACGGCGCCCTCGGCCCACGCGTAGCCCTCGATCACGTGCCCCGGCTCGTGCGTGTGCGAGAAGCTGCCGTCCAGCGCGACCTCCTCCTCGCCCGAGCCGTCGTAGTCCACCGTGACCGGCGACTCGTTGATGACCACGTGCAGGAACGGGTTGCCGACGCCGCCGCCGAAGCCCGCGAGCGCCAGCGTCACGGGCTCGAAGTTGCCGTGGAACACCACCTGGACGTCGTTCAGCATGTGCTCCGTCACGGCGAAGGTCACGTCCGCGACGGTGGACTGCCCGGGGCCGAGCTGCAGCGTGGCGGGCACGTCGATGTCCGTGTCGCTGCCGGTGTAGCTCTCGCCGAGGATGGTCACGCTGAACTCGTGCCCGGCGCCGCCCTGCGGGCCGATGTTGAAGGACAGCGTGTCGAGCACCGCGGCCGTCGTGCCGACGTTGGTCATGGTGACGGGCAGCGTGAGGCTCTGGCCCTCCACGAGCGCGCCG
>Ga0193753_10001104_pt1 | contig 23815 bp, 14 predicted proteins | sample H1c2metaG_FD_144925 | JGI IMG/M metagenome (GOLD analysis project Ga0193753, IMG submission 144925) | Soil microbial communities from a riparian zone of the East river system, Colorado, United States - H1c2 | ecosystem: Environmental > Terrestrial > Soil > Riparian zone | place: USA: East... | reverse complement strand
CTACGAGGACGCGCACGGCTACGAGGACGCGCACGCGCACGGCTACGAGGACGCGCACGGCTACGAGGACGAGGACGGCTACGAGGACGAGGGCATGTTCGTGCTCGTAGCCGTCCTCGCTTCCCTCACTGCGGCTCTTCCGCCGGCATCTCGAGCGTCTGCCGGTCGTCGACTACCTGCTGGTCGAGCACCGGATTCTCATTCATGACGGCCTCGCCGATCGGGTGCTTCTGCCGCTTCGCGCACTGCACCTGCTTCGGCTTCTGCCCCGGCACCCGCCAGCTCGTATACGCCATGCTGGAGTACTTGCCGCTGCGGTGCCGAACCCCAGGCCGAAACAGCGGCGCCGGGTCGCAGTTCTTGCCGTCGTAGATCAGCTCGAAGTGCACGTGCGGCCCTTGGCTGCGGCCGGTGCTGCCGACCTCAGCCAACACGGATCCCTTCGAGACGCGCTGCCCTGCGGCGACGAAGTTCACGGAGTTGTGCGCGTACAGCGTGACCCAGCCGCCCGGGTGCACGACCATCACCATGTTCCCGAACCCTGACACTTGATTGCCCGAGTACCCGACGATGCCGTCCGCGGCTGCGCGCACGTTCCAGCCGATGTGGCCCGAGATATCCATCGCCTTGTGATAGCCGCCTTGCCCGGACCCGAACCCGCGCACGAACGAGCCCTGGGCGAGCGGCCAGCGCAACGTGCCGGGCAGCGTCTTGCCGCCACCAGCTGCCGCGATCCAACGCGATTCGACCTGGCCATGCAGCAAGCGGCCGGCGGCCTTCAGGCTGCCGAGGCCGAGACCGCGCGCGACTGGGCCGGCCGCGCGCTCGCGCACCGTCGTGTCGCGCTGCACGTGGCCTTTGCCGTCTTGGTGCACGCCGGGCAGAAACAGCGTCTGCCCGTCGTGGAGGTTCTGCACCTGCTCGGCGGTGAGGCTGTTGGCGCTCATGATCTCGCCCACGCTCACGTGATAACTGCGCGCCATGTCCCAGACTGTTTCGCCACTCGTGAGCGTGTGCGAGAAGCCGCTTCGCTTCGCGGCCGGTTGCTCGGTGCTCTTGATCTGACTCGCTTTGAGCCCAGGAATGATGATGGCTTGGCCCGGACGCAGCCGGCCGTAGACGTCTTCGTTGAAGCCATTTCGCGCCAGCAAGGTTTCGATCGGCACCTCGTACATCCGCGCGAGCGTCCACAGGCTCTCGCCCGGAGCGAGCACGTGATAGGCGCCGTCCGACGGCTGAGGCAGCGACTTGACGTCTTTGGTATCTTGAAGGCGAGCTTCTTCTTGTTTCCCGTTCCGCTCGACCTTGAGCTGGACACCTTTTCGCAGCCGCTTCACGTCCGCGGGGCTGAAGCCGTTCGCGTCCATCAGCTGTTTGAGTGAGACCCCGTAGACGCGCGCGATGTCCCAGAGCGTCTGTCCGTCATCGATCGTGTGAAAAATGGTCGCCTGCCGCATCGGGGCAGGCTGCTCGGGCGGACCCATCGACTTGAGCGGCACCGCGTCGACGTGAATCGCCTTGAGCGCGCGCACCTCGGCCGACCGCGGGATCGCGGAACTTGCCGAGTCGTGGCACCCGAGAGTGCTTGAAAAGACGACTGCCGCGAGTGGGATGCTTAACTTTGGGATTCGCATTCGGGACTGCGCGCGGCCCGACCTCGGCCAAAAGCGCGCCTGACTAGCATACCGTCATTGCAAGGCTCAGATGAACCCGCGTCCTGCGCTTTGCTGCGGGGCGTGTAACATGTTACCCCGCACCGCTTCAGCCGCGAGACAGGCGAGCGATCATGGAAGAGCGAGAGCGTTACAACCCCCACGAGATCGAACCCAAGTGGCAGAAGCGCTGGGCTGAGACCTCTGCGTTCGCCGTCGGAGCCGGGGCGGGCGAGAAGTACTACTTGCTGGAGATGTTTCCGTACCCGTCGGGCCGGATCCACATGGGGCACGTTCGCAACTACGCGATCGGCGACGTGCTCGCGCGGCATTTGCGGATGCGCGGCAAACGCGTGCTGCATCCGATCGGCTGGGATGCGTTCGGAATGCCTGCGGAAAATGCGGCGATCGAGCGCGGCCGGCACCCGCGCGACTGGACGTACGAGAACATCGCACAGATGCGCGAGCAGCTGAAGAAGCTCGGCTTGTCCTACGACTGGAGCCGCGAGATCGCGACGTGTGAGCCCAGCTACTACAAGCATGAGCAAGATGTCTTCATCGAGATGCTCGAGAAGGGTCTCGCGTATCGCAAACATGCGCTCGCGAACTGGTGCGAACACTGCGCGACGGTGCTCGCGAACGAGCAGGTCGAGGACGGCCGGTGCTGGCGCTGCGGAAACGTAGTCGTACAGAAGGCGATGGCGCAGTGGTTTTTGGGCGTCACGAAGTACGCCGACGAGTTGCTCGTGGGGCTCGACTCGCTCAGCGGTAAGTGGCCCGAAGACGTGCTCCAGATGCAGCGCAACTGGATCGGCAAGAGTCACGGCGCCGAAGTGAAGTTCGATCTCGAGATTCCGGTCGCAGGTGAGACCGAGATCTCCGTGTTCACGACGCGGCCGGACACGCTCTACGGCGTGACGTTCTTGTCGATCGCAGCGGAGCATCCGCTCGCGACGCGGCTCGCCCACGCCACGACGCACGAACACGAGGTGCACACGTTCGTCGAGCAGATTCAGGCCGAGCACAAAGCGAAGAAGGGTGCGGAGCTCGCGGAGAAGCGCGGCATCTTCACCGGGCGTTACGCGATCCATCCGCTCACGCTCGCGCGCGTTCCGATCTGGATCGCGAACTTCGTGCTGATGGATTACGGCACCGGCGCGGTGATGGCCGTGCCGGCGCACGATCAACGCGACTTCGAGTTTGCCCGCAGCTACGAGCTGCCGATCAAGGTCGTGATCCAGCCTGAAGGCGATGTGCTCGACCCCGCGGCGATGCGCGAAGCGCACGTCGAAGGCGGCAAGCTGGCCCACAGCGGGCCGTTCGACGATTTGCCGAACGAAGAGGGCAAGCGGAAGATCACGGAAAAGCTCGCGGAAAGCGGGAAGGGTCGCGCGACGATCAGCTATCGGTTGCGCGATTGGCTCGTCTCGCGGCAGCGTTATTGGGGCGCGCCGATTCCGGTCGTGCACTGCGAGCGCGACGGCATCGTACCGGTGCCGAAGTCGCAGTTGCCGGTGGAGCTTCCTCTCGATGTCGAGCTCACCGGTGTCGGTGGCTCACCGCTCGCAAGAGTACCGAGCTTCGTAAACGTGAAGTGCCCGAAGTGCGATGGGCCGGCGTTGCGGGAGACGGACACGTTCGACACGTTCGTCGAGTCGAGTTGGTACTTCGAGCGCTACGCGTCGGCGCATTACGACAAGGCGCCGGTCGCACAGGACGAAGCGCGCGCGTGGTTGCCGGTCGACTTCTACATCGGTGGCAAAGAGCACGCAGTGATGCACTTGCTCTACGCGCGGTTCTGGCATCGCGTGTTGATCGACCTCGGCTACTTGCCGAAAGAGACTCCGCGCGAGCCGTTCAGCGCGTTGCTCAGCCAGGGCATGGTTTGCAAAGAGTTCTACTACACGACGGCTCCGGACAATCCGGCGCATCGTCTCTACGCGTATCCCGAAGAGACGCAGGTGCGCGACGACGGCGTGCGCGTGCTCAAGAGTACGGGTGAGGCCGTCGTCGTCGGCAACGTCGTGAAGATGTCCAAGACGAAGCGCAACATCGTCGATCCCGATGACATCATCGCGCAATACGGCGCCGACACCGCGCGCTTGTTCATGTTGTTTGCGGCGCCGCCCGAAGGCCAAGTCGATTGGACGACGGCGGGTGTCGAAGGTGCACATCGTTTCTTGTCGCGCGCCTGGCGCTTGGTGAACGAGCGTGTGGCCCAGGTGACCGGCATCGGGCGCTACGAGCGCGGGGACCTCAGCGATGCGGCGAAGGAAGTCCGGCGCGTCACGCATCGGACGATCACGCGCATCACTCACGATTTGTCCGAGCGCTACCAACCTAACACTTCGGTCGCGGCGTTGATGGAGCACGTGAACGCGCTCACTGCGTTCAAGGCGGAGACCGAGCTCGATCGCAAAGTGTTGCGTGAGGGGCTCGAGGTGTTCTCGGCGTTGCTCTCGCCATTTGCTCCGCATCTCGCGGACGAGCTCTACGAGCAACTCGGCGGGCAGGGCACGTTGCTCGCGCAGGCCTGGCCGGTTGCGGACGAAGCGGCGTTGCACGAGGCGATGGTGGAAGTGCCGGTGCAGATCAACGGCAAGGTGCGAGCGCGAGTGTCGGTGCCGAAAGATGCCAGCGAAGAGTCGGTGATCGCGGCGGCGCGTGCGCACGAGCGTGTGCAGGCCGAGCTCGCGGGCAAAACCTTGAAGAAGGTGATCTACGTACCGGGCAAGATCGTGACGTTGGTGGTCGGCTAGTCACGGCGCAAGTCAGCGCGGCCGCTGGCAGCGCAACAGGTATTGGGGCTCGCCGCGCTTGGGCCGAAAGCCTGGCACTCGGCATTCGCACCAGGTCGGCGCGGGTGAAAATACGAAGCATTCGTCGGGAGTGGTCGCGCAGTCAGGCCGAATCTCGAGCGTGCCCGCCCTCCAGGTCGCGACCGCGCCCAGGTATTGAGAATCCACGCCGAGGTATGTTCCGATCCACGCCTCGAGCGAGAAGGTGTGCAGCGTGCCGTTTTCGAGCCGCGCGACCAGGCCATTCGGAATGTCGCTCATGGCGTCATTCAGCGTGACCCACAACACGTGGAATGGCTTCTGGGAATCGAAGGCGTCGCGTGCGCATGCCACGGCTTGGATCTTCTCTTCGTCCGAGGCGAGATACGAGAGGTCTCCGCAGCTGATGGCGTCTTCGCTCGTCTGCAGCTGGGCGAGCAGATCCTGCTTCTCGCAATCGGGTGGCAGCTCGGTGAAGCCGTTTTCCTCGGAAGGCGGGACTTCTTCCAAGTCAGGGCCTTGCCGCGCTGCGTCGGGGCAGTCGGCGTCACCGCGACCGCGGCAATCTTTGGCGCCGCCGTCAGCGGCGCGCGATGGCGAGGAGTCTTCAGCGTCCTCCCCGCAGCCGACGACGCCCGCAAAGCTCAGCGCGCTCGCGATCAGCCAAACAACCGACCCGCGGCGCAGCACGGTTTCGCGCAAGCACGGACGTCTATCGCCGACAGTGTTGGGGCTACGAACTCGCTTCATGGCGCTTCGCAGCTTACTTCCACGGAATTTTTGCTTCAGCAAGTCTCCATGCCTGCCGCTACGAAAAGTGCCGTAACCATTGCAGCTGAGAGCAGCACTACCCAGTGAGCTGACTCGATCCGGCACAAGACACAAAAGAAAGGGCGCAGCTCCGGGGGGTGGAGCTGCGCCCGCGTTATCAGGTGAAGCTATCTATCGGTTCGAGATCAGCACTCGCCAGCGTGGAGCACCGAGACGCTCTTGTTGTGAGCGGCACACGCGTTGCCGTAGGTCATGTCGTCGCAACCGCAAACCGGCGTGTAGTCGGCCGTGCAGACATCAGGAATCGTCTTGCACGTACCGGTCTGATCCGCCGCTCCGCACTGCGCGCCCTCGGGAAAGTCGCAGTACTGACCGCCCGGACACGCCGCACCGATCAAACCACCGCAGGTCTGGCCCTCGTTGCTGCTCGTCGCGCAAGCGCCGTCCTTTTGGATCGACACCCCAGCCGCCGCAGCCGTGCACGGGTTGCCGTAGGTCTTGTCGTCGCAACCGCAAACCTCATGCAGCTCTTTCGTGCATGCAGTCGGCTTGGTCGCGCACTGTCCGAACTGATCGCCCGAGCCGCACTGTGTCGCGATCGGGAAGTTGCAGTACTGCTCGCCGTCGCACTGCAGACCCGCGATGCCGCCGCAGTTCGCACCGCCACCGTCTTCGCAAGTGCCGGTGTGCGCCGCAGCCGTGCCGGCGAGGTTCGCTTCACAGTCGTTGCCATAGGTCTTGCCGTCGCAACCGCAGACCGGTTGATAGATCGCGTCGCAGGCTTCCGGCTTCGCCGCGCACTTGCCCGGTGCGTCGGCTGCCCCACACTGCGCCTCGAGCGGGAACGCGCAGTACTCGTTCGCAGCACATTCGGCGGCACCGCGAGTTCCGCAGACCGCACCGCTACCCGCGCTGTCGCACTCGCCCTTGCTCACGACGCTGACGCCGCTGCTAGCTGCACCGCACGCGTTGCCGTAGGTCGTGCCGTCGCAACCGCAAACCGGCGCGTATTCGAGCGTGCACGCTTGCGGCTTGTCCTCGCAGATACCGGTCGCATCGGCGGCGCCGCAGATCGCGTCCGGTGGGTAGTTGCAGTACTGACCGTCGGGGCAGGGCTTGCCGATCAAGCCGCCGCAGCTCTGGCCGCCGCCGCTCGGCTTGCACTCGCCGTCGCTCACCACCGAGACGCCCTTGCCGTGCGCTTCACATTCGTTGGCGTACGTCTTGTCGTCGCAGCCGCACACGGGCTTGTAGATGTCGGTGCAGATTTCCGGCTTCGGTTTGCACGTGCCGGTCGCATCCGCTGCGCCGCAGAGCGCGTCGGGCGCGTAGTCGCAGTACTGTTTGCTCGGACAGGCTTTGCCGATCAGCCCACCGCAGCTCTGATCGCCGCCGGTCGCTTCGCATTCGCCCTTCTTGCGGATGGAGGTGTTCGCTCCGTTGGCCGCGCAGGAGTTGCCGTAGGTCTTGCCATCACACCCGCAGACTGGGGCGTACTCGAGGGTGCAGACTACGTCGCCCTTCGTCTTCGGTTTGCAGACTCCAGGTTTGTCCGCCTCACCGCAGCTGGCGCTTTCGGGGAAGCTACAGAACTCGTCGTCGGCGCAGGCTGCAAGCCCGCGGCTGCCGCAGCTCTTGCCCGTGCCTGTGCTGCCCGCCGTGCCGCCGCCACCGGCTTCGTTGCCGCTGCCCGCGGCGCCGCTACTACCGGCTTTGCCGTCGACGCCACCGAGGTCGAAGCTGTCCTTCGGGCAGCCGCTGGCTGCAAGCGCGAGGAAGCCGAGGAGGATGATGGATGTTTTCTCAGAACCAAGCCGTGTCATGTGCGTGCCTCCGTACGCTCTCGGAGTGGCCGAGCATGAAACGTTCCGTGATGAAAAAAGCATCGAAGCTTCATGGACTTGTGTGGGCTCGAGCCGCCCCGACCTTTTGGATCCAAAAGTCGTGGTCGGCACAACTCGGCACAACCAATTTGCGAGGTTTTGGCGCCGAGAACGAATGCCGCTCTGAGCCCAGAAACCGAAGCAAATCTCAGAGGCCGCAGATGCCGCGAGCCCAGCGGATCAGTGGCGAACTCGGCGTTTCCGTTGCGAGCTTTTGGGCTTCGGCTCGGCCGGCGTTCTTTTCGCCCATGCGGCACAGTGCGACTGCGCGCGCGGCCAGCCGTTCGGGGCGTAGTGCGCCTTGCGGATAGCGCGTCGCGTGTTCGTTCAGCAGCGTGAGCGCACGCGGGAGCTGGTCGTCGCGCAACGCTTGCTGCGCGCTCGCGAGAAGCTTGAGCTCGCCGGCGAGTGTCGGCAGTTTTGCTGCGCTTTCCGGGTTGGTTGCGGAGGCGTTGCTCGCGGATGACTGCGGCCTGGCGGACGGTTCGACTGCACCCGTCGCGCTCGCGGTGACCGGTGTCGCGGTGGAGGTGGAGTTGGCAGCGCTCGCCGAGGTCGCGGCGCCTGCCGAGATCTCAACAGTCGGCGCAGGCATTGCGGTGAGCGAGTCCGCACGGTCGTTGCTCGGGGAATCCGCGCTCGCGGCTCGCGGATTGCTCGTCGGGCGTGACTCGGCCGCAGCGCGTTCAGCATCCGGGCTGCGAGCGGAAAGGGCGCCGCCCGTCGGCGTTGCGAGCTCGGCGGACGCTGCGGCGGCTGTCGTTGTGGCGCCGGTCGCGCGCGCCGCCTTATCGGCTGCGCGAGTGCCCTGAGCCCGCATAGCTATGGCAGCGCGCGAGCTCTGGTCTGCGCGAGCGCCTTGAGCCGGCGGAGTGTTGGTCGCGCGCGAGCTTCCGCCCGCGCGCATGGCTTGCGCCTGCGGCGGAGTGTCTTCGCGTGAACGTCCGTCTGTACGGGCGCCCTGCGCGCCGCCGGCAGCATTGGTCGCGCGCGAGCTTCCGCCGGCGCGAGTTGGTTGCGCCTGCTGCGTGCTGCTGGCACGCGAGTTCTGGTCCGCGTCAGAACGTTGCGTGCGCATAGCAATGGCAGCTTTCGAGCTCTCGTCCGCAGCCGCTTGCGCCTGCGGCGCGGCGCCGACAGCACGGTTCGCCGCGAGCGCCGAACGCGCGCCTTCCGCACTGAGTGGCGCTTGCTGTGCGCCGCGTTCGGTCGACGGATCCGCCTGGTGTGCTTCCATCGATCGCGTATGTCGCCGCTCGCGGGCCACCACATCCGAGACGTGCGCTGCCGTCGTGTTCGCGTCGTTGCGCTCGAAGAGTGTCGTGGTTCCGATCGCCGCGCTCACAGCTGCTGCGGTTACGACCGATGCGACCAACAGCTTCGTCCCGAGCGCGCCGAAGACACCGCCGCTCGCAGCGACAGTTGCCGCAGCTCCAAAGCCTGCGGCTGCGCCGCCCGCGGCCGCGCTTCCGGCACCCGCGGCGACGCCGATCGCTGTTTTTCCCGCGATTGACGCGCCAGCAGCGGCGCCACTCGCAGCGCTCGTCGCTCCGGCCGCAACCGTGCTCGCACCGTGCGCCGCCGCACCGGCTTGGAGGCCGCCGCCGTTCGCTGCAGCCGCGACACCTTCAGTCGCAAGCGAGGCCGCAGCAGCCTGCGATCCAGCGGCCGACAAGGCCGACACTCCCAGCGCCGCCGTCAGCCGCGCCCGAATACGCGCGCGGTCGCGATCGTCCGGCGAATCGAGCGTACGCCCGCTGTCGATCAACGCTAATGCGGCGGGTCCCATGCGCTCGGACTCGTCGTTCATGCGCCCCTCCGCGCTCGCGCCTGATGACGCGTGACCGCCTGTTCGAACGCCGCTCGCGCCGCTCTCAGCCGCGCGTAAACCGTGTTCAAATTCACGTCGAGCGCTTCTGCGATTTCGGGCCCCGACATCTGCTCGAGCTCCGCAAGCACGAAGACCTCGCGCTTGTCCTCATCGAGCTCGTCGAGCATCGCGTGCAGCAGGCGTGCTTCCTGGTCTCGGGAAATGCGCACGTCGGCGCTCGGACCGAGATCCGCCGGCTCGATCGCACCGAAGGGTTCTGCCGGCTTTCGCCGCGCGCTGCGGCGGTGATCGCGCACGATTCGCCGTGTGATCCCGAACAACCAGGTCTTGAGCGACGAGCGGCCCTCGAACTCCGCGAGCCGCCGGTGCACCACCAGGAAGACCTCCTGGACGACGTCATCGACGTTCAACGAAGCAGTGCCTAACCGCCGCGCGCTTCGCCAGACAAAATCGAAATGGGTTTCGTACACCTCAGCCAGCGTGAGCGCGCAGGCCTGAGTCGGCTCCGGGCCGACTTCCGGCCACGCGGATTCCGCGCGCATGCTGTCTGAGTGGCCGCCGGCTAGCCGTTCCGTGACGAAAAGCTCCGCGCCCCGGACGCGCCGGCGCAAGCTCAGCTCGAGCTCGGTGACTGCCGCGTGTTCCTTGAATTTCGTGCTCATTCAGAAGCGCAACTCGAGCCCGGTACGTGCGTGACCCACCACGCGGCTGGTGCGATGCACGGTCCGTGCCGACGCTCCCTCGCCGACGCTGAACTCGCCGACGCTGAACTCGGCGATGCTGAGCGGCAAACCGACTCCGAGCTCCAGGATCCAGCCGAACGATGCGTCGATTCCTACCGACAGGCGTGCAGCTGCCAGCAGCGACCACAGTCCGCCGTCCACGTCGTGATGCGGCTCCAGGCTGTCGTCACCACCCCCGAGCAAGCGCGTGTACTCGACGAACGCGCACGGCCCGAGGACCGGCTTCGCGAGCAGAGCCTGGCAAGCGCCGAGCCGGCCGATGAACGCGCGCAGGTCGCCGACGTCATCATCCTCGCCTTGAGTCAGGTCGTGGGCCGGCAGATACGTGCCCGAGAGCTCGAGCGTCGTCCGATACACGACGACGCCGCCCGCAACTCCGGGTCCAAGTCCGACGCTCGGCAACAGGCCGACATCTCCAACGAGCTCTGCGCGAACGAACCCGTGCACCATCCGAGATGCCGAGTTCGGAGCGCTCGTTGGCGACGACTCTTCGGCAGGTTCGGGTTCGGGGTCGGGTTCAGGTTCGGGTTCAGGCCCGGGCTCCACGCTGGGTGGAGGAACGGGCGCAGCGCGGGGATCGATCAGCAGCGCGAGAATCACGGCAGCGCTCTGCGCGAGCTCATCGCAGCTCGCAGCTTCGAGCTTCCGTTCACCGGTGGGCGTGCGAAGCGTGAGTGCGAAACCGGTCGGCCCAGTCGAGATCCGCCCTGAAGCTGTCAGCGGCGCGGCGCGAGGTGTCGAGCGTTCCCCCAAACGTTGGGACACGAGCGCTTCGACAGCCTCACGGTCGGGACACGCATCCGGTGCGTCCCACGCGAGCTCGAGTGGGGCAGCGAGCGCAGCGCACGGCATCGCGAGAGCGAGGCCAGAGGCCAATGCGAGCACGAGCCAAAGCATGAAGCTGCGAATCATGCACAGCAGTTGCCCCGCGCGCCAACGTTTGCGTTCCGACCCGACGCAAATCACTCTCGCAGAGTCGGCGGCCTCTTAATTTGAAACGTCGCCATCAGATTGTAGACGTGCGCTCGAGTGAGCTCCAACGCTCGCGCGGCCGCAGTCACGTTCCAACCTTGCCGTTCCAGCGTCTCGGACAGTAACCGCCGCTGAAACTCCCGCGTCGCTCCATGAAACGACAAGCTCGCAGGGCTGCCATCGGCTGCAGGCGCCGTCGGGAACAAGTGCTTGCGCTCGACGAGCGGGCTCGACTCACCCTTCGCGCGAATCACACCGGCCTCGACCGTATGCTGCAACTCACGCACGTTGCCCGGCCAATCCGCCGTCTCGAGTGCGAGGAACGCACCGGCCGACAACTCCAGCGCCGGAAAGCCGTTCGCCTCGCAAGTCGTCGCGCAGAAGTGCGACGCGAGTGGTTGAATGTCTTCGCGCCGCTCCAACATCGAAGGCAATCGAATCGGGAACACATTCAACCGATAGAACAGGTCTTCACGGAACCGCTTCTCGCGGACGGCTTCACCGAGATCGGCATTTGTCGCCGCGACCACGCGAACGTGCGCCGACCGCGGCGTCGAGCTGCCGAGCGCGTAGTAGTCGCCCGACTGCAACAACTGCAACAGCTTCGCTTGTGCGCGCAGCGAGAGCTCGCCGACCTCGTCCAAGAACAGCGTGCCGCCTTCAGCTGCTTCGACCTTGCCGACGCTACGTTTCTGCGCCGTCGAGTGCGCGCCGCGTTCGGAGCCGAACAACTCGTTTTCGAGTAGGTCTTCCGGCAACGCGGCGCAGTTCAGCTCGACGAACGGACCCGAGCGGTGCGGGCTGTTGTCGTGAATCGCGTGCGCGACTTGCGTCTTGCCCGTGCCTGAGTCGCCCGTCAGCAGCACACCGATCTTCAACGGCGCGACCAGCGACAGCTGCTGGAACACTTTCGCGAGCGCGTGACTCTTGCCGACGAAGGTCTCGAGCCGCAGTGTCTTGCGCAACGGTTGCGTCGGATCGTTCTCGTGCTCGACCGCGTGCTTCTGCAGCACGCGATCCGCAAAGCCCGCGAGGTGCCGCGCAAAGATCTCGGCTTGCGTGCGGTCCTCGTCCGTGAACGGTCCGATCTCTCGGCGGTCCTGCAAGTACACGACACCCAACACCGGGCTCTTCCCGATCGGCGCACAAAGCACCGCTTCGAGTCGGCTCATGCGAACGCTCAAGCTCGCGGCAAACCGTGGGTCACCTTGCGCCGAAGCCGTCACGACCGTTTGGCCCGTGAGCAGTGCTTCGTTGATCACCGACCGCGAGAAACCACCCGGCCCCAAGGTGTCGTCCGCGAGTCCACGCGGCATCGAGAACCCCGGCTGATCCGCCGAAGATCGCGGGTCGCGCAGCTCGATGTAGCCGCGTCGTGCCCCCGTCACTTCGATGAAGAGCGTCAGCGCTCGGTCTAGAAAAAGCTCCAGGTCATCGTCGAGGCCAACCTCGAGCAGCTGGCGGTACAAATCCCGCTGTCGAATCGCCTTCTCGAGCGTCAGCTCCATTGCGTAGCACCCCTCCCGGCCATCGCCGCCGACGCGACTGTACACCAACCTTGCGCACGCGCGGGTTTCAGTGGCCGGATCGGTTTCTCGGCCAAAAAAGCACTCGGGTGTTTCGACACGGATCGGGAAGAAGCCCGGCGAGGGACGTTAGGATCAGCAGAGTCGCGAGAAGCTTGGGAGTTACGCTGGAGCTTCTTGCCGCCTGACGTGCATGGGCTGGTTCGAGAAGCCGACCTCCCGCAGATTGGTAGTCGCGACCACTCGAGTTGGCGCCGCTACAGCGGGATCGTCTACTCGAATGGACTAGGCGCGCGCGTAAGGCCTCTAGAACGGGTTTCACCGCCCCAGAACTTAGGCATATGGCTTGCTCTATGTGGCACGCATGCTGCCGACTCAAGGAACGCCAACTCCTTACGCCGACCTCAACGAGTTGCGCGCCGCGGTCTTCCGCACTGCGCTCGTGCTCACGCACAACCGTGCTGATGCCGAGGACCTCGTTCAAATTGCGTTCGTGCGCGCGCTCGACCGCGCTGGATCGTTCGATTCGGACACGAATTGGCCGGCCTGGTTGAAGACAGTTGTACGCCATCTCGCAATCGACCTCTCACGTCGCAATCGCCGTTGGCGCCTGACGGAGTTGCTCGATTCCACCGAGCCGGGCGCGACCGCGCTCGAACCGAAAGCAGACGAAGCTTGGACTGTGGTGACGCCGGAACAGCTCGAAGCTGCGGTCGGCTCGATCGACGCGCACTACCAAGCGGTCTACCGGCTGCATCACGTCGAAGGCGCGTCGTATGCCCAAATGGCGGAGCAGCTCGGGATTCCCGTGCGCACGGTGGGCACGCGTTTACACCGCGCGCGAGGTCGCATTCGCGACACACTGCTCAAAACGATGGCTGAAGGGCAGAGCTCGGCCGCTTGAAACGCGGCGACCTTCTCAGGTGAGTGTGATCGGGCCCTTACACGCGGCCGGATTTCCGAACGTCGTGATGTTGCTGCCCATCGCGTTTGCGAGCGACACGAACAAGTCGTTGTGACCGCGCGCCGACGGTGAACGCGGAACAGTCAGGAAGCGGCCGGTGCGAACCGAGCCACCGCCCTGGCCCGCGATGAGCCACGGCAAGCGGTGTAAGTCGTGGTTGCCTTCTGCGATTTCGCCGCACCACAGCACGATCGTGTGATCGAGCATGGTTTGCCCGTCGGCTTCCTGCATCGAGCTCAGGTAACCGAGCAGCTTCGAGAACTGCTTCGCGTATTCGGTGTGAAACGACTTCACGATGCCGAGTGCAGTCGCATCCTTCGAGGCCGCGTCGTTCGGCATCGCGACCTTGTGAATCAGGTCGTGCATGTCGGTCGAGCCTGCGGCGCCCGCAGTGTAGCCGCACCGCTTGTCGGGGATCGCTTCGAGGTTGAACGTCACGACGCGGGTCATGTCGCACGCGAACGCGGCTTGGATCACGCGCATGAAGTTGTCGGCGGTCGTGTCGTAGTAGCCGGCGTAGTCCGAGTTGCGATTCGCGGCCGCTGCGAGCTGCGGCGCCGTGCACGTGCGCTGGACTGCGATGCCGAGACGCGTCTCGAGATCGCGGACCGCATCGGCGTGGGACTCGACACGCGCGCGAGCGTTCGGATCGAGTTTGCCCTTCACCGCATTGAACTCGCCGAGCACGAAGTCGAGCACGCTGCGCTGTTGCGCCGGCGTCTTGTCCGACGTGGCCATCGACCCAGGGGCTGAGCCCGTCGGGAACAAGCGAGTGAACGCCTTCTTCGGATCCATCTCGATCGGGAGCTTTTGCGAAGCTGCCGCGTAGCTGATCAGCGACTCGACGTTCGGATCGATGCCGATCTCGAGCGACGAGATCGGCGTGATGGGCGAAGGCGAATTCAGCGCCTTCGCGATGTGCTGATCGATCGAGATGCCACCCGCTTGATCCGCGCCCGCCATGTCGGCTGCGACGAGCGAGTGGCAATGCCCGCGGATGTGCGCGTTCTTCGCGGCGCCGGTCTGCTTGTCGGACGACAGCATGTCGAGCCCGTCGATGATCAACAAATCCTTCTTGTACGCTTGGAGCGGTACGAGGATGTCGTTCAGCTCGAACGCAGTTTCCGTCGCGGGGCTGGTGCCCACACCCTTCGGCAACCACGACTGACGCAGCGTGCCATGGTTCGTGTAGAAGAAGATGATTCGCTTCGGGATCTGCGCCGACTGTGCGCGCGCGCGGTTGAGACCGAGCCCTGCGCCGGGGAGCGCCGAAGCGACGCCGGCCATGCCGAGCATCCGCAACGCATCGCGCCGCGAAACCTTGTACGTCTTCATGGTGTCACCTCCGGCCGATGCCTAAATGCGTCGCTCGACACCGTCGCGATCAAGATCTCCCGCATGTCGCCCTGACTGTTCGTCATCGCCTTCGTGACTTGTGCCACCGTGCACGAATCCATGTCGCTCGAGCCGACACCGAGCGCGTAGCGGAACCACTGCTCCGTCACGCACTGACTCACCTGTGTGCTCTCCGCCATCTTTTGACCGAGCTGCACTGCGCCGTCGAAGTCGCCTGCTGCATCGGTGCCGGTGACCCAGCCGGTTGCGTTGACGGGCAACCCGTTGTCAGTCTCGCGCCAGCCACCGACGGCGTCATAGTGGCTGAAGCCGAACCCGAAGCCGTCGATCGCGTGGTGACACGTCGCACACGTGCCTTGCTCGTGCGTCTGGGCGAAGCGGTCGCGCGTCGTCATCGGCATCGCGCTGTTCGTGTTCTCGGGAAGCGCGAGGTTGATGTTCGCCGGGGGCGGCGGCGGCGGCGAACAGAAGAAGCGATCCATCACGAACACGCCGCGAAGCACGGGCGAGTCGGTGGTCTCGTGCGCAAAGCCTGCGAGTAGCCCTGCTTGCGTCAAAATGCCGGAGCGACGCGTCGCGTCGGTCTCGCGCCACTCGAGCGCGCTCGAGCCCGTCTTCGGCAGGCCGTAGATGCCCGCGATGTCGTCGTTCACGTACGCGCCGTTGTCCATCAAGAGCGCATCGAGCGAACCGCCCATGTCCCAGAACACGTGGTCGACGAACTTCTCGGCGGACTCCCGTAGCGAGTCGGCAACCTGAGAATTGAAGCTGGGGAAGAGCGTCGGGCTCTTCTGCATTGCGTCCATCTTGTCGAAGCGCAGCCACTGGCGATGAAACGTTGCGACCGCGACGCGAGCGCGGGGGTCTGCGAGCAAGCGACGTGCGTGCATGGCGACACCGGCCTGCGTATCGAGCTCGCCGCTCGCAGCTGCGTCGAGGAGCTCGCCGTCCGGCATCGTGTCCCAGAAGAAGTAGCTGAGGCGGCTCGCGAGCTCGTAGCCACTCAGAGCGGCAGAGCCGTTCTTCGGCGTTCCACCGACCTCGACGCGGTACAAAAACTGCGGCGCTTGTAGGACGGCTTGCACGACCAAACCGACCGCAGTCGGAAAATCATAACTCGCACGTGACGCTTCGAAGAACGTCACGAGGCGCGACTTCTCTTCTGCGCTGAGCGGGCGGCGATACACGCGCGGCACGAAAGCGCTGATCCACTGATCACCACACGCCGCTTCTTGCGCGGCCGCAGTCGGATTGCACGGGAGCAGCTTCGTGCGGTTGGCAACCACTGCGTCTGCGACCACGCGAGCGTCGGCGCCGTACGCCTCGATCAACGCGGGCGATGCAGTCTGCCCATTCGAATTGTTGTCGAAACCTTCCACGACGTTGTCTGCCGGCAATGTGAGCTCGGGCAATGTAAGACCCGGGAACAGGTCGGCAACGGTGTTGCGGTATTCGAGACTCGTCAGGCGTGCGAGTGGTGCGGGCGCCGCGGCTTGTGCTGAACAAGCAGCATCCGCTGGAGTATTTGGAGAGGTCGGCGAAGTGGGATCGGTGTTTGGCGATCCGTTCGGACTTTTCGAGTTTGCGGAATTGACTGGAGCGCCGTTCGGCGAGTGCGAGGTGGAGCCCGGTAGGTCGCTGTCGACGCTCGGAGACACTTCCACTTGCGGATCACCGATCGACCCCGAACACGCCATGGCAGCGAGCGCGAGCGCGACTACTACAATCCAACCGAGATTCGTACCTCTCGTGCCGCCCAGTCGGGTTTGCACGTTCGATTGGATCGACACAGTTCCGCGCATTCATCCTCGTTCCGTTGCAGGGATGTACGGCGCCTCGCTCGAGGCAAAGCCGTACCGGGCCCACGCGTCGTGATGACGCCTGCGCCTAAGCAGCGACGATCGACTACCTGTCTAGATGCGACCCACTCGACTTCGAGGAACGAACGCTGTGGCTAACGACTCCGGTAACTAAGCGTTCACGACTCGTACTCACCGAGTGACTGGGCCCTTGGTCACTACCAACGGGCGAGAGCGTAACTCTGCTCAGCCAGTGTCCCAAAGGATACGGCTGTCAGCAGAGAAACGTAATGGCCTACTTTGAGTAGGACACGACAATTTGTGAGACACCTGCAGCCGTTAGCGGCAGATATGCACGCCCACATCGGCTGCAGCTGTGAGCTGCTGCAGCCGATAGCGGCGCTCGATCACAAACCGTAGACGGTGAGTCCACCTTTGCCCGCTGCACCTTCGCGCAACGTCCAGGCGTAACCCCACGGCACGAGCAACTTGCCGTTCGAGATCGCGACGCCGCCGCCGATCGGGCTGTTCGCCATCGTCGTGTCGACCCAAAGCATCGTGCCCTTCGCGCCGTCGAGCGCAAAGACGCTGCCTGCGTTCGTGCCGACGTAGACCACGCCATTGGCGTGCGCGACGCCGCCGTACACCACGTCCGGCGATTCGTGCATCCACATGATGTTGCCGTCCTTCGCGTTGAGCGCGACGGTGTGCGCGGGCCCTCCGAGGCCGACGTTCGACGAGACGAAGATCATGCCGTTCGCGTACGCCGATGCGCTGATGATACCGCCGAGCGACGAGCCGCCCGTGATCATCCGCATCCACACGATCGCGCCGGTCTCGGCATCCAGCGCATAATACGTGCCGCTCTTCACGCCGATGCCGACGATGTCTTTGCCATCGACCTGAAACAGGTTCGCGCTCGAACCGATGTCGTAGTCGGGGCCGGACGCGGCATAGATCGTGAAGATGTCTTCCTTGGTGAACTGCCGCGCCCAGATCAACTTGCCCGTCTCGTAGTTGATCGCGAGCATCGAGTCGTTGAACTCGCCCACTGGCATCGCGTAGTTGTTGCCGGTGCCGATGTAGACGGCTTTTCGCTTCGTATCGACGGCCGCCGTGCCCCAGACCGCGATGCCCGGACCCGAACCCGATGCTGCGCTCGCTGTATCGAAGCGCCATTTCTGCATGCCGCTCGTCGCATCGAGAGCGACGACGCCGCCGCGGAACGTGGGTGTCGCACCGGCAACTTGTTCTTCACCGGACGCCACGCCGACGACTACGATGTTTGCGCCGGGAATGAAGACCGGCGAGCTCCACAAGTGTGTTTCCGCGTGTGGATCGACCGAGGTAGACCACTGCTTCATGCCCGTCGTGCGATCGAGCGCGTGCACCGAGCCGTTGTCGTCCGACACGAAGACTTGTTTGTCGGTGACCGTCGGCGAAGAGTCGATCAGGTCCGGCAACGGCGTCGTCCACACCGTCATGCCGTCATCGAGTTTGAGCGCGTAGACCTTTCCATCCCAACCCGGCAGGTAGACGGTGCCGTCGACGACAGCTGGCGTGCTCGTCGTGCTCGGGCCCATGAACGTCCAGAGCTCCTTGAGCCCCTTCACGTTGTCGACCGTCAGCACCTTTTCGCCCGTGTTGTTGCGCGAGTTCGCGAGGTCCACGCCGAAGGTCGACCAGTTGAGCTCGGATCCGGTGGGGTTCGGCGCAGTGCCCCCCGCTGTCGGACCGCTGCCACCTGCACCTGCGGTTCCGCCCGGATGAACGACGCCGCCGGTCCCGCCGCTTCCAGCTGCTGGCATCGCCGGTGAGTCATCGACGCCGCAGCCCGGATGTACCGGCAGTGCGCCGGGTGCGATCCAAGTTTCAAGCGTCGTGATCTCGGGTTCGGTCAACCGCGCGAGAGGAGGGGGCGGCATCGGCCGCTCCGCGCTGCGGATCCGCGCGAGCACGGCGGTGCCTTCGCGTTGACCGCCGGCGTCGCGATTGAAACTGGCAGAGTTGACTAACGAAACTGGCGCTCCCTGCGCCGGCGTATTGCCGTGGCAGGAGACACAGTGTTGCTTGAGCACAGTCGCGACCGCGCAGGGCACATCGCCCGTATCAGCGGTCGAAATTGCGCTGCCGGCTGCGCCACCTGCGCCGCCGGTTACTGCCGGCGTTCCCGCTGCCGACGTGGGTGCGCCGCTCGCGCCAGCCGTGACCACCGGAATGGGTTGTTGTTGCTCGCTCGATTTGCACGCGACCACGCCGACTACACCGACCGCGAGGGCTGTCCAACCCATTCTGAATTTCATATTGCGGTTACCTATCGCGCCAGAGCGGCTCATGTGCCGTTTCGTCTCACAAAAACCGAGCGCTTGCTAGCTTGACGGTGATGGCGACACGCGCGATGTGAGGGCCGTTTCGCGCGCAATTCGGTGCTTTGGACCCCCGTTACGCCTGGCATGGGGACCCCTCTGCGACGCCGTCCGCTGCAAAGGCCGCGTGAGTCAAGACGTCCGCAACGTCGCGTGCGGATCGCCGAATACCCGGCGAACTCTCGGAATTCTTGCGCGGCTGCGTGGGAGTCTGCTACCCCCCTCGCCAGCCTGAATAGGCTTTCAGCGCCTTCAGGTGTCAATGCGCCTTCGCGGGCTGGCGCGTCCCAGGCGCGGGACGAGCTTTAGATTCACCGCCGCGAAAACCCGCGGTTTGCGGGGAAGAAGGAACGCGACGTGGCACAGCGAGGAAAAGGTTCGAGCGGACGCGGACGGAAGCCTGAGGATGACCCGCCACCGCCAGAGGCGTCGATAATCGACGCGTCGCTCTCCGACGAGGCTCAGCGCCGCTATCTCAACTACGCGTTGAGCGTGATCACCGCGCGCGCCCTACCGGACGTGCGCGATGGGCTGAAGCCAGTGCAGCGCCGCATCATCTACACGATGTGGAACGACATGCACTTGCGGGCGGACGCGAAGTACCGCAAGTGCGCGGCCATCGTCGGCGACGTGATGGGGCGCTACCACCCCCACGGCGACACGGCGATCTACGACGCGCTCGCGCGCATGGCGCAGGAGTTCTCGCTGCGTGCGCCGCTCGTGGACGGGCGCGGCAACTTCGGTTCGGCGGACGGCGATGACCCCGCCGCGATGCGTTACACGGAAGCGAAGCTGCAGAAGCTCGCGGCTGAGCTGATCGAAGATCTCGGCAAGCGGACGGTCGCGTTCCGGCCGAACTACGACGGCACGCGGTTCGAGCCAGTCGTGCTCCCGGCGCGCTATCCGAACCTCCTGGTGAACGGCGTCTCGGGCATCGCGGTCGGTATGGCGACGTCGATCCCGCCGCACAACTTCGGCGAAGTGATCGATGCGTCGATCGCGATGGTCGACGAGCCCAACATCACCGTGAAGGGGTTGCTCAAGCACATCAAAGGTCCGGACTTTCCGACCTACGGGCAGCTGCTCTCGACGAAAAAAGAGCTCGAGCAGGTGTACAGCACCGGTCAAGGCTCGTTTCGGCTACGCGGTGAGTGGAAGACGGAAGAGCCGAAGCGCGGCGGAATGTTGATCGTGATCAGCTCGATCCCGTACGCGACGCGTCGCGGCGCGGTCGTCGAGAAGATCGCGGATGTGATCATCGCGAAGAAGCTACCGACGTTGCTCGACGTGCGGGACGAGAGCACGGATCAGACGCGCGTCGTGCTCGAGATCAAGAAGGACAGCGATCCGCAGCTCGTGATGTCGTATCTGTTCAAGCACACGCCGCTGCAGACGAACGTCAACGCCGACTTCACGTGTTTGGTGCCGACCGAGAACCCGGATGTCCCGGGCCCGGCGCGTGTGGATCTGCGCTTGCTGCTCCGGTACTTCCTCGATTTCCGGATGGAGGTCGTCGAGAAGCGGCTGCGCTTCGAGCTCGAAGAGATTCAGAGGCGGATTCACGTCCTCGAAGGCTTCGCGAAGGTCTTCGATGCGCTCGACGAGACGATCCGCATCATCCGCAAGAGCGAAGGTAAGAAGGACGCGGCCGAGAAGTTGATGAAGCGCTTCGAGCTCGATGCCGAGCAGGTCGAGGCGATTCTCGAGCTCAAGCTGTATCGGCTCGCCCAGCTCGAGATCTTGTTGATCCAGAAAGAGCTCGACGAGCGGCGCAAGGAAGAGAAGCGGCTGGGCGGTTTGCTGAAGAGCAAAGACGCGCGCTGGAAGCTGATTCGCGCGGAGCTGATGGAGATCAAGACGACCTACGGCGATCCGCGCCGCACCAAGATCGTCGGCAATCTCGACGAGCCCGAGTTCGAGGCCGAAGACTACATTCAAGACGAGGACACCCTCGTCGTGTTGACGCAGCAAGGCTGGATCAAACGCCAGCGCGAGATGAAGGACGTGTCGGCGACGCGCGTGCGCGAAGGCGACGCGGTGCTCGACATCGTCGCGGGTTCGACCAAGAGCTCGGTCGCTTTCTTTTCGAACCTCGGCACCTGTTACGTGATTCGCGTCGTCGATGTTCCCGCGACGAGCGGTTACGGCACGCCGGTGCAAAACGCGTTCAAGCTCGATGACGGTGAGCGCATCGTGCGCATGATGGGCTTCGATTCGCGCGTGCTCGACGTGCCGCCGGTCGACGAGGGCGCGAGCGAGCCAGGCGCACCGTACGTGATCGCGGTGAGCAAGAAGGGCATGACGTTGTGTGGCTCGCTACGGCCGCATCGCGAACCGAGCACACGGACGGGCCGGCGTTTCATGCGCCTCGACCCAGGCGACGAGGTGATCTACATCGGCTTGAAGCGAGATCGCGCGTTCATCGCGTGCGCGAGTGTCGATGGCCAGGCGCTGATCTGCGACGCGGAAGAAGTGAGCGTGCTCGCGGGGCCAGGCAAAGGCGTGAAGTTGATCAAGCTCGGAGACGAGGACGTGCTCGTCGGCGCACAGCTTCTGTACAAGGCGAGCGAAGCGCTCATCGTAGAGAAGGAATCGGGCGCCGAGCTTCGGATCAGTCGCGACAAGTACAAGCCAGTATCTCGTGGCGGGAAGGGCCACGCGCTCTTCCAACGCGGCTCGCTCGCGAAGGTGGTCACGCCCTCGCCCGAAGTGCCGTCGTTGCCGGAAGCCAAGTGATATGACGACGACGTATACAGCTCAGAGCATCGAAGTCTTAGAGGGCCTCGAGCCGGTTCGTAAACGGCCGGCCATGTACATCGGCGGCGTCGATGCGCGCGGGTATCACCACTTGTTGTGGGAGCTCGTCGACAACTCGGTCGACGAGGCGATCAACCAGCACGCGAAGCGGATCGACGTCACGATCGACGCGGACAAGAAGGGCGCGATCGTGGTCGATGACGGTCGCGGTATCCCGGTCGACCTCCATCCGAAGTTCAAGCGGCCTGCACTCGAGCTCATCCTGTGCACGTTGCACGCGGGCGGTAAGTTCGACGGCGATAGCTACAAGGTCTCGGGTGGTCTACACGGCGTCGGTTCGTCGGTCGTGAATGCACTCTCGTCCGAGCTGACTGCGACCGTGAAGCGCGATGGCAAAGAGTACCGCCAAACGTTCGCGCGCGGTGCGCCCACGAGCAAACTGAAGAAGGTCGGTGACGCGCGCGGTAGCGGTACGACCATGCACTTTCGGCCCGACGCGCAGATCTTCGGCGACAAGGCTCGCTTCGACATCGAGACGGTGCGCGAGCGGCTGGAGTCGATCTCGTATCTACACAAGGGCCTGCGCATCTCGCTGACGGATGCGACGACCGGGAAGAAAGAGGAGTATCTTCATCCCGAGGGCATCAACGACTACCTCACGAAGTTGGTGAAGGCGCAGGGTCGGCCGCCGATCCATCCGCAGGCGTTCACGTTCGAGCGCGAGGCCGACGAGGTTCGGCTGGAGTGCGCGCTGCAGTGGACGGAGTCTACCGAAGAGAGCGTACGGTCGTATGCGAATGGTATTCCCACGCCGTCCGGCGGTACGCACGAGATCGGGTTCAAGCAGGGGCTCGGCAAGGCCATTCGCTCGTACATGGCTGCGAAGAACATCTCGCCCAAGGGCGTGACGATCGCCGCCGAAGACATTCGCGAAGGCATCATCGCGATCATCAGCGCGTACGTGCGCGAGCCGCAATTTCAAGGTCAGACGAAGGACCGGCTGAACAACCCCGAGGTCACGAACGCGGTCGAAGGTGCACTTCGCGTCGCGCTCGAGCAGTGGTTGTTACACAATCCGAGTGCGGCCGATTCGATCGTGGCGCGCATCATCACCTCGGCGAGGGCGCGTGCGGCGAGTCGCGCTGCCGGCCAGCAGGTCTTGCGCAAGACGGCGGTGAGTCATCGCTTGAACTTGCCCGGCAAGCTCGCGGACTGTGCGAGTACCGATCCGGAAGAGTGCGAGCTGTTTTTGGTCGAGGGTGACAGCGCCGGTGGCAACGCGAAGCAGGGTCGCGATCGCCGCACGCAGGCGATCCTCCCGTTGCGCGGCAAGGTGTTGAACACCGAGCGCGCGAGTGCCGAAGCCATTCTCAACAACAAAGAGTTGCAGAACATCGTTTCGGGGTTGGGCTGCGGCGTTGGCAAGGACTTCGATGAGGGGAAGCTGCGCTACTCGAAGATCTTCTTGTTGATGGACGCCGATACAGACGGCCATCACATCACGACGTTGTTGCTCACGTTCTTTTACCGGCACTTGCCTGGCCTCTTGAAGACCGGTCACATCTACATCGCGATGCCGCCGCTGTATCGCATCGATGCCGGTCGCGACACGCACTGGGCGCTCGACGACGCCGAAAAAGACAAGGTGCTCGCGAGCTTGCCGAAGAACGTGAAGCCCGACATCTCGCGGTTCAAAGGGTTGGGTGAAATGTCTGCGGATGAGCTGAAGCAGACCACCCTCGATCCGCGTCGGCGTCGTGCGCTGCGCGTCAGGATCGATAACGAGATCGAGGCGGACCGCGTCATGAACGAGCTGATGGGGAAGGATCCCCAAGCGCGTTACAACTTCATCATGGAGCGCGCGAAAGAAGCGGACGTCGAGGATTTGGACGTTTAGAGTCTAGGGGCAGGTTCTTTTGCGACTGACGCGCATCCTCGCAGTGGTGGGCGTAGTACTCGGCACGTTCAGCGTGCTGCTGGGGTCGCATGGGTCGTACGGGTTGCAAGTTGCACGGGCCGAGCCGCTTTTGGTCTCGCTCGAGGCGCAAGGTGCAGCCGCACTCACGACGCCGCAGTCGGAAGTGTTCGGGCCGGGCGTGAACTTCGCGCTCGGTGTTCGGTATCCGTTCGGCCCGATGTTGCAGCTCGGTGGGGAGCTTCGCGCGGGTTTGCTCTCCGCCGGGACGTCGCCGAGCGAGATGGGTCAGGCGGACCCGGGCGTCGGAAGCTTCGAGTTCGGCATGTTGATGCTGCGCCTGAAGCCCTTGGCCATGGTGGATCGCAGCGCGCCGCGACGTGCGGTCGGGTTGTTCGTGGATCTCGGGGCCGGCGGCGGCGTGACCGGCAAACTCGGTCGCGTCGCGTTTCAAGCCGGCCTGGGATACGGAATCAGTCTCGGTGGTGGATTCACGCTCGCAC
>Ga0193753_10001103_pt1 | contig 23828 bp, 17 predicted proteins | sample H1c2metaG_FD_144925 | JGI IMG/M metagenome (GOLD analysis project Ga0193753, IMG submission 144925) | Soil microbial communities from a riparian zone of the East river system, Colorado, United States - H1c2 | ecosystem: Environmental > Terrestrial > Soil > Riparian zone | place: USA: East... | reverse complement strand
ACCCGAAGCGCCACCCGCGCCGCCCGCTGCGCTTCCAGCACCACTTGCGCCTGCTCCGCCCAGTCCACTTCCCGCTTGGCTGGTGCTCGCGCCAGCCCCCGCACCGCTCACGCCCGCGCCGCCCGAACCTGCGGCCCGCGCCCCCGCAGCGCTCTGCGCCGGTGTGCCCGCGCTCGCGCCTGCAGCCGGCGGCGGCAGCGTGTTACCGCCTGTGCCGGCCTCGGCCGAAGGGTTGGTAGTCGAGCCATCAGAGCCACACGCGACGAGACCGGTAAGCAGCACTGCGAGACCCAGCCCAGGACAAACGGCACAGCGCATTCGGCGATCTCCATGAGCGGGAAGTACCCGCCCGCCGCTGTAACGTGAGCCAAGCCTAGGTTCGCGGGTCACGTTACCGCGGCGGCCGCCGCTCCGCCCATCCCCCAAATTGAAACTGCCCCGGCGCTAACTGAGCGCCGAGGCAGCGGTTCTGCTTTCAAATCGCGTCTACCAGCAGGTGTTCGAGGCACCGACCAAGCTCGGCACGCCGTTGTTCAATGCGCCCACCGGATACGAGAACGCGAACTGGTAACACATCTCTTGATCCGTCGAAGGCCCGAACGCGACGCTCAAGTCCGACGTGTTCATGAACGTGCAGGTCGAAGTGATCGTGTCACCCGGCTGCAGATCGATCACCGTGTCGTACGTGATCTGATAGTTGAAATCGAACGGCTTATCGAACACTTGTTCGACCGTCCCGTTGACGCGATTCACGACCGAGTTCATGTGCCGCCCGTAGTTGTGCATGTGCGGCCAGAACGTGAAGATGCGAATCGGATCCGTCGCGTTCATGCCCGTGCGACTCGGATCACACGTACCGCTGAAGTCGCTCTTCTGCTTCGGCGGCATGCCGAGCGGACCGTTGAAGAACTCGGTGCCGAGCCAGGTCATGCCGGCGGTGTGCTTCAGTGAACCGGCGGGCACGGTGCAGATCTCGATTGCAGAGCTGTCCATCGTCTGCTCGCCCGGATTGTAGAAGTGCCACTCGAGCAACAATCCCGCGCCCGGCGCCGGCAACTGCAAGCCGACGTCTTGCGGCATGTGCACGTCATTTCCACCGACGGCCCAACCTGCGACGAGCTCTGCTGCATCACCGACATGTGTACCAATCGACGGAGCAAACGCTCCATCCATCTCCGCGCCGAGCGTGGAGTACAGCAACCAGTGGTGCATCACTTTTTGGTTGTCGTAGATGGTCCTCCAACTCACGAGCTCGGACGGCTCTTTCCACGGCGCCGTGTAGTAGAACGACACGTAGTGCTCGCCGGGGATCACACCGTACGGCGATGTGTCGCCGGGCTGTGGCGCACCGTGATTGCGGAACTGATAGCAAACCGTTCCATCCGGGTTCTTCACCGTTTCGGTAGGTTTCATCGGTTGCTGCATCGGCGTAGCGCACGTCGGCTCACCGGCCGCAGCTTGCGGATGTCCCCGGTCGAGCCACGTGTTGATCATCGTGCGCTCGTTCTCCGGCAACAGCGCGCCGGGCGGCATCGGCTTCGCTTCGTCGTTGATGCGGAGCTTCGCGAGCTTCGCAACTTCCATCGTCTGACCCGGCGCCGTCTTCAGCGACTTGAGGGGCGCGGACCAGTCTTCCGGCTTCACGAGCGGCATCGGTGCTCCACCGATCGGCATGGCGCCGTGACAACCGGCGCACTTCGTCGCGACCACGGTGCCGACATCGCACGGCAACGTTGCGCTCGCGATCGGCGCAACATCGGGGCCTGCACCCGCGAGGCCCATCATGCCGGTGGGCGTAACGGGGACGATCCCTGGTGTGCCCGCGGATCCTTGAATCGGATTCATTCCGGTCGGACCTGCCGTCGGCGGCGCCACGCTCACGCTGCCTGCGGCACCGAGCGAGGGCGGCGCTTCGGGATCGTTCGAGCAGCCGGCACAGCACAACAAGAGCGCGGTCGCGTTCACCCAGTGGTGTATCGAGATCCGGCCGCTGTGGTTCCTCATCCTGACCTCCAAGAGCCGCGTGTCACTGCACGGCTATCCGTATTGCCCGAGTGCACGGCAATTCACAGAACGGCTCGCAGCCATCGGCGGCTTTGTGACTTACCAATGCGTCGCAACGATCCGGAAGCGGCAGAGGTGGAAATCCGCTGTAGGTCTGATCGGCACGGCGCCTGCTAGATTCCCGGAATGGCTAAGATTTGGATCCGTGGTGGCCACGTCCGGCCGGTGTGGGCCGGCCACCCATGGGTGTACGCGCAAGCCGTCGGAAAGGTGGAGGGAAAGCCCGAAGCGGGCGACCTCGTCGACGTGCTCGACCCGCAAGACAACTGGATGGGTGCGGGCTTTTACTCGCCTTCGTCTGCCATCGCGGTGCGGGTGTTGAGCCGGGTGCCGGGCGAGGCGGTCGATCTCAACTTCTTTCGCGAGCGGTTTGCGCGCGCGCTCGCGTTTCGTCGCGAGTCGATCGGTTTGCCGGACGCGCAGACGAACGGCTATCGCCTGATTCACTCCGAGGGCGATGGGCTGTCGGGGTTGGTCGTGGATCTCTACGGCGGCGTCGCAGTCGTGCAGGTGTTGTCGGCCGGCATGAAGCGTCGTGAACGCGAGGTCTTCGATGCACTGCGCGAAGTGACCGGCGTGCGTACCATCGTGGAGTTTCCGAGCAGTGAGCACCTCGAAAAGGAAGGGTTGCCGGCTCAGCCGGGCGCAGTCCACGGCGATCCGGTCGAACAGCTCGAGTTTCGAGAGCGAGGTTTCGAGTATCGGTTGCCGATCGAATCCGCGCAGAAGACCGGCTACTACTTCGACCAACGCGACAACCGCGCGCGTCTGGAGACGTTGTGCGCGGGACGGCGCGTGCTCGACGCGTGCAGCTACGTCGGTGCGTTTTCGCTCGCTGCAGCGCGTGGCGGCGCACGCGAAGTGGTCGCGCTCGATCGCTCCGAGGCCGCGCTCGCCGTCGCGCAAGAGAGCGCAGCCAGGAACGGCGTGGCCGACAAGATCAAATTTCAACGCGGTGACATCAAGCGGGCGCTCCCGGAGATGATCGCGGCGGGCGAACGGTTCGACGTGGTCGTGCTCGATCCGCCGAAGCTCGCGAGCTCGGTCAAACATCTGGATAAAGCGCGCAAAGCTTACCGCGCTTGGAACGCGTTCGCGTTTTCGCTGTGTGCCGAGAACGCCGTGCTCGTGACGTGCTCGTGTTCGGCGGCGATGCAAGCGCACGACTTTCTGCGAACGCTCGCGCTCGCGTCCGCCGATGCGCGCCGCGACACTGCGCTGTTCGCGTTGGGCCAGCAGGCTGCGGACCACCCGACTCCAGCCGCGTTCGAGGAAGGCCGCTACCTGAAGGCTGCGTTCATGCGCGTATCGTGAAGCGTCGACTCGTGAGCTAGACTAACAACCGTGGATCGATACCCGAAGCGCATCGTCTGCCTCACCGAGGAGACCACCGAAACGCTCTACTTGCTCGGTGCGCAAGATCGCATCGTGGGCATTTCGGGGTTCACGCAGCGCCCACCGCAAGCACGCCGTGAGAAACCGATCGTGAGTGCGTTTACGAGCGCCGACATCGCGAAGATCGAAGCCCAGTCGCCCGATCTGGTGCTCGCCTTCTCGGATCTCCAGGCCGATCTCGTGCGCGACCTGATCGCGCGCGGCCACCAAGTGCTGGCGTGGAACCAGCGCAGCCTCGAGGAAATCTTGAACATGATCGTCGTGCTCGGCGCGATCGTGGGCAAGTCGCGCGAGGGTCTGGAGCTCGCAGGCAGGCTCGAGCGCGAACTCGACAGCGTGCGTGCGAAGGGCGCCGCGCTACCGCGGCGCCCGAAGGTCTACTTCGAAGAGTGGCCCGATCCGATGATCAGCGGCATTCGTTGGGTCAGTGAGTTGATCGAAGTTGCGGGCGGGGAGGACGTGTTCAGCGAGCTTCAAACGGGAGGCCTCGCGCGCGAACGCATCGTGACTCCGGAGCAGGTGATCGAGCGCGACCCCGAGCTGATCGTCGCATCGTGGTGCGGAAAGATGCTGAAGCCCGAGCGTATTCTGAGTCGGCCAGGCTTCGAGAACATTCGTGCCGTCCGCGCACAGCGCATCCACGAGATCAAGAGCACGCTGATCTTACAGCCAGGCCCCGCGAGTCTGACCGACGGCCTGCGTGAGTTGCATCAGCACATCGCGGCGGCCGCGCACGATAATGACTAGTGCTGCCCTAGTGCAGGAAGTCGAAGTAGCCGTGATGAATGTCGTCACCGCGATCCGGTGCGGGGGTGAAGCGCATGAAGATCTCGCCGTGACAGGTCGCGGGATCGACCTCCCCGAAGTCGCGGCTGTCGTCCCACGAATCCATGCGGTTGTCTCCGAGCAAGAAGATCCCGCGCTCGACCGTGCGTGACGGCATGTCGAACGAACCGCCTTGCTCGACGAAGAACTCATGCCGGTGCTTGCGCTTGTAGTTGATCGTCCCGAGGGTCATCGTGAACATCTTCTCGCGCGTCAGATCGTAAAAGCGCACTTCGCCTTCGCCTTCGACCGTTGCAATATCGTCGTCGACCGTGAGCTGCCCGCGCGAGTCGACGTCGATCGTGTGGCCCGAAAACGCGACCGCACGCCCGATCACGCTCGCGTCGGGTTTGCTCGGGTGCTGGCAGAGCATGATGTCGCCCATGTCCGGCTTCGCGCGTCGCCACACGAGGATCCGATCGCCGTAGACGAGTGTGGGCGCCATGCCGTTATGCGGCATCACGAAAGCGTCGACGAAGAACACCTTCAGCACGAATGCGATCAACGCGATGAAAGACGCGAGCTTCAGGATCGCCTGCAGGAGGCCACGGAGCGCGCGCATCGAGCTAGCGTCAGTCGGCTGCCTCGCGCTGTCAAAGTTTGCGTGGGCTTGGTCGCCGGGTTGACTGCGCAGCAGCTCCGGCCCTTGATTATCTCGTGAAAAAGACCGCCCGACCCCAGCGCATCCTGTCCCGCGTCTGGGCCATCCAGCTCGTGCTGTCCTGTGCCTTTTCGCTCGCTCCGGCGCGCGCCGCCGAGCAACCGCTCATCCTTCACCTCGAGCTGCACGGAGTCGTGAACCCGATCAAGACGCGGCACGTGAAGCAAGCGCTCGAGCGAGCGGAGCGGGAGCACGCAGACTTCGTGCTGCTCTCGATCGATACACCGGGCGGGCTCGTCAGCTCGATGCAAGACATCGTGTCGATCATCACGAACTCACCGGTGCCGGTCGTCGGCTTCGTGGAACCAAACTCGGCGCAAGCGACTTCGGCCGGCGCGTTGATCCTGCTCGCGACCGACGTCGCCGCGATGCAACCAGGCACGCGCATGGGCGCAGCGCATCCAGTCGGTGCCGGCCAGCCGCTCGAAGGTGCGGTCGAGGAAAAAGCCACCAACACCATCGCTGCGCTCGCGAAGTCGCTCGCCGCTCGCCGCGGCAGGCCTGAGGACCTCGCTGCAGCGTTGGTCGTGGAGTCGACCAGTCACACCGCGCAAGAGGCGCTCGACAAGAAGCTGGTCGAGCTCGTCGCGAACGACGAAGCGGATCTGCTGCGGCAGCTCGAAGGCCGCACGTTCGAGCACGCAGGTAAGCCGAGGACGCTTCACACGCACGCGGCCAATCGGATCGAAGTCGAGCTGTCGTGGTCGAACGAGCTTCTCGACACATTTGCGAACCCGACACTCGCGTCGATCCTCCTCAGCATCGGCGTGCTCGGAATCACCTATGAGCTCGCAGCACCGGGCATCGGCATGGGCGGAATTATCGGCCTGATCTCGCTATGCCTAGGCCTGCTCGGTATGTCGGTGCTGCCGATTCAGCTCGCGGGCTTGTTGCTGCTCGCCGCCGGCTTGATTGCGATCGGGCTCGAGCTCGCGTTACCGACCCACGGCGTCCTCGGGCTCGGGGGCGTGCTTGCGCTCGGTTTTGCGGCGGTCATCCTGATCGACGAGGCCGGCTATTTCGGCGCAGTTCAGCGCGTCGACCTCTCGTTGTTTCTGCCCATAGTCGTAGCGCTGTCGCTCGGCTTGCTCGCGCTCGCCACGGTCACGCGCAAAGCGCTGCGAGCGCCGTTTCAGCTCGGCCCGGCCGCGATGCAGGGCAAATCGGGCACGGCAAAGAGTTCTTTCGAGCAAAACGGAACAGACTTCACTGGCAGCGTGTTCGTCGACGGAGCACTGTGGCAGGCGATCGCCAACGCTGACGTCAGCAATGGGGACGCGATCGAAGTAGTGGAGGTGTTGTCTCAACCCATGCGGCTCAAGGTTCGCCGCAAAGGAGCGCTGTGATGGTTACGCTTCCCTTCTTTTCGTTGCTCATCTTGGCACTGGTCATCATCGCGTCGTCGGTACGCATCGTGACCGAGTACGAACGCGGCGTGTTGTTTCGGCTCGGTCGCGTCGATCCGAAGAACCTCAAGGGCCCGGGCCTGCGCATCATTTGGCCCATGATCGACCGCATGCAGAAGGTCGATCTGCGCACGATCACGATGGATGTGCCGCCGCAGGAAGTCATCACGAAGGACAACGTCACGATCAAAGTGAACGCGGTCGTGTACTTCAACGTGATGAATCCGGTCGACGCCGTCATCAAGATTGCGAACCACTTCATGGCGACGTCGCTCTACGCGCAAACCACGCTGCGCAACATTCTCGGTCAACACGAGCTGGACGAGATCCTCGCCGAGCGCGACAAGATCGGTCAGGCGCTGCAGCGGATCATCGACGAGGCGACGGACGCTTGGGGCGTCAAGGTGTCGGCGGTCGAGATCAAGGATATCGAGCTGCCGGAGGAAATGCGGCGTGCGATGGCGCGGCAGGCGGAAGCCGAGCGCGAGCGGCGTGCGAAGATCATCGCGGCGGAAGGCGAGCAGCAGGCCGCGCAGAAGCTTCATGAAGCGGCGGTGATCCTCGAGCAGTCGTCGGCCGCGCTTCAGCTGCGCTACCTGCAGACGTTGGTCGAGATCGGCGTCGAGCAGAACACGACGATCGTGTTTCCACTGCCGATCGACATGTTCACCGCGTTCGCGAAGGCCAAGCCGGCAGCTGACAGCGGCACGCCGTAAGCTTCGCGTCATTTTCGAGGACTCGAGCAACCGCTCGATCGCTGCGCGCCGGACCGCGATGGTCTGGAGGTCCGGGTGTCGCCAAGCGCGGTACGGACCGGGCAGCCAACTGTCGACGAATGACCGCACGGGGCCGTACGCGTCGATCCGCGTACGAGCGCCGGGGAATTCCCCGCACCGAGATCCGATAGTCGATCTGCGCGCCTTCGCGTATCTCGATCGGCCGTGCGTGTACGGTAGTCATCAGCAGTGCTAGACATAGAGCGACAAGCAACTCGTGCCAAACTGCTGTACCTAGTTCGGGTTGCTCGGAGTTGTAACGGGCTTATAGGTTCGAGGGGTCATCGATATGACACGCATCGAGCTTCCCGAAGACTACGCGCAACCAGCGCGCGTCACCGTCGGGCACACGCTGCTGCGGATCGCGATCGGCGGGATTTTGATCGCCCATGGCACGCAGCGCTTGCTCGGTTTCGATGCCTGGCAAGACGAGCTGGCCGTGCAGTTCGCGCTGCTCGAGCCGACGACGCCTGCGCAACTCCTGATCGGGATCGAGCTAGCGGGTGGTGTCGGTTTGGTTTTCGGCTGGTTTACGCGGCTTTCTTCGCTCGCGTTGATCTGCAGCATCGGCGTTTCGGTCGCGCTCGAGCTCTCGCATTCGGCCACTCCGAATCTCCGCACGTTCGAGCTTCCAGCGCTGCTCGCCATCTCGGCGGTCTACTTCTTACTCGCGGGCGGTGGTCCGGCCTCGTTCGACGAGTGGCTGCGCGCACGCCGGCGCCGGAAGGCGATTCAAAACGACGAGACGTGGCTGAAGCATCCGTACGTTCCACTGCCGGAAGAGCAGCGCTACCGCGAATCTCCGGCCCTTGGTTACGGTGACGAGTCGCGCGTGTTCCGCCAGTCCTACGATCACGAGCCGCGGTCGTTCGAGCACGAGCAGACCTACGAACGCGAGGCTGAGCCGTATCAGCCCGAGCGGTCCTACGAACGCGAGGTTGAGTCGCGCGAGCCCGAGCAGTCCTACGAACGCGAGGTCGCGCGTGTCCACGATTCCTACGATCGCGATCCGCGGCCGTACGAGCACGCCGACCAGCACGACCAGCACGACCACGAAGAGTCGTACAATCGCGAGCCGCAATCAGAGCGCGACGAGCAAGAAGCGCTCGAGGAACCGCCGAATCCGCGGGTCGCGGGCACTACGCGTCGCTGAGCCGGCTCACTCCGCCGGAGCTGGGCGATCCGAAGCGCGCGGAGGCCTCTGCGAATCCCTCGGCACCAAGACCGGATCCGGCCGGGACTCGAGCCGAAACAGTTTTGCGACCAGCCGCCGCGATCCCTGGCGGAAGCTCTCGATGCCGAGGTACACGACCGGCACGACGAGCAGGGTCAAAAACGTCGACGAGATTACGCCGCCGATCACGGCGATCGCCATCGGCGCGCGAAACTCGGATCCAAGACCTTTACCCATCGCCGTCGGCAACATGCCGAGCACCATCGCGGCCGTCGTCATCAAGATGGGCCGCAAGCGCCGAGGCCCTGCCTGCAGCATCGCGGCTTGGGGAGCGAGCCCGTCGCGCTGGAACTGGATCGCCGAATCCACGAGTAGAATCGCGTTCTTCGTGACCAGGCCCATCAGCAAGATGATGCCGATCTGCGAGCCGAGCGAGATCGCGCTGCCGTGTAAGTACAAACCCAAAAACGCGCCGATCATCGCGAGCGGTAGCGACAGCATGATCGTGACCGGGTGGATGAAGCTCTCGAACTGCGACGCGAGCACGATGTAAATGAACAGCGCTGCGACGCCGAACGCGAGCCCGAAGGCCGCGTTGCTGTCGTTCATGTCGCGCACCATGCCCATCCACTTCGCTTGATAGCCGTCGGGAATCAGCCCGGGTAGGATCTTGTCCACGTCCGCGACGACGTTGCCCATCGGCCGTCCCGCCGCACCGGCCGTCACCGTGATTTGCCGGACGCGATCGAGCCGCTGAATCTGCGTCTCGCCTTTACCGGACACGATCTGCGCGACATCGCCGAGGAGCACGGGGCTTCCCTGCGAAGTCAGCGGCAATCGCGTCAACACTTCGGCGTTCTTGCGATCGCGCTCGCTGAAGCGCACGCGAATGTCGGTCTCGTCTTCTTCACCGCGGAAGTTTCTGCCGCGGAGCTTACCCGCGAGCTCCCCATCGAGCGCCGTCCGGAGCGAGAGCCCGATCAGCGACATCGGCAAACCGTGTTGCGCTGCGAGCGGTCGGTCGACCATCACGCGCATCTCTTCCTTCGGCTCGGTGTGCTTGATCCAAACGTCGGTCGCGCCTGGGATCTTCTTCATCGCATCCGCGACCTTTTGCGCGGTCGGCACGAGCACGTCGTAGCTCGGGCCTTGGATCGTCAGCATGATCGGATTATCGCCTTCGGGGGCGCCCTCCATCGGCGGCGGCTGCGCGATCGTCACGCGTGCACCTTCGGCTCGTTCCGCGATCTTGCGCGCGACTTCCTGCATCTCCCACACGCTTTCCTTGCGCGCGGTTTTCGATCCGAGATCGATGCGGTACTTCGCTTTGTAGACGTCCCCGTCCGGACCGAGCGTCGCGAACACGAGCTTGAACCGCGGGTCTTCGGTGAGCTTCTTCTCGATCACCAGACTTCGCCGGCCCGTCTCCTCGAGCGAAGTGTCCGACGGGAACTCGAGCGACGCGATGAACTGGCCGCGATCTTCCGGCGCGATGAACTCGCCGCCGACTGCCGTACAAGCTCGCGATCGCGAGGATGATCACGATCAAGCGATGCCGCACCGCGAAGCCGAGCAGCTTGGCGTACCCCGCGTCCTGCTTGTCGAACAGCCAGCCGAGCCCACGCGAAATCGGTGCAAACAGGCCGCGCGGCTCGTTCTTTTCGCCGGGCCTCAGCTGCTTGGCGAGCCGTGCCGAAAGCATCGGGTCGAGCGTGAACGCGACGAACATCGACAGCAGCACCGCGCAGGTGATCGTGAGGCCGAACTGCTTGAAGAACTGGCCGACCATGCCGCTCATGAACGCGACCGGCACGAACACTGCGACGATAGTCATCGTGGTCGCAAACACGGCGAGCGCGATCTCTTGCGTACCTTTCGAAGCCGCGACGAGTGGGTCTTCGCCGCGTTCCAAATGCCGGAAGATGTTTTCACGCACGACGACGGCGTCGTCGATGAGTAAGCCGATCGCGAGCGACAGCGCGAGCAGCGTGACCATGTTCAAGCTGAAGCCGAGCCACCACATCATCAAGAACGTGCCGATGACCGCGGTCGGAAGCGCGAGGGCTGAGATGAACGTCGAGCGCCAGTCGCGCATGAAGAACAAGATGACGAGGATCGCCATCGCGCCGCCGAACAGGATCGCGATCTCGACTTCGTGCGCGTTGGCTTCGATGTAGATCGATTGATCGATCAGCAAGCTCGTCTCGACGCCTTTCGGCAAGGTGCTCTTCAGCTGTTCGAGCTTTGCCTTCACGCCTTCGGCGACGCGCACCGTGTTCGACTTGCTGGCCTTTACGACCTGAAAGGCCACTGCTTCTTGAGCATTCGCGCGAACCTGAGTGCGTTGCTCCTTGAAGCCATCGTGCACGTCTGCGACGTCGCGCACGCGGACCAAGCTGCCGTCCGGGCCGGCGAACAGGACCGTGTTGCGGATGTCTTCGACGTCTTCGAACTGACCGAGCGTGCGCACCGCGACTTCGCGCCCATTGCGCGTGTAGTGTCCGGCCGGCACGGTCGCGTTCTCGGCCGTGAGCTGTTTCACCACTGCCGCCGGCGTCAGATGCATCGACGCCATGCGGACGGGATCGAGCTCGACGTGCACTTCGCGTTCGGCGCCACCGATCACATCGACGCGCGCGACGCCCGGCACTTGCTCGAGCGTCGGCTTGATCAAGTCTTCGACGATGTCGCGCACTTGGTGCGACGGCAGCGCCGCTTGGGCGGTGTAGACGAGCACCGGCGCAGCGGCGACGTCGAACTTCTGGATCACCGGCTCTTCGATGTCGTCCGGGAGCTCGTTGCGGATCGCGGCGACTTTGTCGCGCACGTCGCTCGCGGCTTTATCGAAGTCGGCCGCGAGCTTGAAGACGATGAACAACGTGCCGAGGTTGTCGCGCGAGGTCGACTGCACGTAGTCGATGTGGTTGATCGCGACGACCGCTTCTTCGAGCGGCTTGATCACTTCACGCTCGACGTCTTCGGGTGAAGCGCCGGGGTAGGGCACCGAGACGCTGACGAGCGGCAGCGTCACGTCCGGATACAGATCGGTGTCGAGGCGCTGGTACCCGAGCCAACCGAGCGAGACGATGCCCAAGGTCACCATCGTCGTGAAGACCGGGCGCCGAATCGCGATGTCGGAGATGTTCATGACGGCTCCTGCCTCGTGCGCGCTTCAGCGCGGCTGATACGTCGCACGCACGTAGCTGCCCGCGATCAAAGCGCGCTGCTCGTTGAGAATGACCACCTCGACCGGAGCGCGCCGGCTCGAAGCTTCGAGCGAGCGCAACACTAGGCGGACGGTGCCTTTGACCTTCTTGCCGTGGCTCTCGATCCAGATCTCGTCGCCGACCTTGATGCGGTCGACTTCGTTTTCATTGACGGTCGCGCGCAACACGAGCTTGTCGAGCGACTCGAGCCGGAACAGGAGCGTGCCCGGCGTCACTATCTGTCCGACGCCATCCGGAACCTTCACTACTTCGCCGTCAAAAGGTGCGAGTAGGTCGTGATTGTTCAGCGTAGCGTTGGCGAGGTCGCGCATCGCCATCGTTTGCGCGTAGGCCGCTTCTGCGATTCGCGACTGGAGCCGAACTGCCGTCGCTTGGCTGCCGGGTGCCGCGTTTGCCGCCACGAGTGACGCCGCGCGGGCTTCGTTGTCGTGCGCGAGTTCGACTTGTGCTTTCGCCTGCTGCACTGCCGCTTCGGTTTGGGCGAGCTGCGCGCGGGCTTCGACAGCGCCGAGCGTCGCGATCACTTGCCCGCGCTTCACGCGTTCGCCGCGCTTCACCCGAACGGAGAGCAACTGCCCGCCGATCTTGAAACCGAGATCGGCCGATTGATCGGGCCGGAGATCGCCGGCGAGCTCGAGGACGCCACTCGTGTGCTCGTCGCTCGGGGCGGCAGAACGCGAATCACTCTTGGGCGCGGCCACGTTTTGCGCCGCGTTCTGTGCTGCGGAGACCGGTTGGGCTGTGGGCTTGGCCGGGTCTTTCTCACGGGCCTCGGCCACACAGCCGAGCGCACCTACGACGAACACCCACGCGGCCAGCGATCTAGGTTTTGGATAGAGGATACGGAAAGACATTCGGTACTCCGAACGGGTCATCGGGCCGCTCAACGAGCAGGAGTCGTGCCAGCTGCCAGGCTACTGACTTGATTAGAGCCAGGAAGTTCCGTCTGGCAAGAGTGAGGTCTCGTGTTATTTTGGATAGGCGTCCAAACCATAGGTCGCGGTCGATCGATGCGAACGGAAGATATCCAAACGGGCACACCGGACACGACGAAGGATGCGACCGGGGCGGTCTCGGGTGCTCCAGCAACTTCGGTCGGGTTCAGCGCGGCGCAGATCCGCGCGCTCCGCGGTGAGTTGAGCCGTGCGGCGTTCGCGCGACGGGTCGGTGTTACGGCTTTGACGGTTTACCGTTGGGAGCTTCCGGATTCTGCCAGTGAAGCGCGCCGGCCGCGAGGGCGAGTCCTCTCGCGATTGCGTGCTTATGTGGCCGCGCCGCTACGAGCGGCGAGCGAAAGCGCCCGCAGCCGGCCCAAACAGACTGCCTTGCAGCCGATGGCGGCCGAGATCGAGCGCGGCGAGTACGAGCGGCTCTTACCAGTGCTCGAGCGTGTGGCGAAGGGCGAGATGCGGCGCGCGGAGAACGATCTTCTGCAGCTGTTGGCTTCGGGGGAGCTGCGCACGCGGGCTGCGCGAGCACTCGCGACGCAGGCGCTCGCACGGGTCTGCGTGCTGGCGCGCGGCGATGGTCGGGCCGCCTTTTCGATGCTCTTGCCGCTCTTGCACGAGCTCGAGCAAACAGCACTGCCGCCGCCAGTCGCGCTCGCGCTGCATCTGACTGCGGCGCTCGTGTTCGCGAGTCCGGACGGGCGGTTGTTCGATGCCGGTAAAGTGATGGTGCACGCCGACCACGCGGAGCGGCTGCTCGATGCGCACGGCTCGGCCGAAGATCGCTTGCTGCTGTGGATCTCGCAGTTCGCGGTCGCGTTCATCTTGAACGATCGGCAATTGTTCGAGCGGATCAGCAGTCGTGGCAGTGAAGTGCTGCAGGGACACGAGCAGCCGGTGCCGCGTGCGATCGCGCTGTATGCGACTGCGATCGATGCGTTCCTCAATGGGCGTTCTGGCCTGGCATCGCGGCGCTTGGAAGAGCTCGCGCAATTCTCGGAAGCGCATGACCTGACCTTGTTTCGGGCGCGTGCGCTGTCGCATCTCGCTGACACGATGCTCGAGGAAGCGGCAGATCCGCGCGAAGTGTTGTCGCTGACCGAGCGCGCGCGCCGGCTCGCGCAGGAGCACCGGCACGGCATCAGTATTCAAGGTTTGGTCGCGATCTGGGCGGAGGGCGAGGCGCTCTTGCGGATGGGGCGGTTTGCGGAAGCCGAAGAGCGGCTGCTGCAAGCGTTCACGCAGTCCGAGGAGCTGGTGTGGACGCCGATCGCGGTCGCACTGTCGCTCGCGCGTTTGTACGCGTTTATGGGTCGCAGCCAGCAGCTGCGGGTGCTCGCGGATCGGATGAGTCGCTACGCGTCGCCGGTGCAGCGCGCGATCACCCACGCCGAGGCGACGTGTTTTCGTGCGCTCGCGGGGCTGCTCGAGGGCGCGGATCCGCGCGCGGCGTTCGAGACGCTCGATCGGGTGGATCAACTCCACTACGACGGTGCGAGTTGGGGTTTTCTCGCGCGATCGTGTGGCCTGTTGCATCTCTCGGCGCGCGTGTTGTTCGGCGAGCTGGATTCCGCACAGACCGCGCTCGGGCGGCTCGAGCGCGTGTTGGACGTCGCGCCTTCGGCGTTTGCGAACGTTCAGCTGCAGCATCACAAGGGCCTGCTGCTGTGTCGGCAGGGTCGCGTGCAGGAAGGTCGCAAGGCGATCGAAGGGTCGCTCGCATCGTTCGAGCTCGCAGGGCTCGTGCCCGAGGCCGCGTGTGCGCGCGCGTTGCTCGCGGAGTTGGCGGAACGGTTCGACGAGCCGGATGCTGCGCTTCTGCGGGAGCGAAGTCGGAACGAGTTGGCTCGGATCGGGATCAGCGTGCCGGCGGTCCTGCGGTTCACGAGCTCGCCGGAGCCCGCGCTGCTAGCGGCGAATCGTCAGCTCGATCCGGGTGAAGTCGCGCGACTGATCGTGCCGATCCAGCGCTTGTCGGTGCGCGGGATGTCGCCGGCGAAGATTCAGCGCGAGCTCGTGGCGGTGCTCGAGGTGTTGTTCCCGTCGGCGTCGATTCGGCTCGAGGAGATCGATAGCAAGGGTGCGGCGCTGCTGTTGGCGCAGGTCGAAGCCGCTACCGGCGGCAAGCAGATCTCGCTCGAGCTGGGCGATGGTAGTGGGCGGCGGTTGCGGGTGACGGTGTCGGGCGCGCTGCCGGAAAACGCGCAGCACGTGCTGACGAGCGTGGGCAGTGTAGCGTCGCTCGCGCTCGAGGTTGCGACGCTGCGTGGGTTTGCGGAGCAGCGCGGTCCGAACGGAATCGATTCGGATCGCGTGCTCGAGTTGCCTGGGTTCGTCGCGGCTTCAGCGGCGATGCGTGCGTTGAAGCAGGATTTGGGTCGGCTTTCGCGCTCGCGGTCGACCGTGATCGTGAGTGGTGAGAGCGGGTCGGGGAAAGAGATCGTGGCGCGTGCGCTTCACGATTTGTCGGCGCGTGCGGCGCAACCGTTCGTGGCGTTCAACTGTGCCGCGGTACCGTTCGATCTCTTCGAAGGTCAGCTGTTTGGATACAAGCGTGGCGCGTACACCGGTGCGACCTCGGATTCGCCGGGCGTGATTCGGTCGGCGCGTGGCGGCACGTTGTTCTTGGACGAGGTCGGCGAGTTGCCGCTCGACGTGCAGCCGAAGCTGCTGCGGTTTTTGGAGAACGGTGAAATCTTTCCGCTCGGTGAGCGGCGTGCGGTCCAGGTCGATGTGCGCGTGATCGCCGCGACCCATCGCGATTTGGAAGTGTTGGTGCGGGAGGGTTTGTTCCGCGAGGATTTGTTCTATCGCTTGCAGGTGGTGCCGGTGCGGATTCCGCCGTTGCGGGAGCGTCGTGAAGACGTGGTGGCGTTGGCGAGGCATTTTTTGAGGCGGTTGACGCCGCCGGATCACGAGCCCCCGGTGTTGTCGCCGGATGCGATAGCGACGTTGTTGGCGCACGACTGGCCAGGTAACGTGCGGGAGTTGCGAAACGTGATCGAGCGTTCATTGGCGTTTGCGCCAGTTCCAAACGTCTTGGACGGTTCGCACCTGCGAGTCCCGTGATTCATCGGAATCGCAGCTGCGAGTCATCGCCGTCGCCGTCAAACGTCAACAGCTAGCGCGCAGCGCGCTGCAGCTGCGCTTGGCGTGCGAGCATACGCGTCGCCTCGGCTAAATCGAGCGCTGCGGCCGCCTGCACGTACTCTCTCGCCAAATCGCGATCACCTGTCGCACCGACGATCGCTCCCGCAAGAAACAGGTTTCGTCCGGGATCGCCCAGCGCTGCGGACCGCTCATAGACGAACGCTGGCGCTGCCTGCGGCAACGCCGGCGCCCGCTCGAAACCCGACTTCAAAGTTCGGGCTGGCCACGCTGACATCGGCACGCCCGACAACAACACTGCGTGCGCACTCGCCGGATCCCCGAGCCTCCACAAGGCTTCGCCCAAATGGTAACTCGATTGGGCGAGCTCACCTTTCACCGACGGTGAACCATCCCCGAGCCTCGCGAGCTGCGCTGCGATCGCTTCTGCGACCGCGGGATTCTGGTGGTGCTCGCCGTCGCAGGCGCGACCCGCTCTCAGAAACAAACCACCTTCACACATCGCCAAGCCCAACTCTCGACCCGTATACCAACCCTCCAACGTGATGGGTCGATCCGGGTTTGCAGTCAGCAAACGCTGAACGCGTGCGGCCCGTCCGCCCGGACCGTCCAACGCGATCGGCTTCAAGTCTCGATGCGCTCGGAGCAGCTGATCCCAATGCCAACTCGAGCTCGCCAACCCGTACGCCAAGACGCTCACGTCCGGCCGCGCGCGCTCCGCACCCTGCAGATAGAACAACGCGCCAGTCACTGCATCGGTTTCACTGATCACGATCGCGTTCGGAGGCGCCTCGCGTAGCACTCGCTCGGCGAGCTCGCGCGCGAGGCGATCTGTGTTTCGCGTTCTCAGAAGTGGTGAGGGCGGCGACGCGAGCGCGCTCACCACGCAGCCGAGCGCCAACACGAGCGCGCCACTTTGCAGCGCACGGCTGCGATACTCGCGCAGCCCCAAACCGATCGCTCCCGCCGCGAGCGCCCACAACGGCGCCGCCAGATACCCGTTGTAGTCCGGCACCTCGACGTGCCAGACGACATTCGCTGCAATGTTCGCGAGGAGCAACACGAAGATCAGCGGCACAGTTACGCGGTTCGAGCCCCGACCCCCGAATACCAGGTGCGCGATCAGCCCGAGCGCCAACACCGGCCACAAGCCCGCGCGTCCAGCCCACTGCAACCAATCCGCGACGTGACTACTCCAGAGTGCAAACGTGATCGCTTGGTTGTGGATGTAGTCGCGCAAGAGCACGTAGTGCAAATAACTCTGTAAATCGTGGGGTGCGCCCCAGATCATCACGTCGGTTCGATTCGCGACGAGCGGCAAGTAGCCGTACGGCATCAGCCCGATCAGCCCACCCCCGATCGCACACAGCGCGAGCACACGCGCCGTTCGAAACTTCCTCGAGAACGCAGCCGGCCGCGTTGCGATTGCGGCGACCAACGCGGGCGTGATCGCCACCGCCGCGGCCAATGCGATCACGGGGTTCACACTCGCCGTCAGGCCCAATACCGAGCCGAGCCACAACATTGTTCGTGCACTCGCGCCCGATAGCTCGATCCCAGGCTCCGCAAACTGGGCCGCCGCCGCGAGCGTCCAGACCGCGCCCAAGCTCGCCAGCGCGTACACCTCGACTCGAGTCGCCGGCTCCCAAACACACGGGTGCAGCGCACAAGCGGCCAACAGCCAGGGCATGCCGCTCACAGCTGCAGGCGAGACACGTTCTCCCAACATGCGCTGACCGAGACTGGTCGCTGGAATCAACGTCAGCGCGCTCGGAATTGCCGACAGCAGGTTCACGCCGACGAGTGGCGCCGCAAATGACAGACGTGACAGGAAGAACCCGAGCAGCGTGTGAAGCGGTTGGCCGGGCGGGTGCGCCAGCCCCAGCTGGACCGCCGCGAGCGCGAGCTCCCCGCTGTCGTAAAGCGAGAGATCGCGCGCCATGCTACCCACGAAGTAGAGCGCGAGGCTCGACGTCGCGAACCAGGTCGAGCGCGGCGCACGCAGCGCCAAGCCCAAGGTCCAAAAGCCGGAGCGGATCGGAGAAGGGTCGACGGTTTAGCTCGCTGGTGCGACGAGGAACACGCTCACTAGTCTCGCCGCCACGAGCTGCAGATCCAACAATGACCGAGACACCCGAAGATCATCGCGCGGCGCAGGTTGGCTTAAACAGACCGCTCGCTCGGCGACTCACTTTCGCCTGCACCTGCACACGTTTGCGCAGTGCGTGTTGCGCTTTGAATCGCCGGCAGATCGGGGCCAGTCGGGCGCCTGAATACATTTATCGACACCGCGTTACCACATGCCGACAGTGTCCGAAAAATCCACAGCGAATCAGATGAAAAGCGAAGTTTCGTCGTAAATTGAACGCGCTGGTTCGCGAGAACGCGTGCACTAAGGCACGAGCGCCCTTCACCGGGAAGCAGCATTTGTTGATGGACCATCGCAAGATCGCGCAAGGCACAACCGGCCGCGTCGCCGCCCGCCTCCTCTTGCCCTTCGTCACCGCCGCCGACGAACTGGGTATGCGCGTCGACGCGGGGCTCGCCAGCGTCGGGCTCACGCGCGCCGATCTCGAGAATCCCGAGTTGCGGGTGAGTCACTTCGCGGCCGATCGCCTGATCCGCAATCCGGCCCGCACCTATCCAGACTTCGGACTGATCGCAGCTGAGAATCTGCAACCGGTCCATCTCGACATCGTGGAGTACGCAGCCCGTGCGCAACCGACGCTTCGGGGCGCGCTCGAGCACGCCATTCGATACTACGCGCTGCTGCACGACGGGTTCGAAGCCAAGTTCGCGCTGGACGATCAGTACGCGACGCTGCAGTTCAGCTTCGGTGCGCTCGCACTCGCCGAGTCCGCCTACGAGTTCGTGGTCGCGGTGCATCTGTTGGCGGCGCGGCGTATGACCGGCAAGCCCGAGCTCAGCCCCGCGATGGTGAAGTTCAAGCACCCGCGTCCCGAGAACCTCACGCGGCACGAGCGGCTGTTCCATTGTCAGCTGCTCTTCGGTCAGCCGGAGTACGCGTTGATCTACCCGCTCGGCTACATGGACTTGCCGCTCGTCCAAGCGGATTCGGGCCTCGCCCAGTTACTCGAGCGCCACGCGTCCGAAGCGCTTCAACGGCTCGGCCGCAGCGCGCTGCTGCGCGAACGGGTGCGCGAGTTCGTGCGCCAAGATCTCACGGGCAAGCTCACCGCCGAACACATGGCGAAGCGTCTCGGCATGAGTCCGCGCACGCTCCACCGGCGATTGGTCGACGAGGGCATCACGTATCGCGCGCTCGTCGACGACGTGCGTCGCGAAATGGCGTTGCATTGTTTACGCGATCCGCAGCTGTCGATCGGTGAGGTCGGTTATCTGCTCGGTTTCACGACCAGCGCCGCATTTCACCGTGCATTCCGGCGGTGGACCGGGACGACGGCGACGCAGTACCGGACCACGCTGCACAAGCCGCCAGTGATGCAAAGCCGCGGTTAAAATCTGGTTTTGTCGCGGTGGTTCAACGAGGCGGCTTTCCTCCGGCGCGCGATTGCGCTAACGACCCCCGGTCGGCGACTCCCGCCAACCAGGATCGGAACATGCAAATCGCGAACGAAACCGCCGTTTGGCTCCAATACACGCTGCGAAACGACGCGGGCGAAATCTTGGACGCCTCCGAGGACAACGAACCGCTCGTCTACATTCACGGCCAAGGCGATATCGTCCCGGGCCTCGAGAAGGCTCTCGAAGGCAAAGCGGCTGGTACGAAGTTCAAGGTGACCGTCAGCCCGGAAGAAGGCTACGGCGTCCGTTCGAACACCAAAGTGCAAACCGTTCCGCGCACTGCGTTCGAAGACGATGCCGAGATCGAGCCGGGGACGCAGTTCCAGGCCGAAGGTCCGGACGGCGTGAGTATCGTGACGGTCGTCGAAATTGCCGACGACGAAGTGACGATCGATGCGAATCACCCGCTCGCGGGCGAGAACCTGCACTTCGAGATCGAAGTGGTGAAGTTGCGCGCCGCGACGCCTGAAGAACTCGAGCACGGTCACGTGCACGAGGGTGGCCACCACCACCACTGAGGATTTGCTAGCATCGGCTGTGTGCCGAGTCTGAAATCCGTGGTGCGTTGTGATTGGGCGACGAGCGACCCGCTGCTCTCGACCTATCACGACGAAGAGTGGGGCGTGCCGGTCCACGATGACCGCCGCTGGTACGAGAAGATCGTACTCGACGGCGCGCAGGCCGGCTTGTCCTGGCTGACGATCTTGCGCAAACGCGATAGCTATCGCGAAGCGTTCCACAACTTCGATCCGGCGCGCGTCGCGAAGTACACGGCGCGCGACGTCGAACGTTTGATGAAGGACCCCGGTATCGTTCGCAACAAGCTGAAGGTCGAGTCGGCGATCAAGAACGCGCGTGGCTTCCTCGTGATCCAAAAGGAGCACGGCTCGTTCGACAAGTACATCTGGGACTTCGTCGACAACGCGACCCTGCACAACCAGCACAACCTCCAGTCGGACGTGCCGGCCAAGACCGCAGTGTCCGACGCGCTTTCGAAGGACTTGAAGAAGCGCGGCTTCAACTTCGTCGGCTCGACGATCGTGTACGCGTTCATGCAGGCCTCCGGCCTCGTGAACGATCACCTCGTCGGCTGCTATCGCTATCGCGAGTTGAACAAAGCAAAACGGCGCCGCTGAGAGCGACGCCGTTTGCGTTCACGCGACTGCTGAGTGAATCACATCGCGACTTGGATCTCGCACGGGAAGAACGCAGTCAGACGAACGTTGGTCGTCTTCTTGAATTCTTCGCAGGCGGTGCCGGTGATCTCGATCGTCTTCGAGTCGGCCAGCTTCCAGCCGTTTTCGTTGTTGCAATCGAGCTTCTTGCCGTTGAGCTCGACCGAGCCCATGCACGCGTTTTGCGGCATGACGCCCCAGCCTTGCGTGAGCTTCACGCTGCAGAGCTTCTCAGGACCGATGATGTCCATGAACGTCTGAACGAGCGCTTCTTTGTTTTGCGGGACGAACGGAGCCTTGCCGGTACCACCCGCCTTCGCGACGTCTGCCAAGTGCGTCGACAAGCGCTGATCGCCGGCAGCGAGCGAGACCACGTAGACCGGCACGCCCTTCATCGCCATCTGCTGCGTGAGCGACACGACCATCTGCTGATAGGGATCGGGGCCGGTTTGGAACGGATTGAAGCCGCCCGTCGCATCGGCGCAGAAGTCGTTCGGCGCACCGTCGGTTGCGAGCACGACGTAGACAGGGTCGACCGAGCCATCCGGCACTTGCAGGTTCGCCGGCAAGTGGCTCAGCACCTGCTCCATTGCTTTGTGCGTGGGGGTCGAGCCGCCCGGCGGGAGTGCTGGAATCAGCGGATCGAGCACCGCGAAGTTGTTCAACGCGGGTTCCACGACAGCGAGGCGCGGACACTCATCGGTCGGCGGCATGCCCGTCGAGGGGCCACCATCCGGCAACACAGTCGCGGTGCCAGGCGCGCCGTTCAGCGGGCCGTCGTACATGACCATGCCGAACTTCACGAGGGGGTCGAGTGTCTTCACGACGCCGCCCGTTGGATCCATGAGCGCGGGTCGCAACGCGTCCCAGCGACTGCCGCCGGCCACCGGCATCATCGGGTCTGCGGACGCCATGAGCGGATCCGCCATGCTGCCCGAACCGTCGATGACCAACCATACGACCGGCGTCACGCGACCGCCGATGAAATCACCCGAGCCGCAGTCCTCCGGCTTGACGGCGCCTGTGCCGCTAGAGCCGAGCGCACCGCCACCGGCGATCGCCATGATGCCGTTCGGGTTGTCACCAAAGCCCCCGGGGGTACTGATGCCACCGAGGCCGGCACTTCCGATTCCGGGCGTGCTGGTCCCCGTCGTGGGTGGACGCGGCGCGCCGCTGCCCGCCGTAGGGATGAACCCTGTGGGACGCATGGTCTGGGGTGTCTCGGACGCGCACGCCCCTACCAGGCAGAGTCCGAGAACCGCACTTGCGAGAACCTTCCCCAACATGACCGCCTCCTGAAAACCACAAAATCGACTCACGCTACGACCGCCAGGCTCTCAGACATGTCCTCGAGAGCCCTACACACTGCAGTCGTCCGAGAGTGAGCGCACATTCGAGTACGCCGCCCGTGCTGGGCCCATTTTCCTATCACAGCCCACACGTCATTGGTGCGTGAACTTTGCACAAAAGTCCACCGTGTAAAGCCGCTTACTCACTGAGTGGGAGCTCACGATGATACGGCAATACTGGAAAGGCCGCAGTTTGGGACATAGCGCCATCCGAGCACGCCATGGTGAAACCCGCGTCAGCCGCGGGTCAGTCGGGTCCCATTGTCTTGCAGCCGATGCGGACCTCGACCTTGCCCGAAGTGGTCTTCAGCATGTCGCAAGTCGTGCTGCAGGTGACGATCTTGGTCGCTTTCCCGCTCGCGGGGTCGGCATCGTAGTGCCAGCCGAACGCCGTCTTGCCGCAGCTCGCCGCGTCACCGACGTAGCGCAGTTGCTGCGTCTTCTGATCCGAGACCACGTCGACGTTCACGAGACCGAGATCGATCTCGTTACCCTCGGGCGAGGGCGGAAGCACGTATTCGCACGACAGCGTGCCGCCGCGGATCTTCTCGAGCGCATCGAGGAACTGCGCGTTCACGTCCATGCCGGGATCGAGAATGAAAGCCTTGTCGGTGCCGCCCGCTTTGGCCCACGAATCGAGGTTCATGAGGGCGGGCGTCTCTTGCGGCGAGAACACGCCGATCACGTAGGTGTTCAGCGCGGGAGTCGCCCCGGCGGAGTTCATCGCAATCTCGGCAACGCCCGCGGGATCGATCGGATCACACTCCGTCGGCAAGCCATCGGTCGCGAGCAGTGCGATCACACGGTGGGTCGGCTCCGCCTTCGCACGTTGACCGGCTTGCTGAAGCGCACCTGCGAGCGCCGCTGAAGTCGGCGTGAGTCCGACCGGCATCGCGGCCGCGAGCGAAGCGGTGAGCGAGTTAGACTGCCCAGGCAACTCGCCGATGGTTACGGCGGGCGAGGCGTAGTCGGCCGGTTCGCACGTCGAAAAGCCTTTGCACTCGCTTCGCACGTGCAAGCAGTTGCCGAGGCGCCCGCACGCAGCGAAGCCGAAGTCGAAGCACACGACCGATGTATCGCGCTCGCACAGACCAAATTCAGTGCACCCGAGCGTGTCCGCGCCGCACTCCGAATCGCTCGCGCAATACGTCGGAACGAACATCGCAGCGCTCGGCGGCGGCTGACAAAGCTTCGTCATGCATGGCCCGGCCATTCCGCACTCGCTGTCTTCCACGCACTCGGTCGGAACACCGGGTTTACCGAGCGGGAAGTACTGCAGTCCGACGTACAGCCCAGCCGAACGGGGATCAGACACGAACATGGTGAGTGCCGCGCGAATCGCGTCCCACTTCGTCTCGCCTGTGCCGGTGACGCCGAGCATCGACTCCGAGCGATCGAGCATGATGTACATCTCGACCGGTACGCGTACGGCTTCTTCGGTTTGCTTCACGCAGCTGAAGTCGGGCGGCGCCGTGGACGCATCACCTGTCGTTCCAGAGGTCGCACCGGATCCCGATTCGCTCGGCCCGCTCATCAAGCCAGCGGCGCCTGTCGACGATCGACCGGCCCCGCCTTCGTTGCCGTTGCCGCCAGACCCTGATGTCGTCGACCCGCGATTGCCGGCGATGGACGCCGCGCTGTCGGGGTCGCGGCCTGGTTTATCGGCGCTGCATGCTGCGCAGGCGATGATGCAAACAGCAAACCAGCCAGCTCGCTGCGACGACATATCGCGCAACCTAACTCCCGTGCGCAGAATGCTCAACAGGGCCGATCCTAACAAGGATGCCAATTTGCCCCTAGTTAGGGACGCATCATCGTTGCATCTTGCATCATCGAAACTCGCATGCGGTGCCAAAACGTGAGCCCACTGGTTCACACGTGAAACCCGCGACACACAGCGGGATTCCTCCGTTGTGAACCCCTCCGGCCGGGCGTATGGAAGGCCAGGGCATTCGGAGGAAGATCATGTATTTGCGTGGCGCATCCAAGTGGACAGTAGCGATGGGGCTGCTCGGTATCTGGGCGTGCGGCGGGTCGGATGGAGGCAACGAAGAAGCGACCGTTGTCACGAATCCGAGCAACAGCTCGAACAGCACTCCGACGTCACCACTAACCCCGATCACATCGGGTGCAGCTGGCAGCGGCGCGAGCCTTCCGAGCACTAGCTCGACCTTG